>Ga0070697_100001401_pt1 | contig 18274 bp, 14 predicted proteins | sample KBSK1501metaG_FD_65475 | JGI IMG/M metagenome (GOLD analysis project Ga0070697, IMG submission 65475) | Corn, switchgrass and miscanthus rhizosphere microbial communities from Kellogg Biological Station, Michigan, USA - KBS K1-50-1 metaG | ecosystem: Host-associated > Plants > Roots >... | reverse complement strand
CGGAGCTTCCGCAGGACGCGGCCGAACCGGGTGACTCTCGGGTCGTCCCCGGTCGCGGCCCATACCGGTCCCGTGGCCGCCTCGGCGTCGGTGCGCATCGTGCGGAGCTTGTAGAGGTCGAAGACCCGTCCGCGCAGGCCGACCCGGCGCTGCCGCAACAGCCCGGGGCCGGGGCTGTCCAGTCGGACGAGCAGCAGGAGAAGGCCGAGGAGCGGGGCCAGGACGACCAGCGCCGTGGCCGCGACGACGAGCTCGACGGCGCGCTTGGTGCTCCGGAGGAGGCGGGGCTTGCTGAAGCCGGGAGAGAAGACGAGCCAGCTGGGCCGGAGGTCCGTGACCAGGATCTTCCCCGTCAAGCGCTCGAAGAATCCGGGAGCGTCCTCGACCTTGATGCCCGCGAGCCGACACTGCAGGAGGTCATCCACGGGCAGGCGTCCCCGCCGGTCCTCGAGGGCCACGACGATCAGGCTGACCTTGAGCGCTTCGACGAGGGGGAGGAGATCGGCGGTGGTGCCGACGACGGAGGGATTGACGAGACGGCGGCCGACCTCGGCCTCGTGCTCGCCCAGGAAGCCCACCACGTGGTATCCGAGCGGGCCGCGGCTCAGCATCTCGAGGGCGATCTGCTGGGCGGTGTGGCCGGTGCCGACGATGAGCACGTTGTCGCTGAGAGTCTCCCGATCCCCGGCCCATCGGTGGAGGCTGTGCCAGGCGACGATGGCGAGCGCGCAGAGCGGAAGAGCGAGCAGCAGGGTGAGGGGGCCGATGCGCGCGCCCGGGAACACGTAGTACACCACGGCCAGGATCAGCGTGGCGATCACGAAGGACTGGGCGAGACGGAGGAAGAACTCCGTGCGGCTGCGCAGGGCGCGATCGTCGTACAGCTCCCCGTAGTACAGGCTGAACTGCAAAGCGAGCACGGCGGCGAATGCCTTGGGAAGGAGAAGGGAGAGGTCGAAGCGCGCCTCCTCGAGCTGGCTGCGAAGCGCGCCGACGGTGAGCACGGCGCCCAGAAGCAGGAGGGATTCCACCAGGAAGAGGACGGCGCGGCGGCGGTCGGGCCAGGAGACGGCGTTCACTGGAGATCAAGGTCTCGCACGGTGACGGCGACGATCCAGCCAGCGGGAGAGCAGGTTGTCGGTCTGGTCGTTGAGGACCACGCCGAGCACCCGCTCGCGCTTCAGGAAGGAGAGCGAGCGGCGGATGGCATCCCGCGAGGCGTGGCGGGCCCGCACGACCAGGAGGAACCCGTCGACGAGGTCCTGGAGCGTCGCCGAGTCGGCCACGGTCTCGAGGGAAGGACAATCGAGCAGCACGACGTCGAAGGACTCGCCCGCCGCCGCCAGCAGGCGGGCCAGCCGGTCCCCGGCGAGCAGCTCGATGGGCTGGGGCGTCGGCGTCCCCCCCGCGAGCAGGAAGAACCCCCAGGGCTCGACGCGGCGCACGGGAAGGGGACGCTCGCTCGGAGCGGAGAGCCAATCGGCGAGGCCGGGCTCGCCGGCGACGCCGAGCATGCGCTCGATCGCGGGGGCGCGCAGGCCCGCCTCGACGAGGAGGACGCGCCGCTCGGGCTCCTGGGCGATGGCGGCGGCGAGGGCGACGGTCAGGGCGCTGGTTCCTTCGGCCGCCGTCGCGCTCACGAGGCCGAGGCAGTGCACGAAGCGCTGTTCGCCGAGCGTCTTGACCTTCGTGCGCAACACGCGGATGGACTCGAAGGTGGCCGAGCCGGGGGCCAGCATGGAAGCGAGCCCCCGGTCCGCGATGCGCGCGGGGACGGTCGTCACTTCGACGAAGGTGACGCGGGGGGGCGTCGTCAGGGTCGGTAGCGTTTCAACCGAGCTCATGGGTTTTTCCTCAGGCGGCCGCGGCCCGCTTGCCGGGGAGGACGGCCCGCGGGATGGTGATGAGGAGGGGATGGGGCACGAATTCCTCGAGATCCCGCTCCGACTTCACCGAGCGGTCGAGCGCGTCGGCCAGGAACGCCGCGGCCAGGCCGGCGCCGAGGGCCGCGAGCAGGCCCCCGAGGAGGATCAGCGTCCCGTAGGGCCGGACCGGCTGGCGAGGCAGGAAGGCCGGGTCGAGGACGCGGAAGTACCCACCCTGCCAGTACTCCTCCAGCTTCCGGGCCATCTGCGCGTCCATCTCCTTCTTGAGGGCGATGTTGTAGCTCTCGCGGAGCTGCTGGTAGTCGCGCGTCAGCGACGCCAGCTCCTGCTCGGCCCGAGGCGTCTGCTCCACCCTGGCCTGGAAGTCCGCGATCTTCTCGTCGAGCCGCTCGCGCCGCTGCTTGATGGAGTCGATCTCGGCCTCGACGCCGTGGAGGGACGCGGTGAGCGTGGCCGCCTCCGGGTCCGTGAGGTCCTGCTCCTTCGCCGCCTCGCTTTCCTTCAGTTTCTGGGCGACCAGGACCTGCCGCTCCAGGGCCTGGATGCGCGCCCGGATCACGCGCATGTCGGGATGGTCCTCGGTGTACCGCCCGCGCATCACTTCGTAGGCGGCGCGCTGCTTGATCAGCTCCGCCACCGGGCCGGTCGCGCCTCCGGAGGCGAGGCGCCGGCCCTCGAGGAGGTTCCGCTCCAGCACACCGCGGCGGTCCTCGAGCGTGCGCAGGCTCTCGCCGAGGGTCTGTTGCTCGACCTGCATCTGCCCGAGGACGCGCAGGTTCGAATCGAGCTGCTCGGGCAGCGCTCCCCAGTACTTCTGCTTGTGCAGCCGCAGCGCGGCCTCGCGCTCCTCGAGGGCCTTTCGCGTCTCGGCGAGGTTGGTCTGGAGGAAGCCAAAGGTCTTCTCGGTCAGGACGTCGCGCAATCGGCCCGCGTCGGCGGTGAACTCCGCGGCGAGCATGTTCGTCACCAGCATCGCCTTCTGGGGATCGCGGTTCACGTACTCGATGACGAACGAGTCCGAACCCTGCACGCGGATCTCGATGGCCTTGCGCATGACCTCCACCACGACGTGGAGCGGGGCGCCCGCCAGCTCGGGATAGGGATTGAACTTCTGGATGACCTTCTCGAGGTGGGTACGGCTCAGGACGAGCTGCCGGATCGTGTTCAGGCGCTGGGCCATGCCTTCGCCGGTGACCGGTACGACGAAGTACTCGGGCACGCCCTTCGACTCGACGAGGATCATCGTGCCCGAGCGATACTTCCGGGGCAGCACGAGCGCGAGGACGATGGCGATCGTCATGATGGCGGCGAACGTGATCCACATGTGACGGGGATACCGCAGGGGGATCTCGAAGTACTCGAGCACGTCGCGTCCGGGGCGCTCCTCGTACTCTTCGTAGTCCGCTTCGTTCATCGCGTCCACCCTCCCGGTCCAGCGTTGGCCCCTACCGGCGCAGCCTCGGCGCGCACTTCCGAGCCCTGGAAGACGAGCGAGCTGGCCACGTCGTCCACATGGCCGATCACGAAGTCCACCTCGTTTCCGCGACCCGAGCGGCGGAGAAGCGCGGCACTGTTGCCCCATCCGGCGAGGGAGGCCGGGATCCCGCTCCAGCGGCGGACGATGGCCGCCGTGCGCGGGTCTTCCGGCTCGAAGCCGTGGCCCAGCAGCCGCTCGGCGATCCAGGCCGCGCCCATCTGGTCCTCGCAGCTGAACTCGTCGCGGCAGCCGGCGGCGAGCAGCGCCACGCGGTCGTGGCGGGCGAGGGCCGCGGCGGTGGCGGTCAGGTTCCGGAAGCTCGCCACGTAGACGGTGACGGCGCCGGTGCCGGCGGCGTTCGCGATCAGCTCCGTGCCCGGCGGAGAAGCGAGCACCAACGGGCGGCCGGGCACCCGCCGCCCGGCGAGAGCACAGGGCCCGTCGGCGATCTCGAAGGTGCCCCGTGCCCCCCCCTCGGGGCCGCCGGCCACGAGCGCGTCGCCGAGCCGGCTCGCGAGCGACCGCGCCTCGTCGACCCCCGCGGCCACGAAGGCCCTCCAGCCCTCCTCCGCCGCCGTGACGAGGGTCGTGCTCGCGAGCATCACGTCGATGCAGGCGACGGCGTCGCACGCGCGGTAGCGGAACGCGCTGTCGGGGAAGGCGTCGATGACCACGGTCCGGCGCTGGTTCTTCACGGCACGATGATGGTGTCGCCGGCCTCGAGCGCGATGTTCTGTTCGAGGTTGATCCCGGCCTCGAGATCCCGGAAATTGAAGGGGATCGCCTTGCGTTCCCCGTGGACTTCGCGAACCACCACGATGCGGTCGCGTTTGGCGAACTCCCGAAAGCCGCCGGCGATGGCCAGCGCCTGCGCCACCGTGATGCGGCTACTCAAGGGGAACGCCCCCGACGTCGTGACCTGGCCGACGACGTAGAAGCGGGCGCTGATCGCCTGGGAGACGGTGAGGGTGACCTGGGGCACCTCCAGGAACGCGCGCAGCTTGGTGCGTATCTCGCTCGACAGCTCCTCCGTCGTTCGCCCCGCGGCCTTGACGTCCCCGACGAGCGGCACGGTGATGCGGCCGTCCAGGCGCACGAAGACTTCCGTGGTCAGCTCCGGCTCCTTCCAAACGGCGACGCGGAGGACGTCGCCGGGGGCGATGTAGTACGGGCTCGGCTCCGCCGCGGCGGCTTCCTGGGTTGCGGGTGAAGGGGAGGGGGAGGGGGCCTGGCCCGCCTCGCCAAGCAAGGCCGAGACACACAACGACACGGCACACGACACGACCCGCACGAGACTCTTCAAGCGTCCGCCCTCCGAACCTGGGTCCGCTGGAGCCGGCTGCCCTTCCGATCCCTCGTCGGACCCTGGACGTCCCTGGATGTACCTAAGTTCCTGCCATTTCGAGGCTTTACGATAGTTTCAACGACCCCCGCTTGTCAAGTGGGATTGCACGCCCCCGGGGCCCCTTCAGAGCGATCGAGGCCCGCGCCGGGGCGGGAACCAGGTGTCCAGCAAGGGCAAGGTCGGAGCGGGCAGAGAAGACGGGGGGGCCGGGGCCGGCGGTGTCACGGGCGTCGCCGGGGATGGGGATTCACCCGGGTTCAGGAATTGGTCCCCGTCGGTGCGGAACTGGCGTTCGTAGAGCTGCCGATAGCGGCCGCCGCTGGCCATCAGGCTGGAGTGGTCGCCCCGCTCGACGATCTGTCCCGCCTCCAGCACCAGGATCTGATCCGCGCTACGGATCGTGGAGAGGCGATGGGCGATGACGAAGGTGGTCCGCCCCGCGCGCAGGGTTCGTAGCCCGTCCTGGACGAGCGCCTCGCTCTCGCTGTCCAGGCTCGACGTCGCCTCGTCGAGGATCAGCAGCCGGGGGTCGACGAGGATGGCCCGGGCGATGGCCACGCGCTGCCGCTCCCCGCCGGAGAGTTTGACCCCGCGCTCGCCGACCTCGGTCTCATAGCCCTTCTCCAGGTTACGCACGAACCGGTCGCAGTGCGCGGCCCGCGCGGCGGCGACGATTTCCTCGCGGCTGGCGGCCGGCCGGGCATAGGCGATGTTCTCGGCGATGGTGCCGTCGAAGAGAAAGGTCTCCTGCAGCACCACGCCCAGGTGAGGCCGATACTCCCGCCTCCGTACTCTCGCCAGGTCGTGTCCGTCCACGAGGATCCGTCCCGAGGACGGGTGATGAAAGGCCATGACGAGGCCGATCACAGTGCTCTTGCCCGCTCCGCTCGGCCCGACGAGGGCGGTCGTCGACCCGGGCCGGGCGCGGAACGAGACGCCGTGGAGCACCGGCACGCCGGGCGCATACTCGAAGCCGACGTCCTGAAACTCGACGTCGCCATGGACGGCCGCCATCGGCACCCGCTCGACGTCCTGCTCGTCCTCGGTGGGAATGCTCCGCAGCTCGCGGATCCGGTCGAGGCCCGCGAAAGCCTCGCTGAGCTGGGTGGAGGTATCCGCGATCCGGACGACGGGCGCGATGAGAAGGCCGAGGAAGAACACGTACATCAGGAATGTGCCGAGAGTCATGGACCCGGCCAGGATCTCCCGCCCACCGAAGAACATCAGCAGGGCGGAAATGCCGCCGAAGATCGCGATGGCGAACGCACCGACGCCGGCGCTCGCGGCCACCTCGCGGGCGACGCTCGCGAACAGCCGCTGGAGGCCCGCTTCGAAGACCCGCCCCTCCTGATCCTCGGCGCGGTAGGCCTTGACGACCCGGATGCCGTTCAGCGCCTCGGCCAGGCGGCCGGTGATCTGGGCACCGATCTCGGCCCGCTGGCGGAACAAGGGTCGGATGAGTCCGAACGCGTAGATCATGAGGGCGGCAAAGACGCCCAGGAGCACCAGGGCCATCGCGGTCAGCCGCCAGTTCAGCCAGAGCAGGATGGCGAGGGCGAAGACGGCGGTCAGGAGGCTGCTCGCAAGCTGGATCAGGCCGGTGCCGAGCAGGTTTCGCAGCGCGTCGGGGTCGCTCATGATGCGCGGGATGAGGGCTCCGCTCCTGATCGCGTCGAAATAGGCGATCGGCTGCCGTATCACCCTCTGCTGCAGGTCGCGCCGCACGTCCATGATCGCGCGCTGGGCGGCCACGCCGACGAGGCGGGACAGCAGGAGCGCGGTGACGGCCTGGACGAGGGATGCCGCGACGACGGCGATGGCCAGGGGGCCGAGCAGGGCGGGATTGTGCCGGGTGATGACCTCGTCGATCAGGTACTTGCTCGAAGCGGGCATCACGAGCGCGGCCAGCCGGCTGACGACGATGAGGCCGAAGCCGGCCAGCAGCCGCCCGCGATGGGCGTAGAGGACCTCGCGAGCGTCGCGCCAGGCCGCACGTGACGGCTTGCGCGAGGCCGGTGAAGCCGCGCCCATGGACACGCCGCGTACCTTACCCCAAGCGTGGCTCGCCCCCCAAGGGTTGACCTCGGTAGCGGCCCCCGGTAGGCTTCCCGGTCGCCGGTAGATCCCTCGGGAAGGGGCGCCTGACGAGTCGGGTGAGCCGGGCCGGTATCGTTCTCCTGTTTCTCTGGCCGGGTGTCGCCGGGGCCGCCCAGAGACAGGCCGAGTTCTGGACCTTCGGCGTCAACCTCAGCCAGTCCTTCACCGACAACCTCTTCCTGCTCGGCCTGGATGGTCCGGGCGAGGCGATCACCAACGCGAGCCTGAGGCTGTCGTACGCTCGCCTGGACGGTAGCTCGTCCCTGAACGCCTCGGGATGGCTGGGCGCCCGGCGGTTCGACCGGTTCAGCTTCTACGGCGGTCCCCAGTTCGGCCTGAGCGCATTGTCGCGGTTCGGGTTCGGCCCCCGGGCCCGGCTACGCCTCGGCGGCCACCTCGCCGACGGCTTGAACTCTGGCGCTCTCGGCTCCGGACAGATCGCGCTGCCCCAGACCCAGGTGCAGTCCGGCTCGGTCACCGCCGGCTTCACCTATCGCCTGGCCCCTGACACCTCCGCCGACGCCTCGTTCGACGCGACCGGCATCCGCTACCGCGCGGACCGGGCGTTCGACACCTCCCGCGTGCTCGGCGACGCCTTCGTTCCCGCCGAGCAGCTCTCGTCCGCGCCATCGTCGGGACTCGGCGCGAACGAGCCGGCGCCGGACGACGGTCTGCTCTCCCTCAGCCTCCTGGCGAGCGAGGGCCTCCAGACCCTGCGGCTCGATTTCGGGACCTGGCGCGCCGGCGCGGGCATCTCCCACGAATTCTCCCCGCGCACGCGGCTCTCGCTCGGCGGCGGGTACCGGCAGACCTACCAGAATCCCCACACCTTCTCGCAGGGAGATCAGTTCGAAGGGCAGATCGCGCTCCGGGAGGTCATCGGCAGCACGGCGAACCTCTCGCTCTCCTACGGCTTTCAGGAGAGCCGCTTCGGCGTCAGCCTGAGGACGCATTCCTTCACCGCGCAGGCCGACAAGGAGCTGGGCCCGAAGATCCGGCTGGACGCCTCGCTCGGCGCCAGCCGTCTCGACGGCCCCGACCGCGCGTCGTCGAACTGGACGCTCCTCGGAGGCGCGGGCTTCTCTGCGCGCTTCAAACGCAGCATCCTCTCGGCCCGCTACACCCGCTCGCGCTATCAGGGCTTGATCGTCGGACGCAGCCAGGTCACCGACGTCGCCTACGCGAGCCTGAGCCACACGATCAGCAGACGCGTGTCCGTGTCCGGCTTCGGCTTCTACCGCGACGCCCGGGACGAGCTCCAGCGCCGGTACTCCTACGACACGACCATGGCGGGCGCTTCGCTCAGCGTCCGGATCAAGCGGCGGACGAGCGCGGGGGCGAGCTACAACTTCTTGAGGTTCCACACCGGGAACGAGCCCGCCGCCCATCGCTCGATGGTCACCCTGCACGTCAGCTACTCCCGCGCGTTGAAGTAGCGGAGCGCGCCGGCGGGCCTCCGCCGGGACCGCCGGGGCGCTCGATCGCTACGTCAGCCGCAGCGGCAGCTTGCGCAGCCGCTTGCCGGTCGCCGCGAACACGGCGTTGGCCACCGTCGGGCCGACGAGCGCGGTCCCCGGCTCGCCGATGCCGGCCGGCTTCTCGTTGCTGTCCACGATGTGCATCTCGATCTTCGGCGACTCCGGCATGCGCACGACCGGGTAGTCGTGGAAGTTGCTCTGCTGGACGCGGCCGTCCTTCAGCGTGATCTCGCCGTAGAGCACCGCCCCCAGGCCGTAGATGATGCTGCCCTCGAGCTGCTGCCGCACGATGTTGGGATTGACCACCTTCCCCAGATCGGCCGCGACCACGACGCGATGCACGCGCACCGTCTTGCCGCTGACCGAGACTTCGGCCACCTGCGCCATCGAGGTGCCGTAGCCTTCCATCAGCCCGATGCCGCGGAACCGGCCCGGCGCCGGCGGCGTGCCCCAGCCGGCCTTCTCGGCCGCCAGCTCGAGCACGTGCTTGAGGCGGGGCTGCTTGTCGAGCAGGGCCAGGCGGAACTGGTAGGGGTCCTTGCCCGCGGCCGCCGCCAGCTCGTCCATGAACGACTCGTAGGCGAACGAGTTCAGCGCGTGCGAAACCGAGCGCCAATAGCCGACGCGCACGCCCGTGTCGTGGATCACGACGTCGGCGAGCTGGTGGGGGATGTCGTAGGGCACCACGGCCGCCTCGGTCATGAACGGGTCGACGCCGTCCTTGACGACCGGGGGGAACAGGCGCGAGGTCACCGAGGGAGACGTCAGGTGGAACTTCAACGCCACCGGCCGGCCCTGCGCGTCGAGGCCGCCCGAGAGCTGGTGATAGCTGGTGGGCCGGTAGAAGTCGTGCGTGATGTCGTCTTCGCGCGTCCACACCAGCTTCACCGGCGCGCCGACCGCCTTGGAGATCTCCACCGCCTGCGCGATGTAGTCCACGTCGATGCGCCGCCCGAAGCCGCCGCCGAGGAACGTGGTGCGCACGGTGACCTGCTCGGGCTTCAGCCCGCTCACCTGCGCGGCCACGCCGGCCGCCATCTGCTGGAACTGGGTCGGGCCGTAGACGAGGCAGGAATCCTTGCGCACGTCGGCCGTGAAGTTCATCGGCTCCATGGCGGCGTGGGCCAGGAACGGCAGCTCGTACTCGGCCTGGAGCGTCTTCGCGGCCCCCTTCAGCCCCGCGTCCACGTCGCCCTGCTTCCTGAAGGCGGCGCCGGGCTTGGCCGCGGCCGCCTTGAGCGCGCTGGAGATCGACGCGGAGCTGAGCGATTTCCCCGCGCCCTCGTCCCATGTGATGGCGAGCGCGTCGCGCGCGACCTTGGCCCGCCACCAGCTGTCCGCCACGACCGCGACGCCGTCGGTGATCTGCACCACGTGCTTCACGCCGGGCATGGACCTGGCCTTGGCGGCGTCGAAGCTCACGGGCTTGCCGCCGATCACCGGGCACTGCGCGAGCGACGCGTACAGCATGCCCGGCAGCTTGACGTCGATGCCGAACTCGGCGGTGCCGTCGATCTTGCCCGGCGTGTCGAGACGGTTGACCGGCTTGCCGACGTAGCGGGAGTCCTTGTGGTCCTTCAGCTTCACGTCCTTGGGCACCGGCAGCCGGGAGGCGGCCTCGGCCAGCTCGCCGTAGGTGGCGCTCTTGCCGCCCGGCCCCTGCACCGTGCCGTTCTGCGCGCGGCAGGCCGAGGCGTCGACGCCCCACTTCTGCGCCGCCGCCTCGACGAGCATCGTGCGCGCCTGGGCTCCGGCGGTGCGCAGCTTGTCGTAACCCTCGGCCACCGAGGTCGAGCCGCCGGTGATCTGGCCGCCGAGCATCGTGTTGATGTACGGCTCGGCGGCGGGCGCGACCTCGACCTTGATCTTCTTCAGGTCGACCTCGAGCTCCTCGGCCACCAGCGTGGGCATCGCGGTGTAGACGCCCTGACCCATCTCGGAGCGCGCCGAGATGATCGTGACGCTGTTGTCGCTGCCGATCTTCACCCAGGCGTTCGGCATGGACGTCGCCGCCTGCGCGCCCGCCGACCTCACGAGCGAGTCGGGCAGCACGACGCCCAGCACGAGGGCGCCGCCCGCGGCGGCGCCGGTCTTCAGGAAATCCCGGCGCGAAGCATTCGCGAAGGCGCTCATGATCACTCTCCCTTGCCGCCGGCGGCCATGTGGATGGCCGCGCGGATGCGCGGGTACGTCCCGCAGCGGCAGATGTTGCCGGCCATGGCGTCGTCGATGTCCCCGTCCGTCGGATTCGGCTTGTCGGCGAGCAGCGCCGCCGCGCTCATGATCTGGCCCGACTGGCAGTAGCCGCATTGCGGGACGTCGAGCGCCGCCCACGCGGCCTGGACCTTGCGGCCGGCCGGCGTCGCGCCGACCGCCTCGATGGTCGTGATCTTCTTGCCGGCGACGAGCGAGACCGGGGTGCTGCAGGAACGCATCGGCTTGCCTTCGACGTGCACGGTGCACGCGCCGCACAGCGCGGCGCCGCACCCGAACTTCGTACCGGTCATGCCGAGGGTGTCACGAAGGACCCAGAGCAGCGGCGTGTCTGGCTCGGCGTCGACACTCCGGGCCTCGCCGTTGACGTTGAGGCTGATCATGGCTTCCTCCCGCGGTCGAATGATGGCTCGATTATGGTCTCAGCGCGGGCCGGAAGTAAATGACGGCGTGGACCCCGGCCCAGGCCTGCGCCATGGTCCACTCGCGAGGGCTAGCGCTCCAGCGCCTGACAGTTGCCTCCTCCGCACGCTTTGAGCGCGGAGAGCGTTGAGTGGAGGGCGGCGATCTCGGCGACCCTCGCCGGGTCGTCGTGGAGACTCTGAAGCTCGTAAGGGTCCGTCCGCAGATCATAGAGCTCGACACTGCCGTCGAGGTACTCGGCGTAGAGCCGGCTCTGGTACTTGTCCCCGGAGCCCGTGCGAAGAGCGGAGTAGGTCGGGACGTCGACGACCGCCAAGGGATCGACCTGCCAGTGCTCGATGAGAAAGCGCTGCCGCCAATCCGGAGGCGTCGAGCCCTTGAGAAATGGCACCAGCGAGCGGCCGTCAACCGAGGTACTCGGCAGTACGCCGGCGAGCTCGGTGATGGTCGGCGCGAGGTCGTTGTTCAGGGCTATCGCATCCACGGTTCGCGCCGGACCAGCGACGCCGGGCCCGGCGATGTAGAGGGGAACGCGCGCCGATTCCTCGTAGGCCGCCATCTTCTGCGACATCCGATGCTCACCCAGGAGGAACCCGTTGTCCGAGGTAAAGATCCAGACTGTGTTCGAGAGCTCGCTGCCAAGCGCAGTCGCGAGGGTCCCGACCAGGTCATCCACGGAAAGCATCGAAAGGAATCGCGTACGGTACTGGAGCGTGAGCCAGTCGATGTCGTCAGCCAGCATGAGCGGCCGCTGCATCGAAAGGGGCTTGTCTCGCACATCCGCCTCGTTGAACGAAGGCTTGACTCCCGGGTAGAGGGGGAGCTGATCAGCGAGCATGGTCCAGGAACTCGGTTTCCATGACTGCTGCCGCGGGTCGGGCCGGACGAACAGGTTCCACAACGAACGGTAACTGTCTGGATTGAGCCCTCGTTGCTGCGCGAGCTCTACTGTCCAGGCTTCGAGGTGCGGGGCCAGCGTGGCCACGCTCAAGAAGAATGGCCGGCCTTGCGCGAGCGAATCCGTGACGAAACGGCTCGCGATGTCGCCCAGGACCGCGGTTTGATAATCCTCCGGAGCGCTCCCGTGCTGCTCCACCTGACCATTCGCGTTGATCTGATAGTTGTACATGGAGTACGTGCTGGGATCGATCAAGGCCCGCCAGTCGTCCCACCCCGGCGGGACGTAACGGGGGTTGAGCGGACTCGTCACCGCGGCCGTGCTCTCGCTGCCGTATTGATTCAGGTATTTCCCGACGTGCCCTTTCCGGTATGGGTAGGGGAGAGCGGTGGCGGTGGTCGAAGCATCGACCAACCTCGCAACACCGCCGACAGGCGGTTCGTTGTTCAGCACGCCGTGGTTGTGCGCATACTGTCCGGTGAGGAACGTTGCCCGCGAAGGGGCGCAGAGAGGGTGAGTTGCGAACGAATTCGAGAACCTCACCCCTCGATCTACGATGGTGCTCTTGATGTTCGGAAGCAGACCCATCGCCAGCAGGATCTGGAAACTCCCGTCATCCAGATCATCGGTCATCACGACCACGATGTTCGGCGGGGGAGCGGCATTGCCGACGGGCGCCGCGGCAAGCGCCATGAGCCCAGCGAGGACGAGGCAGCTCGCGCGGCCAACGAAAGCGCTGATCCGTGGCATCCCTAGGCTCTTCCGTTTCTGAACCCATGCAAGGAAGGTGCCAGTTGCGGCTCGGTTGTAGTGACGGATGTAACACATCAACCGAACTGGCGAGGCCGCTCCACCGAGGGCGGATGAACTGGCGCGGAGCGTCTATTCTGCCCGCAGTGCTTCGGTGGGATCCTCAGCAGCCACTCGTGGTCCACGTTGTCGAAGAACCCCTTGATGTCCGCCTCGACCACCCAGTTCACAAGCTCTTGCGCGATGTGACGACCAAGCCCGCGCAGTGCGTCGTGGCACCCGCGCCCAGGCCGACTGCACGATCTTGTCCTCCGTCGCCGGTATCCCCGCTCGCCGCCGCGCGGCGCAGGATCTAGCCTGCGGTGTTGAAGATCATCCTTCAATCCATTGTTGGACCGCCCGCTGATTCACGCGAGGTCTCCCACGCCAGATCTCGTATCTCAGGTGCCGAGGCCAGGGCGTGGTTGATCGCGCGGGCTCATCCTCCTGGTATCCAAGAATGCAGCAGTGCTTGCCCTGCCGGCACCGTGAACTCGAAGTACCAGCCGAAGTCCTCCTGGCCCGGCTCATCGTCCGTGGCAACTCCAGCTTGACGGAGGCGGCTGATCATCCACTTGGCGAGATCATCGCCGAAGCAGCAGTCATTGATGAAGTAGTCCCGGACTTCGGACGTGTTGAAGGCCGAGCTCCGGAACGAAGCCTCCGTGCGCATGCCCGACTACCTCAAAGGTCGGTGCGCCATCGCCAAACCGCCGGCGCTAGCGCTTGCCCACGGCGAGCCAAGGCATGCCGCGGTAGGAATCCGCCACCACCCAAGCGCCGGCCGTCAACGCCCAAGAGCTGACGAACTCGGTCCAATCGGAGGCGCTGGGGCGTGCCACGACGATGGGTACCCACACCAGCAGCGTGAACAAGCCCAGCTGCAGCGCCGAGAGCATGGCTGCCAGCCGTGCATACACGCCGATGAGTACCGCCACGCCCGCCGCGATGAAGGCACAGCCGGTGAAGATCGCCCAAGCCAAGTGCCATGGCAGCCAGCCAGGTACCATCGAGACGGTTCTTTCGAGATAAGTGAAATGGGCTACGCCGAAGGGGATCAACCCCAGGCCGTAAAGCGCTCTCGCGATGCGCAGACCCTTGTCACCGCTGGCGAAACTGAAGCGCTGACGGTCCCCGTCACCGGCGAACCACGCGTACAGAACCCAAGCGGCCGCGGCCATCACCGCGGTGTCACCGCTGGCCCACCAAGCAACCGTCGCAGTAGGAGCGCGGAAGATAAGCGGCACCCTGAACAGCAGCAGCCAAACCAAGAAAGAGGTGAGCAGCAGGCGGGAAGCGACGACGGCTGCGCGCTGCCAGAGTAGGCCTATGCCAGATATCAGAGAGATGAAGGCGCAGAGATAGGCTAGTACCTCGCGCGCGGGAACACCCTTGGGCACCCCCGTCCATGTCGGGGTGAAATCGCCTTGGATCAGGCCCATGATTCCGAGGGTGACCATGGTCGCAGCAAAGACCGCATGGCCCAAGCTTGCGATGCCCATCGTCCTTGCTCCCGTGCTCTTCCAGTTCATTCGATCCGCTTGCTGCATACTCAAACTCCCCCCTAACGGCTTCTGAGTCTCAGCGGCGTGGCCGCGGGGCTGGTGTTCTCATCATCGAGATGATGACGATCGCTTGAGGCGTGGGTATGGCTCTTCGAGGGCTGATGGAGGCTCAATCGCGGTCCGAGTGCGCCTAACACTGAGATCAGCGGCGAGCCTCCATCCGGGCCATGGCTCGTCCGGTGCATCTCGTCGTTCGGCAGCCTCCGCACACGCTCGGCCCACTGGCTCACGATGCGGGCCTGTGCTGTGAAACGCTAGCACAAGCAGCGCATACTGACGCCTCTTGATCCGGCTGAGCGAAGTAGTAGCGGGATGGATAGCGCGCCCCGCACTCCGGACAGAGGTCCGGCAAGGCTTGTGGCCCTGGGGTGCGCCGCGGCAGGGTTTCCCATGGAACAGGCGGGCTCCGTGGTGGCCACCAGGGGAGACCAACCCTGAACATCCTTCGCAGCACAACCGTTGTTAGTGCCCAGAACGCGGCCGCATAGGCGAGCGCGATGGCTCCAAGAAGAAGTAGCAGCGACGGCCCACCCCCGCCTGCGAATATTCCGATGGCCCAGTATCCACCAGTCGGAAGAAGCACCGCGAAAATGAGGCCTATGGGAACGTAACTGCCGGGATACGGGACCAGAATGCCGAACACAATCGAGAGCGCCATTCGGTGGCGTGCCAGCCATTCGATCATCGCGACTTATCTCGGCTAAGGAGCGCTCTGCGGCCCGCCGAACCCCTGGATAAGACCGTATGGAAGGACCGGCTCCCGTTCGTATTATCGCGGGTTAGTGAAGCCTCGACGGCGGCACCAGAGCCGCATACGAAAGGAGCCGGTCATGGAAAAGGGTATCACCACCGCGGACACCTGGGACCCGAGAGATGAGCGGCGCACCCTCCACCGCAGGCCACAAAACGTCTAGCACACTAGACGATTCTGTGATAGTTTTCGAGTGACAGGTAAGGACCTCCTTCGCCGGCTCCGCGACCTCGGGTGTGAGGAAGTCCGGCAGGTCGGTTCGCACGTGCGGGTGCATTGCGGCAAATGCGTCACGACGGTGCCGGTCCACGCCGGACAGGACCTACCGCCGGGCACGCTCCGCGCCATCGAGCGAGACTTAGAGCCATGCCTGGGTCGGCGATGGTTGGGCCGCTGACAGGGTCCTGCGGGGGTGTCTTGGTGAAGAGCTATCGCGTCGTCTACGAGCTGGACGAATCCGGGCATTGGATCGCGACCGTCCCTAGCGTCAAGGGGTGCCACACCTACGGGCGGTCCATTCGGCAAGCGCGTGACCGCATTCGGGAGGCGCTCGCCCTGTTCGTCAGGGACGCTGCGCGTGCCCGCCTGGTAGACGACGTGCGGCTGCCGGCCGATGTACGCCGCCAGATCGAGCGCCAGCGTGTTCTGCGTGCCCGCGCTGAGCGCGAGCAGGCCCGTGCCCAAGCGGCCACGAGGGCGGCCGCCCGTCGGCTGACGCGCGCCCAACGCCTGAGCGTGCGGGACGCCGGAGAGCTGCTTGGGCTTTCCCACCAGCGGGTCCAGCAGCTGCTCAAGCGGGCTTCGTGAGCTAGCGTGGAACCCATATGGAACCCACGTCGAACCCGCTGCTCAACCGGCTCTGTAACTCGTTGATGTACTGGGGTGGATGACGGGATTCGAACCCGCGACCTCCAGGGCCACAACCTGGCGCTCTAACCAAACTGAGCTACACCCACCAGCGGGGCGGACGTGGCGCGCCTGAAGGGACTCGAACCCCTGACCCGCAGCTTAGAAGGCTGCCGCTCTATCCAACTGAGCTACAGGCGCCGAACGCGGGAGTATAGCACGCGGCGCGCGAGCGCCTGATCGCTGCGCGCTTCTACGACGCAGTGGGCGTGGCGCTCGGCGCGGGATACGCATGAACGGGCAACCCGGCCTGACGACGAAGGTCCAAAGAGGTCTCTCTCGGATCAGGTCCGGGCGTGGGGGCCAGCCAATCCGCGCGGTCGATCATCACCAACTCTTCTCCATCCGGCAGCTGGATGCTGTCTTCACCGTATGTCATGGCGATGAACCTTTCCCGGGGGGACGAGCCGTCCGGTACCCTCACCAGACGCTGACATTAATTATCGCATCGGCGCATCAGTATGTCAAGGAGTCAGATTAAGTGACACAAGCGAAACCGGCCGCGCGGCGGAAGGGGGCAGCGCTGGTCGTCGCGGGGCGAGTCGGCGCGGCCTGGCGCTTTGCTCCGGCCATGGGACTCAATCTAGGGTACGCTGTTACTGACCTCAGGGGAGCCGTCGTAACGAATGTGAGGAGTCACTAGAAAATGGCGTCCGTCACTCACGCGCTGACGGGTGGGGTGCGCGCCTTCGGCCACGCTGGCGAGTCCGTGGCGCGCCACGCGGGAGACATGGCCCAGCTTGCCTGGCAGAGCCTGGGCGCGACCCTGCGCGGCCAGGTTGCCTTCCGCGACTTCGTCATCCAGGCCTACTCGATGGGGGTCGAGAGCCTTCCCCTGGTGCTGGTGACGGCCACGCTGTCCGGGGTCGTGACCTCGCAGCAGGGTGGCTACCAGTTCACGGGATCGATCCCGCTCTACGTGCTGGGCAGCATCGTCGTCAACGGCGTCGTGCTGGAGCTGGGGCCGGTCATGACCGCCATCGTGTTCATCGGCCGGGTCGGTGCGCGCATCACCGCGGAGCTGGGCACCATGCAGGTCTCCGAGCAGATCGACGCGATCTACTCGCTCGGCCGCGACCCGGTGCGGATGCTGGCCGCCCCCCGGATCCTCGCCGGCATGGTGGCGATGCCCGCCCTGGTCGGGCTCGCCAACGGCGTGGGAGCGGTGGCGGGGATGTTGGCCGCCCGCAGCACGGTCGGCCTCGGTTATCAGAGCTTCCTCTACGGGGCGCGACTGTTCTGGCACAGCTACGACCTCTTCTACTCGCTCATGAAGGCGGAAGTCTTCGGCTTCATCATCCCGGTCATCTCCGTCCACATGGGGCTGCTGACGCGCGGGGGCGCGGAGGGCGTCGGACGCGCCACCACCTCGTCGGTCGTGTTCATGATCATCGCCGTCCTCGTGGCGGACGCCCTCTTCCCGCCTCTCTTCCTCAACTGATGGCTGCCGGGCGCCCGCGATGTCGGTGATCGAGTACCGCGATGTCTACAAGGCGTTCGACGCCCCCGTGCTGGCGGGGGTGAGCCTCACCGTCCCCGACGGCGAGACCCTCGCCATCGTCGGTCCTTCGGGCACGGGCAAGAGCGTGCTCCTCAAGACGACCATCGGCCTCATCGTGCCCGACCACGGGGACGTGGTCATCGACGGGGAGTCGGTCTTCTGCGGCCGGCCCGGCGCTCTCCAGGAGATCCGGCAGAAGGCGGGCTACGTCTTCCAGAACGCCGCGCTCTTCGACTCCTTCAACGTGTACGAGAACGTCTCTCTCGGCATCCAGGAGCACGAGGCGCGCCGGCTGGGGCGCCGCGAGGTGACGCGCCGCGTGTGGCACGCGCTCGAGGACGTGAACCTCGATCCGCGGGCCGTCCTGCCCAAGCTTCCCGCGGAGCTGTCGGGCGGGATGCGCAAGCGGGTGGGGCTGGCGCGGGCCATCGTCGGGCGGCCGCAGATCCTGCTCTACGACGAGCCGGTGACGGGCCTCGACCCCGTGAACGCGGCGGCGGTGGACCGGCTCATCGAGGAGATCGCGGAAAAGACGCACGTGACCTCGATCATCGTGACCCACGACATCGAGGGCGCGCTCTCCCTCTGCGACCGCATCGGGTTGCTCGATGGGGGCAAGCTCCGCTTCATCGGCACCCCCGCGGAGTTCCGGCGGAGCGACGAGCCGCTCGTGCGCGCGTTCGCCGACCGCCAGGCGGCGGCGCTGACCGCCATGCGCAGCGAGCGCCGGACTCCCCCCAGCCGGCGGGCGGGCGACCTGCAGTCGACCGGGAGACCTCGATGACCGACCGCGAGCCGCCGCCGAGAGAGGACGAAGACATCCCGCCCCCCCCCGTGGCCCGCAGCAAGGACCGCGCGATATGGGTCGGCGTCTTCGTCATCTTCGGCCTCGTCGCCGTGCTGCTGTCGCTCTTCACCTTCACCGACGCCGCGCTCTTCCGCGG
>Ga0070697_100001400_pt1 | contig 18281 bp, 15 predicted proteins | sample KBSK1501metaG_FD_65475 | JGI IMG/M metagenome (GOLD analysis project Ga0070697, IMG submission 65475) | Corn, switchgrass and miscanthus rhizosphere microbial communities from Kellogg Biological Station, Michigan, USA - KBS K1-50-1 metaG | ecosystem: Host-associated > Plants > Roots >... | reverse complement strand
ATCTGAAACATGCGAATGCTGTTGGCGCCGATGGCGAACAAGAAGCGGCCTTGGACGTCAATGGTTAAGGATTTGTTGACTGCGGCAAAGGGAGAGCCGGCGACGGGAGTGAGCGCGCCGGTTTGGTCGTTGCGAACTGCGACGGCGCCTCCGGACGAGAAGACCAAGGGCTGCTGGAACTGAGCAAGCGCGGAGGGGACGATTGCGCCTGCTGAAATGAGGGCGGCGAAAAAGATTAGCAGTTTCAAATAATTCTTTGGGCGGAAATGTAGCGTCTTAGTGAAATGTACAGAGAACGCGCGTGCATGGGCCATGCGTCTTCCTTGGCCGTTACAAAAAGCGGCGCCTCAGTGGATCCAAGAGGGAAACAACAACGAACCCAAGGTAAGACGGAACAAGCCTCCAGTCAATAAAAATATATCTAGATATTTAATACACTTATTTGTGCATATGGGGTCGTTTTAGGTGATTCTGCGGAAGAGGAAGAGATTGATTGCGAGGCGCGGCTCGAAGCAAGGAATTGGAGAGTCCATTGCGCTTGCTTGACGAGCCGACGTTCCCACCGCGCTGTTATACTCAGCCGCATGGAAGAAAGACCAAGATTTGAAGTGCAGGATCCGGAGTTTGCACGGAGGGTTCAGGAAAGTTTCGCGCGGCAAGGGCTGATGGAGCATCTCGGCGCTAAAATGGTGTCCGTGGAGCCGGGTGGAGTGGAAATACGCGTTCCCTTTCGCCCCGAGCTGACCCAACAGCACGATTATTTTCACGCTGGCGTTACTGGCGCGATAGCCGACAGCGCCTGCGGCTATGCGGCCTACACACTCATGAGCGCCGATTCTTCGGTGCTTACCGTGGAGTACAAGATGAACTTGCTTGCCCCGGCGGATGGCGAGGAGATAATCGCACGGGCGCGCGTGGTGCGTTTCGGAAAGACGTTGAAGATTTGCGCCGCGGACGTGTTCGTTCGCAAAGGTGCGTCTGAAAGCCACTGCGCTACGATGCTTTCCACGGTTATGTGCATGGCGGGTAAGCCGGACCGGGCGCGGTAGAAATTTCTCGCATCATGTGCCAACTTCGCCCAAGCGGGCCCCGGAATTTCAAGTTTCTCGCAAGATGCGGATGAGTTCAGCGGCGGCGTGGGGCAGCCGCGCGCCGCGTCGAGAGACAAGATAGACGTGGCGCGGCATATTCATCTGCCGGATTTTCACTTCCTTCATCCAGCCGTGCTCGATCTCCCATTGCACGCACATGCGCGGCACGATGGCCACGCCCATGCCCATTTGCACGAAGCGCTTGATACTTTCGATGGTGGGCATTTCAATGGGCATGTTCAGAGCGGTGCGGTTTCGCGCGAAAAGCTCGATCACGCGGCGGCGATAGGGGGACTCGACGCTGTGGGCGATGAAGTCTTCGTTGCCGAGGTCCTCGACGTCGACTTCGCGCTTTTTCGCGAGGACATGTTTGGGCGGAACGACCAGAGTGAGTTCGTCCTTCAAGATTTCGGTGGCCTGGAGCTGCGGCTCTTGCGGGACGTAGGAGACGGCGCCGAGGTCGAGGCGATAGTTAAGAACCTCGTGAGGGATATCGCGGGAGAACATGCGATGGACGCGGACCAGGACGCCAGAATGCAGCTGGCGAAAGGCGGCCAAGGCGGGCAGGAGAGCGTGGATGGAGCTTTCGTTCACGCCAAGGGAGAGCTCGCCGCGGGATAGACCTTCGAGTTCGCTAAGCCCCTTCTTTACCTCATCGCGCAGATTGATCAGGCGCTCGGCGTAGTCTTTCAGCAACGTTCCGGCATCGGTCATGCGCACCGGACGAGCACCGCGGACAAACAGTGGCTGGCCGAGCCCGTCCTCGAGTTTGCGAATGGTCAGGCTGACGGCGGGTTGGGTACGGTACAAGCGCTCGGCGGCGCGAGAGAAACTGCCTTCCTTGGCGACCATCAGAAACACCTGGAGTTCGCCGAGATCCATGGCTTTTTGCCTCCCGGGCAGTATAAGACAAGATTATCAAAAGTAGAACAAAGATAAATTTGACCGTGAGGCGGTCTTCTGTCCTACTACTAGCCTAGGGGGACCCCATGGACTCCGTACGCATCTTCGATACGACGCTGCGCGACGGCGAGCAATCGCCGGGATTTTCGATGAACACCGAGGAAAAGATCCGCATGGCGCGGCAGCTTGCGGCGCTGGGAGTGGATGTCATTGAGGCCGGGTTTCCCATTTCATCCCGAGGCGATCTTGAGGCGGTGCGCCAGGTGGCGCGCGAAGTGCGGAACGTCCCGATTGCGGCATTGGCTCGAGCCAAGCAACAAGATGTGAACGCGGCGATTGAGGCTCTGGAACCGGCGGCAGCGCCGCGGCTGCACATTTTTCTTGCAACGTCCGATCTGCATCTTCGCGTGAAGTTGAATATGACGCGCGAGCACGCGCTCGAAGCGATCGGCTCGATGATTCGCCTGGGAAGGAAACACGTCGAGGAAGTGGAATTTTCTGCGGAAGATGCGGGGCGTACCGACATCGGATTTCTGTGCCAGGTTTGCCAGGTGGCGGTGGATGCGGGCGCGACGGTGCTGAATTTGCCGGACACGGTGGGTTATGCAGTGCCAGACGAGTATGGCGCGATGTTCGAGCAGGTTCGCGCGCATCTTGACGATCGGCAGGGGATCACGCTGAGCGCGCATTGCCATGACGATCTGGGATTGGCGGTGGCGAATTCGCTGGCGGCGGTTCGCGCGGGCGTGCGGCAGATCGAGTGCACGATCAACGGGATTGGCGAACGGGCTGGGAACGCGGCTCTGGAAGAAATTGCAGTGGCGCTGGCCGTTCGCAAGGAAAGTTTTGGAGTGACAACGGGAATCAAGTTAGACGAGCTTTTCCGCTCGAGCCGGATGCTCTCGGAGATTACCGGAGCGGCGGTGGCGCCCAACAAGGCAGTTGTGGGGGCGAACGCGTTTGCGCACGAGGCGGGGATTCACCAAGATGGGATCATCAAGAATCCGCTGACGTACGAGATTATTTCGCCGGAGACGGTGGGAGTGCCTTCGCGGTCGTTTGTGCTGGGGAAACATTCGGGGCGCAATGCTTTGAAGGTGAGCCTGCGGAATCTCGGTTATGAGCCGAGCGAAGAGGAATTGGCGGAATGCTACGAGCGCGTGACGACGCTGGCCGACGAAGCGAAGCAGGTGCGGCCGCGGGATTTGGTGGCGATTGCGCATGAAGTGATGCGACGGCGGCCTACACCGGCAATGGCGGCGGAAGCGACTTCCGCGGCGTAGCTGTGCAGCGGCCAAGCTGCGCTTGGATGAGTTTCGGGTGAGCGGGGATTTCGATGAAAGTGAAAAAGACTGTAGTGCTTTTGCCGGGGGACGGCATTGGGCCGGAAGTGACGCGGGCTGCGGCCACTGTGCTGCGCGAGTGCGCGCAAGAATTCCATCACGAGTTTGATTTGCATGAGTTTCCGATTGGCGGTGCGGCGATTGATGCCGCGGGTACCTCACTTCCCAACGAAACGCTGGATGCTTGCCGAAGAGCGGATGCGGTTTTTCTGGGGGCTGTCGGAGGGGCGAAGTGGGATTCGCTGCCGGTGGGGAAGCGGCCAGAGAGCGGGCTGCTTGGTCTTCGCAAGGGTCTCGGGCTTTATGTAAATGTGCGGCCGGTGAGAGTGCTGGAGCCGTTGCGCGGAATTTCGCCGCTGAAGCCGGAGCGTTTGGGGGATTTGGATATCGAGATTGTGCGAGAGCTGGCTGGTGGGATGTACTTTGGTGAGCGCGGTAACGTCACAGAGAACGGCGTCGAGCGCGCCTGGGATACGGAGTCGTATTCGACGCCGGAGATCGAGCGGATTGCGACGTTTGCTTTTGCGCGGGCGGAGAATCGCTCGCGGCGGCTTTGCTCGGTGGACAAGGCCAACGTTTTGATGAGCTCGCAGCTGTGGCGGCGGACCATCGTTGCGATGAGCGGCGTCTACTCTACGGTGAAGCTCGAGCACATGTACGTGGATAATGCGGCGATGCAGCTTACGCTGCGGCCTTCGCAGTTTGATGTGATGCTGACGAGCAACATGTTCGGAGACATTTTGAGCGATGCGGCGGCGGCGCTGGTAGGTTCCATAGGCCTGATTCCTTCGGCGAGTTTTGGGACGGGCGCGCCGCTTTTCGAGCCGATTCACGGCTCGGCGCCGTCGCTGGTCGGCACGGATTCCGCGAATCCCGTCGGGGCGATCCTCAGCACAGCGCTGATGTTGCGCGATGCGTTTGGGCTCTCGCTGGAAGCGGACTGGGTCGAGCAGTCGCTGCACCGTGTTCTTGCGGGAGGATACCGCACCGCGGATATCGCTCAGCCCGGCGCCAGCACTATCGGTGGATCGGTCTTCACAGAGATGCTGCGCGAGGAGATGCAGCGGACGCTGGAGCACGCCGAACGCTACGGCTGGGGCGTGTAACGCAGTCGTGTCGGATTCGGTCTATTGGCCGAAGTTCTGAAGGTGTTACATCGACACGGAGTTCCCGCCGCCTACAATTCTGCAGTTTTTGTTTGTTCTGCCAGAGCATTTGTGGTTCGTCACCAATCGTATGGCTATCATGTCCTGATCTTCGCCAGAACTGTCGATGATTCTTACATAAGTGAACTGCTGGTCTGTCGTGACCAACAATCGGGTTCTTGCAGTGAAAACGGGAACATTAAACTGCCCCCCGGCCTTGACGGAAAATACGACTTCCCTTGCGGGGAAACATGCTGGCCAAATCGAGGACTCAAGAACCCAATCAGGACCGTGCAAGACTGCCGTTCGCTTCTTCCCAGTCACTCCTGAAGAGGATGCAAGACACGAGAATAAGCTTCCAGTCGCGGACAAGTCGGGTTGGCGTGTCGGTCTTGAGGGAACCTGTGGAACGGATTCAACTTTCGCGCAACTAGCCATGAGAAGGACAAGACTAACGAATGGGACACAGAATGCCCTTCCACTTCTCCCTCGTTGGCGCGGCGGTTCCATCGCCTAAGATTAGACACCGGAGCCAAGAGCGTGTTTCCAAAATATGTACACAGGTACGGTTGCCGACCATTCGCGCGGCCACTTCATCGAGTTCGGGTTGCCGGGAAAAACGGGCTCCTAGCAGACGGTTGGCTTGCGGTAAGCCGCTGAGGATGCTACTTTTACACTTTCTTAGGCAGCAGATGGCCCGCACGGTCGGGGAACCGCATGGGTGTGGGGGTGGGCGGCGGTTTGGTATTCGATCCTGAATGAAATGATTTCGGGTGCGAATCATTATTCAATTTTTCAGCACAGATTTGCTTTACCTTTCAAGAGCGGCCATACACTGGCCGGGCATTTCCAATGGCAATGGCTGACCCAACTACCAACTCGAAACGCGTGAACGGCGACACGGCGGCGCGCCCGGCGACGTACTGGCGCGTCGAAGGCTCTTTGCTGGAGCTGGGAGCGCTGCGTCCAGTGGGATTTTTTACGTGGAACGCGCAGAGCTTTGCGGAGCGGTGGGCGCGGCGGGCGGGATTTGCGTGGATGACGATGACCCGGCCGATCGATTATGCGGTGAACCGGACACTGGCCACGAGGCTGCTGCATACGCTGCTGCGAGGAGTTAGCCGCGACCGGCTGGACCTTCTTGGCGAAGAATATTTTCATTACGTGCTGAAGCCGCAGCTTCGCCGCGAGGCTGTCGAGAAATTGCTCGAGACGGGGCAGAGTGGCGAACGGATTGTGCTGGTCGGCCAGTTGCTTGACCATATTTTGCGGCCGCTTGCGCAGCACCTCGGCGTCGAATCGTTCCTCTCCAATCGGATGGAGTTTCGCGATGGGCACGCGACGGGGCGTTTGCTCGATCCCGTCGTGCGTCCGCGCGGGCCATTCGCATGGATAACGAGCGGCGCAACCGATGGGCGCATCGCGCGCGAGAAACTGCTGCGGCAGCTTGGTTGGATCAAGAATCCGGGGAAACTCGAAAGCGCCGTGCAGACGGCGGTGCGTCCCGCCCCTCCCGCAAGCAAGTCCGTTATGCTGTTTGGCGGGGCGCCGCGCAGCGGGCCACTGTCGGTGCGCGAAACGCTGGCGAACCGGCACATTTTGTTGATTGGCGTAACGGGGTTTATCGGCAAGGTCTGGCTGGTGGACCTGCTGGAGAATATCCCGAACATTGGAAAGATCACGCTGCTGATTCGCAGAAACCGGACGACTTCGGCGCAGCGGCGGTTTCAGAAAATTATCGAGGAATCGCCGGCCTTTGACACGCTGCAGGAGAAATACGGACGCAAATTAGGCGCGCTGCTCGAAGAGAAAGTTGAAGTTGTCGAAGGCGACGTCGGGTTACCGGGACTGGGCTTGGATGCGGCGACGCAGACGCGATTGGCAAAATCGCTGGATTTGGTGGTGAACAGCGCGGGGCTGACGGATTTCAATCCGGACTTGCGCGATGCGCTTGCTTCCAACGTGGATTCCGCGCTTCATCTCCTGGAATTTTTGCGGAAGTGCGATCACGCGGGGTTGATGCACCTCTCGACCTGCTACGTTGTGGGCATGCGCGATGGCCGCGTGACGGAAGAATTGCAGGACAACTACAATCCTGCGCGCGATCCAGCATTTGACGCCGAAAAAGAGATCGCTTCGCTGCGCGAGACGATTCGGCGCGTCGAAGAGCGAGCGGAAAGCCCGGAGCTTACGAAAGCACTGCGGCGGCAGGCGCTGGGGCGGGGCGGAGATCCATCGGTTGTGCCTGCAACGGAGCTGGATGGCGTATTGAAGCGAAACCGGCTGCGTTGGGCGCGCAACCGGCTCGTGCGCATCGGGCTGCGTCGCGCGCAGCATTTGGGCTGGCCGAATACCTACACGTTTACGAAGAGCCTCGGCGAATCCATTCTTGCGCGAAGCAGTGGCGAGTTGCCGATCGCGATTGTGCGGCCTTCGATTGTGGAGAGTTCAGAGCGCTCGCCGTTCACCGGGTGGAATGAGGGAATCAACACTTCCGGGCCGCTCTCGTACTTGCTCGGCACGAATTTCCGGCAATTGCCTTCGAACGAGCGGAAGTGCCTCGACGTGATTCCCGTGGACATGGTCTGCCGCGGCATGACGCTGATTGCGGCGGCGGTGATTTCGCGGCGGCACGCGCGGATGTACCAGCTGGCAACTTCGGCGATCAATCCGGTGAACATGGGGCGCAGCATCGAGCTGACCGGCCTCGCGCATCGAAAGCATTACCGGACGCAGCAGGGAATCGAACACTGGCTCAAAGTGAAATTCGAAACGATACCCGTTTCGAAGCAGCGCTATGAGCGGCTTTCTATTCCCATGCAGAAGGCATTCATTTCCGGGATTAATCGGGCTGCGGTTTCGCTGCACATGAAGAAGGCTCCGCTCGCCAAGCAGGAGCGCGAATTGATCCGCGCCGAGAAGCTGATCGAGCTGTACGAGCCGTTTATTTTGCACAACGAGCACGTTTTCGAATGCGAAAACGCCAGGCTGCTCTCCGCGGCGCTTTCGCCGGACGAGAAGGCCATTTTTGATTTTGCTCCCGAATCGATCGACTGGTGGGACTACTGGATCAACGTGCACATTCCAGCGCTGCGCCGATGGTGCTATCCGTTGATGGAGGGCCGCCCGCTCGAATCGCGCGCTCCCCGCGAGCTGGATTGGTCCCCCGAACATGCCCGGGCCGCTGCTGTATCAAATTCTGCGACGCCGTCGGACCCACTATGGCGATCTTCGTAACCGGCACGACCGGATATCTGGGCAGCTACGTCGCCGCGGGATTGTTTACCGAACACCTCGACAAATTGAATCTGCTGGTTCGCGCGAAGAGCGAGGAAGAAGCGCGAGAACGGTTGTGGACTTCGCTTCAACTGCATTTCGGATTTCGGGAGTTTTGCGATTACCTCTATTCTCGCGCGCGAATCTTTCGCGGCGATCTGACGAGCGAACGATTTGGACTTCCCGATGACGAATACCACGGGCTGGTCGACACGACCGATTCGATCATTCACTGCGCGGCCTCGCTCAATCGCAAATCGGAACGGCAGTGCCTCAATGTCAATCTGCGCGGCGGCCTTGAAGTAATTCAGCTGGCGCGACGGGCGCAGAATCGCAACGGGCTGAGGCGGTATTCGCATGTCTCAACCGTGGCCGTCGCCGGGAAGCGGCGGAACGAGGTCGTGACGGAAGATGCGGCTATCGATTGGGCGCGCTCCGACTACGACCCCTATGCGCGCACTAAAAAATTCGGCGAGCACATGCTGCACCAGCTTCTTGCGGACGTGCCGCACACGGTTTTCCGGCCCGCGATTGTTCTGGGAGACAGCCGGAGGCCAGAGACGTCCCAGTTCGACATGGTCAAGGCCTTCGACGTGCTTGTGCGGATGCCTGTTCTGCCGCTTCGTCCTCGAGATAAAATCGACATCGTGCCAGCAAATTACGTCAGCAAAGCCATCGTGACGATTCATCAAAAAGTTGCGCCGGCCCACAACATCTATCATTTGTCCTCCGGCACGGGGTCGGAGACGTACAACGAGCTAACGAATGCACTCGCGGAGGCGGGCGGCTGGCGGCGTCCGGCGTACTGGCCATGGATGGGCCGCGCGTTTTCCGGTACTGTGAACTGGCTTTCGAACCGGAAAGGCTCCGTTGCGCAAGGAGCGTCGCTTCTGAAAGTTTTCTGGCCCTATCTGGACTGGAACACGGTGTTCGACAATTCGCGTGTGGTGGCCGAGCTTGGAGAAGCTCCAGCAAGGTTTTCAACGTACGCGTTTCCGCTGCTGAAGTTCAGCCGTGAAAACAAGTTTCGCTATCCGGCAAAGCCGTGGCCGAAAATGGAATTAGATGCGGACACACCAGAAAAAACCGCAGCGGCCGGAGGCGCTCGCGCATGACGGACTTTCTTCTTGTGGCCTGGGTCAGCGCTCTGATCGAGATCAGGCGATGGGGCTGGGTGTTTGGCTTGGGCCGGCGCTGGACGCCAGGCGAAAAACTGCGGCTGCTTTTCGCCGGTTACAACGGCACGAGAAACACGGGCTCGGACGTGCGCGTGCAGGAAATGCTGCGGCAAGTGCGGCAAGTGCTCGGCCCGGAGAATGTCGAGTTCAGCGTGTCTACGATGAATTTCGGCCGGACCCGCGGCTACTTCGAAGGCACGCGGCAAACCCATCTCCCGGACGCGTTTCCGCCGTTTCTTTTTCGCGAAGTCGGCGCGCATCATGGCGTCGTCGCGTGCGAAGGGTCGATGTTCAAGAGCAAATTCGCGAATGCATTGACCACTTTCTTTGTGGGCGCACTGGGATTGGCATCCGCGCAAAATAAACTCTCGCTCGCCTATGGCGCGGAAGCCGGACACATGGATTCACTCATTCGCGGAATGTGCGCGCGCTATGTGAAGGAATCACTGGTCATCACGCGCAATCTGGAATCGCAAACGGTGCTGAGCGAACTCGGGATTGCCACCGAGCTCGGCACCGACACGGCGTGGACTTTCGAGCCGCATCCGCCGGAATACGCGCAAAAGGCGTTGCGCGATGCGGGGTGGGACGGAGACGCGCCAATCCTCGCGCTCTGCCCGATTCATCCGTTTGTGTGGCCGGTGCGCGCGTCGCTCGGAAAGCTCGCTGCGCGGATGACCACCGGCGCGTACAAGGAAAGCCAGTATCGCGGACCATATTTCTTCACTTCTGGCCCTGAGGTCGAGCGCAAGTATCGGCACTATATTTCCGCTTTCACGAAATCGACCGCGGCGTTTCGCGAGCGGCATCGCGTTTTTCCGATTCTCGTGGCGATGGAGCGTCTGGACGCCGTGGCGTGCCGCGACATCACCGCCGGGCTGCCGGGATTGCCGATTTTCACTTCCGACGATTACGATATGTTTCAGATGGTGTCCATTCTGCGTCAGTGCTCGTTTATGGTTTCGTCGCGTTATCACGGCATCGTGACGTCGATGCCGGCGCTCGTCGCGTCCGGCGGCGTGACCATGGACGAACGCATCCGCAATCTGATGCGCGAGCGCGGCCACGATCATCTGTTCCTCACCGTGGATGATCCCGAGCTAGAGCCGAAGATGCTGAAGATGATGGACACGTTGGTGGCGGAGGCGGAATCGGTGCGCGAGGGCATCGGAAAGACCGTGGTGAGAAATCTCAAGGTCATGGCGCGGATGGGAACATTTCTTGAGGATGCCGTGCGGCGCACCTATCCAGAATTCCCGCTGCGCTCCGGAATTCTTTCCTGGGAGGACTACCTCCCGCCGCTAAGCGATACCTTGTTGGAACTCGTCGAGCGCTACGACACTTCCGCCGCGCCGCAACATTCTGTAGCAGGGACTGCCGCACGATGATGAGCTGCGACATCTGACCCTCCATGCCGAATTTCATCGAGGACATTTTCGCGCAACTAAAACGAGCCGACAGCCGCGTCGTGCTTCGGGAAATTCACGGAGAGCAGTTTGTCAGCGTTTCGGGAAGGGAATTGCTCGAGCAGGTGCAGCGGGTGCGGGCCCATCTTCGGCGCATGGGGCTTCAGCGAGGCGAGCGTTGCGCGCTCCTCGCGCCCAATTCCGCCAGGTGGGTGGCCTTCAACCTCGCTTTGCTAGCCGAAGGAATTATCGTCGTGCCGCTTTACGCCCGGCAGTCGCCGGTTGAATTGGCCGCGATGATGAAAGATTGCTTGCCACGATTCCTGTTCACCAGCGATGCTGCATTGGGCGAGGCGGTAGCAAAAGCGCTGCCGCCGCAATGGTCGGACGCGCGCCGACTAGTACTCTTTGATGAGATACTTCAAGAGGACTCGGCGGATGCGCTTGCGTCCGATGGGCCGAATCCTCGCTCAGACGCTGACCTCGTGACCATTATTTATACGTCCGGCACATCGGGAGAGCCCAAGGGCGTTTGCCTGAATGTTGGCAACGTGACGCACATGCTTGCGTGCACGCGCGAGCGGCTCGATCTGCTCATGGGGGCGACGCACGAACCAGATCGCGTTTTTCACTATGGGCCGTTTAGTTTTGCGGCTTCGTGGATTACCTTGCTCACCTGTCTTTCGAGGGAAAGTGTTCTCACGCTGTCCACGGATCTAACCAAACTCGCTGACGAAATTCGCCTCGCATCCCCGCATTATTTCTTGAATGTGCCCACGCTTCTCGAACGCGTGCGCCGCGGCGTGGAGGAAACGCTGTCGAAGCGCGCCGCGCCAATCCGTATGCTCTATGCGAAGGCGCGCGAGGCGTGGACCCGGAAACATGTGGGCCGAGGGCGCGCGGCAGATGCTTTCTGGCTGGGCCTCGGCCGCAAGTTTATTTTCAGCAAGATTAAAGAGCGGTTTGGACCGAACATTCGCGCGCTGATTTGCGGATCGGCTCCGCTTGCGCCGGAGACGCAGCAGTTTTTTCTCATGCTCGGCATTCCCGTGCTCCAGGCCTACGGCCTTACGGAGACAACCGCCATCTGCACGCTGGACGATCCTCGCGTTCCCGTGGAACCAGGGTACGTGGGCACAGTGGTCAATGGCATCGAGATGAAAATCGGCGAGAACGAGGAGATCCTGGTGCGCGGGCCGAATATTTTTCCTGGATATTGGAACCGTCCGGAAGAAACGGCGCGTGTGCTGCAGGATGGCTGGTTCCATTCCGGGGATCAGGGTGAAGTGAATGTGCGTGGGAATTGGCGGATCATCGGGCGCATCAAGAACTTGATAGTGCTCAATTCGGGCCACAAGATTACGCCCGAGCCCATCGAGGAAAAGCTGGCCCGGTTGCTTCCGGCGGCGCAGCAAGTCGTTGTGATCGGCAACGGACGCGGTTTTCTCTGCGTCCTGTTGACTGGTCCAGTCGAAGCCGCCGAGGTACAAGCCGCCCTGGAGCGTTTGAATCCAGAACTTCCGCACTACCGCCAGATTCGCAATTTCAGCGTGCTCAGCGAGAAACTCACGCCCGAAAGCGGACTCTTGACGGTCATGGGCAAATTGCGGCGGGAGGCCATCAGCGCGCGATTCTCCGCAGAAATCAATGCGATGTACGCTGAGGCGCTGGAAAGCAAAGCGGCGGCCGGGAGCAGGGCGTGAAGTCGTTTACCGGCAAAACGTTGCGCTGGGAATGGCGCGATGGCGTGATCGAATTGACGCTCGATCGCGAGCCTGCCAACGAAATTGGAACCGCCATGCTGGCGGAGCTAGAGCAATTCGTCGGTGCTTTTCCAGGCCTGATACCTGAAACCGCGGCGTGCATCATTTCCAGCAACCGCAAGCATGGTTTCTCCGCGGGCGCCGACCTTCGTGAGCTCTATCACGGCGCGGAGCCGCTGTCCGAGAAGGAGCGTCTCGCCGGTGTCCGGGCGTTCATTGAGCGCATTCACGCGGTGTTCAACGCCATCGATGCCGCGCCATTCACAACCATTGCGGCCGTCCATGGTGTGTGTTTCGGCGGCGGCTTCGAACTTGCTTTGACATGCGACATGATCTTTGCTGACCAGATGGCGCGGTTTGCCTTTCCCGAGCTAAGGCTCGGCCTGATCCCCGGATTCGGCGGCATCCCGCGTCTCAGGCGTGACGTTGGCAATGTCTTCATGCGCGACTTGTTGTTCACAGGCCGCAGCGTCAACGCAGCTCGCGCTCAGGCGGCGGGACTGGTGGCGCAACTGACTTCGGAAGGCCAGGTTTTGAAGGCCGCGCGCTCGGCTGCGGCGCAAATCACGAAGTTCGATACCGTCGCGCGCGAGGCGGCGAAGAGATTCGTCAAGCCGGTCCCGGTCGACGAGCTGCGTCGCGAGATCGATCTCTTCTGCGAACTCTTTGCGCGGCCGACAGTCATGGCCGCGCTCAAGAAATTCGTCGAGTCCACCGACGCGATGCCTTATCTACCTTAGAGCAACCGCTGGGATTGGTTGCGGCCACCTGCGGCTACGGGATTTTCTTTCTTCGCCGGGAAAATGGTAAATTTAGACTTACATGCGCACGCTTGAGCAAACTACTCAGGAAGTTCTCGATTTGGCGTCGAAGCACTTCAATGTGCCGGCCGGCTCGCTCGCCCCGGAAGACGACTTTTTCAAAAAGCTCGGCATCGACAGCTTGCAAACGCTGGAGATGCTGAGCCGGCTGGAAAACCATTTCGGCATTGAATTGCCCGATTATGAAGTGCAAGGCGTCAGCGACTTCCGCACCCTTGCCTCGCGGATTCAGTCCCGCCTGTAATGCTGGATCTTTCCAAATATCAATCCATTGGCGCGGCGCTGAAGGACGCGCTGGACGAATTTTCAAATGAAGTTTGTCTGATTGAGTCCGACCGGGAGCGAGAGAAAGAGCGGCTAACCTATCGGGAGTTCAAATCGCGTGCGCTTCCGCTTGCAAAGGCGCTGCAGGATGCGGGCTTCGCGGCGGGCGATCGAGCCGCCATTATCATGACGAATCAGTCCAAGTGGCTGATTTCCGCGTACGCGATTTTTTACGCCGGCGGCGTTCTGGTTCCGCTCGATTACAAACTCACTCCGGAAGAGCAGTGGCAGCTGCTTGAACATTCGGACGCCAGGATTTTGATCACCGAGTATCCGATCTGGCGCCAACTGAACGCGGCAGAGGGGCGGAAAGCTGCTGCGAATGTGCGCACGGTTCTTGTGACGGAAGCGCCACCGAACGCCGAGCTTGCCGAGGCGAAGCGTTGGGAAGAGTTTCAGGGCAGCGGCGAACCTACGCTTGTTCCGCGTGCGCGAAAGGACGTGGCGTGCATTGTCTATTCGTCCGGCACGGGCGGCCGCCCCAAGGGCTGCATGATGACGCACGAGAATTACCTTGAACAATGTGTCGCGCTTACCTCCCTTTATCCGTTTTCTCCAGGCGTGCGATACCTCAGCATTCTGCCTACGAATCACGCCATCGACTTCATGGTGGGCTTCTTCGGGCCTTTCATTTGCGGAGCGGCCGTGGTGCATCTTCGTACGCTACGGCCGGAATTCGTGCGTGAGGCGTTTTCTAAATACAAGATCGCGTACGTCAGCCTCGTGCCGCTTGTGCTAAAGAATCTTCAGAAGGGTTTGCAGGCGCGGTTCGATGCGCTTCCGCCCGGCAAGCGCAGAATTTTTGACGCACTGGTTGCGATCAACAAAGCCATTACCAAAGGCCGGCCGCGCCTCGGAATTAGCCGCCGCCTTTTGAAACAAGTCCATGATCCGTTCGGCGGGGAGTTGCGCACCATCATTGTCGGTGGAGCATTCACGGAGCCCCAGACTCTTCAATTCTTTTACGATCTTGGAATCCCGGTCGCCAACGGCTATGGCCTAACGGAGGCCGGCACAGCGATTACGGTCAATGACCTCCGGCCATTTCGCGCAGACACCGTCGGCAAGCCTCTTCCTGGGATGGAGGTTCGCATCGTCAATCCGAGCGCGGACGGCATCGGCGAAGTTGCCGTGCGCAGCAGAACGATCATGTCCGGCTATCTGAACGAGCCCGAGCTCACTGCCGAAGCCATCGTCGACGGATGGCTGATGACTGGCGATCTCGGACGGTTCGAACCTGCCGGCCATTTGCAACTCTTCGGACGGAAGAAGAACATGATCGTGACCGAGGAAGGAAAGAATATTTATCCGGAGGACATTGAGGCGGTCTTCGAAAGTCTTCCCGTGAAGGAATTTTGCGTTTTCGCTGCCAACTACATTTGGCCGCAACGGTCGATGGTCGGCGAGCAGCTCCTGCTTGCGCTCCATCTCGAGCCCGGCCAAACTTACAGCGAGAAACTTCGCCGCGACATTTCCGCGCGCAACAGCAAGCTTCTGAATTACAAGCGCATTCACGGTGTGGTTCTGCTCGACGAGGATTTTCCGCGCACCGCCTCGCTGAAGATAAAGAGGAACGCGCTGGCAGAGCAGATCGCGAAGCTCGACCGGGCCACAGCTTTTCTGCCCATATAATGCAACTCAGGCGCGAGGATTAAGGGAAATGAGCCGCTTTTGAAAAACCGCTTCTTCGCTATCGTCAACCCAGCCGCCGGTGGCGGGCGCTCGGCCAAGCTCGCCGGCCCGGCGCTTGCCAGCCTGCGCGAGAAGGGCTTGAAGATTGATGTAGTTGCTTCGACAGGCCCCGGCCATGCTGTCGAGCTTGCCCGCGAAGCTTACGGACAAGGGTATCGTCGCTTCATCGCCGTCGGCGGCGACGGAACGGCGCATGAAATCTTAAACGGAGTTTATGCACTCGCCCGAGGCAAGGAACGCATCGCCCTGGGATTCTTGCCTCTCGGAACAGGCAATTCGTTTCTCCGGGATTTTACGGAAGACGGCGCCGGAGCCTCACTGCAGGCCTTGATCGAGGGCCGGAAGCGGCCGATCGACCTCCTTCGACTTACGCACACCAAAGGGGAAGTATATTCATTCAACCTGCTAAGTTTGGGTTTTACGGCGGACGTGGGCGCTCTGACCAATCGTTATTTCAAACCCTTCGGGTACTTTGGCTATCTGTTTGGCGTATTCGTGCGCGTCGTTCAGTTGCGGCGCCGCGCGTTTCGTTTGCGTTGTGACGAGGATAGAGACTGGGACGAGAGCTGCTGCCTTTTTCTCTCATTCAGCAACAGCAAATTTACCGGCGGCACCATGCTCATTGCGCCTGGCGCCGATCCCTCGGACGGACTGATCGAGTTTGTCCGCTGGGGGCCGATCGGGCGCATCGGACTGCTGCGTATGCTTCCCAAACTTTACGACGGCACGCACATCGAACATCCCCTGGCTTCGCGCCGGGCTGTCCGCCGCATCGAATTTGGCGCCCAGGTTCCTGTGGATGTCTTGATCGACGGTGAAATTGCCTCGCTCGAGTGTATCTCCCTTGACGTGCTTCCCTCTGTGGTGGACATCTACATATGAAGCGCGGACTGCTCGCGCTGCGCAGCGCGTTCCTTTGGATTCTCAGCGGCTTGCATTTTTTCGTGGCCGCTCCGGTGCTTGTCTTCCTCGGAATTTTTCTGGACCCGCGCAAGCACGACTGGCTGCAGCGCACCTTTTGCCGCCGGATCGTATTTCTCTCTGGAGCGCGCGTGCAGGTAATACGCTCGCCGGGTTTCGATCCTCAGCGCACCTGCTTCTTCATGGCAAATCACGTCAATCTTTTTGATCCCTTCATGCTGTATTGCGCCATCCCGCAATACGTTCGGGGCTGGGAGCTGGAATCCCACTTCAAAATCCCTGCCTATGGCTGGCTCATGAAGCGCTTTGGCAATGTCCCCGTCCCCGACGTGCGCCGCTCTTCCGACCTCAAGCGCATGTGGCGACTCACGCAGGATGCCGTCGACGGCGGAACCAGCCTCATCATTTTTCCGGAAGCGAAGCGCTCCAGGGACGGTCACCTCGACGGATTTGAAGACGGGGGCTTCCGCGTGGCGCAGCAGTTGGGGATACCGATTGTGCCGGTGAGCCTGGTCGGTTCCTATCAGCATCATCGTACCGGCCACTGGATGCTTTGGCCCGCGACCATCACGGTGCATCTCCATGACATCATCGAGACCAAAGGAATGACCAAGCGAGATGTACCTGCTCTACGGAACCGCGTGCGGGAAGTCATCTCGGCGCCAGTCGAAGAGTGGCTGAAGAGCTTGCAAGGCTAACTTTTGGGCATGCTGCCGAGGTTGTCGCGGAGATTCTTAGGAAGGCAGTTTGATCCACGGAATAGTCCGGCCCGCTTTGGTTTCCTGCCATGTGAACACGATGCGGTCGATAACCGTGATGGTAGAGACGACCGCGATTACCCAAAGGACGGCGCCCATGCGGTTGGTGAAGCCGCCAATAATCAGCAAAACCAGCCGTTCCGGTCGCTCCATGAAGCCGACTTTGCACTGTGGTATGAGCGATTCCGCGCGCGCCCTGGCATAGCTGACCATCACCGAGCCGGCCGTTGCAACGGCGGCAAGCACTACGTAAGGCGTGCGCCCGCTGACCGAGTAATACACGAGCAGCCCCATATACAGCGCCATGTCGGCGTAACGATCGAGAGTCGAATCGTAGAAAGCGCCGAATGCGGTTACGCGGTTCTGGCGTCGCGCCACTTGCCCGTCCAAAATATCGAGGAAGCCCGCGAAGAAAATAATCAGCGCGCCGATGCGGAAATGTCCCAACGCGAAATTTGCCGCGGCGATGAAATTCACCACCAAGCCGAGAAACGTCAAAAAATTGGGATTGACGCCCGTGGCCGCCAGAACGCCGACGATTTTGTCGAGCAGCCATTTGCTTCCGGTTCCAATTGCGCCTGTAAAGGTAGCCATTCTTTCGCTGCAACCAATCGGGAATTTGATTTATTCGCCGCGCGAGCGAAATCGTACACTAGGCTAGCAATACTCTGCAAACTAGCAGGCCAAATCGGCCTGAATTGCTTGCGAGCTTTGGCGATTTCTCCTTGACCCTGTTCAGCTCACAGCATACATTCACTTCGCCTGCATTTGGCAGACCAATTTATGAAGAACAGTTTTACACGCCGTGAAATTCTCTCGCAGAGTTTGGCGGGAATGTCGGCAGCCTGGGTGTCCACGCACTGGCCTGCCATGCTCTCCGCTGCCACGCATGCGCGTCAGGCGGCAAAATCTGCCGTGCCGCCCAAGTTTGAATTCTTTTCGCCGGAACAGGCTGTGGAGATCGAGGCCGTCTCCGCCCGCATCATTCCCACGACCGATACGCCAGGCGCCCGCGAAGCGGGAGTAGTATTTTTTATCGATCGAGCTCTGGTCACTTTTGGAAAGGCCAATCAAAAGTTGTATGCCGAGGGCTTGCCCGGGCTGCAGGCCAGAGTCCACGAAATGTTCCCCGGCACGGAGAAATTCTCTGCCGCCACTTCTGAGCAGCAAGACGATATCCTCGAATCCCTGGACGAGCGGCACGCTGGAGGCAGAGGGCGGCCGTTCCGTCCTAGCTCTGCGGCGCAAACTTTCTTTGAAACAATACGCGTGGACACCATCTCCGGTTTTCTGATTGACCCCGCTTCCGATAAGCGCGGCAATCGCGATGGCGTGGGTTGGAAAGTGATCGGCCGCGATGATGCGCACATGTTCCAACCACCGTTCGGGTATTACGACAAGGACTATCCAGGCTGGCAGCCAAATCCGACGGACGCGGACAAAACCAAATCATGAAGCCCGAGCAGCCCAAGTACAAAACATCCGAGGAAGTCGATTTCGTAATTATTGGATCGGGCGCGGCAGGCGGCATTCTGGCTAAAGAATTATCCGGCAACGGCTACCGAGTAGTCGTGCTGGAGCAGGGTCCGTACCTCACAGAGAAGGATTTCGTTCACGACGAAATTAAAGTCCTGAATCAGGACCTTCTGACCAATCATCC
>Ga0070697_100001395_pt1 | contig 18299 bp, 11 predicted proteins | sample KBSK1501metaG_FD_65475 | JGI IMG/M metagenome (GOLD analysis project Ga0070697, IMG submission 65475) | Corn, switchgrass and miscanthus rhizosphere microbial communities from Kellogg Biological Station, Michigan, USA - KBS K1-50-1 metaG | ecosystem: Host-associated > Plants > Roots >... | reverse complement strand
TCGGTCGGGCTGAGCATAAGCGCGGCGGTTTGCCGAAAGGTCGGATTTTCCCGTTGAGCCGCGATGAACTGATCGAGTGCGCGGCGCTGCTACGCTGTGTTAATCGTGGCGAACTCGACCGCCTGACGATTCCTGAAAAACCGCTGGATGTGCTGGCGCAGCAAACCGTTGCCGCAGCTTCGACGGAAGATTGGGATGAGAATGAATTCTTCGAGCTTGTCTGTTCAACCTGGCCGTACCGCAATCTCACGCGCGGTGAGTTCGACCAGGTTGTGACAATGCTTGCCGAAGGCTTCAGCACAAAGCGTGGACGGCGCTCGGCGTTGATTCATCACGACGCGATCAACCATCGTTTTCGCGGCCGCCGCGGAGCGCGACTTACTGCACTAACATCCGGCGGAGCGATTCCTGATAATGCCGATTATCGAGTGATTCTCGAGCCGTCGGAAACGTTCGTGGGCACAGTCAACGAAGATTTCGCCGTCGAAAGTCTCGCCGGAGATATCTTTCAACTAGGCAACGCGTCATGGCGAATCCTGCGCGTGAATTCCGGAGTTGTTCGCGTGGAGGACGCAAAAGGTCAGCCACCTGGAATTCCATTTTGGCTGGGCGAAGCTCCGGCGCGCACTGGCGAGCTTTCAGTCGCGGTGTCTGATTTGCGGATGGAAATCGAAAAACGTTTGTCTGTAGGGGGAGTTGACAGCTTCCCTCACAAAATTCAGGACTGGCTCATCGAGCAATTCCACTTGCCCCAAAACGCCGCGGAACAGATCGCCACGTATTTTGCCGACGCATATCGTTCGTTAGGCGCAATTCCCTCACAGCAAACTCTGGTGCTGGAGCGCTTCTTCGATGAATCGGGCGGCATGCAGCTCGTTTTGCATGCGCCTTTCGGCAGCCGAGTCAATCGCGCCTGGGGTCTGGCGCTGCGAAAACGCTTTTGCCGTTCTTTCAACTTCGAGCTGCAGGCAGCAGCGACCGATGACGCGATCGTAATTTCGCTGGGTACGCAGCATTCATTTCCGCTCGACGAAGTCTTCCGGTATTTGAATTCCAAGACGGTTCGAGAACTTCTTGTTCAAGCGTTGCTGGACGCGCCAATGTTCACGATTCGCTGGCGGTGGAACGCAACCCGTTCGCTTGCCGTGCCGCGTTTCCGAGGCGGCGCGAAAATCGCCGCGCCGCTTCAACGGATGGAATCGGAAAATCTCTTGGCCGCAGTTTTCCCGGATCAGCTCGCGTGCCTGGAGCACATCGTGGGCGACCGCGAGATCCCGGATCACCCGTTGGTGAAGCAGACGATTGATGATTGCCTTACTGAAGCGATGGACATCGAGGGGTTGGAGGGCGTGTTGCGCAGAATCGAGCGCGGCGAGATCCGCTGCATCGCGCGCGATTTGCCGGAACCATCGCCGCTTGCAGCGGAGATCCTGAATGCGCGGCCATACGCATTTCTCGACAACGCGCCTCTGGAAGAACGCCGGACTCAGGCGGTTTACACGCGGCGCGCTTCGGACAGAAACGGCAACGACGGTCTCGGTATTCTCGACGCCGCTGCAATCGAAAAAGTTAAAACGGAAGCGTGGCCCGAAGCAACGAACCCAGACGAATTGCATGACGCGCTGATGTTGATCGGCGTAATGACGCCGGAGGAAATTCACCGAAGCGCGAACGACGGCAACGCGGAGCAATTCATAGCAACGCTCGTAGCTGAGAACCGGGCTACACGGTTGGTTCTTCCTTTGGAGTGCGGTGATCCCGCGACTGCGGGACCGCTTTCAAAGCGCGGGCACGTCCGCGTACTCCAAAACGCCAACGCGCATAAAACGTTTTATGTCGCCGGGGAACGGCTTCCGATGCTCAGGGGGACCTATCCGAACGCTGATTGTGAGCCGGAACTGGTTTTGCCTGATTCTATGTACGGTAAGACTTGGGAACGCGCCGATGCGATTCGCGAATTGATTCGCGGTCGCCTGGAGGTTTGCGGACCAATTACTGTCAGAGACCTCGCAGATACACTCGTTTGGCAACGGTCAGAAATTGACGTGGCGCTACTCGCACTCGAAGCGGAAGGTTTTGTATTGCGCGGCAAATTTCATCCTGATGCCGCGGAGCAAGAATGGTGTGATCGCAGATTATTGGCGCGAATTCATCGTCTCACAGTCGATCGATTGCGCGCGGAAATTCAGCCGGTCTCGGTTCACGATTTCTATCGTTTTCTTTTTGCGTGGCAGCGCGTAGACCGGGAACATCGGGTCGAAGGTCTGGAAGGCTTGCGATCCGTCCTGGAACAGCTCGACGGTTGCGAGTTGCCACTGGCTGCGTGGGAATCGGCGGTGCTTCCGGCGCGTGTGGCCGATTACGATCCTGAATGGTTGGACCGACTCTGTTTTTCCGGTCGAGTTGGCTGGGGACGTTTGAGCACGCCGCAAAATCCAAACGGTCGAGCATCCGCGCCGTTGCGGACGAGTCCAATTGCGCTTTATCTGCGCGAAAATCTCGGCGATTGGCTAACCTTGACCGAGCCGAAAACCGCAATCGAACTTTCGGTCACCAGTCTAGCTGTGTTCGAGGCACTGCAAAGTGGCGGCGCGCTCTTCTTTAGCGAGTTGGTCAGTCGTAGCGGTCTGTTGCCTTCCCAAGTTGAAGAGACGTTGTCGCAGCTCGCGGCGCTCGGTCTTGTAACTTCAGACAGTTTCGACGGGTTACGAGCGCTTCTCGTTCCCTCCAATAAACGTCCGACCTTTGGCCGAAATGCTGCAAAACGGCGACGCAGAACAAACCTCGCCAGTATCGAGTTTGCAGGTCGCTGGTCATTGTTGCCGAGGAGCGGTGCTTCTTTAACGGCGATGGGCGCCCCAAACGGTGCAGGCTCGCGCCAAGCGGCGGTTGAAAAATTCGCGCGGGTGTTGCTGCGTCGTTATGGGCTTGTTTTTCGGCGATTACTCGATCGAGAGAGTTTCCCCGTCACGTGGTACGAACTGGGACGCATTTATCGGCGCTGGGAAGCACGCGGAGAAATTCGCGGCGGTTATTTCGTCGGCGGAGTCAGCGGCGAACAATTCGCGTTGCCGGAAGCGATCGGTCTGTTGCGGTCGATCCGCAAGGGCCCGTCAAGCAGCGAGCTGATCACGTTGACTGCTGCCGATCCCTTAAATTTGCAGGGTATTCTCACACCCGGAGCGCGAATTCCTGCGTTCACTGCGAACCGTATTCTGTTTCGCGACGGATTGCCTATTGCTGCGCTCGAGTCAGGCGAGATTCGAAAGCTGTCCGAGGAGCAAATTCCTGATTTACAAATCGAAAACTCTCTTCGAATCGGCAAGCTGCGGCCGTCGCTTCGGCCGTATTACAAATAGCCGTCGCCGTGCGCGCCACGCGCGTTTCGCAGCGAACCGCTAGAGTTATTTCTTTACGATCTCGGCGTTCTCGACCATGGCGATGCCGCCGCGCTCGGCCATTTTGCCCTTCAATGTGACTGTTTTTCCGCAGTACTCAGCCAACTGATCGTTCATTGGCTTGTGTTCGCCGACGACCAGATATGCTTTGCCATCGCTGACGATCCCGACCGGACCGCCGCTCTTGATGCACTTGGCCCCACAAGATTGCCCGTGCTTCTCACCGACAGCGTTGTGATCGACATAGCACATCATATCCACGACTTCGCCGGTAACTTCTTTCGAAGCGGCTGTATCACTGCCATGTTCGTGTTCCTGCGCGACGGCTAGCGGCGACAACGTCAGTGCTGCGATGGAGGTCGCTGCTACAGCGATTTTCATCAGTGTAGGTTTATCGTTGCTTGAATTGAACATGAGATGAATCTGGCCCGCCCGACGGAGGGGTCAATCACGCGTTATTCGAGCTTCGCCATTACTTCTGTTTTTCGATTAGCTCGGCGAACTGGTCGAAAAAGTAGGTGGCGTCATGCGGCCCGGGTGCGGCTTCGGGATGATATTGCACGCTGAAGATCGGCAGTTTCTTGTGACGCATTCCTTCGACGGTGCCGTCGTTCAAGTTGATGTGGGTCACTTCAATCTCGGAGGGAAGCGACTCTGAATCGACGGCGAAGCCGTGATTCTGCGCGGTGATCGCCACTTTGCCCGTGCGTAAATCTTTTACCGGCTGATTCGCGCCGCGATGGCCAAATTTCAATTTGAATGTCGATCCGCCGAATGCGAACCCGAGAACTTGATGACCAAGACAAATCCCGAAGATTGGTTTCTCGCCCATTAGATCATGCACGGTTTTGTGCGCGTAATCGAGCGCCGCGGGGTCGCCCGGACCGTTGGAAAGAAAAATTCCGTCGGGATTGAGGGCTAGCACTTCTTCAGCCGAGGTGCCAGCCGGCACGACGGTCACCTCAAAACCTTTCTGCCGAAGCAAGCGCAGAATATTTTCTTTGATGCCGTAGTCGTATGCGGCAATTCGAGAGCGGAGTGGTGGCAGGGCTCGTCTTCCTTGTCCGTCCGGCGATTTTTGGATCGACCATGGCGCGCTGAGTTTGCCCTCCGGATCCCACCGGTAAATTTTTTTCGTTGAGACCTCGTGCACGTAATCCATCCCGATCACACCTTCGCCGTCGATTGCTCTTTGCGTTGCTTCTTGAGGTGAGATTTCTTCGGTTGTCAGACACGCTTTCATCGCACCACGCGTGCGCAGGTGTCGTGTGAGCGCGCGCGTATCGATTCCTTTCGCGCCGGGGATATTCCATTTTCGCAAATATTCGTCTAATGACATTTCCGAGCGCCAGTTGCTTGGGACATCGGTCAGCTCCTCGATGACGAATCCGCGCACGTGCGGGGATCGACTTTCCTGATCGAGCGAGTTGACGCCGTAGTTTCCGATCAATGGATAAGTCATCGCCACGATTTGCCCGCGATACGACGGATCGGTCAGCACTTCCTGGTAACCGGTCATCGCGGTGTTGAAGCAAATCTCACCGACGCGTGTGCCGGTCGCGCCAAAAGATTCGCCCTCGAAATATCGGCCGTCTTCGAGAGCTATCAGAGTGCGCACGTCACCGCCCAGTATCGAGGTTGCGACCGAATTTTCAAATTTGTTGGTGGCGTTAACACCATCATCAATCGCTGTTTCGCTCAGGATGACGCTACAAACAAAAAAACCCGGACCGAAGTTTTCGATCCGGGTTCTTGAAATCTTACCCCGCTGATGCCGTTCAGGCGGATCACCCGTTCCCTTTCAGTAACGGGTGGATGACCGGCGCCGCAGCGTCTGACTTCCAATCAAGGCTTGCCATTCTCTGCGGACGACCCAGCCTCCTAGTTTTGTCAAATAGCGGTTCGGGAATCACACCTCGTAATCTCGAACATCGCAGGGTAAATGTTTTCCCGAAAACCATTTCGGGATCTTCGAAGAGCCGTTGGTCGAGAGTTGAGAGAAAAGCACTGGTTTTCTTCCCAACCCTCAACGAACGGCTCTGTTTTCAAAGAACTATTCCCGCAGCGTCACTCCCAGCTCGCGCTTTAGTTGCTCGCGAATCTTCGCGTGCGCCGCGGTCACTTCCTCGTTTGTGAGTGTGCGATTTTTCGCGCGGTATGTCAATCTATATGCGAGTGATTTTCCGGAACCAGTCGGATCTGCTCCTTCCTTTGTATTAAACAGGTCAAACAATTCTACTTTTTCGAGCAACGATTCGGATGGCTCTTGAATCGCGCGCAGAATTTCAGCATGGGTTAATTTCTCAGGCACGATCATGGCGATGTCGCGGGTGATCGATGGATATCGATCGAGCTCTCGAAATTTTTTTGCTGACCCACCTGTCGGCAACCACTCAAGGTTCACCTCGGCAACGAGCACCGGACCGGGCGCGCTCGATCTGCTTGCCACGAGTTGCCCACCGAAGCCAATGCACTCATCGGCGGAGAAAATGTCGACGGCGAGCGCGAAATTAGAGAATTGTCCTGGGCGAAACGACAGATTTGGAACGATGCGTTCGAGCGCGCCCTTCAGATCAAAGACGTCGAGGCTTCGACTTGCGTGCGATCGCCAATTCGGCACGCTAGAAGTTCCCCAGAGCAAAATTCCGAGACGCCGATCCTCATCTTTTTCAGCTTGCGAAATGAAAACACGGCCGATTTCAAAAATAGAAACACTTTCGGCTCCAGCACGAATGTTTCGTTCAAGCACGTCGAGCAAACCGCTGATTAAATTTGGCCGCAGCGCGACGTGATCTTCACTCAACGGATTGCGCAGTTCGATCGCAGCTTCGCTGAAAGCGGAGCTTCTCGAAATCAGTTTCGACGTCCGCACTTCTGACAAACCCCATCCAGCCAATCGCTCTCGCAGAAAAAGTGTTTCGGCATCGTGGGTGCGATCAGCTTCACTCGTGGATATGAAACGGCCACGTGTCCTTCCCGGAATTTTGTCTATTCCGTACCCACGGAGGACTTCTTCGATCAAATCGACGTCGCGCTGCAAATCGCGTCGGTAACTCGGAATCTTCCAGGTTGCGGACTTGCTCGTACCTGCGGTTTTCGCCAGCGCGAAACGCGTGAGAATTTCGTCAACAGTTTTCGGGTCAATTGCGACGCCGATTACGCGAGAGCATTTTTCGTAGCTTAACGACACGTCGGCCGGATCGGCTGGAAGGTCACCGCCAACATGAACTTCTTTCGCCGGAGTTCCGCCAGCGATCTCACCCATCAATTCGGCTGCGCGTTGCGATGCTCGCAAAATCATGTCCGGATCGACGCCGCGCTCGAATCGATAACTTGCGTCGCTTTGCAGATTCAAATCGCGCGCCGTCCGGCGAATACTTGCCGGCAAGAAATAAGCGGCCTCGAGCAGAATGTTTTTGGTTGAATCGGTCACACCCGTTTCTTCGCCACCCATTACGCCGCCAATTCCAACCGCGCGCTTCTGATCAGCGATAACGCAATTGTCCGGCTTGAGGGAGTAAGTCTTCCCATCGAGCGCGAGAAATTTTTCGCCGTCGCGCGCAAGTCGCACATTGATGCCGCCCTTCAATTCATCGGCGTTGAAAGCATGCGTCGGTTGACCGAGCTCCAGCATCACAAAATTCGAGATGTCGACGATGTTGTTGATCGAGCGAATGCCGACGCTCTCAATTTTCGCGCGCAACCATTGCGGGCTGACGCCGACTTTTACATTTTCGATCTTGCGCAGCGAGAAGAATGGACATTCGCGGGTCGCCGCGATGTTTACGCCTGATTTGTTGATCTTGATCTTCAATTCGGGCGGCGTTCTCTTCAGCTTGTTTCCACTCAGCGCCGCGATTTCACGAGCCAACCCGAAATGGCTCAGCAAATCGCCTCGGTTTGGCGTGATCTCGACGTCCAGAATCGCATCCACTGGGAAAAGATCCGCGATTGGCGCCCCAACTTTTGCACCCGTCGACAAAATCAACAGCCCGGATGCATCTTCGCCCAGGCCGAGTTCGATGGGGCTACAAAGCATTCCTTCCGATTCGACGCCGCGGAGTTTGCTTTTTCGAATCTCCGTGCCGTTCGGCAATTTCGCGCCTGGAAGCGCCAGAGGAACTTTGTCGCCGACTTTGTAATTCGTTGCGCCGCAAACGATGTGGCGTTTCGTGCCGCTTCCATCGTCCACTTCGCACACTGTAAGGCGATCTGCATTCGGGTGGCGAGACGACGCCGTGATTTGCGAAACGACGACATTTTCCATGTTCGCGCCGCGCATCTCCATTTTTTTGGTTTCAACGCCGGCGCGAGTCAGCAATTCGGCAATGTCTTCCGGATTTTTTGGAAGATCGACAAATTCGCGCAGCCAATTAACGGAAAATTTCATTTTGTCTGAATGTCATGTCGAGCGAAATCGAGACATCTTAAGAATGAAATTCAGAGATTCCTCGACTCCGCTCGGAATGACAAAATTGATTCATGCGAACTGGCGCAAAAACCGCAGGTCATTCTGCGAGAAGAACCGAATATCAGGGATTTCGAATAGAATCATCGCCAGCCGATCCATGCCGAGCCCGAATGCATAACCGCTCCACTTTTCCGGATCGTAGGCGCTATCGCCACGCGCTTTGTTGACCGCTTCAAAAACGCCCGGATGCACCATGCCGCAACCCGCTACTTCGATCCATTGCTCGCCGCCTTTCAGAGCTTTTGATCGGACGTAAACTTCCAGGCTTGGTTCGGTAAACGGAAAAAAATGCGGCCGAAATTCCACTTCGGTTTCGGCACCAAAAAGCTCCCGTATGAAAAATTCGAGCTCGCCTTTTAAATCGGCGACGCTGACGTTTTCATCGACGTATAGTCCTTCGATCTGATGAAACTGGGGGCTGTGCGTTGCGTCGAGTTCGTCGCGTCGATACGCCGCACCTGAGGCAATCACGCGGATCGGAGGCGGCACCGATTCCATCGCGCGGATTTGCACGGTGGAAGTGTGGGTTCGCAGAAGTCGCCCATCGGGCAAATAAAACGTGTCCTGTTCGTTGCGGGCAGGGTGATCAGGCGGCGTATTTAGAGCATCGAAGCAGTACCACTCGGTTTCGATATCGGGGCCTTCAGCGAGCACAAAGCCCATTCGTCTAAAAATTCGAATTCCGCGCTCGTGCATTTGATGAAGCGGATGCAGAGAACCAATCTCGTGTGGGGTTCCCGGCAGCGAGATGTCGATGTTCGCGAGTGCGTCAGATTCTTTTTCCGCTCGGAGTTTTTCTTCGCGTTGGTCGAACGCTGCGGTAACGGCGTTGCGCGCCTGGTTGAGCAACTTACCGACAACCGGGCGTTCCTCTTTGCCGAGCGTTTTCATCCGCTCGCCCCATTCGGATATTGCGCCGCTTTTGCCGAGATATTTTACACGGACGGCTTCAAGCGATCGGTCGTCCCGCGCAGCTTCAATCTCGCGCAGCGCGTCATCGCGCAGTTGTTCGAGCGGGTGAGACATACCTACAGGTTAAAGTGTTACAAGAGTTACATGGTTACAAAGGTGGACACGAATCCGATGTAACTGTTGTAACGTTTGTAACTTTGTAACTCTATCTAGGCCGCTTTCTTTTTCGATTTCGCTTTGTCTTCCAGCGCGCTCTTCGCTTGATCAATAATCGATTTGAACGCGGCTTCGTCGGTGACCGCGAGGTCGGCGAGAATTTTGCGGTCGAGTCCGATGCCGGCAGCTTTCAGTCCTTCGGCCAGCCGGCTGTACGTCATACCGTTCGCGCGTGCGGCGGCGTTGAGACGTTGGATCCAAAGATAACGAAATGTGCGCTTGCGAGTTTTGCGGTCGCGATAGGCCCAATACTGCGCCTTCATGACCGCGTCTTTGGCATAACGAAAAAGTTTTGAACGGCGGCCACGGTAGCCCTTGGCCTTTTTCAGCATTCGTTTCCGGCGCGCACGGCTTGCCGGGGCATTTGTAGCTCTTGGCATTGTTGTTTTGCCCCGGGAATATTTTCGGGGCTCCTCGTTCAGTGAGCTGTTATTCCGTTATCGATCTTTCCAGCCTCGCTCACTGAATGATCCCACAGACGCAGGATAGGCGGAGAGATCGCGGGCCGGAAATTAAATGCTGAATGCAAAATGACAACGCTTTTCATTCAGGTTATTCGAGCAGTCGAGATTCATTGTTGGGTTTTCGCCAAACGAGCCACGCGAGGACGCCGACTGCCGCGCCCCCTAAATGCGCGGCTGATGAGACGGAACTCATTCCTGCTTTCTGCTCAAGAGTGCCGATGATTTGGAACAAGATCCAAAGAACGAAAACAAACCAGGCAGGCAATCGAATCCATCGAAACCAGACGTATCCCCAGCGCATCAGAAAAGCGAGTCGCATCCGCGGAAAATTCAGTGCGTAAAATGTAATGACGCTGGCAATGCCTCCGCTGGCACCAATGCAAGGTGTCTGCGAGCGAGGATCAAGAGCGATATGCGCCAGGTCACCAATCAACGCTGCCAGTGCAATGAGCACCAGGTAACGCAGTGGTCGCAGAAAATTTTCCACAGCATGACCAAACGCCAGCAGGAAATACATGTTCCCCGCAAGATGAATGATCCCTGCGTGAAGGAAGAAAGACGTGACGAACGTGAGCCCGTCGAGCCGCGTCGCTTCGGCAGGAATCAATCCGAAACGTTGAACAATCCCGCGCAGATTTGGAAACGCCAGGACACTGGCGCAAATGATAGCGGCTGAAAGCAGCCATGTTGCCCACGGCTTTCGCTGCTCCTTTGGTTCATCGAACTCGACCGGCATCCCAAGAAACGCGGCGATCTGTTTCCACGATTCGTCGGGGGCAGTGCTATCAAAATCGGATCCCTCGGCCTGTTTGGACAAACGCTCGACTTCGGCGATGGCAAGCATCTCGCGCGCTTTTTGCGGAAGTTCGGGAGCAACCGGTTCAGGCTGGCGCGGAACGAGCGTGTCAACTTCGTGAGCGTCGAACCAGATGAAATGGCAGTGCTGACAGACATCGACGTCAATCTCCGCTCGATCGGACAAAGGGACGTCGATCATCGGCTGTCGGCACGATGGACAAGGCAGGCCGACGCGTCCCTCACCTCGCATCGCATGCAGCCACAGTGGATTGATAGATTCCGGCGTGAACCGCTTGCGCAGCAACTCGATCGTCACTGCACGACCGCCGCAGACATCGCAACCATAGAAAACGCCGCCGGAAGTGCGCACTTCTTTCAGCGGCACCTTGCATCGCGGACAGCTGAGTTCGGAGTCATCAGGCATGTTGATCAGAAGTAGTGAGAAGTCTGGTGAGAAGTGAAGAGAAAAATGGCGGCGCGACGTCTCATGTCCGACCTCTCACTAATCACCTGCCATCCGGTATTGTTCTGGTATAATCGCGCATGCATTGGTTCAGCCGAGCGCGGTTGTTCGTGCTGACGCTGATCTGTCTTTTTTGGACGGGTCTGATTTTTGTTGGGCATTTCTTCCCAACTGCTCCGTTTATATCGGTGCCGTGGCGCGGCGAACAGAGCTTTGAAGATTTGCTTCGGCGCGAGGGCCGGAAGACCACGCCGCCGCGCGATTTCGTTTTCCTGGGAATGGATCAAAGCACGTTGCAGTTGCCGCCACTGACTCCGGAAGAACTCGCGAGCAGTCGTGGGCTGCAATTGCTGAGCGAGCGGCCGTGGCCTTGGTCACGCGAACTCTGGGCGCTGTTGCTGGATCGGCTCTTCGCGGCAGGTGCGCGTCTTGTGATGTTTGATTTGCTTTTTAATAATCCCAACGACGGCGACTTGGCATTTCACGCCGCGCTCGATCGTTACCGCGACAAAGTTGTCGTCAGCTCGAACTTCGATTTCCAAAACGGTGTGCAAGCCATCACGCCAAATAATACGCTGATTCCGCCGCCGCAATTGCAGGATAACCGGGTGGGTTTCGTGAATTTCTGGCCGGATGCAATTGACGATAAAACTCGCGCCGCGACGTATCGCGTGACTAACCGCCAACTGGCCGGTTCACCGCCGCAACCGGGCGACGAAATTTACGAATCACTTGCAGCGCGCGCTCTCGCGAAAATCGGTCATGCCAACGACGTACCGGACGATTTTCACGGCCACATGATGCGTTTCACGGGGCCGGACGCATTCGAGCCGCGCCCGTTGTATGAAGTATTCGATCCCAAGCTCTGGCATGCGAATTATGCCGATGGCGCGTTTTTTAAAGACAAGGTCGTACTGGTCGGGCCGTCTGCGCAGGTGTGGCACGACGTGGTCGATACGCCAATGAGCCCCAATACACCGGGCCCGACGATGCATTTCCAAGCGATGGCTGCGGCCCTCGGCCATGAATTTTTGCGGTCGACGCCGCGGAAAATTGAATTGGCGCTCGTCTGTGCAGCAGGACTGGTTGCGTGGTTGCTCGTGGCGTTTGTGCGCAAACCGCTGGTTTGTCTGGGCGGGCTCGTGGCGATCACGGCCGGTTACCTTGTAACGGCGCGATTGCTTTACGATAATACCGGGCTACTGCTGCTCACCGTCCCGGTGCTGTCCGCGCTGGTCCTCAGCGGATCGTTTTCCCTCGGGTTCGAATATTTCCTCGAGCGGCTGGAGAAATTGCGCACCCGGCGCACGCTCGAACGCTATGTGTCGAAAAATCTGGTCGCGGAAATCCTGGAAAACCCAGACAGCTACTACAGCTCGCTTCGTGGTGTGCGCGTGCCGGTGACTATCCTGTTCTCGGACTTGATTGGTTTCACAACGCTGGCGGAGAAAGCCGACCCAGAAGCGCTGGTCGCTCAGCTCAATGAATATCTCTCACGGATGACTTCTGTGATTTTCAGCAACGGCGGAACGCTCGACAAATTTATCGGCGACGCGATTATGGCTGTGTGGGGCAACGTGCGCAGCCTTGGCACGGCTCAGGACGCGAAAAGTTGCGCGCGCGCGGCGTTGGGGATGCGCCGGGAGTTGAGCCAACTCAATCAAGCTTGGCGCGAACAGGGCCGCATGGGATTAGGCATGGGCATCGGCGTTAATCAAGGTGAAGTGATCGTTGGCAACATTGGTTCTCAGGACCGAATGGATCCGACGGTTATAGGTGATGCCGTGAATCTGGCATCAAGGCTCGAAGCCCTCACGCGAACGTATGGCGTGGATATGTTGGTTGGCGCGTCGGTCGCCGAACTGGTGCGCGACGAAGTTTATTTGCGCTCAGTGGCCCGCGTGCAGGTGAAGGGCAAAACCAAACCCGTGGACGTTTTTACTTTCGTCGCTGGCCGGGGCGAGGAGGGGGATCCGGAGTTTTTGAAATGGCTGGAAACATATGAGGAGGCACTGGACAAATTTCGCGCACGCGATTTTAACGACGCGAAAATCCTCTTTTCGCGTTTCTTGGAATTCTATCCCGACGATCTGCTGGCCAAGATGTATCTGCAGCGCGCGCTCGAATACGAACAAGCTCCGCCCGACGAAGCGTGGGAAGCGGTCGAAGTATTCAAAAAGAAATAATTTTCTGACACAGCGGCCACAAAAGCACAACGAACATCCTGCGTGACTTCGTGTGCGTTGTGGACGTTGTCCGAGGCCGAGAACAAAGGCTGGCAAAATCATCGGCGCTGCGTAGAAGAATGCGCGTGAAAGAAGCGCCCAAGAGTTTTCACTTCCTCGGAATTTGCGGGACAGCGATGGGCGCGGTCGCCGTCGCGCTGGAAGAGCGCGGTTTTAAGGTCACTGGGTCGGACGAAAATGTTTATCCGCCGATGTCGAGCTTCCTCCAGAAGAAAGGGATCGCGCTCATCGAAGGTTATCGGGCGGAGAACGTCCCGGCGGATGCGGAAGTGGTGGTGATCGGCAACGCGATGAAGCGTGGCAACCCGGAAGTGGAGGCCGTGCTTAACCGAAAACTACTCTATTTGTCGTTGCCAGAGGTGCTCAGGAATTTTTTCCTGCGTGGCCGCCATAATCTCGTGGTCACCGGAACGCACGGTAAAACAACGACCACGGCATTGCTTGCCTGGATCATGGAAAAGGCCGGACGCAAACCGGGTTATCTCATCGGCGGCATTCCGACAAACTTTGGCGAAGGTGCGCGGCTCAGCGATTCAAAATATTTCGTGCTTGAGGGTGACGAGTACGACACCGCATTTTTCGATAAGCGTTCAAAGTTCGTTCATTACCTGCCGGAACTCGTGATCGTGAATAACATTGAGTTCGATCACGCGGATATCTTCAACAATCTCGATGAGATCAAGCTCAGCTTCCGGCGCTTGCTGAATATCGTTCCTCAAAACGGCATGGTCGTCGTGAACGGCGACGATCCCAATTCCGTTGAGGTTGCCAAAGATTGCCTGGCGCAGATGGTCGAGGTCGGTTTCTCGAAAAACTGTGCGCAACGGATTCGAGACATGTCTTATTCATCCGGCGGCTCACGATTCAGGCTCGGCGACGATATTTTTGAAATTCCGCTTGTCGGCGAATTCAATGTTCATAACGCCGCAATGGCGGCGACGGCGGCGCGCTTCTATGACGTGCCGACGAAAAAAATCGCCAGCGCGTTCAACAGTTTCTCGGGGATTGCGCGCCGGCAGGAGCTTCGCGGCGAAGCTCGCGGCGTTAAAGTGATCGACGATTTCGGGCATCATCCCACTGCGATCGCGCAAACATTGCTGGCGCTCCGGCATCGCTTTCGCGGGCAGCGACTGTGGGCCGTCTTTGAGCCCCGCTCGAATACGACGCGGCGGGCGGTGTTTCAGCAGCAACTCCCTGAAGCGCTTAAACTGGCCGACGGTGTTTTCATCTCGCAGGTCGCTAGGCTCGAACAAATCCCGGAAGATCAGCGGCTCCAACCGGAGCGGGTCGTGGCTGCGATCTCCCACGCCGGCCGGCCTGCGTTCTACGAGCAAAATGCCAACGCGATTGTGGAGCGAATCATTCCGATGCTGCGCCCAAAAGACGTAGTCGTGGTTTTCAGCAACGGCGGATTCGACAATATCCACGAAAAGCTTCTCGCGAGACTGCGGGAATAGGGCCTTTCTGTGAAACGCCGGCGTTGGCGCGGCGGGCACCCCAGAGATCATCTCGGCGGTGGAGCTGCGCTTGTGTGATCGTGAACAATCCGCCAGCCTTCCGGCAGGCGGTTGAAGATGAGTGTGAACCGTCCGTGCGGCTCATCGTTTGTGTGCTTTAGCCGCCAGCGACCGAGCACCACTGCCGCGTCAGGCGAAAGCATTGTGACTTCAATCTCAGAAAAACTGAGCTTTCCCATCTTCGCGCGATCGGAATATTTTACGCGGTACCGTTCGCGGACGGTTTCCCAACCGCGTCTGACTTCATCTTCTGAGACAAACACCGTCGATGGCGCCCGCGCGTAGCCGTTCATGAACGAGTCTATGTCGCCGCGGTTCCAGGCGTCTTGCTGTGCAGTGAGGACGGACTGAATCTCAGCGACTGAATTCGGAGCCTGTTCGGGCGCGGCGCAAACAAAGGCCGCCGTCAGACTCCCAAGGGTGATGGGAAGGGTGAGTGTGGTTTGCAATGACATCGATCTCCTATAAGCTAGCAGTCCCTGCGGCGTTCAGCTAAGCAGTGAAGGCATCATTCTGCTGAGGGAAATACGTTGACGGGTCTTATAAATTCATTACGATCGGCCATCCAGCAAAACAGAACTGTGCACCGGGTTTTCTGCATTGCGACGCTCGTGCTTGCCAGCGCGATGGTAGTTTCCGCGCAGAGCGACTCGCAGCGCCCCACTTTGCCAGCGGTGAAGGGAGTCAGTCCGCCGACACAAGAGGATCCGCCTGCCGCTCCGACGAACTCGCCGGCGACTGTGCGACTGCAATTTCCTAACAGCGACGTAGTCGACGTGTTGCATCTCTACGAGCAGCTCACCGGCAAGAAGTTGGTGATGGATAATTTCGTGCAGGGCAAGGTCAACATTTTCATCGCCAAGGACGTGTCGCGCGAAGAGGCGATCAAGATCATTGAGATGAGCATGGCGCTCAACGGGATTTCACTCGTGCCGGCGGGTCGCGACATTGTTGATGTCGTCGGCGCCGGCCAGAATCCGCGCAAAGCGCCAGTTCCGATCATCTCGGATCTGGCCGACATTCCGGCGGGGAATCCGGTGGTCAGCTTTTTGTTCCGGCTCCAGTACGCCGATCCGCAGGAACTTCAGCAAGTTTTGATGGCGTATTTTCAGGGGAGTTCGGGCACGATCAACATTTTGGCGCTGCCAAAATCCTCCAGCCTGCTTGTGACACAGAACGCTGACATTATTCGGCAACTTGCCGGTGTGATTGAGCAGGTAGACGTGGCGCCGGCGGAAGTGGTGAGCGAGTTCATCAAACTCGACCGCGCTGATGCCAGCAAAGTCGTGGACATGCTCAAGGATATTTTGGAGAAGGGCGCAGAGACGCCGAGCCAGCCAGGTGTTCGCGGGGTAAAGGTGCCCGGAGGTGTGCCGCAGCCAATACCAGTGGAATCAGGCGGTGGCGGTATTCTTTCCGAAGAAGCAGTCATCGTCGGAAAAATTAAAGTCACTCCCGATGTTCGCACGAATCGCATTCACGTCGTCACACGGCCGATCAACATGCCCTTCATCCGGCAATTGATCCACGAATTCGATGCCAACGTTGAATTCGGAAAGCCGGTGACCCGGTACTTGAACTACGTTTCCGCCGGCGACATTTTGCCGGTTCTTGTCCAGGCATTGACCGAACCGGGAACAGAACAAGGTGCCGGCGCTGGAGCACCGGGAGGACTTCCGGGTGTTGGACCGTCGCCCGGGCAAGGTCAACCGCAACAGCGGCAGGGAGCGGCGGGTACTTCGTCGCTCACGAGCCAATACGGCACCGGCACGGGCGGGACAGGCAGCACGCTTAATATTTCCGAGGAACTCTCGACTCAGCCCGTGGACACCGTGCCGAAGGCAGTCACGATCGGCAACTCCAAGCTCATAGCCGATCAACGCGCTAACTCAATCATCGTGCTGGGCAATCGCGAGGTAGTCACGAAGGTGGAAAAGATTCTGGACGAAATGGACGTCAAAGCCCCGCAGGTGGCGTTGAGCACTGTGATTGGGCAGTTGACCCTCAACAACAGCGAGGAATTCGGCGTCGATTGGTTTGCAAAATACAACCGCCGATTCGTGGGCACCTCTCGAAACAACTCAATATTTGGCAACAATGCGCCGCTCCCGTTTGCTAATCCCTCGGTGTCGCCTGGTAGCAGCGCGGCGCCTATTGCAAGCAGCATTCTCGATCCGGCGCACCTTATCAACTTCAGCCAAATCATTCAAAACGTGGGTGCCGGAACGAATATCTACGTTGCCGCTGGCAACGCCTTCGCGGCCATTGTGCATCTCCTGGAGGAGACCGGTCGGTTCAAAATTGTTTCTCGGCCGACGGTCTTCACGAGCAACAATAAAAAGGCCATCATTGCTTCAGGCCAAGAGGTTCCAGTTCCGGTAAATACCCTTACAAATGCGAACGCTGGGATTATAAATCAGACGGCTGCTGTTTCAGCGAGCATCGAGTACAAAAAGGTCGTGCTTCAGCTCGAGGTCGTTCCCCTCATTAATTCCGAGAAGGAAGTGTCGCTCGATATCTTACAAAAGGTCGACAGCATCGTACCGGGTGGGGACGTGAACATCAGTGGCAATCAGGTCCCAACAATCGACACGCGTTATATCCGCACCAATGTTTCCGCCGGGAACGGATCGACCATTATCCTGGGCGGATTGATCGAAGACCAAAAGTCGAAAAACTATCAGGGCTTTCCTTATCTCTCGCGAATTCCCATTATTGGTGCGGCGTTCCGTTCCACATTAAGTGCTAAGATCCGGCGAGAATTGATCATTTTGATGTGTCCGGAAGTCACCTTGACCAAGTTGGACCAATATCGGCTGCGGCAAAAATGGGAGAACACCAATACGCATTTTGGTCCGGATCTCGATCAGTCCGAGTGTCCAGACTGCCCCAAAGTGGAGACGGGCAAACAGATAAACTTACCGCCGCCGGATCTTCCCGCGGGCAAAGACATGAATTAAACTCTCGCGATTATGAAACGAATAGCACTGGTTTTGATTCTCGGATTGAGCGCAACGGTGGCCCAAGCCGATGAGTTTGATGTCGTGGACTATGGAATTTTTCATTCGACGGATCCTTTGGCTCAAAGGGACGAGTGGGGAACCACTCATCAGACGCCTCACGTGAACTCGACCGATTTTGCGCCGAGATATCACTGGCGCTGGTGTTATTACTTCAAAGCCGGCGAACAACTCGTTTTGGATCCGGCTTATGTTGGATCGATGCAAACGGCCTTGCGCAGGTTGGGCTATTATTGCGGACCAATTGACGGCGTGTTCACACCAGAAGTGAGCTTCGCCATCGCACGGTTGCAAAAGAATTATTCTATGCGCGTGACGGGAACACTCACGCCACCAGTCCGGCGGGCGCTGTTCATGCCGTGAGTCCTGCTGAATGAATGCAGCTCCGAGTCAGTCGCTGATTAATTTGCTGCTCGAGAGCGGTGTGCCTTCGACCGAAGAGGCGGCTGAGTTGGCCACTAATCTAAACGGCGGTTCGTGGGTAAGTCAGGTGCTCGATTCGGGCAAGGTAGACGAACAGCGTTTCCTCGGCGCAATCGGGAATTTCTTCCGGGTGCCAATAGTCTCGGTTGACGCGAAAAAAATCGATCGCGCCACTTTATCGATGCTGCCCAGTCGTTTCGTGTTTCAACATCACATTCTGCCGATCGAGACTAAAGAAAAGTCGGTGGTGCTGGCGACTTACGATCTTTTCAACTCCATCGGTCGTCAGCTTGCCGGGCAGCTGTTGAAAAAACCTGCCGAGTGGGTGCTCGTGCCGCGCGCGCAGCTTCTGCGCGCAATGAAAACTCTTT
>Ga0070697_100001394_pt1 | contig 18300 bp, 15 predicted proteins | sample KBSK1501metaG_FD_65475 | JGI IMG/M metagenome (GOLD analysis project Ga0070697, IMG submission 65475) | Corn, switchgrass and miscanthus rhizosphere microbial communities from Kellogg Biological Station, Michigan, USA - KBS K1-50-1 metaG | ecosystem: Host-associated > Plants > Roots >... | reverse complement strand
TAGAATCAGGCCCCGACTTTTTCGACGACAACGGCGGTGCCATAGCAAAGTACTTCCGTCACGCCCTGCGCGATCTCGGTTGCGTCATAACGGACTCCAATAATGGCGTTGGCGCCGAGCGCGACGGCATGTTCGCAGAGCGATTGATATGCGTCCTGACGCGCGCGTTCACAAAGATCGGTGTAGATGGTGATGTTTCCGCCGACCAATGTTTGCAAGGCTGCGCCGATGTTCCCAACAATGCTGCGCGAACGAACGATGATGCCGCGGACCAGGCCGAGGTGTTTTGTCACGCGATAGCCATCAAAGGTAAAGGCCGTTGTGCTCAGAAGGGGTTCTCTCATGCGGGGCCACTACCACAGGCGCAAAAGAAAGGCGACGACAATACGATTGTTCGCGCCATTGTTTCCGATTCTAAAGAGAAATGCAGAAAAAACCGGCGGGAAAAATCCTGGTAGTAGACGACGATGCGACCAGCCGGAAGGTTTTGGCGCGAACACTTTCATCGACCGGGTATGAGTGTCGCGAGGCAAAGAGCGGCCGCGAAGGATTAGACCTGATTCGAACCGAGCCTCCGTCGCTGCTGCTCCTCGATTTCGATATGCCGGGGCTAGACGGCGCCCAAGTCCTGGAGCGCCTGCGCTCCAATGAAGATCCGGCCATTGCCCAGCTTCCCGTTATCATGTTGACGGGTCACGGTGGCGAAGAAAGCGAAGTGCTTTGTTTAGAGGCAGGCGCGGATGATTTCGTGACCAAGCCGATCAACACCGCGGTCCTGCGCGCCCGCATTGAAACGCAGCTGCGATTGCGCTCCATGCGTGAGCAATTACAAGAACAAAACGACGAACTGGAAGCGTGGCGGCGGAACCTGGAGCGCGATTTATCGGCGGCACGCCTGACCCAGCAATCGCTGATTCCACAAAAAGCTCCGCGCCTGCCGGGATGGGAATTGGCTGCTTGTTATCGCCCCGTCATCCAGGTGGGTGGCGACATTTATGGCTGGCTTCGTATGATTGATGGGCGGGTGTTGTTTTGGATTGCAGATGCCACCGGGCACGGCGCGTCCGCCGCGCTTCTTACGACCTTGGCCAAGCTGCTCTTTCATCATGGAACGGTTGAACACCAGGCGCCGGTCGCAATCATGCAAGCGGTGAACGCGGATTTTAGCAGCATCTTCGGCGCGCGTTCCTTCATGACGGCGATGTGCGTGGCGCTCGATCTGAAAACGGGGCGCGCCAGTATTGTCGGCGCGGGCCATCCGCCGCTGCTCATCTTACGACACGACGGCAGCAGGGAGCTGGTCGAATCGTGTGCGCCGCCCTTGGGCCTGGCGGCGCGTGACCAATTTGTAAGGTCGATCGTCAATCTTGCACCAGGGGACACGTTTGTTCTCTACACGGACGGTCTTTATGGCGGGAGCGATGGAGCAAAATCACGCTTTACGCCCCTACAATTGGTCGAAAAGCTCGACCGTTCGGCGCGCAGCGCCGAAGCGCAATTAACCCAATTGTTGAATGCAGCGGCGCCGACAAAAGGCAACGGTTCTCTTCCCGACGACTTGGCCGCAGTGGTGATCCGCCGAAAAAAATAGGAAAATTATTTTCATTTCGTTCAAAATTAGTATTGCCCTCCCACGAGCGAAGCATTAATCAGCCTTTATGCCGAAAACCAAAAAGACTCCTTCCAAGCGCAAACCGAATCCCGCATTTATGCGACCGGTGCAACCCGATGATAAATTAGCCGCTGTTGTTGGTTCACGACCAATTCCGCGTTCCGAGCTCACTAAGAAGCTTTGGGACTACATCAAGAAGAATGGTCTGCAGGACAAAAAAGTCCGAACGCAAATCAACGCAGACGACAATCTCCGGCCGGTATTTAACGGCAAGAGCCAGGTGAGCATGTTCGAGATGACCAAGCTCGTCTCGGGTCACATCAACTAGAGCGCGGATTCTGATTTTAGCCCGGCGTTCCCGCGCCGGGCTACCTGTCTACGTCTGTGGCCGTCCCCCTCCGGCGGGAGGCAAGGCGGGCGATTTGGGCAACTACGCTGCGCTTCGCGGCCGTCTTCGCATCACTGCGGCGCGCCAAGAGGCGAAGCGTCTACAACCCGCTTGCGCGCAACCATGCGCTGCACGAAATTGATGGCGTGAAACTTTTCCGATTGTTACCCGCTTTTGCCTTCGTTTTTGCTTTGCTCGTTGCGCCGGCCCTACGCGCGGAAGAGGCCTGGCTGACTGATTACAAAAAGGCCCAGGAAGAAGCCAAGACCAACCACAAGCTTTTGTTGCTCAACTTCACCGGCTCCGATTGGTGCGGCTGGTGCATCAAGCTGGATAAAGACGTTTTCTCCAAGCCTGAGTTCAGGCAATACGCGAGCAAAAATCTCGTCCTTCTGACAATCGATTTTCCGCGTGCCAAGCAGCAGCCAGCGGAGGTGAAGCGGCAAAACCAAGGACTGGCCTCGCAGTATCAGGTGTCGGGGTTTCCCACCATCGTTGTGCTCAACGGCGATGGACGAAAGGTTTGGGAATATCCCGGCTATTTTCCAGATGGCGCGAGCGCTTTCATCGCGGAGCTGGAAAAGGCCCGCAAGGGTTAAGCGGCGGCCCACCGAGTCGCCCGAAGCGGGGCAATCTAGTTTGCCTTGCCCGCTTCAAAGGCGCGTTGCAGGGCATCGGCCAACTCGCGCCGAGTGAACGGCTTTGGTAAGGCGCTGTGAAATCCGTAGGCGAGAAATTGAGAGAGCGCTGCTTCGTCTGAATAGCCGCTGCAAATAATGGCGTTGACGTTTGCATCGACACTGCGCAGACGCTCGATTGTGGCCAGGCCGCCCATGCCGCCGCGAACCGTCGCATCGAGGATTACGGCCTGAAAGTTCTCGCCTTTGCGCATCGCTCGCTCGTAAACTTTGACCGCTTCAAGCCCATCCGGCACAACCGTCACTTCGTAGCCGAGGGTGCCGAGCAATTGCGAAGTGAGGTCACGGATGGCCGCTTCGTCGTCCATCACGAGAACCTTTTGGTGATTAAAATTGAAGGCGCGCTCGCTGACCGGCGGTTCAAGCGGTGTCGCCTCGCGGTCCGTGGCCGGAAGATAAAAACTAAATGTCGATCCTTCTCGCGAGGAATGTTCGAGCTGCAGGATGCCACCGTGCTTTTTCACGATCGAATAGCTAATGGACAAACCAAGACCGCTGCCGGTGGGCTTGTTCGTAAAATACGGATCGAAAATTTTTGTGGCCAGGTCCTCGGGAATTCCCTCCCCGCGATCGGCAATCATGACTTTGATGTAACGTCCAGCCGGGAGCGGCGTGCCGGCCTTTTCTTCCAGCACAACGTTGTGGGCCGAGATGCGAACCGTGCCGCCGTGAGGCATCGCTTCTCGCGCATTGAGTAGGAGCGCGTTGACAACCTGTTCGACCTGTCCGGGATCGACTTCGGATTTCCAAAGATCAACCGGGATATCGATATCGGCGCGCAGATTTGAACCGTAAAGCGAAAACTCCGCCGCGTGGCCAATGACGCCCGAGATCGAAACCACACGCTTGAGAGGCGCGCCACCCTTTGAAAACGTGAGCAGTTGACTGGAGAGATGGGCGGCATGCTGTGCAGCCTGACCCGCCTTGGAAAGAAATGACAGAAGACTGGCCGCATCGGGCGGCGCTTCGACCTGGGCCAACCCAATGTTTCCCGAGATGACGGTGAGAATGTTATTGAGATCGTGCGCAATCCCGCCGGCCAGGGTGCCGAGCGATTCCAGTTTGCTCGTGGTCAGGCGCTCCTCCTCGTTGCGCTTACGCTCAGTCGTATCACGGAAGAAGACGGAGACGCCGCTGCCTCCTGGATAAGCGTGCACTTCGAACCAAATTTTGCCGGCCCGATCGCTGGCCTCGAATTCCACCGGCACTCGCTCCGTCATGACACGCCGGTAATGATGCTCAAATGGCGAATTGTTCAGTTCGGGAAATTCCTCCCACAATACTTTCCCGAAAAGATCATCGCGTTGACGATCGAGTAATTTTTCCGCTTCCGAATTGAGATACGTGAATTTCCATTCCGGATCGACCGCGAAAAATCCATCAGTTGTGTTTTCAAGTATGTTGCTGAGGGTGCGGGCCGATTCCTGGAGCGCAGCGCGCGCGTGATTGCGTTCCGCTAATTCACGAATCTGCTGCTCGGCCACGGAGATTCGCACGTTGAGGAGTCCCAAATCCAGCGGCTTCGTCAGATAATCATTCGCGCCGGCTTCGAGCGCCCGTTCGAGGTCTTTCGTATCGGCGCGCGCCGTGACGAGGAGGATGAAGAACTCATCTCCGCTCGGCCGCGCGCGCAGGTCGCGGCAAAGATCGACGCCGCTTTCGCCGGGCAACATCCAATCGAGAATAAGAAAGGGGAATTCCCTGGTCGCGAGTTCCTGCTTGGCTTCTTCCGCGCTGGCCACGGCCACCACCTCGTGTCCGCGCCGCTCGATCAGGCGCTGGAGATTTCTCCGGCTTTCTGTGTGATCTTCGACGAGCAAAATTCTCATGCAGACGAAATGCGTTCGTCTGTAAAAGGTGCCACAGAGCGAATCGCTCGTTCTTAGGCAGCAGGATGATTGCCAAAATTCCTTCGTTTCTGGGCGAAAAAACGAAGGATTACTCGAGCCAGATCGACATGCAAAAACGATTTTGCCCTGCCTTGCGTTACGAGCCGACTCTGCTAGATACAGCGAAGTTCGGCTCTGCCTTTTTTTCGGAATGTTGGTTTACCGTCTCTTGTTTCTTCTCGCACTCACGCTGTTTGCCACAAACCTGGCTTGCGCTGAGAACACACCTTCATCTCCGCCGGGGGAAAAACCCCGACCCGCCACGCCGACTGAGCCGCCCATCACGTTCAGCTTCGTTCACGTCGATGGGCCTTACATCGCGATGACGTTCGATGACGGCCCGAATGAGAAGCTCACCCCTCGATTGCTTAATTTACTGGCCGCTCATCATATAAAAGCGACGTTTTTTGTGATCGGCCAGAGCGTCGCCGAGCAGCCTGAAATTGTGCAGCGCGCCACCCGGGAGGGACACGAAATCGGGAACCATTCCTGGTCGCATCCGAATCTTGGAAAGATGTCGGACGAAGGCGTGCGCCGGGAATTACAAAAGACCGAGGATGCAATCAAGAGCGCAACCGGGGCGCGACCAACCTTGTTGCGTCCGCCCTATGGCTCAATCAGCGCTCGTCAAAAGAAATGGATTCACGATGAGTTTGGCTACCAGATTATTCTTTGGGATGTCGATCCGTTGGATTGGAAACGGCCCGGCCCGGCCGTGGTTTGCAATCGCATCATCAAAGGAACGCGGGCGGGCTCGATTGTTCTGTCGCACGACATTCATCCGGGAACCATCGAAGCAATGCCTTCGACCTTCGATCAACTCGAGGCCAAAGGATTTAAGTTCGTGACCGTTTCCGAGTTGATTGCCAAGGCGGTGCCGGAAACCCCCAAACCGCGCAAGGAGCCGCCGACAGTTCCCGCGGCCGCCGGTTCACCCTCGCCAAAATCGACCATTGCGCCGCCGCCCAACGGGTGATTATTCCGGCATGATCGCCGATCATTATCTGCAGCTTCGAAGTGAGCTCGAAACTGCGCTCGCCGAATTGCTCAAGCTCGGCACCGAAATGAGGCGGCCGTCCACCGTGCTCGATACTATTCACGGCCTCCTCTCCGATATTCGAGAGCCTCTGCTCTTTGTCGTTGTCGGCGAAGTAAAATCTGGAAAATCTTCCCTGCTCAATGCCCTCTTCGGTCATGAGTTCGCCAAAGCGGACGTGCTTCCCGCGACGGATCGCGTCTACATTTTTCGCCATGGCCCGGAGGAGAAGTCCGTCGAAGTCTCGCCGCAACTGACCGAGCGTTACCTGCCGATTGCATTTCTGCGCGATTTCAATGTGGTCGATACGCCCGGCACAAACACGATGGTCGTGGAACACCAGACTGTGACCGAGAATTTCGTGCCTCGCGCCGATCTTGTTGTTTTCGTCTTTTCCGTGGCCAATCCGTGGACCCAATCGGCCTGGAATCTTCTGAACTTCGTGCAAAAGAAATGGCTCAAGAACGTCGTGTTCGTCTTGCAACAGGCGGACCTACGCGAACCAGCCGAGATCGACATCATCCGGCGACATTTGCAGGACACCGCCATGCAGAAATTGGGATTTGTTCCGCCCATTTTCGCTGTTTCCGCGCGCAAGGCGTTACTTGCTCGCACCGCCACGGTGGTCAAAAACGAACTTTGGAAGGAAAGCGAATTCGGCCCCCTCGAAGAGCAAATCGGCGCAATCGTTTCCGAATCGAGCGCACGCATGCTCAAACTGCGCTCTGCCAATCAGACCGCGCGCGTCATGCTCAATGAAATAGAGAGCGATCTCCGGCAATCGTTCGAGACAATTCTGCGGGACGAAGCGCGACTTACGCGGGTCGATCTTTTTCTTTACGCGCGCAAAGATCAAACATTGCGCCAGATCGCGGGTCTCTTGCGCGGGGTGGAAAAGGCTTGTCGCGAATCTGCGGCCGAAGGAACAGAACTCCTCCGGGAAAGACTCTCGTTTTGGCGAACCTGGCGAATCATCTGGCGGCGCGGCGATTGGCAGCGCGATTTTCAAATGGAAATCGAAACGAGATTGCGCAGGTCGGTCGAACCGGAGATCGAGCATGCCGTGAAATTGCTGGAAGCAGATTTGCGCGGGCTGTGGCCGCAATTGCGCGATATGATTGAAGTCCATCTTGCCGGTGAGTTGGGAGCGCAAGTGCCGAAGGCGCCTCCGGATTTTGCGCGACAGCGGCGCGAACTCTTGCAATCGATCCAGCTCGCGCTGGCCGAACGCGCCTCCGGAAAAAGCGTCGAAGAGCAGCTCGCGAAACTTTTCCGCGAAACCTCGGCACGCTTACGTGTTCCAGCCGGAGTCGCCGCGGCCGGTGGAATTATCGCCGTAATCGCCGCGATGAGCAGCGCCGCAGTTGCCGATGTCACAGGGATCCTCGCGGCATCGGCCCTCGTCATTGGAACGGTGGTGGCGTTAGCGCAGCGAAAGAAAATCATCGAGACCTACCGCGAGCAAATGTCCTCCAAGTGTTCCGAACTGCTCAAGACGATCGAGCAGCAGCTCACCCACGCCATCGAACTTTTTTACAAGGAAGTTTCGGTCGCCTTCCAGCCACTGGCTGCATTTTGCGTTACACAGCGGCAAACGTGCGAACCATTGCTTCGGCGCACCGAGGAACTTCAGAAAACGTTCGAGAAGTTTGCCGCGCGGCTCGGTTAGACCCGCGCAAGCGTTATTTCTTGGGCGCTTCGGGCGCTTTCTGCACAACTCGTGGTTCGAGTTGTCGCCTTGCCAAGACAAAATTGTTATTCTCTCCGTAGCTTCGCCACGGGCCCGGCGGCACATCGCGAACTTCAACAAACTGCCAGTCCGTCACATCAGTCGGCGCCAGCCCGAGATAATCGCGCACAGCCGGAGAAACGTCGAGTCCTGCGCCGTGGTTCAGGTTGGGCTTGGGCCGTTCGTTTTGAAAAACATATTGAAAGTGGTCGGTTCGAAACGGACCGCAATCCTCCCACTGCGCGTAGCAGGTGCGATTGCCCTTGCGAATGGCAATCCAGCGACTTTTGCAGACAGACTGCCCCGGCGCGGTATACGCCTGTTTAAACCAGGGAATAACAAGCGGAGCTTCCGGTTTGAACTGGCCGTGGGTGACGTCGTTGTAGGGTAACGCGAAATAAAACGGGTTCTGCTTTGGAATGAACGCAACCGGACAGTAATTACGCCGCGCGGACGAATCCGGCGTATCAAAACCACCGTAACTGCTCGTCCAATTCGCGTCCCACGAACTCTTGAAATTGGGGACCGGATTGTTTCCGCCCGCTTGTTCGCCGATCCAGAACACGGTCGTGACGATGTTCGTTTTCCACGGGAACCTCCGCGCGGCGGGACGCGAAGTCGTCGGCACGAACACTTGCGGCTCCACTTTCGCCAGCGCCACCTCGCGCAATTTCATGGCGTATTTGGCGAAGTCCGCGCTGCTCTCGTACGGGGATTGGGCGCGCACGCTGAGCGCGGCCAGGACGAAAACGAGGGCAAGGCTTGGTCTCATGGGCTAAGGCCGAATTCTCTTTGTATGCGATGTTCCCGGCTTAGGCAAGGCCTTTCCCCTATGGAAAAACCAGTGCCGCTGGCGGTTACAAACTATAAAGCACTATCCATTCCATTTTACCCGCGACTCAGCAGGGTGTTATGCTTGAATTGTCGATCGTTTGGCTCCGGATAATCCAGAGTGAAATGCAAGCCGCGGCTCTCTTTTCGGCTCAACCCGGAATCGACAATCAACGCGGCCACAGTGGCCAGATTGCGCAGCTCCAACAGGTCCACTGACACTTTGAAGTTCCAATAGAATTCGTGGATTTCGCGCTGGAGGTTTCGCAGCCGAGCGCTCGCCCGGTGCAGGCGTTTGTTCGTGCGCACGATTCCAACGTAGTCCCACATGAGACGCCGGATCTCATCCCAGTTGTGATAAATCACGACCAGCTCGTCGACGTCTTGCACGTCGCCCGATTCCCATTCGGGCAGAGAGATCTTTCGCGACGCGCCGGAAATCGACTTGTTCCGACTCATGGCGTCACCGGCGCGATGCGCCACCACCAGTCCTTCGAGCAACGAATTGCTGGCCAGGCGGTTTGCTCCATGCAACCCGGTGCATCCCACTTCGCCGATCGCATAGAGCCCGGGCAAACTCGTCGCGCCATTCACATCGGTCTTGATGCCGCCGCACTGATAATGCGCCGCCGGCACTACCGGGATCGGCTGCTTCGTCATGTCGATCCCGAAGCGCAGACATGTTTTGTAAATGTGCGGGAAACGTTCCTGAATGAATTCCGGCGATTGCTGCGTGATATCGAGAAAAGCGCATGGGGCGCCTGAACGTTTGATCTCCGCGTCAATCGCCCGCGCGACAATGTCTCGCGGCGCGAGCGATCCGCGCGGGTCATAACGTTTCATGAAATCTTCCCCGCGCGTGTTGCGCAAAATTCCGCCTTCACCGCGCACCGCTTCCGAAATTAGAAACGACTTCGCCTTGGCGTGGAACAAACAGGTGGGATGGAACTGGATGAATTCCATGTTCGCGATCACCGCGCCGGCCCGCCAAGCCATGGCTACGCCGTCGCCGGTCGCGATATCCGGATTGGTTGTGTAGAGATAAACTTTCCCGCAACCGCCCGTCGCCAGGACGATCCGATCGGAGCGGATCGTTTCCACCTTGCCGGTTCTCTCATCGAGAACATAGATGCCGAGACAGCGGTTCTCGGCGGCGAATCCGAGCTTTTCCGACGTGATCAAATCGACTGCCATGTGATTTTCCAAAAGATCGACATGCGACTCGCGAGATAACTCGCGCAGCAGCGTCTCCTCGATCTCCTTTCCCGTAACGTCTTGCACGTGCAAAACACGCCGCTTCGAATGCCCGCCTTCTTTGCCCAGGTCGAATTCGCGATGTCCGGAAACTTCCCGTTCATCGAATTGCAATCCAAGATCGACCAGTTCACCGATTCGCTCCGGACCTTCCGTGATAACTGTGCGGACCACAGCCTCGTCGCACAAACCGGCGCCGGCTTCGAGCGTGTCGTGCACGTGCAGTTCGACCGAATCTTCATCGCTCGTCACGCATGCGATCCCACCTTGCGCCCACGCCGTGTTGCTGTCCGCGCCTTTCCGCTTTGTCATGACCGCAACCGAACCGTGCTTGGCCGCATTCAAAGCAAAGCTCAGTCCGGCAATCCCGCTGCCGATAACGACAAAATCGTATTGCTTCATGGCAACCGGATGTTGTCGATCAAGCGCGTCTTCCCGAAGAAAACCGCAAACGCGAGCAACGAATTTGGCTGCACCGTTTCAAGCGGCTGCAACGTTTCGGCATCGACAAGGGCGATATAATCAATTCGCGCGAGGGGCGCTTCGCTGATCCTCTCGCGCGCAAGATCGACAATCTCTTTCGCCGATTTTTTGCCAGATTTTTTCGCCGCGAGCAGGGCCTGTCGCAGAATCGGCGCTTGCTTCCGTTCTTCCCCGTTCAGGTATTGATTGCGCGAGCTGAAGGCAAAACCATCATCCTCGCGGACGGTCGGCACACCGACGATGTCGATCCTGTAATTCAGATCGCGCACCATCCGGCGAATAATGGCCAGTTGTTGAAAATCCTTTTCGCCAAAGACGGCTGCGTCTGGCGAAAGAATGTTGAATAACTTCGCCACCACCGTGCAGACCCCGCGAAAATGTCCGGGCCGCGATTTGCCCTCGAGCGTACTCGATAGCGCAGTCTCATCGACAAACATCGAACGATCCTTGGAATACATTTCGCCTGGCGCCGGCCGGAACAAAAGGTCGACATCGGCATTTCGGCAGAAATCTTCGTCGGCTTTTTCCGGTCGCGGATATTTTTCGTAATCGCTCCCTGGCTCGAACTGAAGGGGATTCACGAAGATGCTCACCGCAACCTCGCCATTCTTTGCCGCGTGCTCGCGGGCCACGCGGATCAACTCGCCATGCGCTTTGTGTAGCGCTCCCATCGTCGGAACAAGGACGCGGCGTTTCCCTGTGCGTTGCCCAGATTCAATTCCGTCGACGGTTGTGATGATTCTCATTACCGAAACAAGTATTCAGAGGTTCCTCGGTCCGAGCCGGGCTGGCAAATCGCTTCGATTGACAAATAAGATGCAGCGTCACGCGGCATCGAGCCAAATCGCTTGCCGCGCGAAATGGAATTTGCCGTGCCCAAAATTTTTCCAGCCGGCGCGTTTTGCCAGTTGGCGCATCTCCGCGAACGAAAAAGCCCGTGCCGCCGACGCTCGACCATCGGAGCGCGTCATCGGTTCGCGAAAGATCAGCGCGGTCAAAAGATAAACGCCGATAGTAGCGAAAAGGCCGCGCCGCAAGTCGGAGACGAGCACGAATTTCCGGGAAAGCTCACGGCAATGGCACAGTAAACGCACGGCGTCTTCCTCGCTGAAATGGTGAAGCGCGAGTGAATTGAGGACGATGTCGTAGCGGTCGGGCGGTTGCCATTCGAGAATGTTCGCCTGCACGAACGAAATCTCCGCGTAATCGGTGCTCAGTTTTTTTGCGATCTCAAGCGTGGCCGCTTGTTGATCGAGCGCGTCGACCTGAACGGTCGCGCCGATCTCGCGCGCAAGATCGACAATCAATCGCGGGATGTCGCCCGAGCCGGTGGCAAGATCGACAATGCGCAGGCGATCGCCCGACTTGATCCAGCGTCGCATGAATCGGAGGACAACCGCGTAGCTGCCGAAATAACGGTTTAGTTGCCGCAAATTTCGCAGGTCGCGCTCCAATTCGGCCGAGACCGGCTGCGGCCGGTCCATTAGTTCCGGCTGCGCGGGATCGAAGCTGCGCTTCATTTGGAAAATGTAGGGGACGCTGTTAGCGTCGCGCCAGGATAGTTACCGGGAAGCAAGCTGCTTCCCCTACCGTAGAAATTTCTGCCACGATTCCGGCAACGTCGCCGTTTCGATGTCGCTGACAATGCGGCCCTCGAATTCTGGATGGAAGATCGTGCTCGTCCCGTAGATCATGATCACATCTTCGGAGCCTTCCACGCAGATGGCGTGCGCCACGCCCGGCGGCACAACGATGCCGGCGTTGTTTGGGCCGCGATGATTGTCGCCATCGACAAAGAAACGCATCGTGCGTGCCGGCAATCCGGCCCGGACATCGCGCAAAATCATTTCGGCGCGGCCTTGCACGAAAAACATCACATCCCATTGCTCCTCGTCGTAGCGCCGCAGCGAATAATTTGTCGACTCGGTTACGAACAGGCGTCTCAACCACTTCTGTGCGGTCGTATCCGCGGGAATGCTCGGCGGATGAACATGAAAACCTTTGGCACTGCCGCCAAACATGCGCGCGGTCGCCCATTGCGCAGGCCAAAATCCAATCTTCGCGACAGTTCCCTCATCGCGCCGGGCAAATTCACCGAAAAGCCCGCGATAGCGTTGCGGATGAATTTGCCTCGAAAAAATTTCTACGCCTGGAATCCAGACCTTCTTCGCGTCCGGCTTCCGGCGGTCGAGGCCAGCCAGCTCGCCGGCATCGACTCCGCTTTGCGCGAGACGTTGGGCGAAAGAACCCGCCTTATAATTGCGCGCAGTGAGAGCGCTCTGCGCGACATCACTCAGTCCAGCCCACAAATTTTTCTTATTCATGTCGAAGCAAGTCAGTTGCCTAACGAGAAATCAGCCCGGGCGCGAGAAAGATTTGGATTGTAGTAAGGATCGCGCGCGAGGACGTCCGCCCAGCGCTTACGCATGATCTCGGCCGAGTGATTGTCGATCTTCCGCTCGACCCGGGGAGCATTGTAACAAAGTTTGGCGAAAGGCGAGTAAACAATCAGGTAACCGGCGCGTCGGATTTTCAAGCAAAGATCGACCTCCGCTAAGTCCATCGGCAGCTTTTCATCGAAGCCGCCGGCCTCCAGAAAAACTTCCCGGCGCGTCAAAAGACACGCTCCAGAAACGGCGCTGTAATTGCGAGTGATCTGCAACTGACGGCAAACGCCCGCGTCTTCCGCCGCCAAACCGCGAAAGGCCGGTTGCGGTTCGCCGTCGGCGCCAACAACCACACCGGCATGTTCGATTGTGTTGTCCGATGAAATCAAGCGCGCGCCGACCGCGCCGACCTCCGGGCGCTGCACATGTTCCGCCATCAAAGTAAGCCAATCGCTCTCGACCGGTTCAACGCTTCGGTCGAGAAACAGAATCCAGGGACTGTTCGCTTGCTTCGCGGCGAAGTTGTATACCGCAGAACGATTCGGCTGGCTTCCCAGATCGACACTCACAATTTCGAAATCTGGATAGTTGGTTTTTTGCGCAAGCGACCCAGTCGAAGCGCGCCTCGCCGTGATGATGGAAGTCTTCTGCGGCGCTTCGATGGAGCGACGAACCCAATAAGCGTGCGTTCGCCAATCGACCGCGACGTGCCCGCGTCCGCCGGTTCGTTGCAAATGTTCTTCGATCGCGCGACGGCCGGCTTCAAGGGCACCGGGTTTGCGCCGAATATTGTCCGCCACAGAACGGTCGGTCCTCCGCCAGTGATAGAGAACGCGAGGCACGTGATGGATGCGATCTGTCTTCTCGATCATGCGCAGAAAAAGATCGTAGTCCTGCGAGCCATTGAATTCAGAACGAAAGCCGCCTACTTCTTGCGCGAGACTTCGCCGAAACGTGGTCAGGTGGCAGATGTAATTGTAGGAGAGAAAAAAATCCGGCGACCAATCCGGTTTGAGCATGGGCGAGGAGAAACCCTCTTCCGTCAATTTGTCTTCATCCGAATAGATAAGATCGACATCGTCATTCGTCTGCAGAACTTTGGCCGTCTGAAAAAGGGCGTCGGGCTCGAGCAAATCGTCGTGGTCGAACAGCCCGACCCATTCGCCGCGCGCTTGGGCGAGGCCGTCGTTCGACGCGACAGAAATCCCCCCGTTCTTCTCGCGGCGAATGACACGAATGCGCGAATCGCGTCGTTCCAATTCCGCCAAGAGACTGAGTGTCGCGCTTTCCGTGGATGCGTCGTCGATCAAAAGCAGTTCCCAATTTTCGTAAACTTGGGCGAGGACGGAAACGACGGCCCGCTCCAGCCACGCCACCGGTGTGTTGAAGACCGGCGTGATGATGCTGATGAGCGGCTGAAACGAAAACGCGCGCGCTGCGCGACGCATCTCCTCGAGGTCGCGCGATGTTGGACGATGTCGATCTAACCAAAGCTGGTAATCACTCGCCGCGCTTTTTGAGATCGCACGTCGAGGCAAAATCAATCGCTGGAGTAATCGAAACGGCGCGAGCAGAACGCGCCCCACTTTGCGTTCTGGAGATTTGCGCAGCGCGTGCTGCTCCTTTTTGAGACGCTTCAGTTCGCGCTGTGCCTCTTTCAGTTTGAGAATTTTTTCCTCGAGCCGCGCGATATGGGCATCGGCGCCGGCCAGTTCGGCGCTGCGTGCGTGCAAAGTGCGTTGCAGTTCGCGCACGTCGCCGCGAAGACGATCTACGGTCGATTCGAGCATCGATGAATCTTCGCCGGCGCTCCCACTGCGGTTTGAAGCCGTTTGCAACACTGCCACATTATATTAATTGAAGCGCGGCGCAGGCAAATTTACGCTGTCAGGGCACGGCGCGAGCACCCTTAGCCAATCCCTCATGCTCGATTTCTGTTTTTATCTTCTCTACCGCGCAGGTCTTGCGGTGGTGGCGGCCTTGCCGATTCGCGTGCTTTTTGCTCTTGGGAACGTTGCCGGTTTAGGCACGTGGTTGGTGCTGGGAAATTATCGCCGCCTGGCCCTGCACAATCTCGAGATCGCCTTCGGCCACGAAAAATCGAAACGCGAATTGCGTCGGCTGGTGCGCCATCATTTCCAACGCCTTGGCGCAAATTTGCTTTGCAGCCTCAAAATCGCTGTCATGCCGCTCGATCAATTGGCGAAGACGGTCGATATCGAAAACCTGGACGCAGTTCATCGACAATTGCGGGTCGGCCGTCCCGTCGTGCTCGTATTGAGCCATCTCGGCAATTGGGAGTTAATCTCGCAAATTTTGCCGAAATTCATCGGTTACGTTCGAAATAGCACGATCTATCAAAAACTCGGCAACCGCTTCATTGATGAACACGTGAGAAAATTGCGCGGCCGCGCCGGTGTTGAAATGTTTGATCGCAAAGAGGGCTTTCAGAAAGCGATCGAATTGCTCCGTGGTGGCGGCGCCATCGGCATTCTGAGCGACCAGCATGCGGGCGATCACGGTTTGTGGACGCCGTTTTTCGGCCGGCTTGGGTCGACATCCCCTCTGCCGGCTTTATTGGCAAAACGCACAGGCGCCGTGCTTATTCCCATGGCTTTATACACGAACGGCCTTGCGCGCTGGCAGTTGATGGTTGAGCCCGGGTTGGAAACGGGAAGCGAATCCGTTGAATCACTCACCGCCAGGGCCAATGAAATTATCGCGCACCAAATTCGCCGGGCACCGGAAGATTGGTTCTGGGTGCACAATCGCTGGAAAACGCCGCGACCGAATTTTCTGCTCGCGCGCTACAAACGCGGCGTGTATTTGCCAGCAACCATTTCGGGCAAAGATTTACAACCGTTTCGCATTTTGATTCGCGCGAGCAATTGGCTGGGCGATTCCGTCATCAGCGTTCCGGCTGTGCGCGCCATCAAGGCGGGCCGACCCGACGCGCACATCACCATTGCTGCGCCGAAAAAGATCGCGGCAATTTGGAAGCTGGTCCCGGAGGTGAACGAAATTGTTTCGCTCCCGCATCGCGGCCTCTTTGCGACTGTGCGTTTGCTTCGACGCCAGCCGCGTTTCGATGTCGTCGTTCTCTTTCCAAATTCGTTGCGCGTGGCATTGGAGGCGTGGTTGAGTGGCGCTCCGCAGCGCGTCGCTTATCGTGGCCATTTCCGCCGCTGGCTCTTGAATCAGATCGTGCCGGAAACAGCCCGGGTCGGCCCGCCGGAGCATCAGGCTTTTCGTTATCTGCGAATTGCCGAGGAGCTAGGAGCAAAGGTTGACCCTGTAGGGGAAGCCGTTGGCTTCCCAAGGGACGCTAACAGCGTCCCCTACAGCAAAAAAATCGGCCTTTGTCCCGGCGCGGAATACGGACCCACCAAACGCTGGTTGCCGGAACGTTTTGCCGAAGCGGCCAAGACGATCGCGGAGCAACGTGACGTGCAATGGATGTTGTTCGGCACAAAGAGGGACGCCGCGATTGGCGAGGAAATTTGTAAAGTTTTGGGCGATCGCTGCACTAACCGCATCGGCCAGACCACAATCGAACAATTGATCGATGGATTGCGCGAATGCCGTGTGCTTTTGACCAACGATACCGGAACGATGCACCTCGCGTCGTTGCTCGGCCTCCCGGTAGTTGCCATCTTCGGATCAACGGAACCGCGACTGACCGGACCGCTTGGCCACGGCCATATAGTTTTGCGGCACCAGGTTGAGTGCAGTCCCTGCTTCCTGCGCGAGTGTCCGATCGATTTCCGCTGCATGAAAACTGTCAGCCCCCAGGAAGTTGTCGATGCCGTATTGTCGATCTTGCGAAAGTGAGAGCGGCCTTAGTGCCGCGACGGATTTGTTTGTCCCAAAATGGAGGCACTGACGCCCCTCCCACTTATTGCCCCCAACGATTGGCGTTGATTTCAGGGAGGCTTACGGAATGATTGCTCCCCATGCTTTCGACCAACACTCCGCGCATTCGCACTGAAGTGCGGGTAATGTTTTTCGACACGGACTGCGGCGGTGTCGTGCATAACATCGCTTATCTGCGTTTCATTGAGATCGCGCGCACGTTGCTGGCCGAAGAATTAGGCCTCGGCTTGTCGGACATGGCGGAGAACCAAAAATATCCCGTGGTCGTGCGGACGGAGATCGATTATCGCAAGGGAGCGAAGCTGGGCGACACTTTGCTGGTCGAAGGCTGGCTCGATCAATTGGAACGCGTGCGGTTTTGGTGCGCCTTCCGGATTGTGCGGAAGCGGGATGAATTACTAATCGCGGAGTGCCGGCAAATGCTTGCCCTGGTCGAGATGCCGGCGGCGAAGCTGCTGCGTTTACCGGAAGAGTGGGAAAAATATCACCTGCCATTGCCGGTCAAGATGCGAACGAAGGCAATCGGAAAACGCTGAAACTGACGCGCAACTCAATATGGTAGCGGGCGCTCAAACCTTAAGTCTTGAAGAGACTCTGCTCGAGCCGCAGGCGCTGCCGCCGCCGCCGGTGCGGCATGCGCTTCTTGTTTGTCTCATCGCGCTGGCCGCTTTGTTGCATGTGGCGACGATCGGCTGGGGAGATCTCTATGGACAGACCGAAGGCCAATACGCCGGTGCCGCGCGCGAGATGCTCCAATCACATGACTGGCTTCTGCCGACTAATGACGGCGTTCCGCGTTTGCGCAAGCCGCCCATGCTTTATTGGCTGATCATCGCGTCGTTCAAGACGTTCGGCGTAAATGGCGCGGCGGCGCGCCTGCCGATCGCTCTGGCTGTGACGGCGACGGTCGCCTTGACATTTCTGATCGGCGAACGGCTGGGAGATTACTGGCGCGGTTTTCTGGCTGGACTGATTTATCTTTGTTCGTGCGGAACATTTTTGCTGGGCCGGATCATTATGCCCGAACCGGTCTTCAGCGCTTTCATTACCGGCGCAATCTTCTGTGCACTCTGCGGTTATCAGCACCGGCGTCATCGGCGCGCCTGGTTTTTCGGATTCTGGATTTGTTGCGCCTTCGCCTGTTTGACAAAAAGCGTGCTCGGTCTCGTCTATCCGGCGGCGGTCCTGCTGCTGCTCGCCTTTTTTTATCGAGAAGCGCGCGTCCGGTTCCGGATGCTGTTGCACTGGAGTTACCTGTCGATCTTCCTGTTGATTGTAACGCCCTGGTATATCTGGGCGGAATTGCGTTTCCATGGGTTCGTCAGTCAACTGGTCGGGATTGAATGGCTGAATCACCTGCGCAACAACGTTGGCAATGGAAGCGATGACGGCGTGCCGCGCTTGCAATTTCTCGGACTGCACCTGGCGTGGTGGTTTCCGTGGTCGATCGTCATTCTGCCCGGATTAATTTTTGCCTGGAGAAAAATCGTGCGCCCGCACGAGGTCGAGTTTGCCGACGCTCTGCCCCTTTGCTGGATGGGCGCGGTCTTCCTGCCTCTTCTGCTCACCGGGCAACGCCAGGATTACTATTCCATGAACATGTGGAGCGCCTTCGCGCTTTGGACTGCGTCGGCCTGGCTGCGAGCGCCGCGATTATTGCGCATCGCTGGAACGAGCGCACTCACGTTGATCGGGTTATGCGTCGGGGCGTTGACGCTGTTCTTTCCGAGCCTGCTGCGCGCCGCCGAAAAAAGCTGGAGCGACGTGGGGATAAGCTGGACGACCTGGCGTGCCGTGCTCCATCTACCAAGTTCCGCCTGGTGGGCCTTGCGTCCTATGTTCGCTATCATCAGTGTCGCGCTCATCGTTTTCAGCCTTCTCGCGATTTATTTGATTGCGACACGACGTCCAAGACTCGCGGTGATCGCGCTCGCCGCCAGCATGATGTTCATTGGATTGTACATGATCGATGGGGTCGCCCGAACGGCGCCGCAGTTCTCCCTGGCGGAGGCGGCCCGTTTTCTCAACACAAAGCTGGATGACAACACCGAGGTTATTTACGAAGGGTCGCTCGACGTTGGCAGCAGCCTCGTGTTTTATCTCAACCGCAAGTTCTATCT
>Ga0070697_100001390_pt1 | contig 18325 bp, 12 predicted proteins | sample KBSK1501metaG_FD_65475 | JGI IMG/M metagenome (GOLD analysis project Ga0070697, IMG submission 65475) | Corn, switchgrass and miscanthus rhizosphere microbial communities from Kellogg Biological Station, Michigan, USA - KBS K1-50-1 metaG | ecosystem: Host-associated > Plants > Roots >... | reverse complement strand
CACCGGGACGGGCGGGGGGCCGCTCGAAGCGCGGAGCCTCCTGGCTCGCGCCGCACGGGCGCTCGAGATGGCGAAGCTCGAGGGGAAGTGGCTGCGCGAGGCGAGAGAGTAGTACCACTCCCTGTTCCCCATCACAAAGTGACGGCCAGCCCCCGGTAGTGGGTAAGTAGGAGCAGGAGGGGTGTGCCCGGACGTCTAATATCGAATCAAGGAGCGGCAGCGGGGATGCTGAAGCCCTGCAACGCCCTAGCGGGCTCCTCCGGTGCCGGTATATTAGCCCTCCCTGCGGTCTCGGTCGCCCGCCCTTGAGCGATGCGAGGTCGGCCGCGGGTGGTTGTGGCGCAGCTTGCGGTTCTGCAGTCGCGGTTCCGATCGGCAGGCAGCCCGCTCCTGGGTGAGTGGCGGTCAAGGGCAGAGGGGCTCGCGTGCCGTGCGATGCCTACCTGTGTAGTGCGCAGCGATGTTGACCGGCACCGGCCAATTGGCTGGTATCTCGCAGCACTTGTGAGCTGCTTGACCGGCATGCTGTTACGTGTAGGCTAAGAGTGTAGCGCCCCTCCTGGCATACGTGCGGGAGACCCATCATCGGGTGACGGACATCACCGGGGAGGCGGTCGCGTGGTGGACTCAGCGGGAACCCTGAGTACTGTCGTGGCAGCCGTCGCGATTGTCGGCGTGTCGCTGCTCGTTGCCCTGATACTGACCCCCGCCGCGCGCGCCGTCGCGCTCCGCGTCGGGGCCGTGACGCATCCATCGTCGGACCGGTGGCCGAAGCCGCCCACCCCGCTGCTTGGTGGCATCGCCATCGCCGTGGCGACCGCGGCTGGTCTCGCGACGGCGACGCTGCTTGTGGGCGATGGCTGGGCGGTGCGCCCCGAACGCGCCGCGGCAGGCCCAGCGCTGGGCCTGGCAGCGAGCGCGATCTTCATGCTCGTTGTGGGGCTGATGGACGACCTTGTGCACATCCGGCCACCGCTCAAGTTTCTGCTCCAGCTGCTGGCGGGGGTGACACTGCTCAGTCTCGGGGCGGTCCTACCGGTCACGCCCTGGTACGCGGGCAACGTGGTCGTGACGTTGTTCTGGTTCGTGGCGCTCACCAACGCATTCAATCTACTCGACGGGCTGGACGGCGTCGCGGCCGGCGTGGGTGCGATCGCGTCCTTCTTTCTCGGGCTCGCGTTTGCGCGTGAGGGGGCGTGGGTGCACGCCTCGGTCGCGTGGTCGCTCACCGGCGCGACGATCGGGTTCTTGCGGTACAACTTCCACCCGGCGTCCATCTTCATGGGCGACGCCGGGAGTCTCTTCCTCGGCGCCGCGTTGGCCGGTCTCGTCGTGACGGCGCCCAGCCGGGCCTCGGCGAGCCTCGTCTCGGTGCTGTTTGTCCCGCTCGCGATCGTGGCGGTGCCGCTGCTCGACACGACGCTCGTCACGGTCACGCGGGTGCTCTCGGGGCGGCCGATCTCTCAGGGCGGGTTGGACCACACCACCTATCGCCTCATTGCGCTCGGGCTCAGCGAGAGCCAGGTGGCGCTGCTGCTGTATGCATTCGCTGCCGCGGGCGGCGTGGTGGCGATCGTGCTGACGGGGCTGGATCACGGTCTCGGACTGCTCTTGGGCGCGGCCTTCCTCGTCGCGATGAGCCTGCTCGCCGCGTACCTGGGGCGGATCCAGGCTAGCACCGCCGAGCAGGTGCGCCGGATGAAATCGGGCACCCTGTTGGCGCGGAACCTGTTCTACAAGCGCCGGTTCGCCGAGATCTTGCTCGACGTGGTGCTCATCACGCTGGCGTACTATGGCGCCTATCGCTTGAAGTTCGACGGCATGCTCTCGCCAGAGTACGCGGCGGCGTTCGAGGCAACAGTCGGCATCGTGATCGCCCTGAACATCGTCGCGTTCGCGCTGTTCGGTGTGTATCGGGGATCGTGGGAGTACGCCGGGATCTACGACGTCTACCGCGTGGTAGGGGCCATCCTGTTGGGCAGCGGTGCGCTGTTCCTGTACGCAGAGTGGCGCGTTCCAGCCGTGGCGCAGGTCCATGGCATCGTTTACATGGATACGGTGCTGGCGATGGCGCTGGTGCTCGCTTCCCGGCTGTCGTTCAAGTCGCTCGAGCTCGTGCGAGAACGGTTCGGGTGTCGCGGGGCGCGGGTGCTGATCTACGGCGCGGATGGTGGCGGCGAGCTGACGCTGCGCGAACTGCGGAACCATGCGGAGCTCGGACTGCGGCCGGTGTGCTTCGTCGACGACGACACGCGGCGGCACGGCGCCGAGATCCATGGCGTGCCGATCGTCGCAGGGTTCGACGCCCTGGCATGGGCCGTGAATCGCTACAAGATCGACAAGATCGTGATCGGCACGCGTACGCTGGCGCCCGAGGCCGTGGCGATTGTCCAGACGCTGGCGGGTGCGCTCGGCGTCGACGTGGCCGAGGTCAGTGTGAGGGTGAGGTGGCTGGCGGCGGGGTCCCCCGTCGAGCGACGCGCCGTGGCCGAGGTGAGCGTGGCCGCGAAGGGGAACGGGGGTGTCGGGTCGCTGGTCGCGGCAGCAGCAAGCGTGGGGGGTGGGCCGAACGGGAACGGGAACGGGCACGGCGCCGTAGCGGATCTGCGGGTGGCGGGGTGAACGAAGGTCGAGCAGGGCGCAAGTCGAAAAACGCGGTTACCAACTCCGCGCCATGATCAGCGCCTGCGATCGCCGTGCCAGGGAGTGTGAGGCGACCGCGGTGTCCCCGCTTGACATCGGTACGTCCAGATGCAGGTCCGAGAAGGACGGAGACGACGCATGAAGGTTTTGGTTACCGGCGGCGCAGGATTCATCGGCTCTCATACAGTCGACCAGCTCGTGGCCCGCGGTCACGAGGTGACCGTCCTTGACAACCTCGATCCTCAGGTCCATGGCGACAGCGCCAATATGCCGGCAAACCTGGACGGCCACGTGACGGCCGGGCGGATCGATTGCATTCGGGGGGACGTTCGCGACCAGGATGCAGTCGCTCGGGCGCTGCGCGGTGTGGAAGTCGTCGTCCACCTGGCCGCCGCTGTGGGTGTAGGACAGTCCATGTATGCGCCGTCGTACTACACAGATGTCAACGTGGCGGGACAGGGACGGGTGCTGGAAGAGATGGCGCGGGACCCCAAGGGATACAAACGCCTGGTGGTCGCGAGCTCGATGAGCATTTATGGCGAGGGGGCCTATCGCTGCGCTGCCCACGGTCTGGTGGCTCCGCCGCCGCGGCCCGAGGCGCAGCTCGCGCGCAGCCGATGGGAGCTCGTGTGCCCCTCCTGCGAGCGAATGCTCGAACCCTCGCTCACGGGGGAGGACAAGCCGCTCCAGGCGACGAGCATCTACGCCATCACGAAGAGGACGCAAGAAGACTTGGCTCTGTGCTTCGGACGCGCATATCGAATCCCAACGCTTGCGCTTCGATTCTTCAATGTCTACGGGTCACGGCAAGCCCTCTCTAATCCGTACACGGGCGTGGCGGCGATCTTCCTGTCACGCCTCAAGAACGGGAAGGCACCGCTTGTGTTCGAGGATGGCAAGCAGAGCAGGGACTTCATCCACGTCTCCGACGTCGCGAAGGCAGTGGTACGGTCGGTCGAAGATAGAAATGAGGCCTGGGAGGCTTGCAACGTCTGCACCGGCAAGCCAGTGACGGTCGCCCAGGTTGCGATCGCGCTGGCGGAGCGTCTCGGGCTCGCCCTCGATCCCATGCTGGTTTCCCGATACCGCGCGGGGGACATCCGCCACTGCGTAGGAGATCCTGCCCGAGCGTGCGAGATCCTCGGTTTCCAAGCCACCACCAACTTCCAAGCCGGTCTCGATGAGCTGATCGCGTGGTCCGAGCGCCAGCGGGCGGTGGACCGCGTCGAGGCCAGCTTTGGCGAACTCGAAAGACAGGGGCTTGTGCGCTAGATAGCCCCGACTCGAGGAGCACATTGGATGGCAAGCTTAGCGATTCTAGGCTCACGGGGCATCCCGGCGAAATACGGCGCTTTCGAGGTGGCGGCGGAGAAGATTGCGCAGGGCCTGCTGGAGAAAGGTTGGAGCGTCACGGTTTTTTGCCCTCACTCTCAGGCATACCGGGAGCTCTCCTATCGAGGCATCGCCTTGCGTCGGGTCTGGCATCCGCCGGGTGGAGCCGGGAGTCTCATCTACGACGGCTTGAGCCTCCTAATCGCGTCGGCGGGCCGGTTCGACGCGATACTCATGTTCGGATACGGCGCGGGTCCGTTCTTCCTCATCCCTCGCCTATTCCGCACTCCCCTCATCGTGAATACAGACGGTCTCGAGTGGAAGCGGAGTAAATGGCCGTGGTCGGTTAAGCTATACTTCCAGTTTGCCGAGCGGCTCGTCACAAGAGCCGCTGATCAATTGATATCGGACGCGTGGGGCATCAAGCGCTATTACAAGGAGAAGTACGGCGTCGACTCCGAGTACATCGCGTATGGGACCGAAATGCCGAATGCGTCCAATGACGGGGTCCACGAGTTCGGACTGCAATCCAAGCAGTACTACGTGGTCGTGATGCGGCTCGAGCCCGAGAACAGCATTCTCGAGATCGTCCGCGGGTACCTCGCGAGTCGCACCGCTCGCCCGCTCATTCTGGTCGGTCCCAGCACTCCCTTCTTCGACCGCGCGATTCGCCCACTCCTAAATGGTCAGGAGCGGGTGCGGTACCTGGGGTCGATCTACGAGCGCGACCGTGTTTTTGCCTTGCGGACGAACGCGTTCGCCTACGTTCATGGGCACACGGTCGGTGGTACCAATCCGTCTCTATTGGAAGCGATGGCTTCCGGTAACTTTATCGTTGCAAAGGATGTCGAGTTCAATCGCGAGGTCGTGGGAGACTTGGGGCGCTACTTTGCCACTGCGGAGGACTTGACGCGTATCATGGACGACCTTGAGCAAGCGGACCCGGCTGTGATCAGCCGACTGGGCGGAGCGGCCAGGGCGGTGGTTGAAGAGCGGTTTCAGTGGCAGCGGGTGATCGATGCATATGCGAGGGTCATTGCGACGGCGATTTCCCGGAGATAGAGTGCCAAGACATGAAGGTCATCATGCTCTCCAACACCGCTGCCTATCTCCGAAACATGTGGCTGCCGCTCGCACGAGCGCTGCGAGAAGGGGGAGCGGAAGTTGTGCTGGCGGCGCCCATCGACGGCGATGTAGGGGCCCTCGTCGGCGAGGGCTTCCGGTTCGAACCTCTCTACCTTCCCCGTAGAATCGCCTGGCCGTGGCATGAGCTTGGTGCCTTCCTCGGCATTCTGTCGCTATATCGACGCGAAAGACCGGACGTAGTCCATCATTTCACCGCCAAGCCGATCGTGTACGGATCTCTGGCGGCCAAGGTCGCAGCAGTTCCCCGACGGATCTCGACTGTCTCTGGCATGGGGTATGTGTTTGCCAAGGCGGGTTGGCTCCCGAGGGTGGCGCAGTGGTTGACCTTGCGGCTGTACAGATTCGTTCTGAGGGGTCAGAACAGCTGGGTGATCTTCCAGAACCCCGACGACTACCACCTATTCCTACGCAGGGCGTTGGTCCGGACCGATCGAGCGGTGATTGTGCGGGGCTCTGGAGTTGATACCCGCGCCTTCCCCCTGTCCCCGTTGCCCTCCGGCATTCCGGTCGTGCTCTGCGCGGCGCGGCTCCTTTGGGACAAAGGCATCGGCGAGTTTGTAGCGGCGGCGAGGTTACTACGTGCGAAGGGCGTCACCGCACGGTTCCTGCTCGCCGGCTGGCACGATGCGGAGCACCCCGTCGCCATCCCCGTGTCGGTGATTCGGGAATGGCAGGACGAGGGAGTGATCGAGTACCTGGGTCATTGTGGTGACATGGTCGGCCTATTGCGGCGCTGCACGCTCGTGGTGCTCCCCTCGAAATACCGCGAAGGCGTCCCGCGCATCCTCGTGGAGGCGGCGGCGATGGGAAGGCCGTTGATCGCGACGGATGTACCTGGGTGCAGAGAAGTGTGTGTCGATGGGGTCTGCGGGACGCTGATCAAGCCTGGAGACGCAGGTGGTCTCGCCGCGGCGATGGCTGCGCTGCTCGCGGATCCGTCTCGGGCCGAACGCATGGGTCGCAACGGTCGGCAGCTTGCGGAGACAGCCTTCGACCTGAGACGAGTGGTGAGTGAAACGGTAGCCGTGTACACTGCGGGCACAGGCACGCTCGCGGAGGCGGTCCAGGGGACAGCGGTGCAACCTTCACTCTGATTCCGCGTGACACTGCAAGACTCGGCACGCTACTACGATGAGTATTGGAGCCGTGAAGCTCCGCCGGACAGCGATCCGCGGACGCCACGACGACTGGAGATCTTCCGATCACTGGTGCCGTCACGCGAGCGGGTTCTGGACGTTGGGTGCGGTCGCGGCCGCTGCAGCGCGGCGCTGGCGGAGGCCGGGTACCGGACGGTTGGGATCGATATCTCGGAGCGGGCGATCGCGGAGGCCCGCGCGGCTGTCCCGGGGGGGGAGTTTCATGTCCAGGACATCGCGTCGCCGCTGCCGTTTCCCAGTGCGTCGTTCGGAGCGGCGTTCATGACGGACGTCATCGAGCATGTGTTCGATCCCCAGTTCATCGTCCAAGAGATCTCTCGCGTGCTCAGTCCCGGCGGGCAGCTCTTGATCTCGACACCCTATCACGGCCTGGTCAAGAACGTGATGATCGCACTGTTTCGGTTCGACCGGCACTTCAACCCGCAGGGTCCCCACATCCGGTTCTTCTCCCGCAACACACTGACCAACCTGCTGCGGGAGGCTGGCTTCCGGTCATTCAAGTACTTCTACCTGGGCCGGGTGTTTCCGGTGTCACAAAACCTGGTCGTCATGGCGGCAAAGTGATGCTGCGGGGCGACAGTCCGCTGGCGTCAGTGTGGGCTCTTCCTCAACCATGCCTGGAACATGAGGACCACCCATAGGTGGTACTGCCAGTTGCGCCTACCAGCGAGGTGCTCCGACCACTTCTGCCGGATGGGTAATGGATTGAAGAACCCTTCTTGACGCAGCGTTTTCTCGGTGAGTAGGTCTTCCGCCCATTCCCGGAGCGGCCCCCGCAACCACGCACCGATCGGGACGCCAAACCCCGATTTGGGACGATCGATTAGGCTCGGTGGTACGTACTGATACAGCACTTGGCGCAGCAGCCATTTGCTCTGCCCGTCCCGGATGTTAAAGGCCAGGGGCAGGTGCCAGGCGAATTCTACGATGCGATGATCGAGCAGCGGCACGCGCGCCTCGAGGGAAACGCCCATGCTGGCGCGATCAACTTTGGCGAGAATGTCGTCGGGCAGGTAGCTCACAGCATCGAGGTACATCATCTGCCGAGCAGGATCCGGAAGAGCCGGGTGCTGGGCCCTATCGGTCACGGCTGTCAGCGGTTCGGTGACGCCCAAGACGAGGTCGCCCGGATCGTGCCAGTAGGAGACCAGGCTGAGGTAGAGAGCGTCGGGACGGTCGACCATCAGCACGCGTGCGAGTTTGTGGGCGTTGTAGCCAGGGCTTCGCTGCTGAAGGCTGCGAGGCAGCAGGCGTGCAAACGGCTGATAGAGGGTATCCCAAGTTTCGGGGGCCGGGAATGACAGCGCTCCGGCGACTGCACGCCGGACCGGTTTCGGCAGCCATTGAACACCTTTCCATAAGCGCTGGCTCCACGCGTGACGGACATAGCCGCCAAACAGTTCGTCGCCGCCGTCCCCCGACAAGCTCACCTTCACGCTCCTCCGGGCCAACTCGGAGATCAGAAACGTCGGGATCTGCGACGCGTCCGAGAAGGGCTCATCGTACAGAGTGGGCAGGCGGGGAATGACTGCCATCGCTTCCTCGGGGGTGACGTACAGCTCGGTGTGGTCGGTGCCGAGATGGTGGGCGACCGCTTTGGCGTGCTCGGCCTCGTTGAACGCGGCCTCGTGGAACCCCACAGTGAAGGTCTGTATGGGCCGGTCGCACTGCGCCTGCATCAGCGCCACGACGGTAGAGGAATCGACACCACCTGAAAGAAATGCGCCGAGCGGGACGTCCGCCTCGAGCCGTAGCCTGACCGCGTCGCGCAGGAGCTCGTCGAGCTGGGTCCTGGCTTCGGAGGGGGAGCCGGTAAACGACTTGGCGAGCCCGCGCTCGGCGGCCTCCCGCACCGACCAGTAGGGGATCGGGGCCGGCGTGGAGCCGACCGCGGTCGGGCTGAGCGTAAGTGAGGTCGCGGGGGGCAGCTTGCGAATGCCTTGGTAGATCGAATGCGGCGCCGGGACGCACGTGTGCCGCACGTACAGCGCGAGCGCGTCCCGGTCGACCTGTGGACGGAACGCGGGATGCGCTCGCAGCGCCTTCAGCTCGGAGCCGAACAGGAAGGTGCGGCCGACCCACCCATAGTACAGCGGCTTCTCGCCTAGGCGGTCCCGCACCAGGTGGAGGAGGCGCTCTTGACGATCCCACAACGCGAACGCGAACATGCCGTTGAAGCGCTGGAGCGCGCGTGGCAGTCCCCACCGGGCGATGGCGGCGAGCATGACTTCCGTATCAGAGTGACCTCGAAAGCCCTGCCCCGATGCTTCCAGCTCCCCGCGCAGTGCGCGGAAGTTGTAGATCTCGCCGTTGAAGACGATGACGTAGCGGCCACCGTCGGAGTGCATGGGCTGATGGCCCAGCGGCGAGACGTCGATGATGGAGAGACGCCGATGGCCGAGCCCGATGCCGACGTCGGGATCGATCCAGACCCCCTCATCATCGGGCCCCCGGTGCACAATCGTTTCCGCCATGCACCTCGCGATGTCCTGCAGCCGGCTGGCCTCGGTCCGACCGGACAGGTCGAGGAAGCCGGCTATGCCGCACATTCGCGGTCCCCAGGTCCATCGGGACAGTCCACGCGCCGACACGAGTCCTCACGCCGGGACGTGGCGATCATACCCCCCCGCCGTGTCGGAGAAGAGGCATGCCCGTCAGTGTGGTTTCGGGGAGCGGTCACTGAAGATACCAGTCCAGCAGATTCCGCACGAAGCGTTGAGTGCGAGTGTCGGCACGGTCGGGCCGGAGGTCGTCCAGCGCCCAGTTCCATCCGATGGTCCCGGCCGCGAATACACCGGCCCCGGTGCGCGCTTGGTAGAACGTCGTCTGTATCGTGTCGATCGCACCGTCATCCGCCGTGTACGCGGACTGAAAGACCACATGGATCCCGGGAGGCGTCCAGCCGTTCTCGATGATCTTGTCTCCTTCCCACCCGCCGATGGCGGTGGTGGAATCGCCCGCCTGAAACCTCGTGCCCTGCAACAACGGGAAGGCGGAATCTTCCAGCGTGAGCCGCACGGACGCCCGGTAGTTCGACCTGCCGTTATACATGATGCCGATAAGTGAGTTCTCCGGCCGGTTGACGAGCACGTCACGGAACTTTAGGGTAGCGAGGGTCGACCAGCCGATCATCGGGTCGGACCGATTCTTATAGCACACCAGCACGACACCTCGATGACCCTCCTCGCGTCCCTCGTATCGCACCTGCCAGTACGCATCGTTCGCTCCGAAGAACGCGAGCCCAACACCGAACCCACGGAGATGTTCGGCATGATTGCGCATTCTGCCTGACCAGTATTCGCTATGACCCGAGACCAACACGAGTCGGCCTCCGAAGCCGATGTCGTCGTGCGCATGAAAGTCGAGGTCGGTCACGTAGGAAACCGGGTAACCCCAGCGCTCGAGAAACCGGGCTAGCGGCAAATCAAGACCGACAAAGTGTCGATCCAGCGACCAGTCCGTGTAGGGCCGCATGAACGAGATGCGCGGCGCCGGCGGAGTGCCATCAGCTTGTTGGTAGAAGCTCGCTCCGCCCCAGCCGTTGTACGCCTGGTACGTGTTGAAGGGAATGACGACGACAATACTCGCCTGCTCGGCTGCCCGGACTACGAGCGGGATGAATCGCCCCGCGCCCCGACGATCGGTGTACCGAACGATGTAGAGGCCGGGGGCGGCGTAAGGTGGAATCGCGACGGTGAGCGAGGCAGGCCAAACACACTCCGCGGGACCCGGATGCGGCGCAGAGCAGGGAAGGAGGGTCGGAACCTGCACCGGACCGAGCTCGAGTACCAACCTGGCGCCGGCGCCTCCGTACCATCCGGCTCGATAGAGACGTACGGAGATCTGAGAATCAGCCGCAATGCCGAACAACTGAACGGTCTCGCCGGGGAGCACTGATTGACGGTCGAGATACGCCGCGACCTCCTCAGGGGTGACTGGGACCGGGACCTGATTCCAGCCCGCGTCCCCGGGGCGCAGGTTCTCGCGTACGATCAATGCCCGCGCCACGGAGTCCGGCTGGACGGGTCCCGGAAAAACGTTGTCGGCGCAGCTCGCGCCCGCCAGCGCCGCCGCGATGGTCGTGACACCCATCAACGCGCGTCTGGCGAGCGCGGATCTATTGTGACTCCGCATGTCTCCCTATAGAGAGCGTCGTAACACTCCACGGTTCTTTCGATCCCGAACTCATCCGCGCGGGCGCGTCCCTGCTTGGCGAGTTCGGCGCGCCGCGCCGGGTCATTGAGGAGGGCTCGTAGCTGCTGAGCTAAGTCTTCCGCATTCTCCGGCTCGAACAGCACCCCGGCCGAGTTCACCACGTCCGCCAGGCCCGGAATGCGGCTCGCGACCACCGGCGCTCCGCTGGCCATCGCCTCGAGGGCAGCCATGCCGAAGCCCTCCCAGTGCGAAGACTGCACGTAAATGTCGGCGACCTTCAAGAGGCGCTCGACATCCCCCCTGCTGCCTAGGAAGTGGGTTCGGCCGGCGATCCCCAGCTCGGCAGCCAGCCGCTCCAGCTCTCCTTGGGTGGAGCCGTTCCCCACAAGCACGAGGTGAGCCCCCTCAACATGTGTCAACGCGAGCAGTAGAGTCCGCTGATCCTTCTCAGGATCGAGCCGTCCCACCATCATGATGATGGGTGCGTCGCACGTGAGCAAATCCTCCCGCTCAACCGGCTCGGCCGCGACGAACCGTTCGACGTCCACGCCGTTTGGGATAATGCTGAGCCGCGGCCCAGTGGCCGGAAGCCATCCGGCGAGAGCCTGTGCCACGGATTCGCTGACGCATACCACGTGCCTGTAGCGTCCGTACATCCAGCCGTCCAGGGGTTTGAAGAGAAACCGCCGCCTTCGAGTGTGGGTGCTGTGCTCGGTGGTGATGAGGCGCGTGGGAATCGCTGCTAGGCGCGCCGCGAGCGCCACCCACAGCTGAGCCGGGAACAAGTGCGCGTGGATGACATCATAACGATGAGCGCGGAGGTGGCGCGCCAAGGCGACCGCTTGGCGCGGCGAACGGACCGTCCCGACGGGAGGCCGGTACGTCGCGATCCCTGCATCCGCCAGGCTCTGCTCCAGCGGGCCTCCCGTCGAGCGGAGTAGGTACACCTCGGTCTCGAATCCCCGGTGCGCCAGCCGCAGCGTGATGTCCCTGAGCAGGACCTCCGCGCCGGCGGGCTCGAGGGTATTGATGACCTGCAAGAGTCTCACGCGGAGCGCGCCACCGGGATTATCCGGGCGTCAGCGCGGCACGCGGCGCGTGCCCGCTGGCGATCGCGACATTGGATGGCGGCGCACGAACAGCTTCCCAGAACAAGGCGTACGGAATGATGAAGGTCACCCACTCGGACCACTCCGTGCTGAGCGGGTGCAGCAATCCGGCAAGCGCAAAGAAGAGCAACAGGAAGATCGCATTGTAGTACACCGCTCGCTCGAAGGCGCTGGGGAGGTGGCGCACGTTGGCCAGTGCGCGCGGCAGCCACGGGATCCACCCGAGAGTCAGCCACACGTAACAGACGAATCCCAGCAGCCCCAGGTCTCCGAGCACCTGCAGGTAGGTCATGTGGACGACCATGAAGCCCTCCTCGGTGTCGATGCGCGTCGTTTGCATGCCCGTGCCCACGAGGCGCGCCTCACGTAACACGGTGACGCCTGCTTGGAGCATGCGGGCGCGCGTCGGGTCGGCTGCCACCAGGGCCGCTACGCCCTCGAACTTGGCGCTCGACGCCAGCAGCGCGATCCTGCCCAGCGTCCCCGACGCTTGCGACGCATCGCGGCGCGATACCGCCCAGTTCCACCCCGCGACTAGCGTCAGCACGAGGGCGACCGCCGCACCTACGGTGGCGAGACGGGACGCCAGCGAGCGTGCCTCCATGATGCGGACGCTAACTACGAAGGGAGCGGCAACGAGGCAAAGCAAGAACCCGGTGCGCGACCCGTCAAAGTAGATCAGTGCGAGCGAGGCCGCGAGCAACGCGAGGTGCCGCAGGGGCCTCTCGCCGACGACGAGCAAATACGCCGACCAGCACACGGTCAGGATGCCGACGCGCCACAGCGAACCGGGATAGTCGAGCAGCGTTCCCCAGCGTCGCAACATCATCTCGCGAGACAGGAGCGCCATTCCCAGAAAGCCGCCAAGCAGCAGGACAGCGTTTAGGAAGGTCGAGAACACGAAGCCGCGGAACGCGTCGTGCGCGTAACGGCTGTGCGTCACGAACAACGTGAGCGTGACGACCAGCAGGACCCCTAGCTTGCCCGCCTCGACCAGCCCGTACAGGGGATCCGGGGTTGCCAAACTCGATAGCAGGACGGCGACCGTGAGGAGCCACGCCGGGAGCAATCCCGGCGCGTACGCCGCGAACCGCACGCGCAACAGGAACGGAGCGATCACGGTGGCCGCTGCTGCCGACACCAGCCAGTGCACTCGCGGGTTCACGGAATCCAGGAGGCCTCTGGCCAAGACGAGCACGGTCCAGACCCAGACGATGCCGCCCAGCACCGTCGACGGCGAAACCACAGGCCGCGCGTCGGCAACGCCGGCCTCGTGCGCGCTCAGCGCACTGGGGTCCGGTATCACGCTCCCCTTTCCGTTGGCGCGACGCCAGCGCGGAGCCGTGCGCGCGCCCGCAATACAGCCCACTGCTGACCCGTCACCCGCGCTTCATCCACCACCGCGAGAGCCCGGTCTTCTGCGCGCGGCAGCCTGGCGGCAACTCGCTCCGGGTCCCGGCTCTGGGGCGCATACGACACGAGTGCAGCGTCGTGACTGGGGTGGAACCGTGTTAGCATCGCCGCTGGCTGGCTGGCGTCGCCGATGTCATGCAATTCCACGATGAGGTCACAGGTTGCGAGCGCAGGCACGGCTCGAGGGTCGAGAAGCGGGTACTCACACCCTTCGCAGTCACAGATGACGAGGCCGCCCTCGAGCGGCAGCCCGGCGAGATCCTGCGGTCGCGCGACCGCACCGATGTTGACGCGGGTCGTCACGCCATTGATGGCGGCCAGCTCGGCGCACTGCTCGCGCGCCGTGCCATCGGTGTCGAAGGCGTACACGATGCACTCCGGGAGCCGACGTGCGACGCCGACGGCATAATAACCCTCCCCGCATCCAATGTTGACCACGACTCGCGGGCGTGCGGCGAGCGCGGCCTCGAGTGCGTCGTGCAGCTCCGCTTCGTAGCAGCCCAGGACCCTGGGCAGCACGGCCCCGGTGGTGCCCCAGCGTAGGAACGTCATGCCGGCGAATGGTCCCGCTTGCACGACGGGCATCAGCGGGTCCAATCCCAACTGCCGCAGGATGCGGCTGTAGCGGCGCTGGCGAGCGGTCAGGCGGCGCAGCCACAGGTACGTCCGTGGTGCGAAGCGGCGGAGTGCGGCCCTGAGCGAGTGCGTGATCATCGCAGTGGGAGCGCTATGCCAACGCCGAGTCGGGAGTGTGCTCGGCGTGTCGCACGGAGCGGTGCCTGGCGCACAGTGCCAGCGCGACCAGAATGAACAGTTCGGCGGCCAGGACGGCCCAGACCATTCCCATCTGCGCGAGTCGCGGCGCCAACAGCACGGCGAGCCCCACGTTTACAAATCCGGCGATCAGGATCACGGCTGTGACCCGGCGTTCCAAGCCCACCGGAAAGAGCCACTGCAGAGCCAGCGCGCTGCTGGCCCCGCTCAGCGGGACGAGGAGCGCCAGTCCCCGCAGCACGGGAACGGAAGCTTCATAGCCGGGTCCCAGAATGATCCGTACCACGAGCGGCGCGGCGAGCGCCAGGGCCGTTCCCAAAATGAGCCCGACCCCGGTCAACAGCATCAGCCCGACGCGGGCCAACCCGCCGGCGCGGCGCGGGTCCCGGCGCACGAGGTGGTTAATGCGCGGGTACAACGTCTGGGAGAGGGGCGTGAGCAAATTGAGCACTGCGCGGGCGATCCGCTCGGCGCCGCCGAAGTAACCGACCGCGCGCGTTGGCACGAACATGCCGAGGATGAGTACGTTCATCGTGGTGTAGAGGCCATGAGCGCCGCGAAATACGAACATGCCCCAGGCCGACTTCAGCATCGACACGGCCTGCATGCGTCTCGGCCAGCGCCAGGCGACGCGGCGGTACAGCCACAGCAGTGGGACACCCGTCGTCGCTACGGTCGCCGAGGCCTGTAACGCCATCGCCTTCCAGCCGTCGTCCGACGTGCGAACGACCACGAAGATCGCGGCGGTCGCCGCGGCGCGAGCGACGACCTCCACGACGGCCGGCCGCACCAAGCGTTCCGTACCCTGAAAGTACCAGACCGGACTGAAGCCCAGCGCGAGCGCCTGCACGCACGCCCAGACGAGATATTCCGGGTGCTGCCGCAAAGCCGGCACGATCCCGGCCGCCGCCACCGCCATGACGGCGACGCCCAGGACGAGGAGGCCCTTCGCCCCGTGCACGCCGGCGACGATTTCCGCTACGCGTCCCGGATCCTGGCGGTGCGTCGCGATGTCACGGGTGGCGGAAAGATTGAACCCGTACTCGAGCAGCACCGATAGCCAGAGGGCGAACGACTGCGCGAGCACGAGCAGCCCGAAGGTGTCGGGACGGAGCACACGGGCGAGGAACGGCATGGTGATGAAGGAGACGAGGTTGCCGGCGAGTTGCACGGCGTACAACGCGACAGCGTTTGTGACGAGCGGGCTGCGTCTGAGATGAGCTCGGTGCACGTCCGCCGGAGGTCTAGGACCGTATGCCGATGAGGCGCGCCGCGTCGCGACGTACGCGCTGGAGCAACGTGCGCATTTCGCGGTACTCCTCATCCGCGTCACGCCGCATCTGGTCGGCGTACGCCGCGCCGAATGCCCAGAACACACCGGCCATCCCTCCGAGTACGAAGCCGAGGAGCCCGATGAGCAGCCGCTTGGGCGCCGAGCGTCGGGGCGGCGGTACGGCAGGATCGATGACCGTGATGACCGGCGTGTCGTTGACTTCCTCAATCCGAGCCGTTTCGTACTCCCGCTTGAGCGTCAGGTACACTTCCTGGTTGACATCGACCTGACGCCGCAGACGAGCCTCCTGGAACACGAGCTCCGGCGCCTGCTGCCAACCCCGGTTGCGTTCGTAAAACGTCCTCACGGCCTCCTCGGAGCGCCGCAGCTGGCTGTCGGCGGCCGCGACTCGCTCTTCGGTGAACTTCCGGCGTTCTCGCGCCTGCGACTGGCGCTGCTTGGTGTTGAACTCGTTGAGGTACTGCACCAGACGGTTGGCGACACCGGCCGCAATCCCTGGGTCTCGGGCGTCCACATTGAGCTTCACGATGTTCGTCTGGTAGTCGACTCTGATCGAGATCAGGTTGCTCAACTTCTTGACCCCACGGGCGAGGCTGTCCGCGCCGTCGCGGCCTGTGACCTGGAGAATCCGGAGCAAGGTGGCCGAATCGGCCGGACCGGCGCTGGAGCGGGGATCCGCGTATCTCGACGCCAGGACACGCTCCAAGAGCTCGCGGCTCCTCACCACGTCCGCATAGAACTGCGGCGATTCACTCGGCTCGGCTCCAAGGGACAAGCCGAGCTGACCGGCCAGGCCGGTAATGCCCGTTGGCAGGCGGTTCTGTGTGCGCGCTTCCGGGACGAAGCTGGTCGCGGCGGTATATGTCGGCGGAAGGAGAAACGACAAGAGCACGGCAAGAGCAGCGGTGACCAGAGGGACACCAACCACGACCCGCCACCGCGTGAGCAGCGCGTTCAGGGCGCCGACCAGACCGATCCCATGGGTCGCCGAGCCGCCGCTGCGGCCCAGCATTGCACTGCGAGCGGCGTGCGCCTCTACGTCGTTGGCGAGCGTCGCGACCTCGACGGCCGCAGCGTCCGGCGGGCGCTGGCTCATGGAAGCCTCATCACCGCGCGCGGACTCACGGTCGGGTCACCACGACGACGATGATGGTCGTGAGCGCCCCCACGATCTGCGCGATGCCCGCAATGATGGAGCCGGCATTCGATCGGGCCGTGGTGTCCCGCACCGGGACGACGACCATCGCCCCCGGCTCGGGCGCTGGCTTGCTCGTGCCGAAGAACAACGGCCGCTTGTGCACGGCTCGCACGTTCCCGTTCGGCTGCTGCACGAACACCCGCTTCTTGTCTCCCCTGAAGGCGACGCCTCCCGCGGCGTCCAAATAGTAGTCGAGCCCCTCCCCCCGAACGTAGGTGACGCTCCCCGGCGAGTTCACCGCGCCTTCGACGCGCACGGTCGGGATATAAGATGGAATGAAGACCGAATCGCCATCGGCTAGCACGATGTTGTCCTTATCGCGCCGGTCCCGTAACACCTTGGCGAGGTTCAGGCCAACGCGCCCCGCGTTCGCATCGCGCCGATAGAAGCGGACGCCATTGGCGTACGCCTGCGGCGTCAGCCCACCGGCCCGATCAAGCACATCCGTCAGGCGGTCGCTCTTGGACCGCAGGGCGTATGTGCCTGCGAACCGCACCTCGCCTCGCACCTGGACGGTGCGCTGCAGCTCGAAGTCGGGCTGCTTCAAGATCAGCACTTCGTCATACGGCTGGAGCGGCACCTCCGGCGCGCCACTGCCGGCGAAGGCCTGACCGACCGGCCCGATGTAATGACCCGCCGCGTCGCGCTCGAACAGGTAGGTCGAGTCGATCGGCGCGCGCAGCGTGTCGGCGAGCTGGCCTTGCGAGCGGTCGGCCGGCAGCCGGGCGATCTCCGCGTCCTTCAAGTAGGCACCGATCTTCGGGCCGCGCGCCAGCTTCACGAGGTCGCGCAGCGTCATCCGCTCCTGCCACGGATAGCGCCCCGGCTTGTTCACCATCCCGTTGATCCCCACGTAGAGCAGGCTGTCGAGCGGGCCGATCGAGTCCACCACGACGGAATCGCCGTTGTCGAGCGGCAGGGAGGGGATGACCACTCCGTCGAGCGGATCAGTCTCGCCCGCGCTGGCGTTCGTCGCTTGCCCCGGCTGCCCGCTGCTGCCCCGGTCGCGGGGACCGACCACGGCGAGCGCGATACCGAGCGCAGCCCGTGGCAGCGGCCCGGGCCGGCGCTCGGCGGCAGGCAGGATGCGGTGGATCGTCAGCCGGTCCACCGCCGCGTTGGCCCGGAAGCCCCCGGCGGCGCGCAAGGCGTCGGGAAGCGTCTCCCCTTCCTTCAACTCGTAGATCGCGGGTCGCAGCACCGCCCCGGTCACCTGCACCCGCGTGCCGTGCAGCGGCACGTACACGACGTCGCCACTCTCGAGCCGGATGTCGTCGCGCTTGTCGCCCCGTAACAGGTAGTCGTACAAGTCGAGGGTCGCAATGACCTTGTCGAGGCGGCGGATCTCGATCTGTCGCATGTCCGCCCGGGTCGTGACCCCCCCCGCGGCGTACAGCGCGGTGAGCGCGCTCCCCAGGGCGCTGATCTGATAGGCCCCGGGCTGTTTCACCTCGCCTATGACGTATACCTGGTTGATCCGCACCCGGGTGACGGTGACGTCGAACTTGATGGTCGCTTCGCGCCCCCGCAGCTTCGAGTACACCCGCGCCAACCGATCGAACAGGACGCTCCGGGCGCTCCCCAGCGTCAGGTTGTTGAGGTAGATCTGACCGACTTGCGGAATGATGACGAACCCCTCGCGGGTGACGTCGAGCAGGTATGACTGGTCGACGGCGCCTGTGAGCACCACCACCAGGACGTCACCGGGGCCGAGGCGATACATCGGATCCACGGGACCGGTCAGCTGTGGTAGAAACTGCGTCGTCGTGCGCCGGAACACGTCCACCCCGAACACGTAATTGCCGGTCGCGAGGGACTCGGCGTGCAAAGACTCGGCTCGGACCCGGATGAAGCCTGTGTCGATGTGCAGCGACTCAGCGGCCGGAGTCAGCGTCCCCAGGCCGAGGGCTTGGATCGCCCCCAGTGTCTGGGCACTGGGCAGGGGCGACGGCTGGCCGGGTCGGGCCCCGCCCAGATAGGCATCGAGCAGGTTAGGGGGATAACCCGCAGCCGCAAGCTGGGCCCGGACTTGGTCCGGCGTGAGCCCGGACTGTAGCAGCCGCTGCTGGATTTGGTTCCCAAGCTGCGGGTTCTGCTGCAGCAG
>Ga0070697_100001388_pt1 | contig 18330 bp, 15 predicted proteins | sample KBSK1501metaG_FD_65475 | JGI IMG/M metagenome (GOLD analysis project Ga0070697, IMG submission 65475) | Corn, switchgrass and miscanthus rhizosphere microbial communities from Kellogg Biological Station, Michigan, USA - KBS K1-50-1 metaG | ecosystem: Host-associated > Plants > Roots >... | reverse complement strand
CTTGTTGACCACATACGGCATCTTGGTAACATCGCCGCCGTAATTCCCCTCCAGCACATCGATCAACCCCTGCACCGTCCGCCCCGCCATGCCTTTGTCAGGATTGGTAGACAGCCGCGTGATGCGCCCCGCACTCGCGACATGCGGATAAAGCCGGCACCGGTCCTCAATCGCGGGATCGCGTAAGGGGGAGTCATTCGGCAGCGGCTCCTTTTCGTAGACATCCAGCGCCGCCCCGGCAATCCACTTTTCCCGAAGCGCCTTGACCAGCGCTGCCTCATCCACCACCGGCCCGCGTGCCGTGTTCACCAGATACGCAGTCGATCTCATCCGCCGTAGCGTGCGCTCGTTAAAAAGATGGTAGGTGGGCGTGGAAGTCTCGCCTTCGCGCAGCAGCGGCACGTGCACACTGACGAAATCAGCCTGCGCCAGCGCATCGTCCAGACTAACGTACTTGATCCAGGTCTTTTCCTTGCAGATACCGCGCGCATAGCGCAGGTCCATCGTCTCCTGAATCGCTCTCACATACTCATGATTCTGGTAGGCGGGGTCGTAGCAAAGAATGCTCATATCAAACCCGGCGCATTTCTTTATCATAGCCAGGCCAATCCGGCCGGTGCCGATGATGGCGACCGTCTTGCCCGTAACTTCGTCGCCGAGAAAGGGCAAGTACGGATGCCAGTAGCTCCACTGGTTTTCCCGGGTCAGGTGTTCCGCTGCCCACATTTTTCGCGCCAGAGCGCCCAGCATGAAGAACGCGAATTCCGCAGTAGCTTCGGTAAGCACATCCGCGGTATGGGTGAATGGAATTTTGTAACGATTCGCGTCGGCGCGGTTAATGTTGTCGAAGCCGACGGCGATCTGGGCCACAACTTTCAGCTTTCCCTTGCCCGCCTCAAAAACCTCGGCATCAATGGAGTCGCGCAGCGTAGTAATCAAGCCGTCAATGCCGGATTTCACTTTATCGACTATCAGGCTCTTCGGTGGAGCCTCCGGCTTCGGGTAAACTTCGACCTCGTATCCTCGTTGGCGCAGCAGTTCAATTGATTCCCCGATATCGCAGGTAGCAAAGACACGAAAGTGTTTGGTCATGGTTCTCTCTGGTTGGAATCTTGCAGCCAATCGATATTACTCCACGACTTACCTCCCAAGTAGCGGTCGTCCGGCGAACCCGTCCCCAATACCCCGAGCAAAACTGAAAGTGCATCGCATCTTGGGTCCTGCGCGGCCAAGTTGCCTTCCCACTCGAATCCAGCGCCGTGGAAACTTCAATCAGTCCTGCGACCATGTTTCCGGGCGAGCTCTGCCAATTTGTTCCTGGATTCGGGTCAATCGCGATGCCCCAGCGGTGGGTGGACAACTTGGCTCCCCTCCGATGCTGGCGAAAGGCAAAGCATCCGCTGCAGCTGGAAATCTTGGCCTCTAGTGACAGGTCATCGGGTTTACCCTCTTCGAAAGATCCCAGGAAAGCAAGGGAAAAGCAGTTCCATGCTGGCGAGATCGTTCTCCTGCCAGCGTGGATCAAGACTTCCGCCGGGCCGGACATAGTCGTAGATGTCACCGAAGGTCCCGACGATTTCTTCTAGCCCGGATGGCGCCACCCGGGCGCTCTTAGGCGTCACTGCCGGAACAACCGCCTTCTTCACGCGAGGCTGCAGGTTATTCATTCGAGCATTTCATTTCTCCTAATGTGATTTACGTAGAGCGTCTTCCCGTGACAACGGCTGGCGGGTCAGATGCTTCCGCTGCCGTATAATCCAGAGTTCTCGAGAACGGGGGAATTCTTGGCTTACGACGACTTGCGCGCCTGGATCGCTGCCCTGGAACGGGCTGGCGAGCTGAAAACGATCCGCACCGAAGTAGATCCCATCCTCGAGATCACCGAAATCACCGACCGCGTCAGCAAGTCAGCCCCCACCCTTCAACAAGCGAAGGGTGGGGCTCCCGGCGGCCCCGCTCTCTTGTTCCAGAACATCAAAGGCCACACCGGCTCCCAACTTCTGATCAACCAGTTCGGTTCCACCCGTCGCATGAATCTTGCTCTCGAGGTCGATGCTCTCGATCAGGTGGCCGACCGCATCCGTGCGTTCATGGACGTGAAATCTCCCCAAGGCTTTCTCGACAAAGTAAAAATGCTGCCAATGCTCGCGGAGATGGGTAAATTCTTTCCCAAGACGGTCTCCACCGGCCCCTGCAAGGAAGTCATCAAGCGCGATAACTTTTCGCTGTTAGATTTCCCCATCCTGCAGTGCTGGCCTAAAGATGCAGGCCGTTTCATCACGCTGCCCTGCGTTGTTACCCGCGATGCGAAGACTGGCAAGCGCAACGTCGGCATGTACCGCATGCAGGTCTATGATGAACGCACCACCGGCATGCACTGGCAGCGGCAGAAGGTTGGGGCAGAGCACTATCGCGAGGCGATGCGTACCGCCGGGGTAGAGACGTTGCTTCGCAACGTCTCCGAGATGCAGCAAGCCGCGTCTCTACGAGTCGATCTAATGGCGCGTTCCTCAGGCGGATCGGTGCTGATCGAAGGCGACCGTCCCCGGGGCAAAATGGAAGTCGCAGTCGCCATCGGCGCCGACCCTGCCATCACATTTTCCGCGATCGTGCCCGCGCCACCCGACGTCGAGGAATATCTGATTGCCGGGTTTCTTCGCCAGAAACCGGTGGAGCTGGTGAAATGTGAAACGGTGGATCTGGAAGTTCCTGCGACTTCAGAGATTGTCCTCGAAGGCCACGTTCATCTTGACGAACTCCGCAGCGAAGGTCCGTTCGGCGACCACACCGGCTTCTACTCGCTCGAAGATCTTTATCCAGTGTTTCATGTCTCCTGCATCACCCATCGCAAGAATCCGATCTATGCGACCACCATTGTGGGCAAGCCGCCCATGGAAGACGGCTGGATGGGCAAGGCGGTCGAGCGCATTTTCCTGCCGCTGATGAGGCTCACCATTCCGGAACTGGTGGACATCAACCTTCCAGTGGAAGGCATCTTCCACAACCTGATGCTGGTTTCGATCAAGAAGTCTTATCCCGGCCAGGCGCGCAAAGTGATGAACGCCATTTGGTCTCTGGGCCAGGCCATGTTCACCAAGTGCATCATCGTTGTGGACGAAGATGTGAATGTGCAGGACTTGGGCGAGGTCACGCTCAAAGTGCTGAACCACATCGATCCGGAGCGCGATATCCAGTTTACGCTCGGCCCAGTTGATTCCCTGGACCATTCCTCCCGGCTACCCAACTACGGCTCGAAGATGGGCATCGACGCCACCCGCAAGTGGCCAAGCGAGGGCTTCAACCGCCCCTGGCCGGACGAAATCCTGATGGACGCAAGAACCAAGACGCTCGTGGACAGCAAATGGGAGGCGTTAGTAAGAGAGCTGGGGATCGACTGATATATGCTTGCGTCAATAGATTGCAAGCGAAGCGATGATTCTGGGCGACTTGACAAGGTTTCGCCCAGCCTCTCATCACTCTCGTTGCGGCAAGCCTCCGATGAATTTCTCGCGCTGGTGCGCAGTCTGATACCGCGAAGCCCAGACCACGGCCTGATTTTATGTGCTCAAGGGGCTGCGCCACGTGGGTAACTGGAAAGTAAAACTTTTGCCCTTCCGACATTGACTTGCCTTAGCGCGCCCCCTAAGATGATCGCGCACGGAGCGGCCTTTCTCGATGACTGTCGAAACATCGATTGTCCAAGCATCGATCAGCCAAACATGATCGGGCAAACTATCTCGCACTACCGCGTTGTGGAGAAGCTCGGTGGCGGCGGGATGGGTGTGGTGTATAAGGCCGAGGATTTGAAACTGCACCGCTTTGTGGCGCTTAAGTTCCTGCCCGATGAGGTCGCCAGAGACCCTCAGTCCCTGGCCCGATTCCAGCGGGAAGCGCAGTCTGCCTCCGCGCTGAACCATCCCAACATCTGCACCATCTACGAAATCAGTGAGCACGACGGGCAGCCCTTCATCGCCATGGAGTTTCTGGACGGAATGACGCTGAAACACCGCATCGCCGGGCGCCCCTTGGAGACTGAGGTACTGCTGAGCCTGGCGATTGAAGTCGCCGATGCACTCGACGCCGCCCATGCCGAAGGCATCGTCCATCGCGACATCAAGCCCGCAAACATCTTTGTCACCAAGCGGGGGCACGCCAAGATTCTCGACTTTGGATTGGCGAAAGTTACCTCGCCGGCGGACAAGCCAGAGGACGTGGCCGGGCGCATGAACGAAGCGACCGCGGGCGTCAGTCTAGAGTATCTGACCAGTCCAGGCACGGCAATCGGGACCGTGGCCTATATGTCGCCGGAGCAGGCCAAGGGGAAGGAACTCGACCCACGCACTGACTTGTTTTCCTTTGGAGCGGTGCTGTACGAGATGGGTACGGGCATCGTGCCATTTCGCGGTGATACTTCCGCCGTTATTTTCGATGCCATCCTCAACCGCGAACCGACTTCACCGGTGCGTGTCAATACCGATTTGCCGCCCAAGTTGGAAGAAATCATCAGCAAAGCTCTGGAGAAGGACCGCGATCTGCGCTACCAGAGCGCGGCAGAGATACGGGCTGACTTAAAGCGGCTGCAACGCGACAGCAGTTCGGGGCGGGTGAGGATCAGCAGCGAATCCGCTCTGAGCGTATCAGCAACTGAACCGGAAATTCCGCGGTCCTCGAAATCGGAGCACGCTCCGGCGCAAACTCCGGCTCAAATTTCGGCTCAAAGCACGTCCGCGAAATCGGGCCTGTCGAAAGTGCTGGTTGCCGTAGTCGTGGCCGTGGTGCTCGCGGCCGGAACGTTCGGAGGGTACAAGTGGTTGACTCGCCCAGCTGGCTTCAATCTGCAAAATATGCAGATCACGAAGCTGACGGAAAGTGGAAAAGCTTCCCAGGTGGCGATCGCGCCCGATGGGCGATACATCGTCTATGTGATGCGCGACGCCGAGAAGCAGAGTCTATGGGTGCGGAATGTGGCCACCCGGAGCGATGTTCAGGTGCTCGCCCCCGACGTAGCGGACTTAGGAGGAGTAAGTTTTTCTCCGGACGGCAACCATATCTATTTTGTGCGCTCCGACAAAAGTACCGTCAACTACCGCTACCTGTACGAAATGCCAGTGCTGGGCGGTTCGCCCCGACAATTGATTCGTGACATCGACACGCCGGTCGACTTCTCTCCGGATGGCAAGCAGATCGTCTTCCAGCGTGGAATTCCTGAAAACGGCGTGGTCGAGATTCGGATCGCGCAGGCGGACGGAAGTGGGGAACGACTGCTAGCTACCTTGCCGGCCAATGCGGGGCTTCAGTTCGGAGTGACTTGGTCGCCGGACGGCAAGACGATTGCCGTGCCGGTGTTGGGGCTGGGCAAGGAAGTTAATTGGCAATTGAACGTAATCAGCGTCGCTGACGGCAAAGTACGCCCACTGGTTTCATCCGGGGGGAGACTCATTGGGCGGGCGGTCTGGATGCCAGACGGCAACTCTCTCATTGCGCCCATAGGCGAAACCACTCTGGGGAGGGACCAGCTGCAGAGCATTGATTATCCCAGCGGGGAGACACATCGCTTTACCAATGATCTGTCGGACTACTCCGAAGACCTGGACGTGACCCATGATGGCAGGACGTTAGCGGCCATTCAGCGTACCCGCTTGTCGGAGATCTGGATGACGCCGGCGACGGACTTGTCTCAGGCTCGTCAGGTTACGTCGGGCGAACCCGCCTACACCGGAATAGCGCCCGGCCCCTCGGGCAAGCTACTGGCGCGCAGCGCGGACGGTGAGTTGTGGTTGATCAATTCGGATGGCGGCGAACGGACCGTGCTCGTGCCCCAGGCACGCAACGTGCGTTCAATTTCAGCTTGCGGTGACCGCTACCTGGTGTTTGACTCTTACCGTGACGGCAGGATCGCGCTTTGGCGAGCGGACGCGGATGGTTCGAATGGCGTGAAGCTGTTGGATGAAGTTCGAGACTCCGAGTGTTCGCCAGACGGGAAGTGGATCTTCTACAGCGTCAAAGACACTATTTATCGGATGCCCTCAGAAGGCGGTGAGGGAATCAAGCTCGTGTCCGTCCCGCTGGAAGCCTTTTTGGTCAGGGTCTCGCCCGACGGTACCCAGGTGGCTTTTGGTTATCAGGAGGGCAGTCCGGTTCCGGTAGTCAAGCTGGGTACGATTGCGGCAACTGGCGGAACGCCGCAGTTCATCAGCCAGGTGCCAATCGGAGGGCGAAGCATGCGCTGGGCGCCTTCCGGGAAAGGGCTTGAGTATCGGCTCACTCGAAACGGAGCTTCCAACATCTGGGAGCAGCCGCTGGCGGGCGGAGACCCGCATCCGATCACCAAATTCACCTCAGGATTGATCTTTGATTTTGCCTGGTCGCGGGACGGCAAGCAGTTGATGCTGGCCAAGGGCAACGAGACCAGCGACGTGATCTTGATCAGCAACTTCAGGTAGTTTTCCGTTATTTCCCGAGTACGATCAATGCGCGCTCTTGCCTGAAGCCCCGGCCGCGCAGGCGAATCCGGTACGTCCAGGCCGCCACCGTAATCGCGCCGCAGATATCGACAAATACCTTGCCGCCGTCCAGGGGGTCGATCTTTCCGTTAGAAAGCGTTGGATCAGTGAACACACTATGGAAAAACATCAGAACGAACGCGGGAAATACCAGGTAGTGCAGCTTCCTCCATAGCGGGCGTGCCATGCGTAGGCGCAGCAACGAAGTGAAAATCACGATCAACAGCATGCACAGAGAAGCCGCTCCCACCGTGTTCAGCCTGGGCTGCACCGGAGAGTTGATGGGAAGCAGCACATCCCTCCAACCAAATTGGGTGGAACTGCGGAGCAGTAGGACCGCGGGATGCAGAACAATCAGCAGCAGCACCAAATAGGCGGTCCAGTTATGCAGCTGGAAAATATTTATCCGGCAGTGGGGCCATAGCCGGACGGGACTGTAGCGCAAGGCGATCAGCAGTCCCAGAAGCATGTTCAAGGTGGCAGTGCCGACCGCGGCAAGTCCCAAATAGGCGCAGACATCGAGAACGGTCATTTAAGCATTGATGCAATTTGACGGAAACAAAGAGTCTTCCCAATTTCTCGGCGCCCACGACATGGGTCTGCGCGCACGTTTACTGGAAGGTGTTGCAGGAGGCGATGGTGCCATCCTGGAAGCCGCGCTGAAACCACTGCATGCGCTGGGCGGAACTTCCGTGGGTGAAACTCTCAGGATTCACACGTCCGCTGGACATGCGCTGCAAATGGTCGTCACCCACTGCGGCCGCGGCCTTCAGGCCTTCATCGACACGTCTCCGGCTTCCAGGATATTACGCTGCTGGGTGGAGTGTCCCCAGACGCCAGCGAAGCAGTCTGCCTGCAGTTCGAGGCGGACGGAGAGCTAGTTGGCGGCTTGCGGATTCTGTTGCTGCGCAGCCCGTACTTTGCCTTCGATGCCCAGCAACTTCTGCACGTGATGTCCAATTTCGTGAGCTAGCACATACGCCTCAGCGAAATCTCCGGGTGCGCCGAAGCGTTGCTTCAGTTCATCGTAGAAGCCCAGATCGATATAAACCTTCTCGTCCTCGGGGCAGTAGAATGGACCGGTGGCGGACTGGGCCAGACCGCAGGCCGAATCGATGGAGTCGCGAAACAGGACCAACTTGGCATGGCGGTATTGGGCGCCCCGCGAGGGCAGGGTCTGGCTCCAGGTGCTCTGGGCATCGTTCAAGACAAAAGTGACGAACTGGACCAGGGGCCGTTCTCCTTGATCGCGGGCGAGATCAGGCTGAGTGACGGCGGTGCCGGCCGTGCCTGCGGAATCGGTGCTCAACAGCGACAGAAAGTCACGTTTGAAAATCAGGCTCAGGACGAACAAAACGACCACACCGCCCAGGACCAGGTGTATTCCGCGCGGTCGGAAGCCGCCACCGCCCTCATCGCGGCGGTCTTCAACGTCGTCGCTGCTTCCACCCGGTGTCCAGCGCATGTCTGATATCTTTGCCTGCGCCTCACGACGTCGCGGGCTTTCTTCCGGCCGGTTATGTTGTCTTCGGTTTAACCCAGTGATAGACGCCCAGCAACACAATCGCCCCGATCACCGACATAATGAAGCCCGCGGTCTGTCCTTCGTGATACCAGCCCAGGGCCCGTCCGGCATAGGTGGCAATCAGCGATCCCGCCACGCCAATCAGGCTGGTGACGATGATGCCGCCAGGATCCTTGCCCGGCATGATAAATTTCGCCACGGCTCCGATGACCAGTCCGATTATCAGCGTCCAGAGCAGATGCATGCCGTTTTTCCTCCTTCGCGATTTGATGACTAGGCTGGGGCAGTTGTTCCAGTTAGTCACTCTCAACGCGGCGGGAAGTATACCTCAGAATGAGAACGTTACATGCTTGTAGAACAAACAGGGCCTGCTTTGCTTCCTTGGGGTTGACTTCGCGAGCCAAGCCCTCAAAAGCGTTTAATCGCAAAGCGTTCCGTATTTCCGGGAGCTGTCTGCTCGCGGTCGTAAGAACAAATCCCACCCTCCAACGTGAAAGGTGGGATCACTCACTCGTTGCTCCCGCTACGCTGCAGCCGGAATCACCAGTTTCTGACCGACCTTGATCTTGTCCGGATCGTCCAGATTGTTGGCCTCGGCGATGGCGGGATACTTGTTGGCATCGCCGTAGAAATGCTTGCTGATTTTGGAGAGATTATCGCCTGGCTGCACCGTATAGCTCTGGTCGCCCTGGCGAACCTCGATGTCGTGCTTCAAGTCGGAAAAATTGGGATCGACTGCCTTGATTGCATCCCATATACGATTCTTGCTCGCCTCCGAGACGGCAGTCGCCTTCAGGTAAAGCTGGTTGCCATCCAGGTTCAGATTCTGCAGTTCTGCGCCTTCCTGCTGAATCTTTGCCAAAACCGGCTGATATTTTTGCTTGAGTTGTTCAAATTGATCGGGTATGGGATTCTCCTTCTAAGAATTTATTAACGAAGTCGACGCGCAAACAGCCTGCACGCTACGGAGATTTGCAGAGGCCTCTTCGCAGGAGCTAAAGCTTATACGCGGACGGTTGTGCAATACAACCTCTGGTGATGAAGGCTGATGAAGGCTGGTGATGCAGGCTTGAAGGTGCCGCTTGCGCGCCGCACGGGGGCTTCGGCCAGTCAAGTCCTGCGCCGATCACGCCCTTTCGGTATACTAGTTGCGTATGCCTGTTCTCAAGAACATCGCGGCTATCGCCAAAGGAATGAGCATCACCTTGGGGGAGATGTTTCAGCCCACCGTGGTAGAGAACTACCCAGACGGCCCGGGACCGCTCAAGGGGGCCAAGTTCCAGGAGCGCTATCGGGGAGTACATGTGCTCCAGCGCGACGAAAATGGTCTGGAAAAGTGTGTGGCCTGCTTTCTGTGCGCAGCCGCCTGCCCTTCGAATTGCATCTACATCGAGGCAGCGGAGAACACGGCAGAGAACCGGGTGAGCGGGGCAGAGCGCTACGCCAAGGTCTACAATATTGATTACAACCGATGTATCTTCTGCGGCTACTGCGTGGAAGCCTGTCCTACTGACGCGATCACGCACGGGCACGGCTTCGAAATCGCAAGCTTCAACGCCAGCAACCTGGTTTACCGCAAAGAGCAGATGCTGGCTGCAGTGCCGGCGCATATGGGAGCCAATGCGGTGTTCAATCGCGACGAAGTGGAAGCCGGCGCAGCTGCGTTACCCTTACAAGGAAGCTAATTTTCAATAAATTCAGTTACAGGCCAGCAGCGCTGGTCCTTAGCGGGCCGGCGTTTGCGTATGTGAGGCAGTCGTTGGTGGCTGGTTGTTGGCCAAACGGCCAGCGGCTTCAACGATAAGCGACAGGCTGTGGCCAACGGCTGTTGACCAACGACGAACTGTTCCACCAGAAGTATCGCGGCTCGCGGTATTTGTTTGGTTATCCGGCGTGTCCGAACCCGGAAGATCAGACCAACCTGTTCGCGCTGCTCCATCCAGAAGAAGCTGGGAAGAAATGACCTCTACCCTGTGGAGCAGGACGCACATTTCAAGAAATGTTGTATGCGTGGTGGGCGTTATGACGGCTCGCTGCGAAACTACCACGTTCCGCAAACCCACAAGGCGCGACTAGATCGTGCCATTTCTTTCTACAAGGCGACGCGCTTTCGACGCTGGCGTGACAACCATTTGACAACTGGTCGCCGCCACTAAGGCGATATAATTCGAATCCGATCATGGCCCTGACGTCTGGTACGAAACTCGGGCCTTACGAGATCGTCGCGTCTCTCGGCGCGGGCGGTATGGGTGAAGTGTACCGTGCCCGAGACTCGCGGTTGGGCCGCGAAGTTGCGATCAAAGTCTTGCCCTCCTCCTTCTGCCGCGATCTTGACCGTCTGCGGCGGTTTGAGCAGGAAGCGCGAGCTGCAAGCGCGCTCAATCACCCCAATATTCTCGCTGTCTACGACCTTGGCACGCACGAGGGCGCTCCCTACATGGTCACGGAACTCCTGGATGGCGCCACGCTTCGCGACCGTTTATGCGGCGGTGCCCTGTCTCCTCGGAAAGCGGTGGAGTGCGCGGTTCAGATTGCGCAGGGGCTGGCGGCTGCGCACGACAAGGGAATTGTTCACCGCGATATGAAACCGGACAACGTTTTCATCTGCCGTGATGGACGCGCCAAGATTCTGGACTTTGGCCTGGCCAAGCTGACTGTGCCCGAAGCGGGCGATGCCACCGTCACCGCCCTGTGGCTTGAAAACCAGACTAGTGCCGGTGTGGCGATGGGCACCGCCGGCTACATGTCGCCCGAACAGGTGCGTGGAGAGAAGGCCGACGCGCGCTCCGATATTTTCAGCTTTGGCATAGTCCTTTATGAGACGCTGTCCGGACAACAAGCATTCGAAGGCCGAAGCCCGGCCGATAGAGCAAGTGCCATTCTCAAGGAAGATCCCCCCGACTTGCTGGCTACAGGGCGAAATATTCCAGCGGCGCTGGACCGCATTGTGCGCCATTGCTTGGAGAAAAATCCGGAAGAACGTTTTCAGTCGGCGCGCGATTTAGCTTTCCATCTGGAATCGACGTCATCGGTCTCGGAGTCCAATGCGGCGGTATTGGCGCCTTCGCGGGAGAAAACAGCTGCGCGTCCTGTTTGGCTGATGCTCGCGTGGATGCTGGCTTTTGTTGTGCTCGCAGTCGCTGGTGGTGGCTTACTGTGGTTCCGGAGAGGGCCACCATCGGGTCCGAAGGTTGTCAAGTTCCTGCGCCTTACGGACTACGTGGGGCTGGAAGAGAGTCCGTCGTTTTCACCGGACGGTAAAGCGGTAGCCTTCGTCTGCGATTCCACTGAGACGCGGCAGATCTGGATTCGCCTGCTGGCGGGAGGGCCTCCACTCCAAATTACACGGGGCCCGGGTGCGCATCTTGAGCCCAGATGGTCACAAGACTCGGCGGCCATCCTCTATTTCACCCCGCCGACCGAGGGAAATGCGCAAGGTGCTTTGTGGGAAGTCTCGGCGCTGGGTGGCGCTCCCCGTCAATTAGTTTCCAGCATCAGCGGCGCGGATGTAAGCCATGACGGCAAGCGGTTGACGTTTTTCCGCCTCAACGGCAGACAAATTGAATTGGTAGTAGCGGACCGTGACGGCTCTAACCCGCGGGTGGTGACGCAGGCAGTCACCAGTTTCAGCTACCGTCAGCCGCGCTGGTCGACGGACGACGCCAGCATTGCTTACCTGCACAGCCAGGAAAATTGGGCGGACGATATCTACGTTGTTCCTTCGGCTGGCGGCGCCCCTCGGAGGCTTACCAACGAGGTCACGCTGATGAGCGGGTTGGCTTGGTCGCCAGACGGTTCGCATCTGGTTTACAGCACGGCACGTGGGAGCACGCTGCTCTACCTGCCAACATTGCATCTGTGGCAAATCTCAAAATCCGGAGGCGCTCCTCAACAGCTTACGTTTGGTGAGGCCGGGGACGAGAACCCGGACGTAGACCGCGAGGCTCGCATCGTGGTCAGCCGCAAGCGCATGCAGTTCGACATTTGGAAGTTTCCTGTGGACAGGGACGCAGCGGATAATGTTCGCCGAGCAGTTCGCATCACCCACCAGACCGGGCAGGTTCAGACTCCGGCCCTGGACCCGACGGACCAGGAACTAACCTATCTCTCCGACAGCGGAGGTCATGGCAATCTCTGGGTACTGCCCTTGGGTGGCGGTGACCCGCGTCAGATCACCTTCGAAACGGACTCAGGCCTGGTTATGGGAGTGCCAATCTGGTCTCCTGACAGAAATCTAATTACCTTCGCCACCGCCCGGTTGTCGGCCGACGCGCGCGGAGTCGGCTACCGGTTGGTCCAGCCCGACGGGAGTGGTCTCCACATGCTTGTGCCCTTGGGTGCCTGGGCAACCTGGTCGGGTGACGGCAAGTGGCTGTACTACTCCGAGTCCTCACCCATTCAGCAAACTGGGAGCTTCCGACTAATGAAAATTGGGGTGGGCGGCGGCACGCCAGTGATAGTGCGTACTGACAATGCGCAAGGGCCGGCCGTGGCGGCGGACGGCTCGGCGTTGTATTACGTGGTCCCGTTGCAAAACCTGAATGGCTCGCGGGAATATGAACTGCGCGTGGCACGCCCCGAGGACGGACCCTCCAGCTTGCTGGCGCGCATCTCGGGTGCGCGGGTACCCATCTGGCAGGGCCTACATCCGGTGATTTCCAAAGACGGGAAGTGGCTGGTCATGCCTCTAGATGACAGTTGGGGCACCAATATCTGGGTCGCGTCCACCGCTGACGGAAAACTCAGACGGGTCACCGATTTTGGACAAAAACGTACATTTATCGCGCGTCGCATTTCCTGGTCATCGGACGGGAAGTGGGTTCTTGCCGCAGTGGGCGAGGGCGATGCCGATGTCGTGCAAATGGACGGACTTCTGCAGTAGCATTCCAGACGCCATTCACACCAGTGATTCATTCTTATGACATGGCATGGAGGTACTTTGCCCAGGATCAGGCAGACTAACAATCAGGCGGATTTGCGGTTCAGGTACAGCACCATCAGCTCCTCATCCACATAGGAATCGCCAATTTTCAAGGCGCGGGCCTCGCAGCCGTAAATCTCAAAACCCAGCGACTCGTAGAGGCGCTTGGCAGCAATATTTCCGATGCTGACTCCGAGAGCTACCTGTTCCAGGCCAGGTTGAGACCGCAATTGCCGTATCAATTCTTTCAGCAAGGCGCGACCGAGGCCTTTCATTCGGCACCGTTTTGCGACATAGATGCCCCAGATCTCGCCCCGGTGGCAAATCTTCTCGCCCTGCCGGCGGAAAAATCCAGCCATTCCGACCAGCTGACCACCATCAAAGGCTCCCAGAACAAAATTGTCGTCGGAAGCGCCTGACCCCAGGCGATGCTTGATGCTCTCGATCGTCATGGCCAGGTGCTGGGCCATAGACTCGGTGAAGGCCTGGGGTTCGAATTCCAGGGCTTCGGAGCGGAGTTCCCGGTAGCATTCGGCGTCTTGTTCGGTGAGTCGGCGGATTTCCATGATTCATGACTATTAATTTATCCGTGACAGTTTAGAACAGCTGAGTCCAACTGCCTGGGACGAAAACCCGCTCTTTCAAATTTGCATCTCAAATGCGCATGATTGGCAAATTATGATTCGCATATTATGATCCGCAAACTAGAATCTGGACAATATCGGCTCTATTCGCGAAAGAAAAACCCCAAGACCGGTCGTCGCCGGAATCTGGGAACCTTCGCGACCCGCGCCGCCGCCATAAAACACGAGCGTGAAGTCCAGTATTTCAAGAAACGCTGACTCTGCTGCCTGAGACTGATGCCGGCTGGAAACCTGCTTGACTACTGGAGCTGCTCTTTCATCCACCCCAGCACTGCAGCGACCAGTGGATCGTAGAACCGTCCCTTCACCGTGAAGCCGTGGCTCATGCCCTCGATTTCCATGTAGCGAGCGCGACCGGGATGAAGCTGGTTGACGATCTGGGCGATGGCCTCACTGTCGGCGCGGCTCATGATCTCGTCAGCACTGCCGTGAATAACCAGTACCGGCACGCTCACTTTCTGCCAGAACTCGCCCAAGTTCAGCGCCTGCAGCTGCTGGTAGAACGCGGCGGGGCGTCCGTATTGGCCGTCGGGTGCGTCATACCAAAGCGATTTCCACTCGGGCCGCCGCGCTATGACCTGGCCGGGAGTCATGCCCTTTATCAGGTACAAGTTGTAAAAATCGGTAAAGACCTTCATCGACGCATTGACCTCTGCGGGAGGCTTGCCCTGGGCGGTAAGACGGCGGCGTTCGAGTTCCAGCATGTGCTCGTACCAAGTGCGTCCCCAGGACCCGGCGGATACGAATCCGCGCACACGATGCACGCCGGCCGCAAGCGGAGAGAAGCCGCCACCATTGCTGAGCCCCACAACAAAAATCCGGTCCTGATCGATGAAGTCGTACTTACCCAGCGAATCGAATGCAGCCTGCCAGCTTTCGATCTCGCTCTGAAAGTCTGCCTTCGAGCACTCGCCTTGACTCTCACCCACGCCCGGCTTGTCCATGCGCAGGGTGGCATAACCGGATTCGTCGATCAGCTGCCGCAGGAATATGCCGAAACCGTCGCTCGTGTTGGGGTCGGGATATTCCACGCTGTCGCAACTCAGCCAACCGACGAAAAATATGACGGGAACCTTGCCGGCGGCAGGTTTCGGGCGAGTGATGAAGGTGCGCAGCTTTTCGCTGCGATGATTGGTAACCCAGTCATAGAGCACGGTGGCATTTTGGAAGTGCTCGCGGTTGGGCGTCTGGGCGAGAGCTGGCAAGAGGAAGCCAGCGAAGAAGAGAAGAAGATAGCAAACATGCCTGACCGGGCGCATGATGATTGCTCCTCGGGAGACTTAGACGGGAAAAACAGGCTGGCGTTACTACTCCTCGTGGGGCGTTGGCAGATGCAGATCGGATCCCTCGTCCAGAAGTAAGCGGCGCAGCCTGCGCAAATCGTTCAGCATGCGGCCGCTGACCCTGAGATGGTGCTCCAGCCGGTGCAACTTGTATTCCACCAGGCGGAGCGCCTGCAGGCGGCGTTCAGAGTGAGCGGACTTGGCAGATGCGGCGTCGGCCGCAACCTCTTTCTTGGCCTCGACCAGGGTCTCAATCAAGAGCTGGATGTAAGCTTGGGCATTCTCCACGCTATCGAACGGAGTTTGCACTGGATGGGTGGTGGGGAGGGTCATAAGGTATCAGTCAAATATTCTGGCGGAGAGGGAGGGATTCGAACCCCCGATACCCGTTAAGGTATGTCCGCGTTCGAGGCGGCCCGTAATCCGTCGATAAACGATTCTACGTCAATGGCTTAGAGTTTTGAAGGGTGCAGTAAGGGTGCAAATAAAAACTTGTGGCCATTTTTCGTCAAGCGAGGTCCTCGAAAGCAACTGCCGAATTTTGCCCTCAGGCGCCTCTTTCGGCTGGGTAACAGCTGTTCAGCGCGCGTTTGCGCGAAGTCGAAAGCTGAACAACAATTCCAGCGCAGAGAGAAGGTTTCATGGCACGTGGACGTGCGCGTTATCAAAGAGGCCGGGTGGTCGCGACCGAGGGCGGCGGCTGGGAGATCCACTACAACGTCTACCTGACCGATCCCACAACCGGCAAGCCAAAACGACATCACCGCAGCCGCGTTGTGGGCTACAAGCCGAAGATGCACCGGGCCGACGCCGAGAAGATCCTGGGTGCGGAACTGGCCGCCATCAACAGCGGTCCGGTCACCCGAGCGGCAGACGGGACCATCACATTTGGCGATTGGATGCGGAATTTCTACATCCCCATGCGCGGTGCCAACTGGCGGGACGCGCCGCGCCGCACCAACCTCGACTACCTCAACCGCCACGTCTATCCGACCCTGGAACACGTCGCGCTTAGAGACATCAGCAAGTTTCAGGTGCAGATGCTGCTCAATCGCCTCGCTGCAGAAGAATACTCGTACACGGTTGTTTATCATGTGCGCGATCTGATCAAAGCTGCGTTGGCGGAGGCCATGGACCAAGATGTCCTGGAGCGAAATGTCGCGCGCAAGACCGTCATTCCAGAGATCGAGGAGTCCGACAAGCCGGTTCTTCCCGTCGAGATGTACGCCAAGCTGCTGGCCGGTCTTGACGGCATCCGTGACCGCGCCATCTTCCTGATTGCCTGTTTCTGCGCGCTGCGGCCGAGCGAGCTCTTCGGCCTAACTTGGGGCTGCTACACCAGCAATGTATTCACTCTCGTGAATACCGCATGGCGTGGCCGACTGCAGCGCAAGAAAATCAAGCGCAAGAACCGATACGGACGCACCAATTACCGCCTTGTCGCGATCCCCCAAGCCGTGCGCAAGGCGATTGACTTGTGGAGGGTGAGGTGCCCAAACCCGGACGCAAGCGCCCTCATGTTCCCTGGGATGCAAGCACGTGCGCGAAAGCCACTGGCGACGCCGATTCACCTGGACAATTGGCTGCGCCTGCGCCTGTACCCTGTCGCGAACAGACTGGGAATTGCATTTCATCCCACGTTTCAGGTGCTCCGGAGGAGCTTCTCCACGCATGGCAAGAAGGAAGCACACCCGACCGAGATGCAGGCCCAACTCGGACACAGCGACATTCGTACCACCCTGGACATCTATACCCAGATTTCAGATCCGGAGGTCGCCAAAATGGTGAACCAGGTCACAAACCGCATCTTGGGCTTGGCTGAAGAAGTTGAGCCGGGCTCAGTTCAGTGAGATGGGTGGGGAAAATTCGAGCTAGCAGCTTCCCTGATAAAATGAAATGAAATTACCGGCGCGGAGAGATGGCCGAGTGGCTGAAGGCGCGCGCCTCGAAAGCGTGTATACCTTTACGGGTATCGGGGGTTCGAATCCCTCTCTCTCCGCCAGTACTTAAGCCAGGTTGATGTCGAAGGCATATGGAACGAAGCCGCACCGGTAGTGATCCGAAACCCACTCGCGCAAGCAGGGAAGTGCTGTTTCATCCGATCTGTCTGGCTGCTTCTTTGGGCCCAGCCCTTACGTTCTCTTCACGAACGGCCGCACGAACTGCGCCGGCATCAGCCGCACCTCGTGCCCTTGCTCACGCAGGGCCCGGCCCAGAAAGTGCGCCCCCACACAGGCCTCCATCCCAATCAACGACGAGGGCAGATTGGCCGTGTACCACAACAGTTGTTGCCGAGAAAACTTCTTGCGCACTACGACCTGGGAACGCATGCCCAGTGCGACGAGGTGGAAGGTGGTCTTGCCTAAATCAATACCGATCGACTTAATCTGCGTGACGATATCCTCCGTCTGGCTTTTGCCAACCTCTATCATTAACTCTGGTTGGCGTACTAGACGGCGGACCATCTCATTATCGCCTTATCACTCACGATGCCAGAATCGGCTCGTCACCTGGACGTGTGGTCGGCTACGGAAGTAATCGACACAAGACTCCACGGATTACTAGACGTCGGCTTTTCGCCGGGCAATTGGCCGGTCACTGCTAGCGCGTCTCTCGGTACTCATCCAGTCGACAGGAGGGCATGAACATACCGCCGCTTGCGATCCATGCGGTATCCAATGGTGAAAAGGCCGTTGAAGCCCTTGTGATTTGAAGGAGAGAACAATGCTCGACCACATGATTCTGACTGTCAGCAATGTCGAACGTTCCTTGGCGTTCTATGAGGCCGCCTTGAAGCCTCTTAGTATCAAGTTCTTCCTACCCTACAAGGGCGAAGGCGATCATCCTGATCTGTGGGGATTTGGTGATGGCAAGAGAGCGTTCTTCTGGATCAAACAAGGGAAGCCTGATCCAGCGTCCATTCACTGGGGGTTCATGGCCGAAAACAATGGTAAGGTCGATGAATTCTACAGGGCGGCAATATCCGCTGGTGCCAGGGACAATATTTCACCGCGAGCACGAGTGGAATACTATCCGGGATACTACGCCGCCGATGTATTTGACCCGGACGGGTATTCGTTCGAAGTCGTCCATAAAAGCTAGTGATGGAACCTCACATCGCCAAGGTATGGTGCCGATATCGGTGACAGATGACTTCCAATCACTCAAGAGAGACGACAAGAGATGGTCTCGCCAGGGCCTAACTGCATATCAAAGACTGCTAGCGCGGCGACGGCGTCGGGCCTTTCGGCGGAACAGGCGTGCTTTTGGACGGTTGCCCTTCGCCCTCTGACGTCTCGAGCTCCGCCTTCTAACGGCCTACACCTGCGCGAATATCCTTCATTCCCTTGCCTTGTTCGACCCGCACGACCATGCGCTTGCTGTCGATGGCGGGGGGTGTAAGAGCAATGGCTTCGGAGACGCGCAAGCCGGCGGCGTAGCAGGTGGTCAAGAT
>Ga0070697_100001386_pt1 | contig 18342 bp, 13 predicted proteins | sample KBSK1501metaG_FD_65475 | JGI IMG/M metagenome (GOLD analysis project Ga0070697, IMG submission 65475) | Corn, switchgrass and miscanthus rhizosphere microbial communities from Kellogg Biological Station, Michigan, USA - KBS K1-50-1 metaG | ecosystem: Host-associated > Plants > Roots >... | reverse complement strand
CACCTGGGCGACTTCGTCGAGGATAAAAACGCGACCGCGCCGCTGGAAGCTGCCTCCGAGGCGATGTTCCGCAACGAGGTCGAGGACATCCTCGCCACGCTGCGCCCGCGCGAGCGCCGGGTGGTCCAGCTGCGCTTTGGCCTGGTCGACGACGAGCCGCGCACCCTCGAGGAAGTCGGCCGCCGTATGGGCCTGACCCGCGAGCGCATCCGGCAGATCGAGGCGACCGCCCTACGTAAGCTGCGGCACCCAAGCCGGTCGAAGGTCCTGCGGGATTACACCGAGGACCGCGGCGACGGCGCGCGGGTCGGAACCCGCGATACCGAAGCCGTCTCCTAAGCCCACGTCAGGCAGTCCTGAGGGGCCGACGCGCTCGGTGAGCGACGTCGCGGACGGGACGTCGGAAAACCTGTAAATTAGGCGCATGCGAGGGGCGAGGCTTGGCTCCTTCCTAGCGGGGCTCGCGGTATTACTGGCCGCGTGCGGCAACTCGGGGAGCGGCACGCCCGCCCCCAGCACCGGGGCGCCCATCATCTTCGGCGCCGCGGTGTCCCTGACCGGGTCACAGTCGAAGGAAGGCGGACTGACCAAGCAAGGCTACGACCTCTGGCTCGATTGGATCAACCAGCGCGGCGGCATCCTTGTCAACAACGCCAAGCACCCGGTGCAGATCATCTACGAGGATGACCAGAGCAATGCCAACCTCTCGGCCACCCTGGTGGAAAAGTTGATCACTGTCGAGAAGGCGCAGTTCATCCTGGGCCCTTATGGGAGCGGCGCCACCGCGTCCGATGCCATTGTCGTCGAGAAGGACGGCATCCCGATGGTGGAGTCGAACGGCGCCGCGCAGTCGATCTTCAGCCATGGCTACAAGTACACCTTCGGCGTCCTGTCACCCGCCAACAAGTACCTGACGGGCGTGCTGGACATGGCCGCGACCCTGAACCCGAAGCCGACGACGATCGCGATGCTGGCCGCCAATGACAACTTTTCGCTCGAGGTCGCCAAGGCGGTCGCGGACTACGCGCCGTCGAAAGGGATGCAGATTGTGTTCAACAAGTCTTACCCGGCCGCCGCGCCCGACGTCAGCGGCCTGATCAGTCAGGCCAAGGCGGCCAACCCGGATATCGTGATGAACTCCGGCCACCTGGCAGAATCGATTGCCATCAACAAAGCGGCCAAGCAGCTGGGACTGAACGCCAAGATCTTTGCTTACTCGGTCGGCCCCTCGACGCCGGACTTCATCAGCGCCCTCGGTGCGGACGCGAACTATGTCTATGACGGGTCGCAATGGACCCCGCAGGTGAAGTACAAGCCGTCCTTCTACCTTTCGGTTGCCGATTACGTCAAGGCCTATCAGAAGAAGTACAACAGCACGGAGCCGCCCGACTATCACGTCGCCGAGTCGACGGCCGGCTGCCTGGCCTTCGAGAAAGCGATCGAGAATGCTGGATCGCTGGATCCGAGCAAAGTCCGCGATGCGCTGGCCGCCCTCGATGTCATGACCTTCTTCGGCGAGATCAAGTTCGACAGCCGCGGCATCAACATCTACAAGCCGATGGTCGTCGAGCAGATCCAGAGCGGCACGCACTACACCGTTTTTCCGGCGAACGTAGCGAATGGACAGCCGCAATATCCGACGCCGACCTGGAGTTCGCGCTAGGCCGGCAGTCCGTCCCGCCAAGCTGATCTCGTGAGCCAATTCGCCCAGCAGGTCGTCCTGGGCCTCCTGCTGGGCGGAATCTACGTCGCGGTCGCGCTCGGCTTCAGCCTCGTCTGGGGCATCCTCAACATCGTCAACCTGGCGCACGGGGCGCTGGTGATCGTCGGCGCCTACATCACCTGGGATCTCTTCACTCGCCTGCACGTCGACCCCTTCTTGAGCTTGCCGGTCGACGCACTCGCGCTTTTCGTGATCGGCTACGCGCTGCAGCGAGGCGTGATCAATCGGCTGATCCGGGCGCCGCTTCTCTTCACGTTCCTGCTGACCTTCGGTATCAACCTCGTGATCGTCAGCCTGCTGCTGCTGATCTTCACGGCCGATTTCCGCTCGGTCACGCCGTCATATTCCGGAAGCGGGCTCCACCTGGGGAGCGTCATCATCCCCTACATCCGACTGGGAGGCCTGGCGGTAGCGCTGGCCATGGCGGGCGTGCTGTGGGCCATTCTCAACCGCACCCGCATCGGTGCCGCCATCCTCGCGGTGGGCGCCGACCGTGATGCCGCGCAGCTGGTCGGCGTCGACCTCCGCCACATCTATGCGCTGACCTTCGCCATCGGCGCCGCTTTCGCCGGGGTGGCGGGCGGCATCATCAGCACCTTTCAATCGATCACGCCCACGGCCGGCGACCCGTACACGCTCCAGGCCTTCGCGGTGGTAATCCTCGGCGGGCTGGGCCGCGTCAGTGCCACCATCGCCGGCGGACTGGCCTTTGGGTTGATCGAAGTGCTGGGCCAGAGCGCACCGGGACTGGGATCCGGCTTCGCCAACGCCATCGCGTTCGTGGTGCTGGTGCTCGTGCTGGTCATCCGACCACGCGGTCTGCTCGGTCGGCTGGCGTGAGCGCGCCGGGCCGACGCCAACCTAACTGGCGGCGCCGGATCACCGTCAGTGTCGTCGCGCTGGCACTCGCGTTCGTCGTCCTCGCGCCGTTGACCTCCCTCGACGCCGCCCAGCAGGCCGGCCTTCCCTTGCTGACCGACAAGCTGTGGTTCCGGCTCGCGACCACGGTCGCGATGTTCGTCGTCCTAGCGTCCGGCTGGAACATCATTGGCGGTCTCACCGGCTATGCGAGCTTTGGCAATGTTGCCTTCTTTGGCCTGGGGGCCTACACCGTGGGCGTATTGGTCGCCAATCGCAGCTGGCCGTTCCCCTTGGCCCTGCTGGCCGCGCCCGTGGTCGCCGCCGTCTTCGCCCTGATCGTGGGCCTCCCGCTGCTGCGGCTGCGCGGTCATTACTTCGCGGTCGCCACGCTAGGCGTCGGCGTCGCCGTGGGTGAGGTCGTCAACAATATCGGGCCGCTGGGTGCCTCGACCGGCCTCTTCCTCCCGATCGTGCGCTCGGACCTGGCCTTTTTCTATCTGATGCTCGGCGCTGCGGTCGTCGCCGTGGTCACCACCTGGATCATCCTCCGCACCCGGTTCGGCTACGGCCTGCTCGCCATCCGCGAGAACGAAGAGGCGGCCGCCGTCATCGGTGTCAACACCACCTTCTATAAGGTGGCGGCGTTCTGCGTCGCGGCAGCGCTCACCGGCCTGGCCGGCGGCATCTTCGCGCAGTGGAACAGTTTCATCAACCAGGAGAACGTCTTCGCCATCTCTGACAACGTCCAGATGATCCTGATGGCGGTGGTCGGCGGTGCAGGAACGGTGCTGGGGCCGGTCGCCGGCGCCATTGCACTCGAACTGATCATCCAGACGCTGGCCGGCGGTGGGTCGGGCGCGGTCTACTCGCAGATCGGGCTGGGCGTCTTACTGGCCGCCTGCGTCATCTTCATCCCGCGTGGCGTGATCGACTTCTTCGGCGGTCGGAGCCGGTTGTCGCTGCGGTATTTCCGCCAGACACTGCGGGAGACCAGCGTATGAGCGCCGCGGTCATGCCTTCCCCAGCTTGGTTCTTTCCCTCCCCCGCTCCTATGGGAGGATCAGGTGGGGTACTGCCCTCCCCCGCTTGCGGGGGAGGGCAGGGTGGGGGCTCAGGGTGGGGGCCGGCATGACCTTGCTCGCGGTCAACGACGTCAGCAAGCGCTTCGGTGGCGTGAACGCGCTGGCCGGGGTGAGCTTCGGCGTTGACGAGGGCGATGTGCTCGGCATCATCGGACCGAACGGCGCCGGCAAGACCACGCTGCTCAACTGCATCAGCGGCCTCTACCAGCCGGACGGCGGTGACATCCGCTGGGAGGCGGCCTCGATCAGCGGCATGGCGCCCTACCGCATCGCGCGGCTGGGAATCGGGCGCACCTTTCAGATCGTCCGGCCCTTCCCCTCGATGACCGTCCGCGAGAACACGGCGACGGGCGCGCTCTTCGGTCGGCCCCACGGCCGGTTACAACCAGCCGCGGCGCTGGCCGAGGCCGACGAGGTGCTCGGACTGGTCGGGTTGGGCGAGAAACGCGATTACCCCGTGCTGCGGTTGACCGTGCCGGATCGCAAGCGGCTGGAGGTGGCCCGCGCCCTCGCGATGCGACCGCGGTTGCTGCTGCTGGACGAGGTGATGGCCGGGCTCAACGACGTCGAGGTGGAGCAGGCGCTGCAGATGATCCGCCGAGTGCGCGACCGGGGCGTGACGATCGTGCTCATCGAGCACGTGATGAAGGTCATCGTCGGCATTTGCAACCGCGCGCTGGTGCTGAACTTCGGCCGCACCCTGGTCGAGGGACCGCCAAGCGAGGTCCTTAAAGACAAGCGTGTGATCGAGGCGTACCTCGGCCGGCGCTATGCCCAGGACCAACAACCACCACCCCGCTCTCACCCCGAGGGGACGGGCAAGTAACGGTGGGCGCGCTGCTTCAAGTCGAGAAGCTTTCGGCCGGGTACGGCATGACGCCCGTCCTCTTCGGGGTCGACCTCGAGTTTTCCGCTGGCGAGCTCGTGGCGCTGATCGGTGCCAACGGCGCCGGGAAATCGACGCTCCTGGGCGCACTGTCCGGTCTTGTTGGCATCACTGGCGGGCGCGTCCGTTTCGCGGACCGACCGATCACCGGTCTTCGTCCGGAAATGATCGTCGCCAGCGGGCTCATCCACGTCCCGCAGGGCCGGCGCCTGTTCGGCAGCATGACGGTTGAGCGCAATCTCGTGCTGGGTGCCTACCGTCGCCATGACCGCCAGGTGCAAGACGACCTCCAGCGGATTCTCGGCTACTTCCCCGCGCTGCGCGACAAGCTCGATCGGGAGGCGGGCACGCTCTCGGGCGGTGAGCAGCAGATGGTCGCCATCGGTCGCGGGCTCATGGGACGCCCCAAGTTGTTGATGATCGATGAGCCCTCGCTCGGCCTGGCCCCGAACATCGTGGATCGTGTCATGGAGATCGTCAAAGCCATCAACGAGGATGGGACGGCCGTGCTGCTGGTCGAGCAGGACGTCGTGCTCGCCCTCGAGATCGCCGATCGCGGTTACGTCCTGGAAAACGGCCGGATTGTGATGAGCGGTCCCGCTTCGGACCTGCGTCGCGACCCGGCCATCCGTAAGGCCTACCTGGGCGTATAACGCCGCGCGTGCCAGAGGAGCTCACCGACGCTCCAGGCCTGGGCGACGGCCCCGGCCGGCCGGTACGGCGGCTCGGCCTCGAAGATTTCGCTGACGGTTCCGATTCCGGCTTCCCGGAAATGCGCCTCGAACGGCGCGAGGATGCGAGCGACCACGGTCGGGTCGCCATGAATTCGCTGGTGAGCATCGAGGTAGGGTCCGAGCAGCCACGGCCAGACAATGCCCATCTGATACGCGGCATCGCGACTCCGGTGGTCGCCGCCGAACCGATGTTGATAGCGCGGATCGTCCGGGCTCAGCGTTCGCAGTCCGAACGGCGTCAGGAGCTTTTCCGTGACGCGATCCAGAGACCGTCGCGCTCGCTCGCCATCGATCAGCGGATTCGCAAGGCCCAGCGCCATCAGCTGGTTCGGCCGCAAGCTGGCATCGCTCCCCTCCGGCCCGTCGATGACGTCGTAAAGGTAACCACCAGCCTCGTACCAATAGCGGGCCTGCGCCGTGCGCCGCGCACGCTCCGCCATCATCGCGAACCGAGCAACCGGTGCATTTGTACGGCTGGCCCAATCGCTCATCAGGCGCAACGCGTTGTACCAGAGCGCCGCGATCTCGACGGGCTTGCCATGCCGCGGCGTCACGACCCAGTCTTCATCACGCGCGTCCATCCAGGTCAGGCCGTAGCCGGGCGCGCTGGCGGTCAGCAGGCCGTCCGTTGGATCCATATGGATGCCAAACCGAGTGCCGTTCACGTGCCATCGGACAACCTCTTCCAGAGCCGGGAGTTGCGCCTTGACGAAGGCCCAGTCGCCTGTTGCCTCAAGGTAGTGATGTAACGCCTGGAAGAGCCAGAGGGTCGCGTCGATGGTGTTGAACTCGGTCGGCTCGCCCGGGTCGTGAAGGGCATTTGGCAGCATGCCCTGATCGAGGTAGCTGACAAAGGTCGTGAGGATTTGGCGCGCCTGCTCCGGATAGCCGGCCGCCAGCGTCAATCCTCGCAACGCGATCATCGTGTCGCGCCCCCAGTCGGCGAACCACGGGTAGCCGGCAATGATGGTGCGCTGGATTTGCTCCCCTCCCCCTCCGGGGGCGGTCTTCGCTTTCACTCCAACGCTCGCGGGGGAGGGCAGGGTAGTGGCTTCCAACACGCGGCTGACGCGAAACTGCGATGCCGCCAGCGCTAGCTGTCGCGTCATGGCATCGCGGTTTCCATCGCCGAGCGCCTCGAGGATCTGACGATCGAAGCGGCGAGCCGCGAAAAGGGAATTAGCGGCGGACCAGCCGTCCGGCAGCGGATCGGTTCCCGCGACGATCGTCACCGGCGAACCGGGCTGGATCGGGAGCTCCAGCCTTCCCGGACCGAAGAGGTCCTCGTCATCATCGAGCACACGCTCCCGTTCCGCGGCGTGTTCGACATGAATCCAGGCGGACGTATCCCTGGCGCTGCCAACCGGTCGCGCCTCCAGGTACGTCGTCATCCCGTCCAGCGAGACCTGCCAGCCGCGGGCCATCCTATGCACGTCTGGGGTCCCACGCTCGCATCGATGAAGATCGGCCGGCCGATGAGCAAAGAAGGGTTCAACGCGCAAGTTGGCGGGGGCGCCTGCCAGGATCCGGTAGCTGATGACCGTCCGGTTTTGGCCTTGCTCCATCCAGATCCGCCGCTCGAGCACGCGACCCTCGATCGTCCATCGAAACGCCGGCAGCATCCCATCGAGCCACATCTCCGAGGGAGTTGACAGCGGCTCGGCCTCGCCGTCCGATCCGAGAAGGGACGTGTGCAATACCGCGAGTAGGAGCACGCGCTGCACAGGCGGGCGAAGGGCGGCCATAAGCAGCCCGTGGTACCCGCGCGTATTCGGCCCCGCGACGGTCCCGCTTGCATATCCACCAAGGCCATTCGTGACGAGCCACTCACGCGTCAGATCGCGGCATTCTTCAGCGTCGAGCCGGATCATCGAATTTTCCCTCCTCGCTTGCACGGGAGGCCAAGGGTGGGGCTGGCGATTCGCTCATGGTAGGGTGCTGCCGTGGCAGCCCCGCCATATCGACTCGAGCGCCTCGGCGTTGTGATGCAGCCCTTACCCGGCGACCCTCGCGAGGTCGAGGGCGTCTTGAATCCCGCGAGCGCGCGGGGTCGGGATGGCGATCTTTATCTCTTTCCGCGCATGGTGGCCCGCGGCAACTTCTCGCGAATAGGGCGCGCGCGCGTCACCTTCGATAAGAACGGAAAGCCCTCAGGCGTCGAACGGCTGGGCGTCGTGCTGGAGCCCGACGAGGCCTGGGAACAGAATCCCATCACAGCGGGCGTCGAAGATCCGCGGATCGTGTTCATTGCCGGCCTGCGCATGTACGTGATGACCTACGCTGCGTATGGCCCGCTTGGCCCACGAATCGGGCTCGCTGGGAGCCCAGATCTTGTCGAGTGGCAGCGACTCGGGCCAGTGTCGTTCGCTTATGAGCCGTCCTTGAAGACGGACCTGAACCTTTACCCCAACAAAGACGCGATGTTCTTTCCGGAACCGGTCCCTGGCCCTGACGGGCGACCCGCGTACGCCATGTTGCATCGCCCGATGTGGACCCTCAACCCGAATACCTCGGACGTCGGCCTGCCGCTCCCCGCGGGCGTGACCGACCCGCGCCAGAGCATCTGGATCTCGTTCGTGGCTGCTGACCTGGTCGATCATGACGTGCGAGCCCTCACCCGGCTCGATCAACATCACCAGGTCGCACAGCCGCAGCAGCCGTGGGAGGCAACCAAAATCGGCGGTGGTACTCCGCCAATCCGGGTGCCGGAGGGCTGGCTGATCATCCACCATGGCGTGACCAAGGGCGAGGCACCTCCCGGAGGCCGGGTTCCCGTGCGCTATGTCGCCGGCGCCATGGTGCTCGATCCTAAGGATGTCCGGCGCGTCCTGTCGCGTTCACAGCTTCCGCTGCTCGAGCCGGAGACCAAAGAGGAACGGGAGGGGATCGTCGACAGCGTTGTCTTCCCCACCGCCATCGACGTTCGCGATGGCGGCGAGGCCGATGTCTATTACGGGATGGCGGATTTCCGAATCGGGGCAGCCCGCCTCAGCCGCCTCAGCTGAAGGTCTTCATGTTGAGCTGGGGGACGAGCCTCGTCGACGTCGGCCGGTGATAAGGCTCCTGCGTGCCAGCCTTCTACGGCACTGGCCGTTGCTCACCATCGGCGTGGTGGCCATCCTGTTAGCGAACGGCCTCGAACTGCTCGCTCCTTTCTACATTGGGCAGGCAGTTGATGCGATCACTCGCGCGCAGGAGGGACGCATTCCGCTGCTGGCACTGGCCGTCATTGTCGCCGCCGGCGCCGCCGCTCTGAGTCAGTTCGTTCGGCGGATTTGCTTCAGTGGGCTTGGCTACCGGGTGGAGATGGAACTGCGCAGTCAACTCTTCGCTCACTTGCTCAAGCTCGACCAGCGCTTCTTCCAGCAGATCCGCTCCGGCGACATCATGGCCCGGGCGACCAACGACATGACCGCAGTACAGGCGCTGATCACGATCGGTATCAGCAACATGGGCAACGCGATCGTCATTTTCGTGGCCGTCGTCACCTTGATGCTGCTGATCGATTGGCAGTTGACGGTGTTTTCCGTCTGTCTATTTGCGGTTCCGCACATCGTGCTGATCTTTCTGGGCCCGTACACCCGGAGCCGGTCTCGCCGTCTGCAGGAACAATTTGCGGCGCTGACGGCAAGGGCCCAGGAAAACCTGTCGGGCATTCGAGTCGTCAAGGCCTACGCGCAGGAAGAGTCGGAGAAGCGGGCCTTTCGAGCCGTCAACCAGGACTACATGGACAAGAGCCTGGGATTTGCGCGCATCTACAACGCGCTCTGGCCGGTCTTCGCCATCGCCGACGGCGCCGCCTCGGTGGTCCTTCTCTACCTGGGCGGCGTCCACGTCGTGCAGGGGCGGATCTCGCTGGGACAGTTCGTCCAGTTCATGACGTATCTCGTGATCATGTCCGGACCCGTGCTTGGCATCGGGTGGGTGGTCAACTACCTCTTTCAGGGGGCCGCGTCCCTCCGGCGGATCGAGGAGATTCTCGACCGACCTCCAGCCATCCAGTCGCCGTCTGCACCGCGAGAGCCGGCGCCGGTTCGAGGCGAGATCCGCTTCGAGGATGTCAGTTTCAGCTATGACGGCCATCCAGTGCTCGAGCGGTTCTCGCTCTTGATCCCGGCCGGATCAACCGTGGGCATTGTGGGCTCGGTTGGCTCGGGCAAAACGACGCTGGTTCGTCTCCTTCTTCGCCTCCACGATCCGGTGGATGGTCGCATTCTTTTCGACGGCGTCGATGTGCGCGACCTCCCGCTCGAATGGCTCCGCACGCAAATCCGGTGCGTCCTCCAGGAGCCGTTTCTTTTCTCCGACACGCTCGCGCGCAACATAGCACTCGGTTCTCCATCCCCCGTTTCGGAGGTGGGTCGGGGCGGGGGCCTGGAGTGGGCGGCTGAGCTCTCCCAGCTGAGTGCCGACCTCGATCAGTTTCCTGACGGACTGGAGACGGTGATCGGCGAACGCGGCATTACGCTGAGCGGCGGTCAGAAGCAGCGGGCGACGATTGCTCGCGCCATACTCACAAATCCGTCGGTCCTCGTGCTGGATGACGCCTTTTCGAGCGTCGACACGAACACCGAAGAAGCCATCCTCAAGGGCCTGCGTGCTGCCAGGGTCAACCAGACAAGGCTGGTGATCGCCCACCGGGTCTCGACGATCAAGGATTCTGACCTGATTGTCGTACTGGACGCGGGCCGAGCCGTCGAGCAAGGGACCCACAGTCAATTACTCGAACGGCGAGGCGTCTACGCTCGCTTGTACGGACATCAGCGGCTCGAGGACGATTTGCTCCAGTGGCGCAACCCGAATGGAGATTCCCGGTGAACCGTCGACTCTGGCGCCTGATCAGACCGCACTCGACGCTGCTCGCGATCGCAGTCGTGCTCGTGCTTTTACTCTCGCTAACGGAACTCGCGGGTCCGTACTTCACCCAGCAGGCGATCGATCATTACATCGCGCCCAGGCGGCTCGATGGCTACCAATGGTTGGCGCTTCTCTGGTTCCTCGTCCTGGTCGTCAACGGCCTCGCCCGCTACGCACAATTACAGCTCACCAACGTGATCGGTCAGCGCCTGATGTTCGACCTGCGCAATGCCATCTTTGCCCACTGGCAGCGCATGGGTGTTGCCTTCTTCGATCGGACCGCCGTCGGGGAACTTGTCAGCCTCATCTCTAACGACGTCGACGCCATCAACCAGGTCTTCACCGGGGGCTTGATCCTGGGCGTCGGCAACGTCGTGTCAGCAGTCTTCATCATCGTCTTCCTGCTGCTGATCAACTGGTCCCTCGCACTCCTCGTCCTCGGCATGGCCATGGTCATGTTGCTCGCCGCCACGCTGATCACCAGGCGGATGCGACAGGCGCAGCGCTGGACCCGCTCGCGCCTCGGTTCCATCAACGGCTTCATCCAGGAGGCGGTTTCCGGGGTGACGACGATTCAACTCTTCAACGCCGATCGGCAGATTCGGGACGATTTCGATGTTGTCAACCAGGAGTACTCGCGAGCCAACCTGCACTCGGCGACGCTCTTCTCCATCTTCTTGCCCCTGATGAATTGGCTCGGTGCCGCAACGGCCGGACTGTTGCTCTGGTTTGGCGGTGGCCAGGTGATCCATCACCTGCTCACATTGGGGACCCTGGTGCTCTTCATCCAGTTCGCGGAACGCCTCACCACGCCCGTGCGGGACCTTGCGGACAAGCTCGCGATCTTTCAGACGGCCGTCGCTTCCGCCGAGCGGATTTTTGCGCTGCTCGATCGGCCCGCTACCGACGCGGATGGAGCAACAACGTCAGTCATTCAGCCAGGGGTCCTCAGCTTCGACCACGTCTGGTTCGCGTATCAAGGCGAGGACTGGGTCCTGAGGGACGTCTCCTTCGAGGTGGCTCCCGGTGAGAAGGTCGCCATCGTGGGGGCAACCGGCGCCGGGAAATCTTCACTGATCAGCGTCCTGATCCGTTTCTACGATATTCAGAAGGGCACCATCCGGCTCGGCGGGCAGGATATTCGTGCCCTTGACCGGCGGGAGATCCGCCGGCGCATCGGCGTCGTCTTCCAGGACCCGTTCATTTTCACCGGCACCGTCGGCCACAACATCAGCCTGGGCGAGTCGATGACGTCGGATCGCGTCGAGCAAGCGGCGGCCGCCGTCTATGCCGACTCCTTCATCCGCCGGCTACGAGGTGGATACGACTATGTGCTGCACGAGCGCGGCAGCGATATTTCCACGGGGCAGAAGCAGCTGCTCTCATTCGCCCGGGCATTCGCCTTCGAGCCGGACATTCTCTTGGTCCTCGACGAGGCAACGGCCAGCGTCGATCCGGAAACGGAACGCATCATCCAGGCTTCGCTACTCAAGCTGGTAGCGGGCCGGACCTCGATCATCATCGCTCACCGTCTCTCCACCATCGAGCATGCCGATCGCATCATCGTTCTGCACAAAGGCCAGGTTGTCGAGACGGGTACGCACGGTGAGTTGCTGGCCCGCCAGGGCGTCTACAGCCGGCTCTACGAACTCCAGTACAAAGACCAGCTGGCCGCGCCGTAAGGCGCTATTTCATACCGGTGGTCGCGATGCCGCGGACGAAGTACCGCTGTCCGACCAGGTACACGAGCAGGATCGGCAGGATCGCAAGCACCGACCCGGCCATGATGAGGTCCCACTGATTCTGATAGACGGACCTGAACGTGGTCAGGCCGAGCTGGATATTGAACATCGTCGCGTCTTGCATGTAAATCAACCAGTCGAAGAAGCCGTTCCACATCCCGGCGAAGGTCAGAATGCCGGTCGCAAGCAGTGCCGGCCGCGCCAGCGGCAGGATGATCTTCCAGAAGATCCCAAACCATCCCATGCCGTCGACGATGGCCGCCTCCTCCAGATCGCGCGGGATGCTTTTGAAGAACTGCGTCATCAGCAGGATGTACCCCGGTTGCAGGAAGTACAGGACGAGCAGCGCGCCATAGGTGTTGACCAGGTGCGCATTGAGCAGCAGGATATAGCGCGGAACGATGAAGACGAACCCGGGGATGACCATCGTGGCGATCATGATGGCGAACAGCGTGTTCTTGTACGGGAACTCAAGGCGCGCGAACGCGTAGCCGACCAGCGAATCGAAGAAGAGGTTGAGCGCGACCGCCGCGAATGTAATGAAGAAACTATTGAAGACCATGCGCGGGAAACCGTTGATCTGGGTCAGCACATTCAGATAGTTCTCTGGATGCCAGACGGACGGGAGCAGAGTTGGCGGGAAGGCAATCACCTCCGCGGAGGTCTTGAAGGACGAAAGCACCGTCATCACGAATGGGGTGAACAAGAAGAGCGTGATGACGATGTACAGCGCATAGCGGACGACGACTTCGAGCGCGTTGATCCGCTCCGTGGTGTCCTTGACTTGCCGGGGTTCGGGCATCGTGGCAATGGCGACTGGCGCATTGATCTTGGTGTCGAGGGCCTGGCTGCTGCCAATACTCATTTCAGTACTCGATCCGGGTGTCGATCACCCGCCGGGAAATCAGGGTCAGCGCAAAGATCACGAGGCCAAGCACGATCGCCTCGGCGCACGCCACGCCGACCGTGCCGGTGTCCTTGAACAGGTTGTCGTAAATCAACAGAGCAACGCTCAGCGTCGCCTTCAGCGGTCCGCCGGAGGTCATGATGAACATCTGGTCGAAGACCTGGAACGTGCCGATGATCCCGAGAGAGACGACCAGGAAGATGATGGGGCGAAGCAGGGGGATCGTGATGCTGAACAACTTGCGCACCGCACTGGCTCCGTCAACCGCGGACGCCTCGTAGATTTCTTTGGGAATGTCCTGCAACGCGGCCAGGAACATCAACATGAAGGTCGGCGCGGTGGTCCAGATGTTGAGGAACATGATGGCCGGCAGGGCCCATGTGGTGCTCTCGAGGTACGCCTCCGTCGTGTGAATGCCGACCAGCCCGAGGATGCTGTTCAGCAGGCCGGTCGGGTGATAGACGTAGAGAAAGATCATCGAGATGACAACCGAGGACGCGATCGACGGCGTGTACCAGGTCGAGCGGAAGAAATTGCGACCCTTGATCTTGGAGTCGAGCAGGACCGCCAGCAAGAGGGCGAACACGGTTTGTAGGATGACAACCACCACCGCATACTCCGTGGTGTTTCGCATCGCGATCAAGAAGTCCTGGTTCGCCGGCAAGCGCACGTAGTTGCGAAGTCCGACGAACGGATTGTCCAGCGCCAGCAGGTCGTAGTGGTGAAAACTCACCCAGAACGCGAAGATCAGGGCGCCCAGCTGGAGGATCAGGAAGTAGATCAGGTAGGGAGTGACGAAGAGCAATCCGGCCCGGCGTTCCGCGATGGCCATTCCACCGCGCTTGGATCGCCGGGAACCTTTGGCCGTCGCCGCCGGCGCTTGTGGCGCCACGGATACCGCCATCTTCGTCCTCCCTTTCCCTTGTTGAGCTAAATCTTAGCCCGCCTCTATCATCCTCCCGAAATCGCGGCGTTCGCGTCCGCTACGGCTTTGTCCAATGCCGTCTTGACATCAGATTTCCCGAGAAGCACCGACTGAAGCGCGGCGTTCTGCGCGTCGTTGATCTTGGACTCATGCGGTCCAAAGGTCCAGGCGGTCGCGAAGCTCGCGCTGTCGAAGAGGTTCTTGACATCAGGGTTCGAGGTGATCGCGGGATCGCTCCCAAGGTCCTTGCGCGACGGAAGGGCGAACCCACTCTGCAGCACCTGCTGCTGCACGACCTTGCCCGTCATGTACTTCACGAACAGCATGCAGGCATCCTGGTTCTTCGTCTTCGCCGAGCAACCCCAGCCGTTGGTGAAGAGGAGGCTGGATTGTTTGACCGGGAACTTCGGCAGTTGGATGCTGCCGTACGACACGGACGGATAGGTGTCGTGCATGTAGGGGATCAGCCAGCCGCCTTCGATCACCATCGCGGCTTTTTGCTTGCCAAACGCGTCACCGGGCCAGGTCGCGCCCAGCTTGTCGGGGAGGTCCGAGCTCTTGTCCTGAAGCTGGAACGAGCTGTAGAAGGTCAGGGCGTCCTGGGCCTTCTGATCGTTGAAGACGGCTTTGCTCTTGTCACTCGACAGCACCTGGCCGCCGTAACCGAAGAGGAACGCGTCGAAGCGGGCTGCGTCGGCCGGCAGGCTGAGGCCCTTGACCGTCCCCGTCGACAGCTTCTTGGCATCCGACTTGATGTCATCCCATGAGGTGGGCGTCGCCAGCCCGGCCGAGGAGAACATCGACTTGTTGTAGAAGAGCACCAGGTCGCCGAAGTCCTTGGGCAGCGCATACAACTTGCCGTTAAGCTGCCACGGCGTCAGGAGGCTTGGAATGTACTCATCGGTGCTGACACCCCACTTGGACATCAGCGGGGTCAGGTCAAGCAGGCGTCCGGCCGGCCCTGCAAAGTTCATCAGCGAGGTGCTGACGTACATCGCGTCGGGCTCGTTGTTGGCCGACATCTCGGTCTTGATCTTGTCCTCGAAGTTGGTCGGGATCTCCTCCTGGGTGACCTTGATCTTTGGATACTTGGTCATGAAGTCTGCCTCGTACTTCTTGACCAGGGCATTCTCTGTCGGGTTGCCGCCCCAGTTGGCGGCGCGAATGGTGCCACTGACATCTGACTCACTGGTCGCACCCCCGCCGGTCCCGCCGCCGCCGCACGCCGCCAGCAGCACCGACCCTACCGCAGCCAGCGCCAAGCCGAGCCGCATCGATCTCATGAACTCCACCTCCATTACTTCCCGACCTCGCCTGCGCGTAGGGGTACCCGTCCAGCCGGGCTACCCTATAGCATTATTACCTGAAGGTCCCGCTGTCAACATCGGTGACTCCGTATTGGAAATAATTAGACGCCCAATCCCCTGGTTGATCAGCGGCGTCCTCATCGGGATTGGCTTCTTTAGCGCCTTTTCAGGCGGCATTCTGCTGCTGCTGGCCGGGCTGGTCATCGGGGTCACCCTCTTCATCCGGCGACGCGGTCGCCGTCAGGGGTGGCCCGCCCTTCTGTATGGGGCGGGGGTCACCACCGCGGTCCTCCTCTTGCCCTACATCTTGAAGCCGTCACCATGCTCGGCCGGTCGCGGATCCGGCTGCTACCAGGCGTTTACCATCGGCACGTTCGCCGTGGCCGTCGTCGTCGCGCTCGCTGGCCTGGCCTTTGCGGTCGTCGAGATGCGTCGTGGTCCGCGAGTGTGATTTAGCTTCGGGCGAGCGGCGCTTCCTGCAATGCCGGCCGCGGCAGCCGGCCGTGGACGACCTTGAACCCGGTCGTGTTGCCAACGACCTGGACGCGGTCGCGCTCGAGGTGGAGCTCCATCGATCCGTGTCCCGCCCGCAGGTTGCGCAGCGTCAGCGACGGGAGCCAATCCGGAAGATCCGGATTGACGTACATCGTCCGGTTCCGGCCGACCGTATGAATGCCGCACAGGATCGCGATCAGCCGGAAGACCGCCGCCGCGGCCCAGGCTTGCGGGACATTCGCTCCCAGGTAGGGAACTGGAAACGCGCCGGCATCGCGCGGCAGACCCGCAAAGAGCTCAGGCAGCCGGTACGCATCGAATCGTTCAGCCGCGGCGAAGATACCTTCGGCGACTTTCTGGACTTCCGTGTGCCGGCCGGCTCGGCCAAACCCACCGGCGATGGTCGCGTTGTCGTGCGGCCACACGGAGCCGCAGTGATAGGAGTAGGGGTTGTAACCGGGGTGCTTGCTCGATAACGTCCTGATTCCCCAGCCGCTCCACATGTCGGGGGCCATCAGGCGGTCGACGACGCGGCTCGCGCGTTCGGGCGGAACGATGCCGCTGGCCAGGCAATGACCGGCGTTCGACGCCACCGTCTCCAATGGCCGCTTGTCCTTGTCGAGGCCGAGGTAATAGGTGCCTTCCGCTTCCCACCAGAACACCTCGTTGAACTGCTGGTACAGCCGGCGGGCGCGCTCCCGCATGCCCTCGGCCTTCTCAGGCGGCTCCTCGAGGAGTTCGTAGATTTCCGCCATCCGCAGCATCGCGTCGAAGGCGTAACCCTGCAGCTCACAGAGGGCGATGGGCGCCTGCGCGATGGAGCCGTCGCCATTCCGGATTGCGTCCCAGGAATCCTTCCAGCCCTGATTGTCGATGCCCTGCTTCGACCGCTTGAGATATTCCTGAAATCCGTCGCCATCGCGATCGCCGTAGTTCAACAACCATCCCATCGCGGCTTCCGCGTGGCGGCGGTAGCGCCGCAGCAGCCCAACGTCACCGGACCACTGGTAGGCGTAGGAGAGCACGATGATGAAGAGCGGCGTGGCATCGGCAGTACCGTAGTAGGGCGCGAAGGGCAGCAGCTTCAGGCTCGCCAGTTCACCGGTGCGGATTTCGTGCGGGATCTTCCCCGGTTCCTTGTCCTGTTCGGCGTCATCGTCGGTCGCCTGGACCTGCGCCAGCGTCCGGAGCGCCCCAAGCGCAAACTCCGGAAATGCGCTGATGCTTTCCATGGAAACCACGAGGGAATCGCGGCCGAACACGGTCACGAACCAGGGAATGCCTGCCGCCGGCACGAACACACCGCCCCTAGCGGTGGTTTCGACCATCCGGAGGGCTTCGGTGTCTTCGACCGCCTGTTTCCAGATTGCGGGCAGCGTCGGATGACTGGTGACGAGCTCGACAGGGGGGAGCGGATGAGCGATGCGCGAGTCGCCGAGGACGAGTGAGTGACAGGGAAGCGTGCGGGCTGGGCGCGGACCAATGACCGGCAGCCATTTTAGACAGACGTGCCATTCCGCGCCGGGAAGGAGCTCGCAGACGAAGACCAGACGGCCGTTGGCATACTCCGGCTTCGATCCTGCCTTTTCCACTTTCACCACCAGGCCGCGCCGGAAGGTGCGGTTGCGATAGACGCTGCGCAACTCGCCAATGCGCGGCCGCCAGGTGGTCTGGAGGTCGCCGCGGCGGATCAGGCGATGCGATCGCACGTCGAAGATATCGGCAAAGTCGGACTCGATGCCGATTTCCAGCACCAGTCGGACAGGGTGCATGGCGTAGTTGGTCAGGTCGTAGTCTTCATGGACACCCTCCAGGATGGTGCGCTCAATTCGGAAGCCAACCGATCCCACGGGGAGCATGCCATCTGCGCCGTCACCGGTGCCGGACCCGAGGCGGAGCTCGGGTGTCATGAACTCATGGCGCGCCGAAAAATGCTCCACGGTGATGGCGTCGAGCAGCAGCGGTTTCAGGCCGTTGATGGTGACGCCGTAGCCGCTGACGAACCGGGTATCGCGGGCGTAGAAGCCGACGTCGTCCTGGGGCAGCATGGTGGCGTTCGGCTGGCTGATGAGGAACTGTCGGTCGTGGTTGATGGTGAGGGTCGACGGGCCAACCGTGACGGGCATGCGCAGCCGATGTTAGTTGAATTACTTCCGAGGCGAGAAACTCGCCGCCGGGGGGCCGCCGTAACCCCGGACCGTATCCAGCCGGCAGACCGGGGTTTTGGGTCCTACGATGGGGAGGGTTTTGGTCGGCTCGTTTATTTGGAGGGTAAACGTGATGAGGGCCATTCGAATCCTATTTGCGGTGCTTGTCGCCATCTCCAGCCTCGCCGGGACGGGTGCGGCCGGGTCGGCGAGTACGACGTCGACCACGGATGGGGTGACGCCAGGTGCCATCGGCTTGCTCGACTGCAACGGCTATTCACCGATCCAGAAATCGGTCAAACGCAACATGGTCTGCGCCGATCCGCGGGCGCTGTACGATGGCATACCGTCGCGCTTCTACGACAACGGCCACTACATCGGCCACGACGAGCCCAGCATCCGCTTCCTCTCGACCGTGCCCGGCTCGGCCAACGATGTCACCTGGACAGAGCAGCTGCCGATGGATCCGGCTGCCGCGCCGACGGTCGCAACCCCAGGTAGCGACCTGACCCACTGGTTCGAGCTGTCGGCGGCACCATGGTTCGGCATGGCCCTTTGCGATCCGTTCTCGTTTCCGCAGGCCGCTTGTAAGCCGAACAGCGACTCGAATGCGCCGAAGAACCCGCCCACCTTCAACGTCGACGGTGGCGGCAGCTCCTTCCTCGAAGTCCAGTTC
>Ga0070697_100001385_pt1 | contig 18345 bp, 14 predicted proteins | sample KBSK1501metaG_FD_65475 | JGI IMG/M metagenome (GOLD analysis project Ga0070697, IMG submission 65475) | Corn, switchgrass and miscanthus rhizosphere microbial communities from Kellogg Biological Station, Michigan, USA - KBS K1-50-1 metaG | ecosystem: Host-associated > Plants > Roots >... | reverse complement strand
AGCGGGGCTGCTGCGTCAGGTCGATCGCCAGCATGTCGCGGTGGATGTCCACGAACGTCGCCCTGGCGCAATCCCGCAGATCGAGCAGCCGGGAGTCCATGCGGGCGTCAGCGCGACGTGCGGTCGGACGGACCGTCGCCCAGCTCCAGGTGGAACCGGTGCAGGAAACGGTGCACGACCGGCGCAAGCAGGACGGCCACGATGGTCAGGAACGCCACGCCGCTGAACAGAGCGTAGAACGACTCGAACAGCTTGCCGGCGGCCGATGTGATCGGATCGACGGGCCCCATCCCGGTCAGGATCATCGAGGCGTTGACGAGCGCGTCGAGCCAGGCCAGACCGCCCCAGACGTGATATCCGACGACCCCGAACCCTAAAGAGCCGGCGATCAGCGCGCCCGCGACGCAGGCGTGGCCGATCACGCGGTGGATGAACTTCTCGCGGGTGAGCAGCGCCTCATGCCGGCGCTCATACCGATGGCGCCCGGAGGGAGCCGCCGGGGACGCTACGTGTACCATCCGATGGGCCGGTCGTCGAGGTTGATATAGACCTGCTTGATCTCGAGGTACTCGTCCAGACCGTACGGGCCGAGCTCGCGGCCGAATCCCGACTGCTTGTAGCCGCCCCAGGGCGCCTCCACCGGCGCCGGCTGCATGTGATTGACCCACACGATCCCGGCGCGCAGCGCGCGCACCGCCCGCATCGCCTTGAAGATGTCGCGCGTCCAGACCGCCGCCGCCAGGCCGTACGGCGTGTCGTTGGCGATGCGGTAGGCGTCCTCCTCCTTGTCGAAGGGGATCACCGACATGACCGGACCGAAGATCTCGTCGCGGGCGATCGTCGCTTTGTTGTCCACGTCGTAGAAGATCGTCGGCTCCACGAAGAAGCCGCGCTCGGCCCCCTGCGGCAGGCTCTTCGGCCGGCCGCCGCCGACGGCGAGCTTCGCCTCCTTCCTGCCGATCTCGACGTACGACAGGACCTTGTCGAATTGCTCCTGGCTGACCAGCGGTCCCATCTTGACGCCGGGAAGAAGACCGGGGCCGAGCGAGATCGTCTTCGCCCTGTCCACCATCGCGTCCAGGAGTCTCTTGTAGATCGGCCGTTGCACCAGCACGCGGCTCCCGGCCGAGCAGACCTCTCCCTGGTTCAGGAAGACCCCGAACAGCGCCCCCTCGATCGCCTGCTCGAAATCGGCGTCGGCGAAGAAGATGTTGGGCGACTTGCCACCCAGCTCGAGAGAGACCCGTTTCAGCGTGGCGGCCGCCTCGCGCATGATCAGCCGGCCGACGTCGCCGCTTCCCGTGAAGGCGATCTTGTCCACCCCCGGGTGGGTGACGATCGGCGCGCCGGCTTTCTCGCCCACGCCGTTGACGATGTTGACGACGCCGCGCGGCACGCCGCACTCTTCGAACCCCTTCGCGAGCTCCATGATCGAGACCGGGGTCTGCTCGGCCGGCTTCAGGACGCAGGTGCAGCCGGCGGCCAGGGCCGGGGCCAGCTTCTGCACCGCCATCATCAGCGGATAGTTCCACGGGACGATCTGGCCCGCGACGCCGACCGGCTCCTTCACGGCGAGCGCCAGGGCGTTGTCGGGGACGGTCAGCACGTCGCCGCGGATCTTCGTCGCCATACCGCCGTAGTACTCGAAGCAGAAGGCGGCGTCCGAGACGTCCCCTTCCGCCTCGGCCAGCGGCTTGCCGTTGTTGAGCGTCTCGATCTCGGCGAGCGTCCTGGCGTTCGCCCGGACGTGCGCGGCCAGGCGGAACAGGATGGCGCCGCGCTCCCGGGCCGAGGTGCCGGGCCAGCCATCGTGATCGAAAGCGCGCCGCGCGGCCTGGACCGCCCGGTCCACATCGGGGGCGCCGGAGTCGGGGACCCGCGCGATCGTCTCCAGGGTGGCCGGATTGATCGCCTCGAGCGTCTTGCCGGACGCGGCGTCCACCCACTCGCCGTCGATGTAGTTCTTGTAGACGCGCATCGGCCCCCCCACGTCGTCGAAGCGTAGCGATTCGCGGCTCCCAGTGTCAACCGGCGGGGCGCGGGCGGCAGGCCGCAGCGCCGCGCGGCTCATGCTCGCTCGCGCAGGATCGTGGGCATCCATCCGTTCCGCATTCCGCGGCTCGAAATCGCCGCACGGCGCCGCGGCCTGCCGCCCTCGTCAGTCGTTATCGTGAGATACCCGTTCGTACCAGGTCGCCGGCGTGTGCGGAACGGGTGTAGGATGTCGCGTATCAAGGACATCCCCCTGCGCGGGTCCGATCTGGAGAAGGAGAACTCCATGACGAAAAGCGTCAAAGCGATTCCCGAGGGTTTTCATACCGTCACGCCGTACCTGGTGCAGCGCGACGCCAAGCGCGCCATCGAGTTCTACAGAAAGGCGTTCGGCGCCGAGACCCGGGTGAACATGCCCGGGCCGGACGGCCGGGTCATGCATGCCGAGATCAAGATCGGAGACTCGGTCGTCTTCGTGTCCGATGAGTATCCCGAGATGATGCCCGGCATCAAGTCGCCGCAATCCGCCGGCGTCGCCACGAGCTCGACCTTCCTGTACGTCCAGGACGCGGACGCCGTGTTCAACAAGGCGGTGGAAGCCGGCGCCAAGGTTCTGCAGCCGGTGGCCGACATGTTCTGGGGCGACCGCTACGGCAAGGTCATCGATCCGTTCGGCCATCACTGGGGCATAGCGACCCACAAGGAAGACCTCACACCCGAACAGATGGAGAAGGGCCGGGTCGAGTTCGAAAAAAAGATGGGGCAGAAGAAGACGTAGCATTCCTGCACCGGCGCCGCCGGGCGGTCGACCGCCCGGCGGCGACCGGAGAACGCGCGCGGCGGCGAGGCCGCCGCGGAGACACACGATGGTCGATTTCGCCCTGACGGACGAACAGCAGCAGTTGCGCGCCCTGGCGCGCGAGTTCGCCGCCAGGGAGATCGCCCCCAAGGCCGCGCATCACGACCAGAGCGGCGAGTTCCCGCGCGAGATCTGCCGCAAGGCGTGGGACCTGGGGCTGATGAACACCCACATCCCGGAGGCGTACGGCGGACCCGGTCTCGGCGTTCTCGATGGCTGCCTGATCGCGGAGGAGGTGGCCTGGGGCTGCACCGGTATCGGCACGGCGATGGAGGCCAACACCCTCGCCGAGGCGCCCGTGATCGTCGGCGGGTCGGACGAGCAGAAGCGGCGCTTCCTGACCCCGATGACGAAGGAGTTCAAGTTCGCGGCCTACTGTGTCACCGAGCCGCAGGCCGGCTCCGACGTGCAGGGGATCAAGACGGTCGCCCGCAAGGTCGGCGACGACTACTTGCTGAAGGGATCGAAAATGTGGATCACCAACGGCAGCGTCGCCGACTGGTACTTCGTGGTCGCCTACACCGACCCGGCGCAGCGCTACAAGGGGATGAGCGCCTTCCTGGTGCCGCGCGACACGCCCGGCATCGAGGTCGGCAAGAAGGAGCAGAACCTGGGCCAGCGCGCCTCGGACACGCGGGCCATCACGTTCAACGACGTGAAGGTGCCGAAGGCGAACCTGGTCGGTCAGGAGGGCAAGGGGTTCCTCCTGGCGATGACCGCCTTCGACCACAGCCGCCCGGTCGTCTCGGCCGCCGCCGTCGGTCTCGCCCGCTCCGCCATGGAGCACGCCATCCGTTACGCCGGCGAGCGCTCGACCTTTGGAGTCCCGATCCACAAGCACCAGGCGGTCGCGTTCCTGATCGCCGACATGGCGATGAAGATCGAGGCGGCCCGCCTGCTCGTCTGGCAGTCGGCCTGGAAGATCGACCGCGGGGAGCGCAACACCAAGGAGGCGGCGTTCGCGAAGGCGTTCGGCGCCGACACCGCGATGGAGACGGCGCTGAACGCCGTCCAGGTGTTCGGCGGGTACGGCTTCTCGCGCGAATATCCCGTCGAGAAGCTGATGCGCGACGCCAAGGTGTTCCAGATCTACGAAGGAACTTCGCAAATCCAGCGTGTCATCATCGCGAAGGAGATTTTCGAGAGGTCCTGAGACCGGTGACGCGTCCCGTGGAAAGGGGGCGCCCGTGCGCGCGTTGTTCAGGACGTTCCTTGTGGCGGGGATTTCAGTCGGCGCGGCCGGACCGCTGCTGGCGCAGTGCGTGCCGACGGTCGCCTTCGTCACCGATCAGAATCAGGGACGTCTCGTGGCCGTCGACCTCGGGACCGGGGCGAGCGCGCCGGTCGCGTTCGGTCTCAACGTTCCGATGGGGGTCGATCTCGACCCGACCGAGTCGATCGCCTACGTCGCCGACTGGCAGAGCGGTCAATTACTGAAGATCGATCTCACCACCCATGCGATCACGACGGTCGCTCCGGGGCTGAGCAATCCGGCCGACGTGGACGTGAACGCGGCGGGCACGATCGCCTACGTCGTGCAGCAGACCAGCGGCGTCCTGTCGGCCGTCAACCTCGCCAGCGGCGTCGTCACCACGATCGCGACCGGTCTCAGCGGCCCGTCCGGCGTTTCGCTCGACAACCACGAGGGCTTCGCGTTCGTGACCGAGAAGGGTCTCGGACGGCTGACCGCGGTCAACCTGAGCACCGGTGGCAAGGTGGTGGAGGCGTCCGGTCTCGGGATGCCGATCGGCGTCGCCAACGATCCCCTGAACCACGGCATCTATTTCACCAAAGGGGATCTTTCGCTCTACGACTTCCGGGTCTTCATGACCCGGCTGATCACGCCGAATCTCAGCGCGCCGGAAGGCGTGGCCATGAACGCCTCGGGGACCACCGCCTTCGTGGCCGAGAAAGGGAGCGGCGAGCTGTCGTCCGTGGATATCCTGAGCGGCGCCGTCGCGCTCATCGCCCCGGGTCTCGGGTCGCCGAGCGGTGTCGCCCTGGCGTGCAATCCCACCTACTCCCCCCTGGTGTTCCGCGGTCAGGTCGAGCGTGCGTCGACCTCGCCCTGCCTGCAGGAGACGCATATTCTGACCGACCCGTGCACCGGGGCCGAGACCCTCCTCACCTCCACCCAGTACAACCTCGACGCCTCGCTCTGCTCCTCCATCACCGTGAGCGGCCCCGACGTCGGGGTCGAGTGCCCGGTCATCGACGTCAAAACCATCGACCCCAGTCCGCCGGCGTGCACCGTCATGGTGCGTGAGCTCGCGATCCAGGGAGGGGTCGACTCACAGATGACGTGGACACGCGTGCCGTGCGCCTATTCCTACGACGCGATCCGCGGGGACGTGGCGGGGCTGGCCTCGGGCGCGACGAACATCGATCTGGGCCAGGTCCTCTGTCTCGGGGACGACCTGCCGGCCAACGAGCTGTCGTTCTACGACGGACCGCACGACACGGAGAACCCGGGCTTCGGGCAGGCGTTCTTCTATCTCGTCCGGGTGAACGGCGCCCCCTATCTGGCGTCGCCGTACGGATACTCCAGCGACAGCCGGAACGAGGTGCCGTCTTCGGGGGATTGCGTCCGCTAGCCTTCCGGCCAGTACCTCTCGGTGACGATCTTGTCCTGCGTGTAGAACTGGACGATCGCCTTCCCCTGCGCCTTGATGTGGGAGAACTGCGACGCCTTGGCGCCCCCGAACGGCAGGTAGGCGACCGGGGCCGGGATACCGACGTTGATCCCGATCATGCCGGCCTGGGCCTCCAGCTTGAAGCGCCGGGCGTGGTACCCGTTCTGCGTGTAAATCGAGGCGCCGTTGCCGTAGGGGTGATCGTTGACGATGCGGATGGCCTCGTCCAGCGTGCCGGCCTTCAGGATGATCTGCACCGGGCCGAAGATCTCGGTCTGGTGGATGGTCATGCCGGGCCGGACCTCGGTGAAGATGGTGGGGCCGATGAAGTGCCCGCGCTCGCACCCCGCCACCGTGACACCGCGGCCGTCGAGGGCGAGACGCGCCCCCTCCTTCACCCCGGCGTCGATCATCGACAGGATGAATTCGAGCGCCTTCGCCGAGATGACCGGGCCGACCACCATCGCCAGATCGGCGACTTTCGGATCGAGCGGGTTGGCGACCCTCACCTCGCGTGAGGCGCGCACGAACCGATCGGTGACCTCGCGGTAGGTCGCGTCGCCGACGCAGACGATCGCCGAGGACGCCATGCAGCGCTGACCGGCGCAGCCGTAGCCGGAGGTGGTCATGTTCCGGATCGCCTCGTCCATGCGGGCGTCCGGCATGACCACCAGGTGGTTCTTGGCGCCGCCCATCGCCTGGAAGCGCTTGTTGCTCCGGACACAGGCCTCGGCCACGGCCCTGGCCGTGGTCGTGCGTCCGACGACGGAGACGCCGGCGACGTCACGGCTCGCCAGGAACGCCTCCGCGACCTTCGCGTCGCCGTTCACCAGATTGAAGACACCTTTCGGAAACCCGCAGCGATCGATGAATTCGGTGAGCCGTTGCATGGTGCAGGGGACGATCTCGGACGGCTTGACGACGACCGTGTTGCCGGTGGCGAGGGCGTACGGGATGAACCAGAACGGCACCATGGCGGGGAAGTTGAACGGGGCGATGATGGCGAAGACCCCGATCGGCAGCCGCAGGACCTGGCCGTCGATGCCCGGCGCGGCGCCGACCAGGACGTCGCCCTGCTGTAGGACCGGCATGCCGCAGGCGGTCTCGACGTTTTCCAGCGCGCGGTCCACTTCGGCGCGGGCGTCCGGGAGCGATTTGCCGTTCTCCTCCGCGATGAGCCGGGCGAGCGTCTCCCGGTCGGCCCGGATCATCTCGGCCAGGTGGAACAGAGGGGCGACCCGCTTGTCGGCCGGCACGACGGCCCAGGAGGGGAACGCCGCCCTGGCGGCGGCGATCGCCGCGCCGGTTTCGGCCGCGCTCGACAGCGGCACCCGGGCGATCGTCTCGCCGGTCGACGGGTTCTCGACGTCGAGCCAGTCGCCGCCGGCCGGCTCGCGCCACTCGCCGCCGACGTAGTTGCGAAGCCTCCGGTCCGGCATGACCGCCTCCCGCGGGGTTCTGGAAGAGACCCCTATTTTACCCTACGACACGACGGCGGGGGTCGAACGCGGGCCGGCGGGGGCCGGCTCCGGGCCGGCGAGGGTCTCGCCGCCGCGCGCGCGTGAGGCGAGCATTCCGCAGGCGGCGTGGATGTCGGGGCCGCCCGAGTAGCGCCGGACGAACCCGATGCCGCGGGCGCCGAGAGCGGTCAGGAAGGCGGAGCGCTCGGAGTCGGTGGCCCTCTCGAACCGGCCGGACGGGTCGTTCACGTCGATGATCGACAGACGGACCGGCACGCCGCGGAACAGACGGGCCAGCTCCTCCGCCTCGTCCTCGCCGGTGTTGAAACCCGACATCAGGACCCAGGCGAGGTTCACGCGGTCGCCGCGGGTCAGGGCATGCCGGCGCATCGCCGCGGCCAGTTCGCGCACGCCGTGGCGCCGGCCGGCCGGGATCAGGCGCGCGCGTTTCGCGTCGAAAGCGGAGGTCAGGGAGAGGATCAGCCGGTAGACGTGACCCTCCGCGGTGTAACGCTCGATCATCGGCAGGATACCGACCGTCGCGATGGTGATGTTCTGCCCGCGGATGCGCCCGCCGCAGGGATGCTGCAGGATCTGCGCCGCGCGGATGACGTTGTCGTAGTTCTGGAACGGCTCGCCCTGTCCCTGGAAGACCACGCCGGTCACCGGCCGCCCGGGCGCCTCGCGCCGAACCGTCAGCACCTGCTCGACGATCTCCCAGGGCTCCAGGTCGCGCGTGAAGCCGATCCGGCCGGTCTCGCAGAAGGCGCAGGCCAGGGCGCATCCGGCCTGCGTGGACACGCACACGCTCCAGCGCGGACGATCGAGCGGTATGCGAACCGTCTCGAAGGTGTCGCCCTGCGACCGGAACAGGTACTTGACGAACGGATCGACGACGCTGCGGCGGCGGTCGAGGACCTCGAGACGCGTGACGCGGGCGCCGTCGAGGAGGGAGCGCAGGTGGCGCTTCGGGAGACCGCGCACCCCGTCCAGGTCGTCGCGATCCTCGGCGACGAGACGGTTGACGATCCGGTTGGCCAGGGCGGGACCGAGACGCAGGTCGGGCCGGGAGGCGGCGAGGGTCGCCGGTGTGTGGTTGCGCAGGTGGTCCGGACCGCTCAGACGATCACTCCCGCGATCCGCTCGAGCGCCCAGTCGACCTCCTCGCGGGTGATCACGAGAGGTGGGGCGAAGCGGATGACCTGGTCGTGCGTCTCCTTCGCCAGGATGCCGAGAGCCATCAGCTTCTCGCAGTAGGGGCGCGCCTTGCCGTGCTCCGTCTTGATCTCCACGCCGATCAGCAGGCCCTTGCCGCGGACCTGCCTGACCTTGTCGGTCCGGACGTCGCGCAGGCGCTTCATGAAGTAGTCCCCCATCTCGGCGGAGCGGTCGGCGAGCCTCTCCTCGACCAGGACGTCGAGCGCGGCCATGCCGGCGGCGCAGGCGAGCGGGTTCCCGCCGAACGTCGAGCCGTGGTCGCCCGGGCGGAACAGACCGAGCGTGTCGCGCCGGCCGATGACGGCGGACACCGGCAGCACCCCCCCGCCGAGCGCCTTTCCGACCACGACGAGATCGGGGTCCACCCCCTCGTGCTGGTAGCAGAACATCCGGCCGGTGCGGCCGAAACCGGTCTGGATCTCGTCGGCGATCAAAAGCACGCGGTTCTTGCGGCAGATCTCCGCCGCATTCCGGAGATAGCCCTCACGCGGCATCAGGATGCCTGCCTCGCCCTGGATCGGCTCCACCAGGAAGCCGACGGTGTGCGGCGTGATCGCCTTCTCCAGCGCCTCGAGATCGTCGTACGGAATCAGCCGGAAGCCGGGCGTGAACGGACCGAAGTCCTCGCGATACTGCTCTTCCGACGAGAAGCCGACGATGGTCGTCGTGCGCCCGTGGAAGTTGTTCTCGCAGACGATGATCTCGGCCCGGTCCCTGGGGACGTTCTTGACCTTGTAGCCCCACTTGCGGGCCGTCTTGATCGCGGTCTCGACCGCCTCGGCGCCGCTGTTCATCAGGAGGGTCATCTCCTTGTCGGCCAGGCGGCAGAGCTTCTCGCACAGCGGCCCGAACAGCTCGTTGTGGAAGGCGCGCGAGGTCAGGGTGATCCGGTCGAGCTGGTCCTTCAGCGCCTGCACGATGCGCGGATGCCGGTGCCCGTGGTTCAGCGCCGAGTAAGCCGACAGCATGTCCATGTACCGGTTCCCGTCGGGGTCGTACACCCAGACCCCCTCGCCGCGCGCCAGGACCACCGGCAGCGGATGGTAGTTGTGGGCGCTCCAGGTGGAGGCGAGATCGATGAGGTGCGCGGTCGTTCCGCGGGCGGCGACGGTCGCTTTGGACGAAGGGGTCATGATGTCTCCTTAAGCCGCGGATCATACACCAGGAGCCGGCGGGGGCCGTGTCCCGCGCGGGCTCAGAGCGGAAGGGGCGTCCCCAGCCCCTTCGCCGCGGCGCGCTCCAGGACGAGCGGGGCGGTCGCCATGTCGTCGAGGGCGATCCCGAGACTCATGCAGAACAGACGCTCGCCGTCGCGACGGCGGCCGTCCTTCAGACCGGCGACCACCTCGCCGAGATCGGCGAACACCTCCGGGATGCGCTGGAAGTAGACGCCGCCGTCGCGGGTGTGCCGGAGCTGCGCCGTGTCGTCGGTGTAGAAGCGTTCGGCCGCGGCCATCGCCTCCGGTGTGAAGTAGGAGTCGTAGTCGAGCGGCAGGGCCAGGCAGCCCTCGGCGAGCCACTCAGGCTCGATGACCGGGTTCGGCCGGGAGCGGATCGGCCCGGCGGTGACGACGATGTCGGTTTCCTCGACGGCGGCGCGCGGCGTCGCGACGGCGCTGAACGCGATGCCCGGATGGGCCGTCGCAGCCTCGGCGCAGTAACGCGCCGCGCGCTCGGGGTGGATATCGTAGGCGCGCACCCGACGCAGCGAGGGCAGAACCGAGGCGATCGCCTCGAGGTTGGTGCGCGACTGGACGCCGCAGCCGAGGATGCCGAACGAGCCCGCGCCCGCGCGCGCCAGGTGCTTCACGGCCACGGCGCTGGCGGCCCCCGTGCGCATCGCGGTGATCCAGGTGGCGTCCATGACCGCCTTCGGCAGGCCGGTCTCCGCGTCGTTCAGGATCAAAAGACCGGTGATGTACGGCAGCCCGCGCTTCAGATTTCCGGGAAAGCCGCCGATCCACTTGACGCCCACCGCGCCGAGGGCGCCGATGCAGGCCGGCATCGCGTGGATGAAGTTGTCGCCGCCGGGCGGACCGGGGTGGACGCCGGGCTTGGGCGGCATCTCGACGCGTCCGAGGCCTTTCTCGCGGAAAGCGGTCTCGAGACGCTCGATGATCGCGGTCATCGGGACGCCGGCCGCCTCGACGTCGGCGCGCGACAGATACAGGATCTCGCGCGCGGACATCAGGAGCGTCGACCACCCGCGGGGGTCTCCGGTCCGCGGCCGAGCGTCTCCTGGAGCCCGCCGGTGTGACCGGGGGCGAAATCGAGAGTGCGGATCGGGTACGGCACGACGATCCCCTCGCGCCGGTAGCGGGTCTGCAGGCGCTTGACGAACTCGTGACGGATCGCCGGCACCGATTCGATCTCGCGCGCGCGCAGCACGACCTGAAGCAGGAGGGCGCTGTCCCCGAAGCCCTGGAAGTGAAGCGACGGCTCGGACTGCGCCACCCCGCCCGTCACGCCGCGCACGACCTCGCGGGCCACCTCCAGCGTCACCTTCTCGACCAGCGGGAGATCGCTGGCGAAGTGCACGCCGATCGGGATCGTCACGGCGATCTCCCGGTCGGGCAGGTCGTAGTTGATGATGATGCCGCCCGACAGCTTCGAGTTCGGGATGATCAGCATGTTGTTGTTGGTCATCCGGATCCAGGTGCTGCGCCAGCCGATCCGGGTGACGTACCCTTCCTCGCCGCCCGGGAGCCGCACCAGCTGCCCGGGCTCGATCGGCTTGTCGGCGATCATGTAGATCCCCGCGAACAGGTTGGCGAGCGTGTCCTGCAGCGCCAGGGCGACGGCGAGACTGCCGACGCCCAGCGACGCCAGGATCGGCGTGATCGAGATGCCGATGCTGTCGAGGAAGATCAACAGGCCGATCCCGACGATGACGCCGCGCAGACCCGCCTGGATCAGCCCGCGCGCCCCCCGCAGGATCGGAGAGGCCGCCGCCAGGCGATCCAGGACGCCGCTCGTGGCCCGGTCGACGAACAGCACGAGCGCGAGCGCGATCGAGAAGGCGAACAGGACGTCGAAGGCGCGGTCCCATTCGGGGGCCAGCGGCAGGATCCGGTCGCACAGCAGAAAACCGCTCGCCAGGATGGCGATGAGCAGCGGCAGCGACAGAGAGCCGACCAGGACGTCGTCCCAGGTCCAGGCGGTCCTCGCCGCCACTCTCCGGATGGCGCCGAGGACGATTTTCTTGACGACGAGGAAGACGGCGATCCAGAGGACAAGGGCGGCGGGCCCCTGCACCCAGGGCGAGGCGGCCCACTCGGCGAGCGTCATCCCCGCGAGCATCGGCTCATCTCAGACGAACTTCTTCGTGTGCGGCCAGAGCTCGGCGAGGGGCGCCCGCGGCCCGCGGCCGACGTAGATCGGCAGATCGTTCTCGTACGGCATGACATAGTCGTTGGTGAAGGTCTCTCCCAGCGTGACGTCCGCGAACGATTTCCGGACGTCCTCCTCGCTCTCGCCCATCGTGATCACCACCTGCACCGGCCGGTCCCCCGGTCCCCACAGATAGTAGCTGTTGTGGCCGCTCACCGCCTTCGGGAGCCCGTACTTCGGCCCGAGCAGATCGATCGCCCCGGCCTCCCCGTAGTTCGACGCGAAGATGGCGCAGCGCGCCTGCTCGTCGGGCGGCAGGCGGTGGTACACGCGCGCCACCGTCGCCACCATCTCCTCCCAGCCGAACATGTCGGCGTAGTGTTGCGGCAGGCGGCCCATCGCGTGCCGCTCCTCCTTGACCGCGGCGGCGCCCCCGAACAGCGCCTGGTACCTGATGAACGTCTCGATCGGCAGGATCGGGAGCACCAGCGGCGCGGTGACCGCGCCCCCCGCGAGGAGGGACGCGACGATCGCCGGTTTCAGCCAGCGCGCCACGCGGCCGGCGCCGGCGGTCGCGCGCGTCTCGATCGACCGCCCGATGGCGACGGCGCCGCCGGCGAGGAGCATCGGGTAGATCGGCGCCAGATAGTACGCCTTGGCCTGCTGGACGGTCAGGAGCAGGAAGACCGCGACGTAGACCAGGCCGAGAAGACGATATTTCCGCCCCTCCCTCCCGAACAGGAAGGAACCGAGCCCGGCGAGCCAGACCGGCAGCGTGAGCGGGTGGATCTCGACGACCTGGCCCAGGAAGAACTCCAGCGGCGTGCCGTGGTAGTTCTTCAGACGCTGCGCGTTCTGCATGAACTCGAGCGTCGGCCAGCCGTGACGCACCTCCCAGAGGACGTTCGGCAGGACGATGAGACCGGCGGCGAGCGCGCCGGCCCACAGCCAGCCGCTCTTCAAGTGTGTGCGCTGCGGCGTCAGGAGGAGCGCGACCGCCACGCCGAACCCGAAGAACAGCATGGAGGACTTGTTCATGAGACCGAGACCCGCCACCACGCCGAACGCGAGCCACAGCCGCGGGTCGTCCCGCCGGACGATCAGGATCAGGATGCCGGCGCCGGCGGTCCAGAAGAGCTGGTCGAAGACATTCATCGAAAGATAGTTGCCGATGAACAGGTAGGTCGGCGCGATCAGGATGGCGATCGCCGCCAGGCACTGGCTGTACCGCGAGCCGCCGAGCGCGCGGGCCAGCAAACCGGTCAGGAGGACCACGGCGGCCGAAGCGACGGCCGGCACGAAACGGATCGCCGGGAGCGAGTCGCCCAGGAGCGCCCTGGCGGCCCGCGCCACCAGCGCCACGAGCGGCGGGTGATCGACGTATCCCCAGTCGAGGTGCTCGCCGCAGGCGAGGTAGTAGAACTCGTCGCGGAAGTAGCCGTAGCCCCGGTTGAAGACGAGATGCAGCAGGAGGGTGGACGCCGCCAGGACCAGGAGCATGGAGATGCCGCCGGAGGTCCGACCGGGGGAAGAAGGCGCGGCCGGCGGGCCGGCCTGTCCCTCACTCATACAGGCGGAACGCGCGGCACTCCCGCTCGAACGCCGCGATCTCCTTCCGCCAGCCGCGCGTCATCTCCCGCAAGTCGCCCCCCGACTCGAGCGCGGCGCGAACGGCCGGGTCGCCCGTCAGGACATCGATCGGCAGCCGATCGGTGACGTACTCGTACGGCGGCTGTTTCCATTCGAACCGGTCGCGGTGCGTGGCGATGATGTCCTGCAGCAGGGCGAGGGTGGTCGCGTAGGGACGGAAGGTCTCCACGTCGGTCACCTGGATCTGGAAGCCCTGGCAGACCTGCCTCGACCATTTGTGGAACGTCGGCTCGAAGTCATGATCGCGCAGGATCAGACCGGGGAGACGGCGCTTCTCGAACCGGCGGCGCACCGCGCCGGGATCGAGCCAGGGCGCCCCGAAGATCTCGAACGGGCGCGTGGTCCCGCGGCCCTCCGACAGGTTGGTCCCTTCCAGAAGGACCTGACCGGGATAGACGACGGCCGTGTCGAACGTCGGCATGTTGGGAGAGGGCAGGACCCAGGGCAGACCGGTGTCCCGGAACAGCATGTCCCTGCTCCAGCCGTTCATCGGCACCACGGTCAGCTGACAGCGACCGGGGCAGCGCCAGCCGACGCCGTCGGCGCGGCCGGCGGGGCGCGCCGCCCCGGTGCTCTCCGGCGGGAGCCCGGAGGCGGTCGCGCGACCCAGACGCGCGTTCACGAGGGCCGCGAGCTCCCCGAGCGTCAGCGCGTGACGCATCGGGACCGGGTAGAGTCCGACGAAGGAGGTGTAGCCGGGACGGATCAGGTTCCCCTCCAGCATCAGGCCGCCGAGCGGGTTCGGTCGATCGAGAACGACCACCTCGCGCCCCATCTCGGCGCAGGCCTCGAGCGCCAGGGCCGTGGTCCACTCGAAGGTGTAGACGCGTGTCCCCACGTCCTGCAGATCGACCAGCAGGACGTCGATGTCCTGCAGCATGGCGGGTGTCGGCGAGCGGGTCTCCGAATACAGGCTGTGCACGGGAATCCCGAGCCCGGCATCGGCGCCGTGGCGCGATTCGATCATGTTGTCCTGCTTCTCCCCCGCGATGCCGTGCTGGGGACCGAACAGGGCGCGCAGGCTCTTGCGGCCGTACAGATCCACGATCACCTGCCGGGACGAGACGTAGCGGGATGTGACCGAGGCCGGGTGCATGAGAAGACCGATCCGCCGGCCACGCAGCCAGCGAGGCCGGGCCCAGGCCAGGACCTCGATGCCGGTCAGGACCCTCGGCGCCTTCCCGGTGGCCCGGGCGGCGGACGCGCCGCGCCGCGTCGTCCTGCGGTCACCGTCGCGCGTTCGCCCACGGGTCGCTTGAGTCAAGGAGGGTTGGCCCCGGTGCATCGATTGGAGCGCGGAGTATATATCGAGCCGGGAGCTCGAAGGTACAATGGTCCGGGGAGGAACCGATGCGACGACTCATGGCAGTGGGCGGGATGACGCTCTGTGCGATTCTTGTCTCGAGCGCGGCGCCCGGACACCCGCTCGCCTCGGATGAAAGCGCGGGGCAGAAGCTGGTCGCGTGCACGATGACGTTCAATCTCAAGGGCTGGTCGGCGTTCTACAAGACGGCCAAGGGCGACGGCACCATCACTTGCGACAACGGCCAGAAGGCCAAGGTGACGATCAAGGCGACCGGCGGCGGCCTCACCTTCGGGAAATCGGAGATCATCGGCGGCAGCGGCAAGTTCAGCGGGGCGCGCGGCATCGACGAGCTGTTCGGATCGTACGCGCAATCGGAGGCCCATGCGGGCGCGGGCAAGTCGGCCGACGCGCAGGCGATGACGAAGGGGGAGGTCTCGCTGGCGCTGCACGGCAAGGGGCGCGGCGTCGATATCGGTTTCGCGTTCGGGAAATTCACCATCGATCGGGCGCGCTGAGCGCCGGCGGGAGGCCGTCCCGATCCCCCCGGCGACGCGTAATCCACGCGCCGTCACATCTTTAGACCCTTGTGTATAATACGAGGCTCTGAAACTCGAAGACACCGTCGCGCCCGAGCCGCGGGTCCTGCCCCCGACCGGCCCGGCGCCACTCTCGTGACAAAGTAGCGGGAACCATCGCCCGGCACCGGTCGTTGAACGGTTGGACACGGACGGTCGCCGCGTCCCGCAGCATCAACTCAATATCAAGAGGTTGGAGAGGCCGATGAACGCCAGCACCCGTCGCAAGCGCGCCTTGATCTTCGGCACCGTCATGCTCGTCCTCGTCGCGGCCGCCTCGGCCGTCGGTTACCAGATCTATGGGAAGTACCACGCCGCCCCGGCGGACCCGGGTGCGGTGGTCGCGAAGAACGACGGCGCCCAGAGCGGCGCCGTCCCGGCCGGCAACCCCCCCAAGCCGGCCGCCACGGCCGGCCAGGACAGACAGGACAAGAAGGACGGCGACGCGGCCGAGAAGGAGAAAGCCCCGGTGCCGGTCAGCGTCGCCCCGATCAACCGGGGCGCGGTCTCCGCCTACATCTCGTCGACCGCCAACCTGGTCGCCGACGCCGAGGTCAAGGTCCTCGCGGAGGCGGAGGGACGGATCGCCGACCTCCTGGTCGAGGAGGGCGATCGGGTGAAGAAGGGGCAGGTCCTGGCGCAGCTGGTCAAGGACGACGCCGAGATCGCCGTGAAGAAGGCGAAATACAAGGCGGACGGCGCGGGGATCAACTTCGACCGGGCCCAGAAGGGGCTGACCGACGGTCTGATCAGCCGCGAGCTCTACGACAAGGTCGCTCTCGACAGCCAGGTCGCGCAGCAGGAGCTGGCGGAGGCGCAGTGGCGCCTGGAGAAGACCACCATCCGCGCGCCGTTCGGCGGCCGGGTGACCGAAAGATTCGTGAAGCTCGGCCAGCATCTCAACCTGAGCGACCAGCTGTTCACCGTCTCCGATTTCGATCCTCTGATCGCGAAGATCTTCCTGCCGGAGAAGGACGTCTTCGGGCTGAAGGAGGGACGCGATGTCCGCATCACCCTGAAGGCCAGCGACGCGACGCGGTTCCGCGGCAGGATCCGGCAGATCAGCCCCGTGGTCGACACCTCGACCGGCACGGTGAAGCTGACGATCGAGGCGATGGAGCCGCCCGCCGAGGTCCGTCCGGGCGCCTTCGTCACCATCGACATCGTGCGCGAGACGCACGCGCAGGCGGTCCTGGTGCCGCGCGAGGCAGTGATCCGCGAGCTGCAGGCCGCCTACATCTTCGTCGCCAAGGGGAACGTGGCGGAGAAGCGGACCGTCGCTCTCGGTCTCGAGGAGGGCGGCCGCATCGAGGCCCTGTCGGGCGTCGTGCCCGGCGAGCAGGCGATCGTCGCGGGCCAGGGCGGGCTGAAGCAGGGCACCGCCATCAAGGTCATCCCCTCGCCGGAGGCCTCCGACCTGCGCGCCGCCGGCGACGATCCGGCCCGCGGCTAGGCCGCGGGGAGCCGGGGGCCGGCGATGAGCCTGATCGAGTTCTCCCTCAAGCGTCGCGTCACCGTCTTCATGTGCGCGATCGCCCTGGTGGTGTTCGGCATCGTCGCCTTCACCCGCCTGCCGATCAATCTCCTCCCGAACATCTCGTATCCCAGCCTGACGGTCGAGACCCGCTACCAGGGCGCGGCGCCCGGCGAGATGGAGTCGCTCGTCAGCCGTCCGATCGAGGAGGCGGTGGGCGTCGTGGCCGGCGTGCAGCGTCTGACCTCCGTGTCGCGCCCGGGTCTGTCGCAGGTGACGCTCGAGTTCGGCTGGGGGCGCAACATGGACTTCGCCGCCCTCGACGTGCGCGAGAAGCTCGACCTCGTCCGGCTGCCGCGCGAGGCGGACAAGCCGGTCGTCCTGCGTCTCGACCCGAACAACGACCCGATCCTGCGTCTCTATCTGACCGGCGGGTCGAACCTGTACCAGCTGCGCTACGTGGCCGACGAAGTCCTGAAGAAGGACCTGGAGTCGACCGAGGGCGTGGCGGCGATCAAGGTCAACGGCGGCTACGAGGAGGAGATCCAGGTCAAGGTCGATCAGGGAAAGCTGGCGCTCCTGGGCGTCGGCATCCAGGACGTCAACCAGAAGCTGTTCCGCGAGAACGTGAACCAGGCCGGCGGCAGCCTGTACGAGCAGGAGGCGCGCTACCTGGTGCGCGCCCGCAACGAGTTCAAGGATCTGGACGACATCATGAAGACCGTCCTGGTCACGAGGGACGGCCGCAATGTCCTGATGTCGGACGTCGCCGAAGTGACGCGCGGCCACAAGCAGCGGGAGGCGCTCACCCGCTTCGGCGGTCAGGAAGCCGTCGAGCTGGCGATCTACAAGGAAGGGGACGGCAACACGGTGTCGGTGGCCCGCGCCGTGCAGAAGCGTCTTGAGAAAGTCGGGAAGGAGCTGCCGGCGGGCGTCGTGGTGACCACCGGCGTGGACCAGTCGCGCTTCATCCAGGATTCGATCCACGAGGTCATCGTCAACGCGCTCGAGGGCGGGGCGCTCTCCATCCTGATCATCCTGTTATTCCTGAAGGACCTGTTCAGCACGGTCATCATCAGCGTGTCGATCCCGATCTCGATCATCGCCACGTTCTTCCTGATGTACCAGACCGGCACGACGCTCAACGTCATGTCGCTGGGCGGCCTGGCGCTCGGCGTCGGCATGCTGGTGGACGATTCGATCGTCGTGCTGGAGGCGATCTTCAAGCGCCGGGAGCGCGGCGAGAGCGGCGCGGTCGCGGCGCAACGGGGCGCCTCGGAGGTCGGGCGCGCGGTCGTTGCCTCGACCCTGACGACGATCGCCGTCTTCGTGCCGGTGGTGTTCGTCGAGGGGATCGCGGCGCAGCTGTTCCGCGACCAGGCGCTGACCGTGTCGTTCTCGCTCCTGGCGTCGCTCGTCGTGTCGCTGACGATCATCCCGATGGTCTCGGCGATGATGGTCGTGTCGCACGCGGCGGCGGACCGGGCCGCTTCCTGCGTCGTGCCGCCGCCCGGGCCCGAGGCGGGCCGGGCGAGGCGCTGGTCGCGCGCGGCGTTCGTGACCGGTCCGGCGGTGACCCTGCGATACATCCGGAGCGGCCTGGGATGGCTCGGGTCGGGCGTCGCCCGCGTGGCGCGCCCGGTCACCTATGTCTTCGATCGCTGTCTCGACGCCGTGATGACGAGCTATCCGGTCGTCCTGCGCTGGGCGCTGCGCGCCCCGGGCACGGTGCTGGGCGTGGCGCTCGCGGCCTTCCTCGGGTCGCTCCTCCTGGCCCGCACCCTCGGGGTCGACCTCATCCCGTCGTTCTCGCAGGGCGAGTTCAGTTTCCTGATCGAGCTGCCGGAG
>Ga0070697_100001384_pt1 | contig 18346 bp, 18 predicted proteins | sample KBSK1501metaG_FD_65475 | JGI IMG/M metagenome (GOLD analysis project Ga0070697, IMG submission 65475) | Corn, switchgrass and miscanthus rhizosphere microbial communities from Kellogg Biological Station, Michigan, USA - KBS K1-50-1 metaG | ecosystem: Host-associated > Plants > Roots >... | reverse complement strand
GCCGTACCTGGCGCACTCAGTAACCGGCGTCGTATTCTTCGGAGAGGTCTGCCCTACGGGCAGGTAGACGACCCCACAAGAGATGACGGTGACCACGGCGTGATTATGTTGATCGTGAACGCCGATCTCAGCCGCCAGTTTGAGTTTGTTCAACAGCAGTGGATGAATTACGGCAACGACTTCGGGCTCGCCAACGATCCTGATCCACTGCTGGGCAATCATGGCACCAATGAAGGCAGACTCGGTGGCGGGCGGATGACCATCGAAGGCGACGTCGTCACGAATAAACCCCCCTATTTCTGTAACCACATGCCGACCTTCGTGGAGACCCGCGGCGGCGATTACTTCTTCGTTCCGAGCCTGACCTGCCTTCGCACCATTGCGCTGGGTATCATAGATCCAACTTAAGAGCAGACCGATATGGGTTTTTTCAATACAGGGCCGCAACTGCAGCTTGCTGCCGAATACCCGCCTGCCGACGAACAGCAACATGTCGACAGTCTCATTCGTGAGCTGCGAGCAAAAATGCAGCGCGACTACGCAAAAACCAGAACTCTCCGCGACGCTCATCCAAAAATGCACGGCTGCGTTCGCGGTGATTTTTCCATCGTCCCGGATCTCCCCGGGGAATTGAGCATCGGTGTGTTCAAACGGAGCCGGACATTTCCAGTGTGGGTTCGTTTTTCAAATCAGAACGGCACGGTATCCACTGATGCCAAGGCCGACATTAGAGGAGTTGCGATAAAGCTTATGGGGGTCGAGGGCGCAAGGCTCCTCCCTGACGGGGCTCCTGGGACGACGCAGGACTTCATTCTTATTAGTGACAGCCGGTTTGTGACCAAGAACGTCGCGGAATTCGACGGCCTCGTCAAGGCCCTCATAGGCGGCAGGATTCCGATCGGGTGGTATTTCTTAACCCATCTTCGCGTGCTCAGGAATCTCATGAGCTCGCTGCGTTGCTTCAGCAACCCGCTGGAGATTCGATATTTCAGCGTCGTTCCTTCGTTGCTGGGCGACAAAGCGGTGAAATATTCGCTTACACCCCGTGCTGCGAGCCATGGACCGGTGGCAAAGAATCCATCGAACGATTACCTTAGGGAGGCGATGGTTGATCAACTCGCTTCGCGTGACGCGGTCTTCGATTTCTCTGTGCAATTCCAGGTCGATCCATACAAAATGCCGATCGAGGATCCAGGGACAACCTGGGATGAAGCGCTTTCGCCTTTTCGCAGGGTTGCCACACTCACGATTCCTTCACAGATATTCGATACGCCAGAACGGCGCGAGTTCGGAGACAACCTGTCGTTCAACCCATGGCGCTGCTTGCCCGAGCACCGCCCATTAGGCGGCATCAGTCGTGCCCGTCGGCAGGTGTATCAGGCTCTGTCAACATTCCGTCACGAGACCAACCAAGCTCTCCGAGATGAGCCTCGCTAGCGGGTCCGGAAGATTCGAGGAGGACGCATTCTTGATCAATGAGAGTGGTGTATGTGGATTCGAGCCGACCTGATCTGATCGATGGTTTCACCAGAAAGACTTTCACCGCCATGATCGAAGGCATTCGCGGGGCCGCGATTGCGGCGAGGCTCACAAGCCGAAGAGCAACTCTTGCGATGTCTTCGATATCGACCGGTGAAAGTCTTGCATTGTCCATCGGCAGGTACAACACGTTCTCGGCCACGATCGTTGGCGCTTCCCGTAAATACACCTGCATGAACTGGCTTGGGCGCAAGTGCGTCCACGCGAGCCCAGATCTCTCGAGATATCGGTCGATTTCTTCGTGCATGCGCACGAAACGGAACTTCCCCGGGTCGAAACCGATACCCGATTCGGCCCCGGAAAACTTAACGACGTGTTTGATGCCAGCCTTTTTGCAAGCGTCGATGAAGGTGCATTGGGTTTCCACCATCCGCGGGTCGCTGGAGGAGATCATGAGGACTCGGTCCACGCTGTGTAGCGCGGCCGCGAGTGTCTCAGGCCGAAGCATGTCGCCCTCGACGAGCGCCACGGTCGGAAGCGTCTCCAGCGCACGGGACTTGGCGCGAGTCCTGACCAGTGCCCTCACGGGTCTCGTCTGCCGGGCGAACTCGCGGATCACGATCGATCCGCTCAACCCCGTCGCTCCTGTCACGAGAATCATTTGGAATCTCCCTTTGTGCTCCCTCGCTTTTTGACTAGTGCGCAATGGCTAACTTGTCATCCACTGGGATAACCACAACGGTAAACGGGGTTCCAGCATCATCGGAAACCTGCGGGAGTGGACTGCCGAACTGATTGCCTCCGACCATTGAGTTTTCGTAGTACGGCGCGAACACCATCAGGTGCGGGTGCCACGCGCCGATTCCCGGTCCGAGATGCTGATGGGCAGACCACATGTAAGCGAAAGTCACGTCGTCTCTCCTCGGAAGTTCGCCTTTGATGTAGGCCTCTTGAATACGCGCCGCGATCTCATCCGGCCCCCTCCCCTCCATTGCAAGCTTGGTTCGGAATTCGTAATAGGGCATCACGATTCGAGCCGCTGGCGGTGTGAAACAGATTGGCGCGTGGACGGTAGGGTCGTAGATGAGGTCCCGGAATTGCAACGGGGTATACGTTGGCGCGGAAAACCCGCGGAGGACCATGCAGACGGAGCCGTTTTCACCTTGAGCAGCGACCTTGTACCCGGAAGCCGTGAGTATCTTGACGGTGGCACGTCCGGACACGTTCTCGGGCGCCGCGCTTCTAGCCAACCCGATCTCGGCTTCCGGGGCCATCATGTATTCGCTTAGCGGAGGGTACTTGGGACCCTGGGCCCAGATGGCGGCAGCGTCGAGACTTGCTATTAGAAAAACCAACACGAGCACAAATGTTTTCATTTTGACTTTGTCTCCTCCTTCATCGAATTGCAGTCCTATTTTGTATTACGGCGCCCGTGCGTTCCGGGATACGCGTGCCGGTGCAAAATCAGTTAGGGGAGGGTTGGCCGACGATGACAGAACTGGCGGCCGACAGGACCCACGGGCAGTGGCCGTAATCCGCGATGCGCGTAACCTGGCGACCCATCACGTCGAGGCGAACGACCGCTCTTGGCGTCCACCCGTCCCCTTCTCGATGTAGCCTGATGATCACTGGTTCGCCGTCCACTTCGCCCATCGCCATTCGCCACGGCACCGTCCAGCGCTCGTAGTTCCCGAAGTAGGGCGAGTCGACTACTCGACCGCCGAAATGGTCTGCCACGCGCAGCCGAGCGTCGGCTGCAATGAGATCTCGGAGGCCATCCCAGTCACGGCGATTGAATCGCTCAACATAGAGATGTAAGAGCTGGGCGACGTCCGCATTCTTTTCGCGTCGCGGCGCCCCTCGTTCGGGCAGGGTAGCCAATTTGAGGCGGCCGCGTTTGAGCGCGGCCTTGACGCCACCCACTGTGGAATCAACAAGACCCGCAATCTCTTCCAGCGAGTATTCAAAGACGTCCTTCAGCAGCACACATGCGCGTTCTTTCGGAGGGAGAGTCAGCACGAGGTGCTCGACTGCCCGGCCAAGGTCTGGCCCAGGAGGATCGACCGGCATGACCCGGTCCGGCACCAGGGCGCCTGCGTCCGCTTCTCCCCGAACCTCACGGCGGCGCAGGAAATCGATACATCGATTGTGCGCAATTCGGAACAGCCACGGCGCCAGCGGACGGCTATCGTCGAACGTTTCAAGCTTCCGATACGCTTGGAACAGCGCTTCCTGAACGATGTCCTCGCCGTCCAGAACCGACCCGGTCATGCGTGAACAGTAGCGGTGCAGGCTTGGCCGAAGATGGGTTATGGTTTCAAGGAACGCCAGGTAGCGTGCCTCGAACGGACCATGGGCGTTCATGTCGCCTGGATTGTCCATATCTATCTATACGCAGCCAATCCTCTTTGGGATACGGACACAAGCTCTAGGTTACGACGTTTGGCATGACGCGGCGCTACTGGAAAGCGCAACCAATAGGTTGCGTTTTGTGTCGGACTAAGCTAATATGCAACCCGGAGGTTGCTTAAGATGGATAGCCATATCGAGAAGCGCATTGAACTCAAGGCACCGGTTTCACGGGTTTGGCGTGCGCTGACGGATTACCGTGAGTTTGGCGAGTGGTTTCGTGTGAAACTGGATGGCCCCTTCGTACCGGGTCAGGTCTCGCGTGGCCAGGTTACCTATCCTGGCTACGAGCATCTCAAATGGGAGGCCGTGGTACAGAAAATGGAGCCCGAACGGCTCTTTTCTTTCACCTGGCATCCTTATGCCGTCGATCCCAAAATAGATTACTCGCAGGAGACGCCCACGCTCGTCGAATTCAGGCTGGAGAAGACCGCGAGCGGCACACGGCTTCTGCTCACGGAGTCCGGCTTCGACAACATCCCCCGCGACCGCCGCCTCGAAGCATTCCGCATGAATGATGGCGGTTGGACAGAGCAAATGAAGAACATCGAGACCTATGTCGCACCAAAGTCGTAGCAGCTTGGCCGCTAAACGGCACCCTCGTGCGCCTGTATTTGCCGCGCTCGGCGACGAGACGCGGCTATCGCTGGTTGCGAAGCTTTGTAGTGGGCAGGCTCGTTCGATCTCCCAGCTAACGGAGGGTTCGAAGCTGACCCGGCAGGCGATCACCAAGCATCTTCGACTGCTGGAGCGTGTAGGAATTGTGCACAGCGTCCGTACGGGTCGCGAGAGCCGATTCGAATTCGATCCGGAGCCGATAGAAGAAATGAAGAAATACCTCGATTTCGTCTCCCAACAGTGGGATCAGGCACTGTCTAGGCTAAAGTCATTCGTCGAAGACTGAGTGCCTAGACTGAGATGAAGATCCTTGGGGCCCACTCGAAGCGAACAGAGCTACAGCTCTCACAATCGCGCTCCCCGTTACGTTGCGATTGAGGGAATCGACAGTCCTTTCCTGTCCCTCCACGCGACTTTACGGTGACTCGGAAAGCGTCTTCGGCTTGGTGGTGGGTGAAGCGCCCAGGAGCTCGAGTTTTTCGAAAACAGGACAGTCGCCTCGGGTGCAGACCGGTGCGAACAGGGCGGAAGCCTTCCCATCCGAGTTTCATTCTTGTGAAAAATCCAACTGAGCCAGGACGAAGCAGAACGGTCATTTAGATGCGGCCGCGTGAACCGGTGGGCAATGGTAGAGTAGGCCGCCATCGCGGCCGCACCTCCGAACGCAAGATGCCCTCGCGACAGCCGGCGGGACGCCGGCGCTACCATGAGCCGGCTATCCTTTTGTCTCTAACACGGTCTAATGCACGAGGTGTAAATTTGGGGAACTTTCGCCCATCCCCGAGCGTAATAGACTAGGAGGGCGGGGTGACGCCGCCCGCAGGACGTCACGAAACTTTCCATGAAAATGCTGTTCGAGATCGTTCGTCAGTCGTTGGCTACCCTGTGGGCGCACAAGCTGCGCTCGTTTCTGACTATGTTCGGCATTGCCTGGGGCGTGGGGTCGCTGCTCCTGCTCGTGGGGTTGGGAGAGGGTTTCCGCAGCGGCCAAGTGCGAAACCTGGCTACCCTCGGCCAGGATATTATGTTTGTCTTTCCGGGGAGGATTCCGGCGGTGGCGGGCAGTCTGCAATCCGGTCAGACTTATCGCTTTACCTACGAAGACTACCTTGCCATCCGAAATGAAGTCCATACCTTGCGCGCCTTGTCTCCAGTGATCAACCGGGAGGACATCCGCGCGGTCAGTGAATACGGCTCCACCAATGGCCAGGTATTCGGAGTAGCTCCTGAATATAACCAGATCCGCACGGTGCCGGTGGGGACCGGCCGCTGGTTTAATGACGAGGACAACACCGAGCACCGACGGGTGGCGGTGGTGGGATGGGAGTTGCTGAAAAATGTCTTTCCCGGCCGTCCCGCCGTGGGCGCAACGATGCTTTTAAACGGCATTCGCTTTGATGTGATCGGGGTGCTGGCCAAGGTGGGAAAGGACGGCAACAATGGCACCAACGCCCGCATCTTCGTTCCGGTGGAGACCATGCGCAACCTGTTCCCGCTGAAGGAACAGAACTCCGAGAGTGCGCTTTCTTTCATCAACTATCGTCCCTTGAACAAAGCCGAACACCTGCGCACCAAAGAGGAAGTTCACCAGATCATTGCCCGTCGCCACGGATTCGATCCTAAATTGGGAGATGCCTTTGAGGACTGGGACACGATTGAAAACTCGCAGCGCGTGGACAAGATATTCGACGCCATGGACTATTTTCTCGGGGTCGTAGGATTCGTAACCTTGGCGCTGGGTGCGATTGGCATTGTCAACATCATGCTGGTGTCGGTGGCCGAGCGTACCCGGGAGATCGGTCTGCGCAAGGCTCTGGGCGCTACCTACCGGAACATCCTGACTCAGTTCTTCGTCGAGGGCGCATGCCTTACCATGTTTAGCGGTGGCATTGGGCTTCTGATCTCCACAGCCTTCGTGACGGCGTTGGCCCAGTTGCCCGCTCCCCAGGGATTCGACACGCCGCGGATCGTGCCGACTTCGGCGGTTGCGGCCATCCTTTCCCTGGCGATTGCCGGCATCGTGGCCGGCATTTATCCGGCGCGGAAGGCGGCCCTGCTGGCTCCGGTCGAAGCCATGAGGCAGGAATAGCATGAGGCAGAGACTAGGATGATTGGGGAGCTTGGATCACAGGCCTATGGCGCGCTGCGTCACAATAAACGGCGCAGCATCCTCACCATGCTGGGGATGGCCTGGGGCATCGCCACCGTGGTGCTGCTTCTGGCCTATGGCGCGGGCTTCGAGCGCGGACTATGGATGGCCTTCCGTTCTTTTGGAACTAACCTTGTCTTCCTGTTTCCCGGGCGCACTTCACGGCAGGCGGGTGGCACCAAGGCGGGAAGCGAAGTCCGCCTGACGGTTAATGATCTGGACTACATCCGCGCCGAAGTACCGCTGCTCAAGCGACTTTCTCCTGAAGTCTTCAAACAATGCGCGGTGAGTTGGGGGACCCGCAGCGCCAGTTACGGAGTGAGCGGGGTATACGCCGTGTATCCCCGCATGCGCCGCATGGAATTCGAGGAAGGCTCTCCCTTCGGCGAAGCGGAGGACTTCACCCATACCCGAGTTGCTTTTATCGGCGCGGATGCGAAGAAAAAACTTTTTTCGGGACAGAATGCCATTGGCGAAAGCATTCGCGTGGACGGTCTCTCGTACCAGATTGTGGGCATCCTGAAACACGTCATTAACAATAGCGACGACAATCTGAATGAGCATATCTACGTGCCTTTCAGCGCCATGAGCGATCTCAAGGACACGTTCTATTTGAACTCCATCGTCATGGAATACGAAGGCGACAACGCTAAAGTGGTAAAGGCGCTGCGCAATGCGATGGCCTTCCATCATGGCTTTGATCCCAAAGACGAGCGAGCCGTATTTGTGTTCGACGTGTTTTCCGACCTGATGGACCTGCGAGTGATCACGACCGGCATCAAGATTCTTCTCGGCTTCATTGGCCTGCTCACGCTGGGGATCGGCGGCGTGGGCTTGATGAACATCATGCTGGTTTCGGTGACGCAGCGTACCCGCGAGATCGGCGTGGAAAAAGCTCTGGGCGCGCATCGCTGGCACATCCTGTTTCAGTTCCTGGCGGAAGCCATGGTCATTACTGCGCTGGGCGGGTTGCTAGGGGTCGCATTCGCCTACCTGGTCGCGTGGTCTGTGCCCTCGCTGACCCTGTGGAGTGCCTTTCAGGAGGGCGCCGACGAAGGCGATATTCACCTCACGATTGACGCGGCAACTCTCATCTGGTCCACCGGCATTCTTAGTTTCGTCGGAATTGTCAGCGGCATGTTGCCGGCCATCAAAGCGGCACAACTGGATCCGATAGAAGCGTTGAGATACGAGTGAACGCCTGCCAACGAAGAACCAAGATCTGGCAACCGGTTCTTGAAATCCTTGTCTTGGCCCATGTTCTAGACCTCCCTCCGCGGCGCATAACCACAACTCCCGGTAGAATCATTTTGTGACCGATGCGCCAAAGCTGCGGCTCGAACGTGTTCTCGCGCAACTAAAACTCTACGAACATCCGCTGCTGGATTTCTCCGCCCGTGCCAAAGGCGAGGCGGTGGAAGTTCTCATACAGTTTAGAAATCCTCCGGTTCCTGTGCACACCTATAACTTCGAAGTTCATCCGCGGGATCTCGATCATCCGCAGTTTGAGTGGGCGTTCCAGCGCCAGCTCTACGACTGCCTGCACGATTACATGGTCGAAATGTTCATCCGCACGCCCCAGGACCGTGCCGATCGCCAGCGGAGAGACTTGTGAGCCTGCGCCAAATAATCGAGCAGGAGATCGGTGAGCTCGGGCCCATCCCGTTTTCTCGCTACATGGAGTTGTGCCTTTACCATCCTAAGCTGGGATATTACTCGCGCAACCCGGAACAGTTCGGCAAGGCCGGCGACTTTTACACTTCAAGCGATGTTCATGCAGTCTTTGGACGCCTCCTGGCGCGCCAATTCGAGGAAATCTGGCGCATGCTCGGTTCGCCGGCGCAGGTTGAAATTCTCGAACTCGGTCCCGGCCGAGGGCTGTTCGCGCAGGATGTGCTCGACTGGTCGGAGAAAGAGTTTTCTGAGTTCTTTCAGACTCTGCATTATTCGCTCTTGGAACGGTCGCCAGCGCTGCGGGCAAGGCTTAGAGAGACGCTGGCCAGGTTTCTGGAAAGCGGCCGGCTTTCCCTGGCGGCAGGGAATGACACGGGGGTTGACGGGAAGGGCGCGACTTTAGTCGTGCCGAATGGTGCGGTGGCAGAGAGGGCTTTAGCCCCTGAAGTTCCGCTCATCATCTTCGCCAATGAGTTCTTTGACGCCCTCCCGGTAGAGATCCTTAGTGCGAGGGGATCCCTTCGTATATCGATTCAAGACAATCGATTCCTCGAAACTTGGGTTCCAGCTTCAGCGGAAGAGTTGAACTTCCTCGACCGCTACAGTGTCCATCCTGAGCCCGGAGAACGAATCGAGGTCCCGCTGCTTGCACATCGCTGCATGTCAAGCCTGGCTGCATGGCTACGTAAAGGCATCCTCATCGCGATTGACTATGGCTATACTCGTCAGGAGCAGCTTGCGGGCCGGCATCGCGGAACTCTGATGGCATATCGTCACCACTCCGCCACTCCCGATCCGTACGAGGCCCCAGGCGAGCAGGACATCACGGCGCACGTGAACTTCGCAGCGCTGGCCGCGGCGTTGGAAGAGAATGGCGTGGAAGCGCAGCCCCTGCTGACCCAGTCGCAGTTTCTGATGGGAATTGGCGAGAACAATCAATTTGCGGACGTTTTCGAACAGTGCCGCTTGCCGCAGGAGCGCGCCAAAGTCGGATTGCAGCTCAAGCACTTAGTAACTCCCGCCGGCATGGGAGAAAGTTTCCAGGTGCTGGTAGGGGCCAAAGCCGTGCACGCGGAGCGAGTGGCTGGCTTGAGCGGCTTGCTGTTTGCCAGGAGCAGGCTCAACAACGCATGAGTAGAAGTTGTTCTGGATATAAGAATCTTTCATAGGATGATGATGGTTCCTGAAATGATGCCAGCACATCTATGAATGAACTGAGCGAAGAATCGTGGCAGGACTAGGAGATCCAGATGGAAACTGAAGCCCGTCCCGCTTCCTGGAAAATCCTGCTGGCCTTTGCCATGATTTACTTCCTCTGGGGATCGACTTTTTTAGCGATCCGGGTCGGGGTCCACGAAGTGCCTCCGTTTCTGTTGGCGGCAATGCGCTTTTTTACTGCCGGCCTGGTCATGTATGGGTGGCTGCGGCTCAAGGGCACGCCCGTTCCCGCACGGCGTGAGTGGGTGGCGGCCTCCGCGCTCGGGGCGCTCATTTTCGTTGTTGATTACGGCTGTTTGTTTTGGGCCGAGCAGCGCGTGCCTTCGGGGATTGCGGCCGTGGTGCTGGCGACCATTCCTGTGTTCATCACGCTGATGGAGATTGTTTTCCTGCGCACGCAACGTCTGACGTTCCGGCTCGGTCTGGCTCTTATGGTAGGTTTGTGCGGCGTAGCTGTGCTGATGAACCATTCGTTTTCTTTGGGTGAGGTTCCTGTCAATCGCGCCGGCGCTCTCGCATTACTGGTGGCGGCAGTCACCTGGTCAATAGCGACGATCTTTACTCGCCGACTTCCGCTTCCCGCATCGAAGCCTATGAGCGCCGCTACCCAGATGCTAACCGGCGGAGCCTTGTTGTTCGTCCTTACGGCGCTGACCGGTGAGTTTGCGGGATTTCGGGTGCAGGCGATTTCAGGTCGCGCATGGTTCGCTCTGGTTTATCTGATCATTGCGGGTTCGATTGTCGGTTACACCGCCTATGTCTGGCTGCTGCATTATGAGTCCCCGACCAAAGTCGGGACTTATGCGTACGTGAATCCGGTAGTGGCGGTGGGGCTGGGATATTTTGTGGGCGGGGAAGCGGTGGGACAGCGCACGCTGCTGGGAACTTTGCTGGTGTTGGTTAGCGTCATCACGATTACGACGACGCCGAAGCCTGTGCCAGCCGAGAAGAACAAGGACACCGGAGCCCTCGCCGAGTTGAGCTCCGCCGAAATAGACTAGTTTCGCGAACTCTGCCGAGCCCCGCTCGGCTGCCCAGACGAAGACGTCTGGGCCCACGTGATTCGTGCTAGGGCCGCGTCATCCTTTCCGGACGCATCAGATCATCGAACTCCTCGCGGGTGAGATAGCCCAACTTCAGGGCGGCCTCGAGCAAGCTGGTGCGCTCGACGTGGGCGGTGTGGGCGATCTTTGCTGCCTTATCGTATCCGACCTTGGGCGCGAGCGCTGTCACAAGCATCAGCGAGTTGTTCACGTACCAGTCTACCTTGGCGCGATCGACCTCTATGCCTTTGATCATGTATTCGGCGTAGCCGTGGCAGGCGTCGGCGATCAGGGTGACCGAATGTAGGAAGTTGTAGATGATCACCGGTTTGAAGACGTTGAGTTCGAAATTGCCTTGCGAGCCGGCAAATCCGACTGCGGCTGTGGCACCGTGGACCTGCACGCATACCATGGTCATGGCCTCGCACTGCGTGGGATTCACCTTGCCCGGCATGATGGAAGAACCCGGTTCGTTTTCGGGGATGGAGAGTTCTCCCAGGCCGCAACGCGGACCCGAAGCCAGCCAGCGGATGTCGTTCGAAATCTTCATGAATGACGCGGCCAGCGTTTCCATCGCACCCTGCGCAAAGACGATTTCGTCGTGCGCCGAAAGCGCGGCGAACTTATTGGGATGGGAGCGAAAAGGAAGTCCGGTAAGTTCGGCGATCTTCTTCGCGGCGCGCTCCGCGAACTCGGGATGCGCGTTCAGACCGGTACCGACCGCGGTGCCGCCGATGGCGAGGTCGTAAAGGCCGTCGAGCGCCTGCTCCAGGCGCTTGATGTCACGCTGCAGCAGGCTGGCCCAGCCGCCGAACTCCTGGCCGAAGGTGAGGGGCACAGCGTCTTGCAGGTGGGTGCGACCGATTTTTACTATGTCCTTGAATTCCTCCGCCTTGGCCGCGATCGCGTCGTGAACGCTCTGGATGGCGGGAATCAGCGCGGTCCTCACCCGATCCGCAGCGGCGATGTGCATTGCCGCCGGGAACGTGTCATTGGAGGACTGCGACATATTGACATCATCGTTGGGATGGACCGGCTTCTTCGATCCCAGTGTGCCACCCGCCAGTTCGATGGCGCGGTTGGCGATTACCTCGTTGAGGTTCATGTTGGTCTGCGTACCGCTGCCGGTCTGCCAGATGCGCAGGGGGAACTGGTCGTTGAGCTTGCCGGCGATGACCTCATCGGCAGCCTGCACGATGAGCTTGGTCTTGTCGGCCGGAAGCTTGCCCAAATCCTGATTCACCAGCGCGCATGCTTTCTTGAGGATGCCGAAGGCGCGGATCAGTTCCGGCGGCATAATGTCGTGGCCAATGTTGAAATGGAGGAGAGAGCGCTGCGTCTGCGCGCCCCAGTAGACGTTCGATGGGACTTCGGTTTGCCCCATGCTGTCGGATTCGATGCGAGTTCGAGTGTTCGGTTCTGTGGACCCTACCATGAGGTCTTCCCGATGCTTGCGTGGGGATAAGAGCAACCGGGCATTATAGCGCGGACGGCAGGCTGAGGCGGGCCCCGCGGCCGGGCAGGCCTGCGGCTCTACTTTTGCCCGAGCACCACATTGAAGAACGTCGGCGGAAGGGGATGCAATTCACTGCTCCGAAATCCTGCATTGCCGAGCATTTGCTGAAACTCCTTGAAGGTGTGGGCATCTCCGGCTGGAGTTCCCGCCAGCATGATCAGGCTGAAGCTTGCGGGAAGCGGCGGTGAGACTCGATCTTCATTAGGCACGAATTCGAGGATTACCGCGCGTCCTCCGGGCTTTAACGCCCCGTGCACCTTGCGCAGCAACTTCTCGCAGGTTATGAGGTCGAAGTGGTGGAGAAAGTTGACGACGAGCGCCAGATCGTAGCCCTCACCATAGTCCACCTCGAAGGCACTGCCCGGGATGGTGTGATATCGGCCAGCCACTCCCGCCTTGGCGGCGTTTTCCCCCGCCACCTCGAGCACATTGGCCCAGTCGACGGCCCAGACTTCGGCGTTAGGATTGTGGCGAGCCAGGGTGATGTCATAGAGTCCATGCCCGACCGCCAGGCTGAGCACCTTCCATTTGTGGCCCTCGTCCGCCCTGAGCATTTTAGCGAGTTGCTCGGCCGGCATCGCCATCAGTGGCGCCATGCCACGCGCAAACTCCACCCACATCGGATGCTCCGGCGTCAGGCTATTCTCCTTCCTGGTCGTTCCTCCGGTGCGTACCGCTTCCGTAAGGTGCCTGTAGTCTTCGATGGTTGAGGGCAGCAGCAAGAATCGCAGTGCGCTGCCGAGATATGCGGGGGAACGCTGATCCAGGAACACGGCCGAGTCGCGAGTCATGGCATAACGGTTGGCTGCTTTGGTCAGAAAGCCGTTGACCACCAAAAAGTCGCAGAGGATGCGTGTACCGCGGGCAGATGCGTTGCAAGTGGCCGCAATGTCTTCGGCTTTCTGCTGGCCCTGCGCGATAGCTGTGAACAGGCCAAGCTCGATGGCGGTCTTCAGTGCCTCGGTCTTGTGAAAAGCGTTCACTGTCTCGAAAAATAATTGTGGGGAAGGCGGTGGGCCAACCTGCGCTCTGGACATGGTATGACCTCCGGGAATTGTGTGAATCTGAATTTCTGATATCTTACAGCGAAAAACCTTGAGCCGGACTATGTGGCGAGGGAGGTCAGGTTCCACCTCCATCCACGTGCTAAAATCTTTAGCTTCGAGAGACCAATGTCTGCAACCCGCCTCGCGTGGCGCGCTCCGGTTTCCGTCAGCTGAGACAATTATTTGGTGACCAAACAGATTTCCGGTGTGGCCGAACAGATTCCCGACACGCTGCCTCGTCCTCAGACCAAAGGTGAACCAGACATGCGGGCGGACGTGGTCGTGATCGGCGGCGGCCCCACCGGCTTGGCCTGCGCCATCGAAGCCCAGCGTGCTGGCTTCAAGACCCTGGCCATCGACAAAGGCTGCATCGTAAATTCGATCTATAACTATCCCGCCAATATGTCGTTTTTTACCACGCCGGAGCTGCTGGAAATCGGCGACATTCCCTTCAGCACGGCCCGGCAGAAGCCCACGCGGGAAGAGGCGCTCGAGTACTACCGTAAAGTCACGGAACACTATCATCTGGATGTCCGCCAATATCAGTGGGTAAAGACCGTGACCGGACGGGACGGCGATTTCCAGATCACCGCCACCGACAGCCTAGGGCGAATCTACGATTACCGGACCGGCAAGCTGATTGTTTCAACCGGATACTACGATCTATCCAATCCGTTGAATATTCCGGGAGAAGATCTTCCCAAAGTGTTTCATTACTATCGCGAGCCGCATCCTTTTTTTGATATGGATGTGGTGGTGATCGGAGGCAAGAACTCCGCCGCCATCGCCGCGCTTGATCTCTGGCGCCACGGCACGCGTGTGACCCTGGTCCATCGCGGGCCCAAGTTGCACAACCACGTGAAGTACTGGATTTTGCCCGACATTGAAAACCGCATCAAGAATCGCGAAATTGCCGCCTACTTCCGCAGCACGGTTGTAGACATTGGAACGGACTACGTCAATCTCGACACGCCTGAAGGCCGTGTCCGCCTAAAGAATGATTTTGTCTTCGCCATGACTGGCTACCATCCCGACTACGATTTCCTGCGTTCGATGGGCATTGAGCTCTCCAGCGAACAATGCCGTCCGGTGTGCGATCCGGAAACGCTGGAGAGCAATGTGCCGGGCATCTACGTGGCGGGAGTGATCGTGGCCGGATCGAGGACAAACGAGATATTCATCGAGAACGGAAGGTTCCACGGGAGGCAGATCGCTGCCGATCTGCGGCAGAAGCTGAGTGGATAGTACAGACTTACGCCAGCGTAACCAGTTCTTCTCCCAACTGCTGATTGATCAATCGCGCTACCAGTAACTTGAGTCTTTCTCCAGTCTTGGGCAACACGAAATCCTGCTCGGGGTCAGACCAGTCCAGCTTGAAACTGGTACCCAGCGCCGAAATCCAGATTTGCCGGACAGGCGCGTTGGGAGAGATGACGAACTTGCTCCGATCCTCGAAAGAAACATGAAGCGCGCCTGACTGGTCTTCCACTTCGAAATCGGCCGACTCCTCGGCTTCCATCAGCGATTTCTTCAGAGAGTCGAGGGCCGCGTCCGCCCGCTTGCGAAAATCGTTTTCATCCATCATGCAGGAATTATAGCCGCTACTTCCCAGTTGTTGCTCTAGACCGATTCGATGGCCAAGGTGGCGACCGGGTCTGGCAAGTTCGGTCCGAGCGCTGCTATTGTGTATTGCTCCCATGGATCCCCAACCAGAGCGTGTGGCTACCTCGATCTCCCTGTCCGCATATGTGCGACTGGTGCGCCACAACCGCAACTTCCGGTGCCTGTGGCTGGCGCAGATCGTGAGCGAGATCGGCGACTGGTTCTACACGTTGGCGATTTACAGTCTGTTGCTGCAATTGACCGGGCGGGCGAGTTCGGTTGCTCTGGCACTGGTGGTGCAGGTGCTTCCGCAGACTCTCATCGGTCCCGCCGCCGGTGTCATTAACGATCGCGTGCGCCGCAAACGGGTGATGATCACGGCCGATCTGGCGCGCTTGGTTATCGTCTTTTCCATGCTGCTGGTGCGATCTCGCTCCACGGTGTGGATGGTTTATCCATTACTTCTGCTGGAAACGCTGATGGCTGCGTTTTTCGAGCCGGCACGCACTGCCGTGATTCCGAACATAACTCCCCACCAAGACGTGCTTCTGGCCAACACGCTGTCCTCGGCTACCTGGTCCGTCAATCTGTTAATCGGCGCATCCGTCGGCGGGGTGGTGGCCGCGCTGCTGGGGCGTGACGCAGTGTTTGTGCTCAACGCGCTCTCCTTTCTGGTGTCGGCAATGCTCATTCGCGAAATGAGTTTTGAGGAGCCGCACGCCCAATCGGCGGCGCCGCTGCGCGCTCGTGACGCACTGGACTTCTCTCCCATTGCTGAAGGCATACGCTACGTCCGCAAAGAGCGGCGATTACTGGCCTCCGTATTTGCCAAAGCTGGCGAGCTCATGATCGGACCCAGTTGGGTGCTGTTCACGGTCATGGGCCAGCAGTATTTCCACGTACACCTGCGCGGCATCGATTCGCAACGAGGCGCTATGCTAGGCATGAGCCTGTTACTGGGAGCGCGCGGCATCGGGGCTGTAGTGGGTCCACTGTTCTCAGCGCGATGGGCCGGCCACTCTGATCGACGGCTTCGGCTTGGCATTCTGCTTGGCTATCTCACCATCGGAGCGGGTTACTTCGGTCTAGGGATGTCGCCGAACGTGTGGGTTGCCTGTCTGTGGATCGTCCTAGCCCATTGTGGAGGATCAACCGTGTGGGTTTTCTCCACTACGCTGTTGCAATTCAACACTGAAGACCGCTTTCGCGGCCGTGTCTTTTCCGCCGACCTTGGCTTCTCGATGCTCACCATCGCGATCGGCGCCTATGTGTGCGGAATTTTTCTCGACCGGGGAGTCTCGGCCCGAACGGTGGCCTCGACGACCGGCATGATCATGCTGCTTCCGGCGATCCTGTGGGCCTGGGCGATGAGATCGGGGAGCACAAGATCGGTTTCGCTCCCGGCTGGCACAGCAGACTAATCTACTGCGTCATTGAATTCTTCCATATTGTTTGCGCTATGCGCGGGCAGGGTGCGAGAGCCGAAGCCGGCAATGCTGATGAGGATATCATCCGCGCTCTTGATCCATACCAAGGGCTTGCCGTGTGATCACTGCTACAACCTCGAAGTGAAACCGCGTTACGGGTTTGGTGATCGCTATTGGGCGACCGTTGCGATGGACTCCTGCGTCTCCCGGCAGACCGCGAGGGGGCTATAGAGATCAACCCTGTTGACAAAACTGGGTGGCTGCAAAACAGTCCAGGCCGTGAGTTAAACCGCAGCCCCCAAAGAACTGAGATCACAAGCCCCCCGTAGCGACTGCCAATCGACACTTAAGTTAGCGCCTATTACGGCTGTCCCCCGGGTGGCTGGTGCTCAAGCATTGTAGAGCTGGTCAATCTTCGCTGCCATGATGAAGTCGCTGCGGGTCAGGCCATCAATCTTGTGCGTCCACAGGGTAATCTCCGCTTTGCCCCAGGTGAGCAGGATATCGGGATGATGTCCCTGCTGTTCCGCGACCTCTCCGACGCGATTCACAAAGGCGAGCGCCTGCTTGAAATCCGGAAAAGTAAAGGCCCGCGTGAGATGATGTTCGTTGACCGTTTTCCACTGCGGAACCTGTTGCAGGATTTTTTGCAGCTCTCCGCCCTTCATCGGAGGTACGCCGCCGCGGCAGGGAACACAGGTTTGGCTGGCAAGCTCTTCTGTCATGATTGTTTCCTTTTCTACTGCGGTGGCCGCATGTCCACTTGGCTCACCGGACATTCGCGCACGCTCTGGGTGCAACTCCGGTACTGAAGATTCCGGTCGACGCAGACTTCAAGGCTGACCAGGTCTCCGGCGTGACAGGAAATGCGGAAGGCCTGCAAGGGGGCGTGATTCGTGTCGGCAAAACTCTTTTCCAGATCCGGCACACCGAACTGTTGCTCATGGTCCAGGCCTCGATACTGCTGCGGTACCTGCACGTGCATAAACGCCTGCTCTGCCTTCGCGAAATAGTCCTGCGCCGAGAGGCCACTGCAGGTGCCATGCTTCTCCCACTCGTGCTGGATCAGGCCGCGGCTCGGCATGAACTGCAGCATGTGCTCTACGGTAGCCGTCGCCACCGGGCTCGCGTTAGAGCAGGATATAGGCGGTTGGCCACTGCTAGCCTGCGGCCAAAGGCCGTGAAGGACGAAAGTATTGTGTCCGCCAATTCTGCACTCGCTGGAACGGTCGCTGGGATGGCCCGCGCAATAGTTCGGCGCCCAGGAGAGTGCAAGCAGGTAGTAATCGAACTGGCCTCCTCCTTCGGAGTCGGTGTGGTGACGGTGGTGCTTGGCGAGGGCGAAGGGAGTGAGGGCGAGAAGCAAGCAAAGGAGAGCTGGTGTAATAAAACTCTTCATAAGCATTGCCCTGGGAGCGAGATCGGTTTCACAAGCGCAAGCTCCGGAGGGGCGAAAGAACGCCGCCAGCCCTTTGATGTTTCTTTCGCCCCTTCGGGCTTGACGGCTTTCCATGCGATTTGCCCCACGGCTCGCGCCGTGGGCCGCATTCTTGCGCCGCTTCGCGGCTGCGTTCCAGGTGGCCGCCACCTAGGCGGATCGTAATCAGGGCGCAACTCTTCCAGCATTCGATGACCGCTGAGAGCCGACCTCTGCCCTATGTCAGAAGGGAAGTATCTGCTAAACGGTGTGTCCCTTTTGGTAATCAACTGCCTCTAAAAGACTTATATTCTATCAGACTTGCAACTGTGTCCAATTAACTCTGTGTCCAGTTATCTGGGGAAGGGCGGCACTCGGCAAGAAACCTAGTTGGACACTCCAACTCGCGCACGGCATTTGCGCTTCGGGGAGAGACCAACCGGCGGAATCCACCGGTTGTTAGGGAACTCTCCTGGCATGAACGGGTCCACCGTCCGCCTCGATAGCAGCACGGCGACAAACAAGGACAGCACCGCGAACCATGCGGATGGATGTACCGGTTGAGCACAGAAGGAGTTGACTCCATGTCCAAGCGAGCGCCAGCTAAGGTGGTTGGTGGAGTGCACCTTTAGGCTGAGACACGGAGTTAAGGGGGTTGTTGCCGTTCGCTGAAAAATCATTGTACGGCAGTTGAGAATCGTTTCCAGTCGGTGAAGCGGAGGCGGGCTTTGCCGGAGGGCAACCTGCC
>Ga0070697_100001383_pt1 | contig 18353 bp, 17 predicted proteins | sample KBSK1501metaG_FD_65475 | JGI IMG/M metagenome (GOLD analysis project Ga0070697, IMG submission 65475) | Corn, switchgrass and miscanthus rhizosphere microbial communities from Kellogg Biological Station, Michigan, USA - KBS K1-50-1 metaG | ecosystem: Host-associated > Plants > Roots >... | reverse complement strand
CAGTGCCTGAGATGGTAGGCTTAGATAGTTCATAAGGCCGGTTTTCCGGGGAGAAATTCGATGGACGAGCGGGTCGGAGCCGACATCGACCAGGACCGCGAGGTGCAGGCCATGGCGCTGATCAGCCGGGCACTCGACGGGCTAGAACCGCAGACCGCGGCACGCGTCGTGCGTTGGGTCGTTGACCGATACAGGCAGGCAGGTTCAGGTGGCTCTTTCCCAGATAGCCCGGATAGGCCGGGTAGGGTCCAATTCACCGATGTCGCTTCCCTCTACGACGCTGCTAATCCGTTAACGGAAGCCGAGAAGGTTCTAGTCGTCGGGTACTGGATGCAGGTGTTTGAAAACGTGGCAGACCTAGATGCGCAGGCAATAAATGCGGAGCTCAAGCAACTGGGTCATGGAGTGACCAACATAACAACCGCATTTCGAAATCTGATGCACCGGTCACCGAGGCTAGCTCTGCAGATCCGAAAGAGTGGCCCCGCCAAACAGGCGCGGAAAAAGTATCGATTGACGAACGAAGGAGTCCGGCGAGTAGACGAGATGATTGGTAATCAACCCTCTAACAAGGAGTGAATGAAATGGAAGTTGTGGAGATTCTTCGGGCAGCACGCGAGGCTGTCGACCTTGCGGAGATTCCGGACCAGCTTAAGAGTGTCGCATTTGTCAAAGCAGTAGACCTCTACTCGACTGGTCCTGTCACTGCATCCATACGTCATCCAGAAACGGAACCTCTGGGTGGTAGCCACCAGCTAGGGGCGATTTCACGAAAACTAGGGGTTGAAGAATCAGTCCTCGAAAATGTATACGATCTCGCTCAGGGTACCGTCAGCGTCGTAATACCGCGTTCGCGCTTTCCGCAGCAGAAAGGACCAGCTACGAAGGCGCTCGCTTTGCTTCTCGCCGCCGGGCGACAGGCGGCCGGATATGACGATGGCTGGACTCAGACGGAAGTCATCCGCCAGCAGTGCAGTGACTTTGGGATTTTTGACAGCGGTCATTTTGCACAGACGATTTCCGACATGGACAACGTGCTTGTGCTCCGGGGAAAGGGCCTGAAGCGGGAGGTTAAGGTGACTCAAGGCGGTTATGAAGAGGCGGCTAGACAAGCCCGTAGGCTGGTAGAGAGCGAATAGGACCAGAAATCGCTGTAGCGCGTGCGGTCGATGCTCGCGGCGGCTGTCAATAACGTGGTCGCGCTTAACCTGTATGCCCGGTTGGGGGCGGCCTTCGCCTTTCTTCTCTTCTCGAGCTTGGGAAGCGCGCAAAACATAAGCGGTCAGCGGGTCGCCATGGCCGGTCCGCTAGCCAACCCCTGAAATCGGGGGGTTAATCCTTGGCCTGGGACGACGGACTACGACCCGAGCAGAGAGCTGTCGCCGGAGGCGATCGAGGTCACGCGGTCCTGCTTGCGGGCCCTGGCACCGGAAAGACATTTGTGGTGATTCGGCGAGCAGAGTACCTTGTCGATGCTCAACAGGTTCCAGCGCGAGCGATCACGGCGCTGACATTTACACGAGCGGCCGCCGCGGAAATGCGAGAGCGCTTGGCTCAGCGCTTGGGAGATACCGCTACACGAATTCGCGTGTCGACGTTGCATTCGTACGCGCTAAAAGAGCTGCTACGGCAAGGTGCTGCAGGACTACCTCTTCCGGTCCGGGTAGTTGGCGACTGGGAGGAGCGCAATGTCGTGATCGAAGAACTTGCGCGTGTTCTAAATCGTGGCATCACGTCAGTACGAGACTCAATCCAGAAGCTTGCCGACGATTGGGACACCCTGGCTGCTGATGGCCATGGTTGGGCTGACGGCTATCCGGACCCCGATTTCCTCGAGGCCTGGCGGAGGCATCGCGAAGTCTACGGGTACACGCTCAGATCCGAACTTGTCTACCAGATGCTGTGTGAACTGCGGTCCAATCCCCAATTCTCACCGGCAGATCGGTGTCAGGTATTGCTAGTTGACGAATACCAGGACCTGAACCGATGCGACCTCGGCACGATCAGAGTCTTAGCTGAGCGCTCAGGTGCAGAGGTTTTCGCTGTTGGCGACGACGACCAAAGCATTTATTCGTTCAGGCACGCTCACCCTGCAGGAATACGCGGCTTTATCGAAGACTACCCGGCTGCGAATCGGTATGTTTTAGTTGAGTGCCTGCGCTGCGGACCTGACATCGTCGAGTTGGCCAAGTGGCTTATCGCGCAGGAAGCAGACCGAATCGACAAGGACTTGCGATCAGTCACCGCCTGGGCAGCAGAGGTTCACCTAATTCGTTTCCAGGATCAAGACGCAGAGGCGCTCGGAGTCGCAAATATTGTCGCCGCAGAGATCGTGGCAGGGGCGGCCACCGAAGAAATTCTGATCTTACTTCGGTCCGATCCGGGTGGAAGGGTATCTGCGGCTCTCGCGCGAGCCCTCGGCAATCAGCGCGTTCAGGCCTACTTGCCCCGCGGGAGTGGCGACTTCGACGATTCAGTCGAAAAGCTCCTTGCGTATTTGATTCTGTCGGAAAGCCTAAGCGTCCGCAATCAGATGGACGACCTTGCACTGCGAAGTCTCCTCCAACTGGAAGACAACGGCATCGGCGCTCAACGCCTCTGGGCGGTAACTCATTACTGCCTTACCCAAGGGATTCGCTTTTCCGAAGCTATAGAACGCTTTCGTGATAATCCAGGCGAGTATCCCTCAAGCGCTGTGGATCGGTTACTAAGTGCGTGCGACGAGATCGTTGATCGGGCGCGGAGACTCCAACAGGCTGAAGGCGAGGCATTCGACGCATGGCTTGCTCGTTCATGCGCCGAGGTCGGGCTTGAAGGAGACTCGCGACAGGCCGTTATGAGTGCCGGCGCCGGGGTTATCGCCGATATTGAGGCAGGGGCCACCGGACCCGCAGCAGCGCTTAGCTTCGCGGTCCTGCTAGCTGGATCGATGAACCGACTTAGCGAAACATTGCCCGCAAAGGTGACTGGCCGGGTAACAATCACGACAATGCATGGAGCAAAGGGCCTGAGCGCCGATGTAGTCGTCGTTCTGCAGGCTGAGGATGAAATGATTCCCGGCGATGCTGCGGGGACAGAATACGATGAAAGCAGGCGTCTACTCTATGTCTCGCTCACGAGGGCGCGAAAAAAGCTCCTTATAGGTGCTTGCCAACGACGGTTTGGAAGCCAGCGCTTCGTCGGCACGAAAGAGGCTAGGGCGCGAACGCTGACGCGATTCCTGCGTGATTTCGGGCTGCAGGCCAAGACGGCAGGCATGTACGTGTCCGAGATTGGCGGGTAGAAGTAGACGGCGCGATCCCCCGACTTCCGACGCCTTCCTGGCCTCGGACGAAGCGCCCTATATCACCGGGCAGGCGGTCGTCATCGACGGCGGCGAAGCCGCCGGGGGTCTCGCGAGCCGGACATAGGTCGCCATACTTGGCCAATGGAACAGCGGATCAGTCTAGTGACACTTGGTGTGAGGGACCTTGGCCGGGCGCGAGCCTTCTATGAGGCACTCGGCTGGAGCGGCGCCCAGCAGCCCGATGATGAGGTCGCGTTCTTCCAGGCCGGCGGCATGATCTTCGGGCTGTGGACGGCACTCGGCGGTCACGGCGCCCCCGGGATCGAGCTGGCGCACAACGTTCGTTCGCCTGAGGAGGTCGACGCGGTCCTAGCCGCGGCGGCCCATGCCGGCGCGACCATCATCCGACCGGCTGCTCGCGCCGAGTGGGGCGGCTACGCGGGCGCCTTCGCCGACCCCGACGGCTACGTCTGGGAGGTCGCCCACAACCCGGGCTGGACGCTCGCCGTCGACGGCTCGGTTCGGCTCGGCTAACGCGGCGCGGTCAGTGCCAATACGGCCAGGTCGAACTCGGCGTCGTTCCCAGCATTTCGTTCCAGAGCACGTCTGTGCCTGTCAGGGCTGAGCGGTTGAAAGCATGCATGAACGCCGAGACGCCGATCCGTTTGACGCCGCGGCTGCCGATCAGGCCGACCGTGTTGAGACGGTCCGATGCGTCGCGGTCACGCAGGTCGAGGCCGACTAGGTGGCCGTAGCTGGCGACGTCCGCGCTGCTGAAATAGACGCGCTCCAACGTGGCGTAGGAATAGATGGCCGTGTACCAGGTGTGCCGCGGCGCGACCACATCCCATGGGTCGAGCACGCCGCGCAAGTACGGATAGGTCGCGAGTGAGCCGCCGAACACGTCGGACACGTTGGCGGTATGCCCGCCGTCCGACGCCGAGAAGAAGGCCTCGATGACACGGCCGCCGTACATCAGCACCTGGCCGGCGGTCTGGTCGACCGCGGCGTTCTGTGAGCCGCTCTCGGAGTCGATCCCGCGGTAAACCTGGAACTGGGTCGTGTCGTCGACGTCGTAGAGAGCCGTGCTTCCCATGTGCGTCAGCGCGTAGCAACGGGCGGCGACGATCTGCGCCTTGATTGCCTCGAGCGGCCAGCTCGATGGCACTTCGCCGAGGCCGCGCAGATAGTCCTCGATCGGTAGCACATTGATCATGTAGAGCAGACCGCCGCTGGGCTGGGCCACGATGGTCCCGCGGTACGCGTGGTAGCGTCCCGATGGCCCGTAAACGGTGAGGCGCGTCGCATCGGACGTCGGGACGATCTTCTGCACGCCGCCTGCGATTGAGAAGGACAGGCTCTGGCCCGCCGCGATGTTGGTGACGCGCGTCCCATCGATGAGTTGCGCGGGTCCGCTGGGCACGACGCGATAGGTTGAGGTTCCCCAGAGGACGGCCACGTGGATCGGCGTGTTGCCGGTGCTGAGGCTGGCCCAGGAAGTTCCCGTGTAGAAGTGCTGATCGATGAAGCGATAGTTGAGGCCGGCAAGAGCCATGCCCTTCGCGCCCCACTGACCGAGTCCAACCCCATGACCCCATCCGTGACCGCAGAAACGCACCGATCCGGCCGGCGCGGCGGGTGGACAGGTCGCCGCATACGATGCCCCGCCGCCTTTGAGGGCCGCCAGCGCCGCCTCGGTCTCATAGCGATCGAGGGCCGCCTGCAGGGACCGGCTCTGACCATCAAGGCCGGCGAGCCGGATCAGCGTCTGTCGCCGCTGACTGTCGAGCTGGCTGTCATAGCTGGCGATCTGGGCCACCTGGCCCGCAATCGCATTCGCGCGGGCCTGGAGCATGTCGAGTAACGGCGCCAGGTCGGCCCGCGCTTGAGCCAGCAGGCGACGCTGCGCCTCGAGGGCGTCGCGCTCGGCGCGCAGCTGCCGGGCAAGTTGCAGCTCGCTCACCGACATCTGCTGCAGATAGATGGTCCGATTGAGCAGGTCGTCGAAACTCCGCGCGGAGAAGACGAACTCGAACCAGCGCATGCCGCCGAGCGCATAGAGCGTCTTGATGTCGGCCTGAAAGGCCCGCATATGTTGCAGGTACGCGAGCTGATCGTGCGAGAGCTGGAGTTGGGCGTCGGCGATTTGCGCTTCAATCGCCTGCGCCTGGGCGGCGATCGGGGCCAGGTCGGCATTGCTTTGCGCCAGCTGCGCCTGCAGCCCCGCGAGTGTCAGCTGGACCTGGCTCTGCTGAGCTTGCAGCGCCGCGAGCCGCTGATGCTGCCGCGCCTGCTCCTGTTGAACCTGTGCCAGCCGATCGGCGAGCGTGCCGGGATCATCCGCGTGCGCGGGCACGGCGGTGACAAGGAGCAGCAGCGCCAGCAAGGCGCTGCTCGCTCTGAGGTTTATGCCGGCGGCGCTCCCGCCGAGCCAGGCATACCGGGCTCGCGCCGTGGAGTGAAGCCGGCGTCGCCGCTGAAAGGAGCTGGAGCGCCCTTGGGCGCCTTCTCCTTCTTTTTCTTCTTCACTTCCCGCTTGCCCCTATCGCGTGACTTCGCCATGGTTCCCTGCCTCCCAGACTTAGTCCGGCGAGCCGCTATTCTACCCTCGATCGGCCTCGCTGTCCACGCGACGGCTACCGTCCGTGGCCTCATCGCGCAGGACCTCGAGGCACGCGACCACCGAATCGCCCAGCGCGTGGAGGTTGTAACCGCCTTCCAGGGCCCAGACCGATCGCCCGTCGCTGTGGGCGATCGACCAGCCCTTGATCATCCGGGCAAGTTCGCGGTAGGCAGCGGTGGTCACGTCGAGGCCCGCCAACGGGTCGTCCTCATGCGCATCGAAGCCGGCCGACACCAGGAGCAGCTCCGGCTTGAAGGCATCGAGCGACGGCCCGATTTTTTTCTCCCAGGCCCCGAGGAACGCCCGATCCGAAGTGCCCGCCGGGAGCGGCACGTTGAGGACATTGCCATGCGTCCCCCGTTCGCGGGCGCCTCCGGTGCCGGGATAGAAGGGGTACTGATGGGTCGAGGCATAGAACAACTCGGCGTCGCTCTCGAAGCTGTGCTGGGTGCCATTCCCGTGGTGGACATCGAAGTCGAGGACCGCGATCCGCCGAATGCCTCGATCACGGGCGGCGACAACGCCGACCGCGATGTTGTTCAAAAGACAAAAGCCCATGGCCTTGGCGTGCTCAGCATGATGACCGGGCGGCCGCACGACTGCGAGCGCGTGTTTCGCCTTCCCGTCCAACACCCGCTGCACGCCCTCTACGACGGCGCCCGCGGCGCTCCGGGCGGCGACCATCGACAAGGGGGTGATGTACGTGTCGGGGTCGAGATACCCGCCACCGGATGACGCGGCGCGATCGAGCATTCTGACATAGCTCGGATCATGGACGCGATGGATGAACGTCTCGGGCGCGTCTGGTGGTGCTTCCGGGACGAGACCGATGTCGGACTTCGCGATGGCCTCGATGACGGCCGCGACGCGCTCCGGGCGCTCGGGATGGCCTTCCACCCCGTGGCCGATTTGCGCGGGGTTGGCGAGCAACGCGATCATTCGAGGGTGCGAGTGCGGAAGCGCTCGAGCTGCAGCGTCGCGTTGTAGCTGATGCCGGCCTTATCGCACGCGGCTCGGAGTTGCCGCTCGGGCGTATCGATCCCCTCGATGCCAGGGAGCAACAGCGCCTGCCGATCGCCTCGCCGGACGATGATGCCGTGCGTTTGCGGATTGAGTCCGGAGATGTCGGGCACCGCCTCGGGCGGGTCGAGCAACTGGACCTTGATGGTCAACGCGCTCACCTCATCGAGACGGACCGGCTCGAAGCGCGGATCGCGTACTGCGGACGCGACCAAATAGCGGATCAGCTCGTGGGCCGCGGTCGACTCCGTTGGATGCACGCTGCCGACGCAGCCACGCAGCTCACCGTCCTTGTACAGGGAGACGAACACGGCCGAGGGCGCCTGCAGGTCGAGAGGGATTGGCTGCGGCGGTTCGATCAAACGCCGCGTACGTAGATAGGTCTCGATCGCCTGGCGTCCGAGCGCCTGAATGTCGAGCCCGATCTTCTGCGTCGTGCCGGCGACAGGGGTTGCGGTGAACGCGACCACCGGGTAACCGACGCCGAACGGGCCTTCGTAGCTGAGTACCTGCGAGTCGAGACCGGCGGCGCGCGCCGCGCCTAGCAGAATCGCGAGCGGGCGCAAGCCACACTCGCCGGCCTCCTCAACCAGATCGCGATCCAGCCCCTCGATCCGGTTCCATTCGCGGTCGCGTAGCGCGTCGATCACCAGCCGATCGAAGACCGGGCCCTCGGGTCGATATCCGTAGGGCGCGTCCGGCGTCAGGCGATGGGACAGGTCACCGGAGGCGATCAGGATGGCGAAGCGATCGCCCAGCCGACGGTGCAACCAAACGCCCAACTCGATGAAGCGATGAAGCGGCCAGCCGCTGACGCCGAGGAAAATGCAGCGCTTGTTCGCCATCGTTCGCGGAAGCGAGTGCAGGGGAACTACCACGCCGTGATCGAGCTCCGTCTCCTCCGCCCAGATCAGTGAGAATCCTGCCCGCTGCCCGTCGGCGATGAGGGCGGTCGCGAGCGCCACGTCGACCTGCGCCATGACCTGGACGTTGGGCGCTCGAAAACGTGCCAGGTTGCCGCCGGCATTGGCGCCGCGCCTGACGGGTAATGACGTCATGCTCGACGGGCTATGCGGTGAGATCACGACGGCGAGGTCGGCTTGGACTATGGAGAGGATGCCGTCGAGCTCTCGCAGCGCGTCAGCGGTTGCGCGTACGCGTTGTGACTGGGCACCGCCGACCTCGGACAGGAGGATCGGAGGATGGGCAACCAGGGCGCCGGCGACGATGCCGGGCATGGGTCAGCCTCGGGCCGTCGCGGGCTCCGGCCGCAGGGCGTTGATGGCGTCACGATATTGCTGGGCCGCCGCGCGGGCAGCGTCCGCATAGTCGGCGCCGGCCGAAGCGAACAGGATGCCGCGTGAGATCGGGATGATGGCGCCGCGTCCATCCGCCCGCAGCGCCGCCGGAACGGCCGCGGTGAGCGCAGCGCCCTGCGCGCCGATGCCAGGGACCAGTAGCAGGCGATCCCCCGCTATCTGACGTACGTCGCGGATCTCGGCGGGGGCGGTGGCGCCGACCACGAAGCCGAGATTGTCGTGATGGTCCCACCGGACGCCCGCGCGGGCGACATGCCGGTAGAGCGCCTCGCCATCGCTGCGCAGGTGCTGGAATTCCGCCGCGCCCGGGTTCGAGGTCCGGCAGACGATGAGGACTTCTCGGTCCTTGTGGGCCAGGAAGGGCGCAACCGAGTCATAGCCCAGCCATGGGTGAACGGTGACGGCATCGGCGCCCCAGGCTTCGAACATGGCATGGGCGTAGGCCTGCGCCGTGCTGCCCACGTCGCCGCGTTTGGCGTCGAAGATCACCGGGCGGTCTTTGGGCAATGCAGCCATCGCCTGGTCGAGCAACCAGCTGGCCTCCCTTCCCCATCGCTCGTAGAAGGCCAGGTTGAGCTTGTAGGAGGACACCGAGTCGCCAACCGCATCGACGATGGTCCGCACGAATTGCGCGATGCCGGCCGGCGATCGTTCGACCGAAGGTGGGAGTAGATCCGGCTCGGGATCAAGACCGAGGCAGAGCAGGGAGCCGGTGGCGTCCTCGCTGGCCCGTAATTTCGACTTGAACGTCATATTCGGAGCCAAGTTTAGTGGGTAGAATCGCATCGTGCCCCAATCGACCATGCAGGTCACCCTGCCGGAAATGGGTGAGTCGGTCACAGAGGGGACCGTCGCCAAGTGGCTGAAGCAGCCGGGCGACCCGGTGCGAGAAGGCGAAGCGCTGGTAGAGGTCACCACCGACAAGGTGGACGCCGAAGTGCCCGCGCCCGCGACCGGAACTCTCACCAGGATCCTCGCCGAGGCCGGGAAGACGATCGCCGTAGGTGCACCGCTGGCTGAAATCGCCGTGGGCGCGGACGGGGACGGTGTGGCCAAAAAGCCCACCGCCGTGCCCGCCTCCGCGAACGGGGAAGAGAAAAAGGCCCCCACCCTGCCTTCCCCCGCAAGCGGGGGAGGGACAAAGTCCGGGACGGTCGAGGTTACCGAAGGCGCCGAGTTGTTGGCTAAAGCCAAGGGGATCGACCTCGCAACAGTCAAGGGAAGCGGTCCGGGCGGATCGATTCGTCGTCGCGACGTCGCCGAGGCGATCGAGCGAAACGCCCCCACCCTGCCCTCCCCTGCAAGCGGGGGAGGGACTAGTGCTGAGAAGGCGCCCACCATACCCGCTCCCGCGAGCGGCGTAGGGACTGCTGCTGAGAAGGCCCCGATTGTGCCCTCGCCCGCGAGCGGAGCAGGGACAGCTGGCCCCGCGATTCCCTTGCGTGGGCCGGCTGCGGCACTGGTCAAGTACATGGAGGAAAGCCTCCAGGTGCCGACGGCCACCAGCTTCCGAACGGTGCGCGTCGACGTGCTCGACCAGCGGCGCCGTCAGCTCAACCAGCGCGTGCAGGAAGCGGGCCGTCCGGAAAAGATCTCCTACACGCACCTGATCGCCTTCGCCATCACGCGTGCGGTCAAGGACGTGCCCTCGATGGCAGTCACCTTCGATCGCATCGACGGCAATCCGGCACGGGTCGCCCGTGGCGTGCACTTCGGACTCGCGGTCGATGTCCAGCGTCAGGATGGCAGCCGCATGCTGGTCGTTCCGGTCATCCGAGACGCTGACCGCCTGGATTTCGCCGCCTTCCGCGATCAGTACGAAACGCTGGTCTCGAAAGCGCGCATCGGCAAGCTGGTCGCCGACGACCTCACCGGCGCCACGATCGTCCTCACCAATCCGGGTGGAATCGGCACCGTGGCATCCGTCCCGCGGTTGATGAAAGGCCAGGGCACGATCATCGCGACCGGCGCCATTGGTTATCCGCCCGAGTTCACCTCTATCGCCGAGAGCGGGCTGCGCCAGCTCGGGGTCTCCAAAGTGATGACGATGACCAGCACCTATGACCACCGCGTCATCCAGGGCGCCGAGTCCGGCGAGTTCCTGCGCCGCATCGATGAGCTGCTCGCCGGTGGTGACGGTTTTTACGAATCAGTCTTCGAATCGATGCGCGTGGTCCCGCCGGCCGGCATCAGCGAGCCGGCTCGACCCGGGGTCCAGCCTGTGGAAGCTGCGATCGCGGCGCCGACGACGGAAGATGCCGAATTGCTGCGCGCAGTTTCGGCCGGCATGGCGCTGGTCGCCGCCTACCGCAGCCACGGGCATCTTGCGGCGCGACTCGATCCCCTGGGGAGCGCGCCGACCGGCGACCCGTCGCTTGATCCGGTCAACCATGGATTGACGCCACAGCTGATGGAGGCGGTGCCGGCTGCTGTGTTGCGCGTGCGCGTGCCCGGTGAGAACCTGGCTGAGGTCCTTACCCACCTTCGTGAGACCTATTGCTCGACGATCGCCTATGAGATCGAGCACATTTCCAGCCACGAGCAACGTAACTGGCTACGCGAGCGCATCGAGTCGGGCCGTTACCGCCAGCCGCTCAGCCCCGAGCGGAAGCTTCAGCTGCTTGGCCGCCTCACGAAAGTGGAGGCGATGGATCGCTACCTTCGGAAGGCCTTCCTTGGCCAGAAGACGTTCTCCATCGAGGGCCTCGACTCGATGATCGTGATGCTCGAGGAGACGCTGCAACTGCTCTCCGACAATGGCACACGCCAGGTGGTGATGGGCATGGCGCACCGTGGCCGGTTGAGCGTGATCGCTCATGTGGTCAACCGCACCTATGAGTCCTTGCTAGTGGAGTTCGAGCAGAGCAAGGATCGGCTTGCGAGCGGCACCGACGTGACTGGCGACGTCAAATATCACGCCGAAGCCGAAGGCACCTACGTCACCCCGAACGGCAAGCAGGTTTCGGTCAGCCTGCTCGCCAATCCGAGTCACCTGGAAGCGGTGGATCCGGTTGTGGAGGGCTGGACCCGCGCGGAGCAGACGCGCCGCAAAGGGCCCGAGCCGCATTTCGATCGGACAGGCACCGTGCCGATCCTGATCCATGGGGACGCCGCCTTTCCCGCCCAGGGTGTCGTCGCCGAAGTCCTCAACCTGTCCAAGCTCGACGGTTACACCACCGGCGGCACCCTGCACATCATCGCCAACAACCAGCTTGGCTTTACGACCGATCCCGAGGAAGGCCGCTCGACACGTTATGCCTCGGATGTTGCCAAGGGCTTCGACCTGCCGATCATCCATGTCAACGCGGACGACATCACGGCCTGCGTCAGCGCGATTCGCCTGGCGACCGCCTTCCGGCAGAAATTCGCGCGCGACGTCGTCATCGACCTGATCGGCTATCGACGCTTCGGCCACAACGAGACGGACGAGCCCGCCTACACCCAGCCGCAGATGTACGAGGCGATCAAAGAGCATCCGACGGTGCGAGAGGTCTTCGCGGCGCAACTCATCGAAGAGGGCCTGCTCAGCGCCGACGACGCGCACGCGCGCACCGAGGCGGCCCAGGCCCGCCTTGCCGACGCCCACCAGAACGTCAAGGCCAGTGCCGCGCACGCGCCCCAGGTGAGCCGCCCGCCGATGGACGCCAGCCCTGAACTGGAAATCAAGACGGCCGTCTCGCCCGAAGTGCTCGAGTCACTGAGTCGTCAGCTGCTGGCGGTTCCCGATGGCTTTACGGTGCACCCCAAGCTAGTCCGCCAGATGGACCGCCGCAAGACCCCACTGGCCGAACGAGACATCGATTGGGCGCAGGCCGAAGAGCTGGCCTTTGCCACGCTGATCACGGGCGGCATCCCGGTGCGGCTCACCGGCCAGGATACGGAGCGCGGCACATTTAGCCAGCGCCACCTGGTCTTCCACGATCGCCGTTCCGGAAAGACCTGGGCGCCGATTCAGCATCTGGTCGGGGCGAGCGCCACCTTTGAGCTGCATAACAGCCCCCTCTCCGAGTACGCCGCGCTCGGTTTCGAATACGGGTACAGCTCCGACGCCTCAGATGCGTTGGTGTGCTGGGAGGCGCAGTTCGGCGATTTCATCAATGGGGCGCAGATCATTGTCGACCAGTTCATCGTCTCGGGCCTCGCCAAGTGGGGACAGTCGTCGCGGCTGACCCTCCTCCTTCCCCATGGTTATGAGGGCGGTGGCCCGGAGCATTCGAGTGCGCGGCTCGAGCGGTTCCTGCAACTTGCCGCCGAGGGCAACATCCGGGTCTTCTATCCGAGCACCCCGGCGAACTACTTCCATGCGCTCCGGCGGCAGGCGCTCCACACCAGGCCGCGGCCGCTGATCATCATGACCCCGAAGAGTTTGTTGCGCCTACGCCCGTCGTGGTCGCGGCTGGAGGACTTCGCCGTTCACAGCTTCCGTCGGGTGATCGATGACCCCTCGATGCAGGACCACCGTGAGGAGGTGCAGCGGATCATTCTCTGCACCGGCAAGATCTACTACGACCTGATCGCGAGCCCCCTGCGCGCCGCGGCGAAGGATCTCGCGATCATCCGGGTGGAGTTACTCGAGCCCTTCCGAACGGACGACGTGCTGGCCGCGATTGCGAAGTACCCGAACGTGCGGCAGCTGACGTGGGTCCAGGAAGAGCCGATGAACATGGGCGCCTATTGGCACGTCAAGCGTCGCCTCGAGCCCAAGCTGCCCGAGCACCTGACGCTCCACTATGTCGGCCGGCCGGAGCGTGCCAGTCCGAGCGAGGGTTATGCGATCGCCCACGAAGCGCAGGAGGAGCGCATTGTGCAGGCCGCTCTCGCCCCGTCCGCTGACTCGACCAGGCCGCCGGCTTCGGGTTAGAATTCTCCGCGATGCTGCTGTCGCTCGACTGGATGAACCTGTTCGGCGGGCTCGGTTCGGGGCAGATCACCTCGGTCATCGTGGTAGCGGTGATCTTCACCGCGGCCGCCGGCCTCACCTTGCTGGCGCTCATTGCCTTTGGCGTTCGCTCGGGCATCATGGCCCCGGCCTACAGCACCCGCCTCCCGCTAGCGTCCAACACCGAGCTCGGCGCATTCCTGGGTGCCGCGGCGTTCGGGATGATTTCGATCCTGCTGATGACCTTTCTCGGGTTTGCTGAAAACGATCTCGACAACCCACTGTTCCTACCCCTCTCGGTCGGTCCGATCCTGATCGGCGGGCTACTACTCCTCACGGGAGCAGGCCTGGCCTTCCGTACGGTCCGCCGCCGGTCCGCCAGCCCGACCTAGCACCGAAACCAGTCGCCAGCCCCGCCCGTTCCATCTGCAGCGAACACGCCCCAAACTTGACAACCGACACTCCGGTTTCGTAATGTAATGATAACGACGATATCAGTATACATATCAAAGGAAGTGGCTAAGATGAACGCCCAGGACGGCCGAGCGATGTTCGAACTCCAGTTGGAGTTGCACTCTCGGGCGACGGGCGTCCAGCCCCTGATCTCGGCGGATGATCTCGTCGAGGTCCACGAGCTACTCACCGTCCACGAGGGCGATCTGAAGAGCCTCCTCAAGAAGCCCCGCGGGTAAACGCGACCCGTTCGTGACGCTGACCAGAGAGACCGTTGCCGCCTGGCTGCGTGCCTATGTCCAGGCATGGGAAACGTGCGATCCCGACGCGGTCGCTGACCTCTTCACCGAGGATGCGACGTACGCCTACCACCCGTTCGATGAGCCGATTCGAGGCCGGCTCGCGATCGTCGCCTCCTGGCTCAAGGGGAAAGACCCGGCGGGGACCTCTGACGGACGCTACGAGGCGGTCGGCATCGATTCCCCGATCCGGCTCAACGCCACCATATGGTGGGGTCCCCGCGCCGGTGGGTTAGATCAGGAGCCCTTCGGTTCCTCGCTGATCCTCCAGCCGAAACGGGCCGCGAAGTCGTTTACGCACGGAGAGCATATCCACCAGTAGTCATCCTTTATTCCATGGATGGTCTTTCCGCCTTGAACCGCATAACCCTCGACGAGGACTTCGGGGTTGTCCTGAATGAACTGCGCATGCTCGGCTGAGAATGACGGGTCCATGAACTTGGTCCAACAGAACTCGCAGTGGTCATGCTCCCACTGAGCGCTATGGGCGTAGTAGCGCTTCCGGACGAGTGTTGTGCCCTGAAGGTACTTGTCCTGACCGCGTAGCCGCCAGTCTTCGCCAGCCATGCCCTGAATTATCGAACGGTAGCTCCTGCCTCACCTTGGCAGAGCACTAGGGTCTGGCGTGGGGTTGTGAGAAGTTACCTGGCCGGCACCGGCCGGCAGTACCTTTGGCATCGCTGCCTAGAATGCGCGACGTGGAACGGGCCCGGCTCGACGAACTCCTCGCGCAGAGCCTACGGCACCTCGCGGTTGGCGCCGAGGCGCATTTCCACATCGTCGTAAGCACCGACAACGAGTTCGAGTGGGACGTCGAGCGATTTGTGTCATCGCCGCCCTACCGGGATCTTGCGTCGGCCCAAACGGACGCGCGTGATTCCCGCCTCGTGACTAAGGTCGGTAGCTTCAACACCGACATCCTCGAGTGCATCCGAGCCTGCCCACGCAGCAGCCTCGGCCGGTTTGGTTGGGGCGAGGAGCAGCCGGGCACATACCGATGGTGGGATAGCCACCGCTGGGGGTAGACCTCGCGGCTGCGCTCGGGTGCGAACTCGTTACCTAGAAGCTCGTTTACCCGAAGCCAGGATCGCCATCCATCCTCACTATTGCGACGGCATTCTGGCAGAGCCCGCCAACGGTAACGGTGGCTCTCCTCGCTTGAGGGCCGCATCCTTCCGTTCGAAGCACCGAAACGACCAGAGGACATCGGCGTCGCCTCGACAGTCGCCCACCCACTTCAGATAGGGCTCGCGCTGGAAGACGACCCCGTAGTATTCGGTGACCTCGGGCGGCTGAAAGGTCGGATCGACGACGTCACCCTCGGCCGTCACGGCCCAGCCGTGCATGGCCACCTCGCCATTCGCGCCCAGGACGTAGCCTTCGCCGAAGTTCCAATCGTCGTGATACAGCAGCAGACAGGCCGCGTTCACGAAGCACCATCCTCGTGGCATTTGCGGGACGTCGGCCGGCCGCGGACGGGCGCCAAAGGACCGGCCTTCCTTGACCAAAAACTCGTCGGCCGGAGACCCACCGGGGGCGGCTATCTGGGCCAGCATATGTTCGCGGATGGGGGATGCTGTCACGCCGCCGCATCAGCCGATGGGTTCGTCGGTCTGGCCAGGAACTCTCCGCGTCCGTCTCCGACTCATCATCTGCGGATGCCTGAGAAGCTTCGCCTGCGTCTTCGTCCCCGGCCTTGCAGCTGCGTGGCAAACGCGGCGAATTCTCTTCAGGGGAATGCCCATGCTGCTGAATACTGGGCTTTATTGATGGACCGCAGGTGAGCGACTGTGGGCACCCCGGTCCTCGCCCCCGTGGGCAGCAGCACGACCGTGGCGATTGCCTCGCTCGTTAACGGACCGAATCGCTCGGTCGTTGCCACCGCAGATGCAATGAACCTCGAAGGATGTTCAATCACCGCCTCGCTGGCAACATACCTCGGCGCTCCAGCCGGCGCCGGGGATGAGAACGGCGTGAATGTCGGCATCCCGGAAACTTGCTCGCGGTCAAGATGGACGACGTCGAGAGGAACCGTTATCGACAGCACCGGGAACCGGATCTCAGCCTTGCATCGATGAAAGGGAATGACGAGACGGTCGGACTGGGGTGAGATGTAGAGCGTAAATTCGAGGCGCCATTGGAACATGTCCTTTTCGTTGCCCGGGCTCGCTCGCAGGCTTGCCTCTAGTAGTTCAACATCGGGCAGCGCGGCGATTCCGGAGAGCAACCTGACCATGTTGGTGCGCCGCACGGAGCGCGTCTTGGTTCCTTCCCGCCATGGCACCTCCCAATCGACATGACCTCCCGATGGATTCTTGACAAGGAACGGCGCTCGGTCCGTCTCGAACAAAAGGGCAACAATGCTGACGCCGTGATACTGGATAGCCAGGTCCTGCAACGCGGGCGCGACCTCGTCAAATTGCGAGGCTACGTTCGGATACCAATTGGCCAGCTCCTTCGGCTCCGCGCCGCTAACTGATTGGGCCCTCTCATCGATGCCGATGAGCCACAGGATGGGTTCACCCTGTGCAGCGTTCGCATGTCCGGCAATCCGTCGAGCAGCCTCTGCTGGCGTCGGCCACTCCCTTTTCAGCTCGACGCGTGAATCCTCGACCGGCTTCCCTGATGTTGCCCGGTCGAGCACATCGAGGGCCCACGATTCGAGCTGATGTTTGCGCATCGTTAGGTCCTAGCTACCAGAGGAGGCTCTTCGCCCGTTTCCGGGTTGACGAGGACGTCTCGAACAATTCCTCGAATCGGCGACCGAAATAGCAGAGCATCTGCACCTGCACGTTGGGGTCCAGCGGCCATGTTTTCGGTGAGTTTGAATACGGGAGGAATGGTCGGGGAGACAGGATTTGAACCTGCGGCCCCCTGAACCCCATTCAGGTGCGCTACCAGGCTGCGCCACTCCCCGACGCGCTGCCTATTCTACGGCCCCCACCCTGCGGTCGCCCCGCAGGCGCGGGCGGGAAAGCCTCACTCTTCTCCGCGGCGTCTGAACACCATATGGATGGGCGTGCCTTCGAAGCCGAAGGCATGCCGTAGTTGCGTTTCGAGGAAACGGCGATAGGAAAAATGAACGAGCTCAGGATCGTTGACGAAGAACACGAACGTCGGTGTCGTCGACTCGGCCTGGGTCGCGTACATCACGCGCAGGCGTTTCCCGTGTCTCGTCGGGGTCTCGCGCTGGCCGAGCAAGGTTCGAAGCCACTTGTTCAGCTCCGGCGTGGCCACTCGCCGGCGGCGCTCCTCGGTCACCTTCAGCGCCACCTGGAGCGGCTGGGCCACGCGCTGCCCGGTCTTTGCCGAGATATACGAGACCGGCGCCCAAGGGGCAAAGGCCAAGGCCTCCTTGATCTTCTTGCGCCACACCTTCTCCTCTTTCTCTTCGGGCGTCAGCAGGTCCCATTTGTTGAGCACCAGCACCAGGCCACGGCCGGCCTCCACCACATAGCCCGCGATATGCACGTCCTGCGCGGTGATGCCGTCCTTGGCGTCGATGACGACGATCCCGATATCGGCGCGCTCCATCGCCCGTAGCCCCCGCAGGAGGGAGTACTGCTCGACACCGCTGGTCAGTCCCCGACGCCGGATTCCGGCGGTGTCGACCAGCAGCACACGCTTGCCCTCGAAGTCCACGATGGAGTCGACCGGGTCTCGCGTGGTCCCGGGAACAGCCGTGACCAGGCTGCGCTCGTCGCCGGCGACGGCGTTGACCAGCGAAGACTTCCCGACATTCGGACGACCCAGGATGGCAACCCGCGCCGCCAGCTGATCGTCGACGACTTCCGGTTGCGGCGGCGGTAGCCGTTCGACCACCGCGTCCAAGAGGTCGCCGCTTCCCGTGCCGTGCAAGGCGGAGATCGCCCACGGATCGCCAAGCCCGAGCTCATAAAATTCAGCGGCCAAGCCCTCACGGCCGCGCCCGTCCGTCTTGTTCGCGACTACCAGCACTGGACGGCGTGATTTGCGCAGCAGTTGGGCGATGTCATGATCGATGGCCGTCGGCCCTTCCCGCACGTCCAGCACAAACAGAACCAGGTCCGCTTCATCGATCGCCAGCCGACTTTGCTCCTCCATCCGTCGCCGGAGCTCGCGCTGCGCCGGGACTTCGTCTCGATCTTTGCCGAGCACCAGGCCGGCCGTGTCGACGATGACAAACCGGCGCCCGCGCCACTCACTTTCGGCATAGAGGCGGTCACGCGTCAGCCCCGCCAGCGGGTCCACGATGGCTCGGCGCTCGCCCAGGATGCGGTTGAAGAGGGCGGATTTTCCGACGTTGGGGCGGCCGACGATCGCCACTAGAGGCAGCGCCATCAGTCCGGCCGTGGGAGTATCAACATATGTGTAGTCGCGCAGACGGCGCGACGAAAACTCAAACCTATAATAGGCACCGTGTCGGACGGCCGGGTGGTTCTGAAAGAGAACCGGATCATGATGGTGTCCGATGAGATGGGTGACATCCCCGCAG
>Ga0070697_100001382_pt1 | contig 18354 bp, 23 predicted proteins | sample KBSK1501metaG_FD_65475 | JGI IMG/M metagenome (GOLD analysis project Ga0070697, IMG submission 65475) | Corn, switchgrass and miscanthus rhizosphere microbial communities from Kellogg Biological Station, Michigan, USA - KBS K1-50-1 metaG | ecosystem: Host-associated > Plants > Roots >... | reverse complement strand
AGGAGCCCGATTGAAAACGCGAAGGTCATCCGATAGAGCTGGTAGACGATGAACACGATCAGGAACGCGATCATCCAGGGGTAGGCCCAGATCTTGTCCCTGAGCAGCGCCGCTACCAGCGCGACTTTGACGACGCCGTGGAGCAGCAGGTAGGCAGCGCCGAAATGCAAGGACGATCCAGTGAGGCTGCCGGCGCTATGCAGTAAATGCGTGGCCAGAAAGTCGTGGGGATCCTCTGAGAGCTCGTGTTGAGTAAGAGCCCTGCTTATTTGGTCGATGGTGGTTGGGCTGATGATCAGCAAGAGAACGCCACCGACGACCTCGAGCACGCCGTCAAGACCCTTGAGGATGATCCCGACGGCGAAGGCTCGATCGAGGAGGTCGCCGGTCTTGAACCAGTTCATGCCAACCGGCTCCACAGTATGGGTAGATGCGTTGCTCTAGCGCGACCTCTCGCTTCGGCTCCGCACCTGAAAACGGTTTACGGCTACTCCAGCCCAGATGATCTCGACAACGCCAAATGGCCAGGCCCCCGCGAGGAAACCGTACGCGCTTGACAGAAGACATCCGATCGCGAAGGCGAGAACGAAAGCTCGATGCCGACTTTCGGCGGCATATGTCGCCATCATGAAGGTGACGGCGATGACTCCAAAAGCTGTCACGCCAAGTCCGTTCATGGTTGACATCCTCTACTTTTCTTGAGCGCCGGCCAGTCTTAGGGGGCGAACTTCGCCCGCGCCTTCTCCGCCAGCTCCTCCGGCGAGGTGTCCACCATCGCCTGCCAGTGCAGCCGTTCGAAGTACGTGACGTCCGAGCGGTAGGCGGTCTGCAGGTTGGACCTGCAGACCATGCGCAGGTTGAGCATGTAATCGCGATTCGACGGCGGTGCACCGTAAAGGGCCATGTTGAAGCTCTGGAATCCCAGCTCCGCGTAGAGATTGAGAATGGTGGCGATCCCCTGGCCCAGCTCACCGACATGATCCTCGGCCAGCTCGCCCGGTGAGCCGGCTCCCGGGATCAACGCGCGAACCTCGTAGAAACCCATCGGGGCGAAGCTGGCCAGCCATTCGATGCTGCCCGTGCTTCCGATGTAGCGCTCGCCTGTCCTCTGTTCGCTTTCGAGATAGGCGCGAAAACGCTCCCCTGGAACCGCCGCGAGCATCTCCTGAACAGTCGAAGGCAGAGGATCGACGCTGGACTGGAGATGAGGATGGAACAGAGAGCTGCCAGAAGGCAGCATGTGGTTGGCGTTGATCGAAGCCCACACCGCGCCGACGTCAGCCTTTATGACCGCTTTGATGAAATGGACGTGAGCGGCCAGGTTGTCGGCGACCAGGCCAGGAGTCATGGCGTTGAGCGGCAGGTAATGCAGGTCGGGTGAGTAGACCGCCACGGCGCTGTACTGCGTGTAGGTCAGAAGATTCGGAAAGAGCAGCGCCCGCCCGCGCTTGATTCGTCCCTCGGCGCAGATGTCGGCCGGCAGCTTTGGCGTCGCTCGTTCGATCCGATCACCACAGAAAGGACAGTTGTCCTGAGTTTCCCTGGCGAACGCCTCGAGGTCGAAAGCCGGCGGCGCGAGGAGGGCAGAGCTGCCCTTGACCAGGCGGGCGCAGTAGCCGGTGAGGGGATCCCAGCGGACCTCGACCGGCGTCTCGACAGGCTCGAAGTCCCGGGCGGGATGCAGGATCCTACTGGAGATCTTCTGGCTGCGGAACTCCAACACACAGCATGCTAGGCGGCCGCCGGACCGGGCGCGACCGGGGTCGCCTCGAGCTGTCGCTTGATCTGGCGGACGGTCCGGTCGAGCAGGTCGGCTGCGATCGGATCGACCCAGCCTCGATTGAGCAACCCGCTGCGGTCGACTACGGTGACCCAGAACGACATCTGGACCTCAGACCCGCGGGGGTGGCTCTGAACGGCCATCGACATCCGGATTCGGACGTAAGGCATGGGCTTCAGTGCGAGTCCGTTGAGTCTCAGGGAGGCCGTACGGGTTTTCGGATCGGAGTCGGTGATCGTGCCGTCGCCGTCCCAGGCATATTTGAACGGTCCCGCCCCGATCACGATGCGAGCTTCGAAGCGTTTCGCGTCGATCACCCTGGTCAGGCTGCCGCCGGGCACGCAGCCGAGCAGCGTTTCGGGATCGTGAAGCTGGCAAAACACCCAGTCGGGATCGCGATCGACGTGAGTCATGCGTGACAGGCTGATCACGAACAGGCGCGTGAGGCCCTGTTCCGCCGCGTCCCTGTGCTGCATGCTTCCCAAGAAATCTCTCTTCCTTATTGATGTCGACGGCAATCAGCCGATGGTTACTCCATCGACGTCGATCTCGTTCGGGCCCTGTCCCGTTTGCCACGTGAGGTGCGACAACGGGCTGGTGGCTGGTCCTTTGAGAAGCCTCCCATCCAGGGCGAACTCAGACCCGTGGCATGGGCACAGGAAATGCTGCTTGCCATCGTCGAACGCGTAGGAGCAACCGAGGTGTGGGCAGGTGATGGCGAGCGCGTGCAGCGTCCCATGGTCGCGAGTCAAAAAGCCGCCAAACGTGGGATCGCCGGCGGCATTCTCTTCGCCACCGTCGGCCATGATGAACGCCATGCCCGCGGGTGCATCGAAGCGTGTCGCGGCGCCCTCCTTCAGCTCGGCGACCGGGGTATCCAGCGCCACCCGAATTTTTCCCCTGCCTCCATTGAGCCCCTGACGCGGAAAGATGTAAACCGCAATCGGAGCCACTACCGCAGCGACCGTGGTTGCCAGCAGGACGCCGATCGACCAACCTAGAAACGCTCGGCGGCTTGGGGGTCGTGGCTTTGGCGAGTCAACGCTCATGGTGCACGCAACTACGAGGCCGCATTACAGCGTTCAGGCCGACCGATAGGTCGTGAACCCATCGGCGCCGGCGATGTTCTCGAGCGACCTGACGAATCGAACTCGCGGCAGGTCGTTGCCGGCGATTGCGGCCTGAATATGGGTTGCCGCCAGCAACGCCGCCCAGGCCCCCGGACCTGCCTCGAATCGGAGCGGCCGGCGTCTCGCGACCAGGTCACTTACGAAGGCTGCCACCTGGTTGACTTGAGCGAGCTCGTCAGGGTCAGCGTCGAGTCCGAGTCGCGCTGCGACCTCAGACAGGGCCCGAAACAGCAGGTTCGCGCACGCCCCGCCCGCAAGCCCGAGCTGCGCCGCGATTGAAGATGGCGTTCGCCTGCGGAGAAACCGAAGCACGATCACAAGGCGCTGATCCGCCGTCAGACGGTCGGTCAGGGCATCGAAGCCGAGGGCTCGTCCTCCGAGCAAAGCGGCGTCGACGGCGTGAATAGACGAGCAGCGCAGCTGCGAGATGCCATACCTCTCCGACCAATGCCGGCCGACAGCCTCGATCGTCGTCGCGGCGAGTCGCTCGTCCACGACCGGCACGAGCTCCGGCAGGCTGAGCCGTCTCATCTCGTTGACGAAGACCCAGGTCGTCGCGTCTTCGGCGTCCGATCGGTTGCCGGTCCACCGGACTGACGTCTGATATGAAGGCACGAGCCAGCGGTTGAAGACCTGTGCCCGTTCCCGATAGATGAGGCCAGCAACGACAGCCAGAGCCGGCCGGCCGGAGGTTCCCTGGTGTGCATACATTTCGATGCCAACTACGACTGCCGTTACACGCTCGGACGCTCGACCTTTATGGGCGAGTCCTGTAATGGCAACGCGTATCAGGGTTCAGCAGACAGCAATGAATGTGCACATCACTTGATCACCCGCTGGATACTCTTGAATAGATGAGCGTCGTTCAACGCGACTACATCGAGCGGATGATCGAGCAGGTCGCCCAGGCCATGGCGCAGATTCTCGAGCTTGTCCGAGCCGGAGACTTCGACATGGCCCTGATCGTGGTTCATAGAACACGCGATGTCGTCCTGGGCCCCATGCGCCCGGTCCTCGAACGAGTGGATGCCGCGAGCGCGGTCGACCTGGTCGGCAAGTACGAGTTGGACCGTCTGCGCATGTATGCGGCTTTGCTGGCTGAGGAAGGCGCGATCCACGAGTCACGTGGAAAGCCCGCAAGGGCCGAGCAGTGCTACCGTCACGCGCTCGAGCTGTATGCCGCAACCTCGCTGGCCGGCGCCAGGCTGAAGGCTGCCGACACGGAACGCATCATCCTGCTCCAGCCGAAGGTCGAGGTCGCCAACATCGACAGCCGTTATCGCGACGAGCTCCGGCGCCTGGCGGCTCAAGCAGCGCCGTCGCAGGATGAGGATGCCGGTATCGTGGCGACGTGAGCCCGCCTGCGGCCGGATCAGAGATCAGCATGATGGAGCCGCTGGCCCGCGCCTTCGAGCGCTCTGTCGCGCTACGCCCGAAAGATGAGGGGCTGTTCGGACCCCGCAGCATGGTCTGGCGCGTGCACCGCGACCGCAGCTTTCCGCTCGCGGCCATTCGCTCGCTGATGGTCCAGGCGCTTCATCCGCTCGCGATGGCCGGCGTCGCCCAACACAGTGACTGGAAGCGCGACCCGTTCGGCCGCCTCGCCGCCACTGGAGGATACGTTCTGACCGTCACCTACGGCGACACAGCCGCCGCCGAAAGCGCCGCGGCCCGGGTGCGCGCGGTGCACACGCACGTGCACGGAACCGACACGGTGACCGGCCTGCCTTACCGCGCCGACGACCCGGAGCTGCTGTTGTGGGTCCATGCCGGGATGGTGGATTCGATCGTCCACGTCGTCCAGAGGTACGGCCGGTCGCTCGACGCGGCAGATGCGGACCGCTACGTGGCCGAGATGGCCCGTTTCGCTGAGATCATCGGCGTCCCCGCGGCGCAGGTCCCGGCAAGTGTGGCCGCCCTGAATGGCTACCTCGACTCTGTCGAGCTGCGGCAGGTCACGCCCGCGGCGTCCGACGCGATCGCCATCGTCCTCGATCCACCGGGCCTGGACGATGACACGCGTGAGCTGTGGCACGACCTTGGGCAGGTGGCCGTGGGCACCCTGCCCGCCTGGGCCCGCTCGATGTACGGCTTCGACGAGCCGCCTCCAGAAATCATGGAGCGCGAGCCGGTGCGCCAGCTCATCGGCGCCCTGGATTTCGCATTCGAGTCCTTCCCGGGCGTGCTGGAGGCGCGAGAGCGGATCGAGCTTCGGATGCGCGCATGAGCGTCGGCCCGATGCTGCAGTCGCGACTCGGTCGGAGCGCGGCGCTGGCACGGCTCGCCCTGCGCATAGGGGGACGCTACCTGGCGCGGTCACCGCGGCTGATTTTCGCTTCGGTGGACCGCCGCAGCGAGCTGCGCCATGAGCTCGCCCTGCGCACCGCCGACGACGTCGCGGAGGAGCTCGGCTCCATGAAGGGAGCCCTCATGAAGCTTGGCCAGATGGCGAGCTACGTCGACGAGGACATGCCGCAGACCTTTCGCACCGCCATGGCTCGACTGCAGCACAACGCTCCGCCGATGAGTCCCGCGCTGGCGAGCTCGGTGATCGTGGACGAGCTGGGGGATGCCCCCGAGCGGATCTTCGCTCGGTGGGACCCGCTGCCCTTCGCGGCGGCCTCCATCGGACAGGTGCACCGGGCCATCACGCGCGAGGGGAGGGCGGTGGCCGTCAAGGTCCAGTACCCGGGCATCGCCCGCACCATCACCTCGGACGTGCGGAACGTCGCTTTGCTCCGGAGGGTCGCCGCCGCGGCGTTCCCCGGCCTGGACACACGCTCGCTGATCGATGAGCTGGGCGAACGGCTGCGCGAGGAGGTCGATTACCTGCTGGAAGCCGAAAACCAGGAGCTCTTCGCCGGGTATTACGAGGACCACCCGGTCATCCATGTTCCGCACGTGGTGAGGGAGCTGAGCACTGCTCGCGTGCTGACCAGCGAGCTCGTGGTCGGAACGCGCTTTGACGACGTGCTGCAGTGGAACCAGAGCGAGCGAAACCTGGCGGCTGAGACGATAAATCGCTTCGTCTCCCGAAGCCTGTACCGCCTCCACGCTTTCAATGGCGACCCGCATCCGGGCAACTACCTCTTTCACGGGCGGGGCCGGGTCAGCTTCCTGGACTTCGGGCTCACGAAGCACTTCAGCGACGAGGATCTCGCTCCGCTCGCCGACGCGGTTCGTTTTCTTGTCATCGAAAATGATGGCGACCGATTCCGTGCATCGCTGGAGCGTGCCGGCTTCCTCCGCCCGGGCGCGCCGGTGCCCACCGAGGTGGTGGTCGACCGATTCGGGCTGTTCTATGCGACGGTGCTCCATGACGCGCCGATGACCATCACGCCGGCGTACGCATCGGCGATCGTGCGCCGCTTCTTCGATGCGCACGGGCCGCTCGCCCCATACAGCGACGTGCCACGCGCCTATGTGGTGCTCCAGCGAATCAACCTGGGTCTCTACGCCGTCCTCGGCAGCCTTCACGCAACCGCCAACTGGCGGCGCATCGCCGAGGAGATCTGGCCCTTCGTAAGCGGACCACCGTCGACTCCTATCGGTGAAGCCGAGGCGCGTTGGGAGCGCGAGCGCATGGAGAAAGAGCTGTCGCTGGACCGGAGCGCCTGACCCGTAACGGTGGGCGTAGTTGTTTTCGAAATGAAAACAGAACTGCAATCACGGAACGAAGTCATCGATTCGAGTGTTGCCGTCGCGGCGCCGCCGCTGCGGATTTGGACCGGAAGTCGCATCGACAGGCCTCGCGCAAGCTGGGTCGCCAACGCGCGCCAGCTGACTGGCATCGCGATCCTGCGGATCGCCTTCGGCGCGGTCTGGGCCGTCGACGCGAGTCTCAAATGGCAACCGGCCTTCCAGGCCAACTTTCAGCAGATGCTGTCGGACGTGGCGAAGGGCCAGCCCGCTTTTCTCAGCTGGTGGTTCGCGCTCTGGCAGTTCGTCGTTTCGGGACGTGCCCCGGTGTTCGGCATCTTGACCGCGACCACCGAGACGTACCTGGCGCTTGCACTGCTCACTGGATTCGCGCGCAAGTTCACCTATTCGATAGGGATCCTGTACGGCTTGTTCGTGTGGTCCGTGGCGGAGGGTTTTGGGGGTCCCTACATGCCGGGGACCACGACCGACGTGGGCGCGGCGATCATCTACAGCCTGCTCTTCGGTGCGCTTCTCCTGGTCGACGCCGGCCGCTTCAGCGTCGATGCCTTGATCGAGAAGAGGCTGCTGGCCTGGCGCCGGATCGCCGAGCTGCGGCCATGATCACCATCGTCACCGTAATCGTCGCCGCCGTCATCGTGCTCTTGATTCCGCGCTCTGTCCGGATCGTCCAGCAAGGCCTCGTCGGGGTGGTCAAACGGCTAGGCCAGTTTCACTCCATCCGGCCCTCGGGTGTGACGTTCCTCATCCCATTCGTGGACAACATGACCACGATCGATGTGCGCGAGACCCCGCGCACGGGCGACCGCCAGGAGGTCATCACCAAGGACAACGTCTCTGTCGCCGTGAACGCGACCATATTCAGCCAGGTCGTCGAACCCAATCTCGCGCTCTTCTCCGTCAGCAATTACCTGGTAGCGATCGACAACCAGGCCAGGACGACCCTGCGCGCGGTCTTCGGTTCCATATCTCTCGACGACGCTCTGAGCCAGCGTGAGCGCATCAACGCCCAGCTTCAGGCGCAGATGGAGGCCGTTACCGACAAGTGGGGCGTACGCATCCACAGGATTGAGATCGTGGACATCGCCCCGCCGGAGCAGATCCTTCGGGCCATGGCCTTGCAGAAGACCGCCGATCAGGAAAAGCGAGCGGCGATCCTGCTCTCCGAGGGTCAGCAGCAATCGGCGATCAACGTCGCCGAGGGCGCCAAGCAAGCCGCGATCAAAAATGCCGAGGGCGAGCGCCAGGCGCAGATCCTTCGCGCCGAGGGTCAGAAGCAAGCCGCCATCCTGGAGGCAGAAGGCCGATCACGCGCCATCAACGCCGTGTATGCCGCCATCCATGACGGCCATCCGAATCCGGAGTTGCTCGCCGTTCTGCAGCTGGACACGCTGTCTCGGTTCGCAACCAGCCCGAACGCGAAGCTCGTGGTTCCATTCGAATCGGCGGGACTGCTGGGAGCGGCGCAGGCGCTGCGGTCGGCGCTCGACGCCGTCCCAAGCGCGAACCACACGCCCGCACTCGAAGCGATCGGTGCCTAGCTCGATGTCGTCAACAGCTGGCCATATGGTCAGTCGAAGGCTCGGTGAGGGCTCCGTGCTCGATCTCGAAGGTCGCGAGGTTTCGCTGCGTGCGGTCTACCAACAAGGACCGGTCGTGCTGGTCTGGCTCCGTCACTACGGCTGAATGTTCTGCAAGCAGCAGGCGGCGCAGTTGTGCCGCATCAAGAAGGAGATCGAGGCGGCAGGGGCGAGGCTCGTTTTCATCGGCAACGGAGACCTCGCCTCAGCTCGGCACTTCAGAGACTCCCAGGTGCCCGACTGCGAGGTTGTCACCGACCCGTCTGCGGCCACATACGCGCTCCTCGGGTCCCGGAGGGGAGCCTGGGCCACGTTGACTCCGAGGTCGTGGCCGGCAGGCCTCCGGGCTTTACGGGATGGATTCCGACAAACGAGGACGCAGGGGCATGCCTTGCTGCTGGGCGGGGTCGCGATCGTAGATTCGGGCGGCGTGCTCAGGTGGCGCTACGTGAGCCGGTTCGCCGGTGATCATCCATCTCCCGGGGAGGTCGTCGCCGCGCTGCGAAACGCGCTGGGAAAGCCCGCCACCGCCAGGCACGAGCGGCCGCATAACCTCTAGGCTCAGAACATGCGGCGACGCATGGCGCGGGGAGCATAGGCGATGGCACTGGTACTCTGGCACGCCACCATGTCGCTCGACGGCTTCATCGCCGGGCCGGCGGATTCAATGGATTGGATGCTCGGCTTCGGTGAAGAGGATTCCGAGGTCAACGAGCTCATCAAGAAGATCGGCGCGGTGCTCTCCGGGCGCAGAACCTATGACGTCGGCGCCGGACAGGAACGCCCCGAGTTTCGGAGGCCGTATGGGGGCGCGTTCAGCGGTCCGGTGTTCGTGCTGACTCACAAGCCGCCCCACGACCCTGACGTCACGTTCTTGTCCGGAGATATCCGCGCTGCGGTCGAAACGGCCGCCGGGGCGGCGGGGGACAAGTACCTGGCGATCTTCGGCGCCGATGTCGCCCGCCAGTGCATCGAGGCACGGCTCATCGACGAAGTGATGATCCACGTCGTGCCTGTGCTGCTAGGCGACGGAGTACGGCTTTTCAGCAAGCAACAAGGCGAGCTCATCCACCTGGAGCTGACCCGGATGTCGCGAAACGGCCAGGTGACGAATCTCCGCTTCTCGGTGGTCGGGTGAACCGCCACTAAGCCCACGGGTCACTGCCACCACGGTTTGCGTGCTGCCGCGGCTGCGCTGCTCACGGGTCCCTCGAGGTCGAATTCCAGGCGCGCGAGGTTTTGCAGCCACTCGCTCGCCATCACCACGGCCATGGCCCCGCGCCCAGCGCCGGCGTTCGTCTGCCAGAGGCGCAGGCAGTTGAGCTCGGCCTGGCGGAGGGCGGTCGAGGACATCTGGTGATCAGGTCCGCCGGCCCTGGACAGGCTCAGGCGGTCGGCCAGACCACGGTACGACCCCAGCACCGCCTGCACCTGCAATCGCACCTCGCGCGCACCTTCAGCGCAGCTTGCGCCCGAATAACCCATGGGGCCCGCGATCACCCCGAGCAGGTCGCCGGCCAGGATCATATGGTTGGCCGAAGTCATCAGGAACGCCGCCGCTTCCTGTTCTGACGAGCCGGCGCCCCGTTCAGTCAAGAAGGTCTCGAACGCTTCGCCGGCGCGGTCTCGCGCGCGGATCGCGATCCGCCGGGCAGGGCCGGCCGCGCCCACAAGCGCGAACCCGAGGACGCCATCGAACGCGAGGTCCAGGTATGCAACCAGGCTCCGATAAACGCTCCCCAAGCCACGAACGAGCTCGCGGCGGGCTCCCTGCGGCCAGAGCAGCAGCCCGACCAGCAGGCTGATCAGGGCGCCGGCGATCAGATCTTCGATGCGAACCAGGCCGATCTGCCAACCCGCTGGGGAGATGAGGTTGAAGGCGACGATCAGGTTGATGGTGAAGGCGGCCTGGCTCAGCATGAAACCGATCGTCGTGGCGGCGTAGGCGGCTCCGAAGACCGCAATCGGAAACGCGGCCCACATCAGCGCCGGGTGATTCCCGGCCACTACCGCGAACAGGCCTCCGACGACGACACCGATCGCGTTGCCCACCACCGCCAGGACGACCGTGCGGCCGGTGCCGAGGGCGTTGCTCCGCAAGACCTGGATCGTTCCCAGCACCACCCAGAACGCATGCGAGAAATCGAACGCGCGAGCCACCCAGACCGCAAGCGCCAGGCCGATCGCCACACGCAGGCTGCCTTGCAGCACGGTCGACGGCGATTCGAGGTGCGTTCGGATCGCCCGCAGGATGCTCAAGGCGGTTTCGCCGGCATCCGAGCTGGCGCCCGATGCGTCGATCGCATTGCCGCCCAGCGAAATGGTCAGGTACGAGACGACGCGAAGGGTGTCTTCGAAGTCGAGCCCATCCAGCACCTCCTCAGGCGCCCGGCCGGCCCGGAGCTGCTCGGACGCCCACCGGTCCCGGGCCGCGCGGTGCTCTTCTCTCGCTACTTCTATGGCATTGAGATCCGGGGGATCGCCGCCGGTCAGCACGCCCGCGCTGGAGCGCAGCGCAGACGCAACGCAAGCCACGAGCCTGTCGCCTTCAGGCAGGCCCGGACGCACCACCGGTGAAGGCTCGATGAACGGACGCGCGACGATCTCGACCAGCCGGTCGAGCTCGATGAGCAGCTCAGCGAAGGCACGGTCGCGACGGCCTGGTCCGGCGGGTCGTTTGGCCGTCGACGCGTATCCCTGTTGGGCCGCCTCCACGGTCTGACGCGCCGCTTCTTCGAGATGCGCCCGCTCAGCCCCGTCTTCGGCCGACCGCATGCCGTCGACAAGATTGGCGATGGCGAGCAAGGCTTTCGCCGCCTGGTTGTGCATGGTGACGCGCTCGAGCCGCGGCCAGAGGGCGACGGCTGCCAGGGTCGAAACCAGGCCGGCCAACGCCCAGCCGCCGACGCGCGCAGGGATCACGCCGGCTGATCCCGGGATGGTGACAGCGATCACGAAGGCGAGAAGCATGCCGAGATTGGCCGCGGCGACGTAGCCGCCGAAGATGCGGCTGAACGAGATCACGAATCCAACCAGCAGCATCACGACAGCCGCCAGCCAGGCTGAGCTCGAGACGAGCGTTCCCAGCGCCACCAGCACGGCGCCAACGACGGTCGCGGTCAGATAGGCGACCGCGCGCGGCCGCCGCAGGCCACCGAAGTCCGAGATCACCAGGAGTGAAAAACAACCGAAAATCACGAAGATGAGGCTCTCCGGTTGGCGCAGAACCAGCTCGGCGAACGCGAAGGCAAGCGGGATGACTATCGCCGCGCGCGCGGCGCGTCGCAGGGCGGCGAAGCCAGGATCGCGAGGGGCCTTGACGGCGATGGGCAGGGGGCGTCTCATCAAATTGGAGGGCCGCCGCCCCGAGCTCATGACGAGAATGTTCGCAGCCCAGGCTCGTCCTGCAAGATGAAGTTGAATGCCTGAGTCACGGCTAGCGGATCAAGGGAGATGTTCATGGGCGGATCTCTCGCCTGCCATGCGCAGCTACCACGACAACGAGTGGGGCATTCCCTCGCACGACGATAGATATCTCTTCGAGATGCTCACCCTCGAAGGGGCGCAGGCGGGTCTGTCCTGGGCCACCATCCTCAACCGGCGCGACGGATACCGCGGCGCCTTTGCAAATTTCGACCCTGCCAAAGTGGCGGCGTTTACCGACCACCGGCTGGAACAGCTGCTCCGAGACCCGGGCATCATTCGGAACCGGCTCAAGGTCTATGGCACTCGCACCAATGCGCGGGCCTTCAAGCGAGTGCAGGCCGAGTCTGGCTCATTCGCAACCTATCTCTGGAATTGGGTCGACGGTAAGCGGGTCGTTCATCACCCCCGCAGTCTTGCCGACCTGCCTGCCACGACGGAGCTGTCGGACCGCATCAGCAAAGACCTCAAGCGCCGCAGCTTCACGTTCGTGGGACCCACCATCATCTACTCGCTGCTGCAGGCGGCCGGCATCGTCGACGACCACGTCATCAGCTGCCCGGTGAAACGAAGACTGGCCGCTCTCTGACGACGCCTGAGGCCGGTGGGTCAGCTACGCCCGGCGGCTGACTTCTCGCTTTCCGCCACCTCGACGAGCTCGCCCTCGATGTTGATCTGGACCTCATTGCTGACGATGAACTTGCCGTCCAGCGCCATGTCGAAGCGCATGCCGAAGTCCTTCCGGTTGATCTCTGCCTGGGCGGCGTACCCGATCCGATGACCCATGTTCGGATCGTTGAACTCGCCGTACTTGACCACATCGAGTGTGACCGGCCGGGTGTTCCCTTTGATGGTCAGATCGCCCGTGAGCTTGAAGCGATCGGTGCCTGCCGGTTCGATCTTCGTGCTCTTGAAGGTCATGGTCGGGTACTTGTCGATCTCGAGGAAGTTGGACGAACGCAGGTCGTTGTCGCGCTGCTCGTTGTGGGTGCGGATGCTGGCCGAGTTGATGGTGGCCTCAACAGTGGTGCGCTCGGGGTGGTCGGGATGAATATCGCCCGTGGCGGTGACCTCGGCAAAGTGGCCGCGAACGGTCATCATGCCCAGATGCTTGGCTGAGAACTCAACCTGCGTGTGCATCGGATCGAACTTCCAGGTGCCCATGTCAACTACCCCCGTACATTAGTGACGATGCCCATCGATGATCTACCAACTGGTTTGGCACTCCACTTATTTCTACAGCAATCGAGTCGCGCGACGCTAGACTCTCCGACCGTGAGCGAACAGCTCGTTCCCGGCCTCGCCTTTCCCTCACACGCGCACCAGCTCTGGGCCCTCGTGGTCGAGTCCTTCCAGGGCTGGGAGGCCCGAATCAACGACGCGGCCGCCACCGCCGGTCTGTCGCCCGTATCCGCCTGGGCCCTGGTCCAGCTCGACCCGGACGATCCGATTTCGCAAAAAGAGCTGTCTGCTCGCCTGCGCTGCAACCCGTCCACCGTGGTCGATCCCACGGACCGGCTCGAAGACGCCGGCCTGGTACGGAGAAGGGCCGACCGAGACGACAGGCGCGTCAACGTCCTGGTCGTCACGGCCAGGGGCAAGAGGGTCAGGGAGAAGCTGATCGATCGCCTCTTCGATCCGCCCGCGGCTTTTCGCGCCCTGTCGGGCGGCGAGCAGGTTCGGTTTCGCGACGTGATGCTGGCCGTCGTGACCGGCGCCCAGCCGTCGATGGTGCGGGCCGCTCGTAAGCCACGAAAAAGAGGCCGCCTGAACAGTGGCGGAGGGCTGTAGCGCCGATGGGCACAGTCACCATCGCGGCCACGTATGGCGCGGGAGGAAGCGTCATCGGCCCGGCCGTGGCCAAGCGCCTGGGTTTGCCGTTCGTGGACAGGGCGATTCCGGCTTCGCTGGCAGAAAGGATCCATGAACCCCTGGTGGCGTCCCTCGCCGACGATTCCGACACCAGGAGCACCCTTGACCGGCTGCTGACCAGCGCGCTCGGCTACACGGGATTGTTCGCCGGCGTACCGCTGGCCGACGAAGAGCGTGGCATCGATCTCGATCTAGCCAGGACCGAGGCCGCCATCCGCAAGCTCGCGGACTCGGGCGGAGCGGTGATCCTGGGCAGGGCCGGGGTGTTCGTCCTGAAGGACCGCCCCGATGTGCTCCACGTGCGCCTGGACGCAGACGTCGAGGCCCGCCGGAGAGCGGCGATGGCGCATGAGGGGCTCGATTACAAGGACGTGGCCAAGAAGCAGCAACAGTCGGACCTTGCCCGGCGCGCATACATCGAACACTGCTACCCACGGGCCGGGGCATGGGAGCATCCTCGGCACTACCACTTGATTCTCGACAGCACGGCGATATCGCTCGATACGTGCGTCGACATCATCACGCGAGCCGCGCGTGACCTGTTCGCGAAATCAGCAGGCGCACAGAAGTCACCCGTGGAAGGCTAAGAACGTGGCCACCACCGAAGATCAACGCCCGGCGGCGGCTCGCGAGAGGGATGCCGCGCCGAACAGCGCCACGCCGTCGTTGATGACGCTGCCGCCACGGACAAAGCTGGCGATCCTTGGCGCGGTCCTGCTGACGCTGTTCCTGGCCTCGCTTGACCAGACCGTCGTCGGCACGGCCCTGCCAAGAATCGTCACCGACCTCAACGGCGCCAGCCTCTATGCCTGGGTGGTGACCGCGTATCTGCTGTCGTCAACGGTGACCGTCCCCATCTACGGGAAGTTCTCAGACGTGTTCGGGCGCAAGGTGATGCTGATCATCGGCGTGTGCCTCTTCCTGGCCGGTTCGTGGTTGTCGGGCGCTTCGCAGAACATGAACGAGCTGGTCGCTTTCCGGACCATCCAGGGGCTGGGCGCGGGGGCCCTGTTCCCGATCGTCATCGCGACCATCGGCGACCTCTACAGTCCCCGTGAGCGAGGGCGGTTCCAGGGCTTGTTCGGCGCCGTGTTCGCCCTGAGCTTCATCGTCGGGCCCTTCATCGGGGGCTGGATAACCGACAACATCAGCTGGCACTGGGTCTTCTACGTCAACGTGCCGTTTGGGATTGCCTCCCTGGTGGTGTTGTCGATCGTGCTTCCCAGCGCAGGTCGCCGCCAGGCGTCGATTCGCGATCTCGATTACGTTGGCATTGCTCTCTTCACCGCCGGGGTGGTGCCTTTCATGCTCGGCCTGACCAACAAGGGCAACCCGAACAGCTCGGGACAGCTGCCGAGCTGGACCGACCCCAACGTCGGCGGACTGATCGCAATCGGCCTGGTGATCCTGGCCGTTTTTCTGTTCGCCGAAACGAGGGCGAAGGAACCGATCATTCCTTTGGACCTGTTCAAGGACAGGGACTACGCGGTGAGCATGGCCGCGGTGTTCGCTTTCGGAATCGCGATGTTCGCCGCCGTGATCTTCATGCCGCGCTTCTACCAGACCGTCCGCGGCATCAGCGCCACCGCGTCCGGTTACTACATCTGGCCGTTGCTGGTCGGGCTGATGGGGAGCAGCATCGGCACCGGGCTCTTGATCAGCAGGCTCGGCCGCTACAAGTGGCTGATGACCGGCGGTGGCGTGGTGATGCTGGTCGGCGGCTTTCTGATGACGCACCTGACCGCCGGAGTCTCCGATTGGGAGCTGTGGGCCTGGATGCTCGTGCTCGGCCTCGGCATCGGCCCCTCGATGGCGGGTTTCACGGTGGTGGTCCAGAACGCCGTGCCCATGAATCGGCTCGGGGTGGCCACCAGCACGCTGACATTCCTCCGTCAGATCGGCGCGTCGGTCGGACTGGCCGCGGCCGGCACGATCTTCTCCTCATCCTTTGCCGGCCGGCTGCCGGCCAACCTCGCCGAGGCGGGCGTGCCGCAGGCGCTGATCCCTCAGCTGGTCAAGCTGTCGGGCGCCCTCCAGAACGTCGGCAGCGGCCGGGCGCTGCTCGAGCACATCCTGCCGGGGCCGCTGCAGCCTCTGATACCCAGGGTGATCGCCGGCGCCAACAACGCTCTCGCGCTTTCGATTGGTGACCTGTTCTGGATCACGATCGTTTCCGGGGTGCTCGGGCTGGCCTGCACCCTGATGCTCCGGGACCGCCCTCTCAAGAGCGCCGCGGACCTCCGGTCTGGCGCCATCGCCGCCGGCGGGGATGGTCAGCTAGCCGCCACCGAACCCGTCGCACCCAGCCGGCGCTGATCAGCCCTGGCCGCGCGGATCCTCGGCTTTGTCGATCGGCTGGTCCAGTCGAGGTCGAACCGGGCTGAGGTGGATCCGAAAAGGTAAACCGGGCGCTCGAAAGCCGGTGGCCAGGTGCTGGTTGTCACAAAACGGCTTGTGCTGCGACTGGCCGCAGCGGCATAGCGTCGCGCGGGGCAGGGTCTCGACGGTGCCGTCATCACGCCGGACCTCGATCGCGCCGGTCACCAGTAGGGGCCCATCGCGTATCGGCGTGACCGTGGTCGTCGCAGCGGGTTCCTCCTGCGGCCCGTCATCCAGCCGCCGGTAGAGCAGCGCGCCGCTCGGGCATCGCTGGATGACGTCGGCGACCTCGTCCGCGGCGGCGAGGTCGGGCAGTATCCACGGGCGCCGATGGAGCTGGAAGACCTGCCGCTGTCCACGCAGGCATTCGCCGATGTGGACGCAGATGTCGAGGTCAAAGCTGACCTCGATGTCTTGCCCCCGATACACCTTCCGCATCTCCTCAACCATAGATTGGTCCGGGTTTCCCGGCGCGGCATTGAATCGCGCACCCGACCGACAATATGGCGATGCAGCAGCCGCCGAGCGCGCCCCCTCAATGGTCGGCCGACGGCCAATGGTGGTGGGATGGCGCGCAATGGCAGCCTCGCAGCGCCTTCATGCCGCCGCCCTCGCCGTACGGCTTGGCGCCACCGCCGATCGGCTACTGGAACGCCCCGCCACCCGTATCGATGGCGCCATCCCCGGGCCTGCGCATATTCCTGATCGTCATGCTTGGCATCACGACCGCGGTCACGGGTTTGTTGGCGCTGTTCGGAGTGCTTGGAGTGGCCGCTGGGGCGAACGACACGGCCCCGATCACCGTGGCCGCGGCTTTCGTCGTCCTCGTGATCGCCTCGGTGGTCGCCCTGGTTGGAGTCTCCATGCGCGCGTCGTGGGCGCGCGTCGCCGCCATCCTGGCGGGGGTGGCGGTCTCGATCACATGCTTCGGGCTCGTGCTCGGAATCCCGATCCTGGTTGCCGCGGCGCGGGCGCCCGACCTGAGCCGCCCGCGGCCGCGGTCAGCGTGAGCTGACCGTGATCGAGTCGAAAGACGTGGTGCTTGCCGCGCTCGGTGCAGCCGCGGCGCTGGCCGGCTTCGTCCTCGTGTTCCTGGGCATCATCATCGCTTCCTTCCAGTCATATGCCGGCAGTGCGCCGCCGTCTGTCGTGAGGCCGTTCAGAATCGCCGGCGTGGCGCTGTTCGCGACGTTCGGCCTCAGCCTGGTGACCGTTGCGCTGTCTCTGCTCTGGCTGGTTCTCGGCGGCCCGGCGTGGCTGTACGCGCCGACGTTGGCATTCTTCATCGTTCAGCTGGTCGCGGTGCTCCTGGCCGCCGGCTGGGCGACGCGAATGGTCCTGTGGCCCTAGCCGTGGCGCTGACCCAGAAGAAGCTCCAGGACCTCGCGGATGCCGGGCTGGTGGCGTTTCTCGAGAACGACCAGGCTCTGTGGCGCGCCAAGGCCAAGCACGCGTATAACGCAACTCGTGCATTCATCAAAGACATCCGGCCCGACGACGTGGTCAATCTGCTGATCGCCGAGCTCGAGGTGGCTCCGGAGTTCAGAACTTTCCTGGCCAGGAAGAAGCTGACTCAGAAATACTGGTACTCGTGGTTCGCTGAATTGATCATCGATCGTTTCTGGACCGACCTGGCAGGAGGATAGACGTGGCGAAGGATTCATCCCAGATGGCGAGGGAGTACATCGACGGCGCCCTCAAGGCACGGGCGAGCCTGGGACGTTCGGCCAAACCGAGCAAAGCCGCTTACGAGCGGGCGGTTCGGCTGGCGAGGCAGGCGATGGACGAGCTCATGGCTCTAGCGCCCGGGTCAAAAAAGACCACCCGCAACTAAGCCGCCCAGCGCATCCCAGGCGCGCGGATTCGCCTCGCCACCGCTCGCTCCGGTGGGATGAACTTCACGCCTTCGCCCGCTTTGATCACCTGCCACCCGCCTTCGTGCACCAGCCGATGGTGGTAGTAGCAGAGGGGCAGCAGGTTGGGCAGGTTGCTCGGCCCACCTCGAGACCAGAACTCGATGTGATGTGGAGTCGTCCAGTTGATCGGGCGGTCACAGCCGGGTGCGCAGCAGCCTCGATAACGGGCTTTGAGCCCCCGGCGCTGAGCCGGCGAGATGGCTCGCGTCGCCCGGCCGACGTCGACCACCACCGAGTCTGCTTTCAGGACCCGGCTCAGGGTGCCGTCGCAGGCCAGCCGCTGCACAGTCTTGCTCGAGATCAGCATCCCCGGCTGCAGCTCTGAAGCCGCCGCGCCGAGCTCGCCCCTGAGGCCTTCCGGGGTCGTGGTCACCGTGATGTGTGGCCGGACGCCGTTACGCCGCGGCAGCTTGCCTTCGTCCATGGCGTGGTAGACGATCTCGGTCAGGGCGTCGGCGCGGCGCTGCCTGGGCGTCCGGCCGTCGTCCTGGCCGAGGCGCTTGGCGAGCGCATCGACCGCCGTCTTGAGGGCGGCGCCGGCTTCGGGATCGATGACCCCGCTGAGGTGGTACATCCCGTTCATCTCGCTGATGTGGAGGAAGCGCTCTTCGTAG
>Ga0070697_100001381_pt1 | contig 18360 bp, 17 predicted proteins | sample KBSK1501metaG_FD_65475 | JGI IMG/M metagenome (GOLD analysis project Ga0070697, IMG submission 65475) | Corn, switchgrass and miscanthus rhizosphere microbial communities from Kellogg Biological Station, Michigan, USA - KBS K1-50-1 metaG | ecosystem: Host-associated > Plants > Roots >... | reverse complement strand
AGCGGTTTTTTCTCCGCTTCCAATTTTGCAAGCGCAGCATTTTGTTCGCGCGCGTTTTGTTGTCGCTCCGCCTCGATCTTTTTGATGCCCTCTTCAATCTGGGCGATCCGAAGCGCGACTTCTTTTTGTTCCTGCTCCAGCTTCTTGAGTGCGACGATCTCATTGCGCAGCTCGGGAAAATTCGCCGCTTGCACGGTCCCTTCGCGTCCAAGATTGATCTCGCTCTTTTGCAGAAGGCGTTTCTCGTGACGTAGCGCGATGCGGGTGCGTTGGCGTCTCACTTTTAACGCCATCTCGCGCAGTCCTGTCCCGATAAAACTCACAGAAAGATGCTACGTGAATCGCCAGCGGGATAAAATTGAAATCTTGCGGGAATGACGAATGTCGAATGACGAAATGAGAATCGCCCTGACTTATCCGAGCGTCGTCATTTCTTCTTTGTTTTCAAACGTCGTTGCTCTGCGTATTTGGACCTTGGGTATTGGGATTCTTTGGAGCTTGGATGTTGGAATCGGTGTTTGTCGCAATTGTCTGAGATTATTCCTCCGTTTCTGCTAATCTCGCCAGCACGCTGAAATCTTCGAGTGTTGTTGTGTCGCCGGTCACACTTTTTCCGCTTGCGATTTCTTTGAGAAGCCGTCGCATGATTTTGCCGCTGCGAGTTTTTGGCAGCGCTTCGGCAAAGCGAACTTCATCTGGTTTCGCGATTGCGCCGATATGTGTGCCGACATGGTCGCGCAATTCGCTTTTCAATCCGCGGGTCGGCTCCACCCCTGTCTTCAATGTCACGAAAGCGACAACGCCCTGACCTTTTAACTCATCCGGCCTTCCCACCACTGCGGCTTCGGCGACTCGCGCATGACTGACAAGCGCGCTTTCGATTTCCGATGTGCCGAGTCTGTGACCAGCAACATTTAAAACGTCATCGATCCGCCCGACGATCCAGAAATAGCCATCCTCATCGCATCGGGCGCCGTCGCCGGTGAGATAATTTCGTGGGAACTCGCTCCAATATTGTTTTTTGTAGCGCTCCTTGTCGCCGTAAATCGTACGCAACATCGCCGGCCACGGACGACGAATAATTAATTTACCCCCGACGTTCGGTCCAACTTCGCGTCCTGTTTCATCGACAATCGCTGCATCGACGCCAAAGAAGGGAAGCGTTGCGCTGCCAGGTTTCGTTGGAATTGCGCCGGGCAGCGGCGTCATGAGGATTGTGCCCGTTTCCGTTTGCCACCACGTGTCAACAATCGGACAACGGCCGCCGCCGATTTTCATATGGTACCACATCCACGCCTCCGGGTTGATCGGTTCGCCGACTGTGCCGAGCAAGCGCAATGATGAAAGATCGTGTTTTGCCGGCCACTGGTCCCCCCAGCGGATGAAGGCGCGAATAGCCGTCGGCGCTGTGTAAAGAATGTTGACTCGATATTCCTCGATGATTTTCCAGAAACGATCAGGCTCGGGCCAGTTTGGGGCTCCCTCGTACATAATGGTCGTGGCACCATTGGCCAGCGGACCATAAACGATATAACTGTGGCCGGTCACCCAACCGACATCGGCGGTACACCAGAAAATGTCTTCATCACGAATGTCGAAGACGTATTTCATGGTTGAATAAACGCCGACGAGATAACCGCCAGTGGTATGCAAAATCCCCTTCGGCTTCCCGGTGGAACCGCTCGTATAAAGAAGGTAAAGCGGATGCTCGCTATCGAGTGATGTCGGCGGACAGTTTGTATCGACATACTCCAGTTCTCTGTGCCACCAGACATCGCGGCCTTCCTCCATGTGAATTTCGTTTCCGGCTCGGCGAAAAACGATCACGCGTTTGATCGACGTGCCACCGCGTATCGCGTCATCCACATTTTTTTTTAATGGCACAATTCCGCCTCGGCGATATCCGCCATCAGCCGTGATCACAGCGATTGCGCCGCTGTCGGTAATTCGGTCACGAATGCTGTCCGCGCTAAATCCACCGAAGACGACTGAATGCACCGCACCGATGCGTGCACAGGCCAACATGGCAATCGCGGTCTCGGGAATATTCGGGAGATAAATGATAATGCGATCGCCCTTTTTGATCTTGTTCCGTTTCAGCACATTCGCGAACCGGCAGACTTCGTGATGCAGTTGCTGGTAAGTGAGCGTGCGCTTATCGCCCGGTTCGCCCTCCCAAAGAATCGCCGCTTTATTCCGGCGTGGGCCGGATAGATGTCGATCCAGACAGTTTTCTGAAATATTAATTTTGCCGCCGACGAACCACTTCGCGAAAGGCGCTTTCCATTCGAGGACTTTTTTCCATCGCGTGCGCCAGACCAACTCATTCGCTTCACGCGCCCAAAATTTAGCCGGCTGCTTGATCGACTCTCGATACATGCGCCGATATTGAGAGAGACTTTTGATCCGCGCCTTTTTCGAGAAATTTTGTGGCGGCTTGAAAACGCGCTTCTCGATCAAATGTGACTCGATGTTGTTATCCATGAGCAGTCCCTAATATGCCGAAGAGATTTATTCGGCAAGCGCTCCATTTTTCACTGTAGCCACGTCGCTGTGCGACGTTCGATTGGAGAGCATGCTATCCACTGTGCAAGCGTGGGAACCGGCCACAGGCCGGTTGCTACATTTTCTGATGCTTCGCCCACAGGTGGGGAGCTAGACGAATCGCTTTTTGGTTTACGAATTGCCGATGTTAGTGACCAAGTGCACGACGCAATCGCGCCGCGCCGGGTGGCGGGGCTACCCACCCCTTGAGAATCTCATCGGCCCTGACAGGCCGGCCATAATAGCGGAAATTCGAGTCCCTTTGCGTTCCAATCACCGCCCCTTCTAAGGATACGCCGGCAAAGAGTCCTCTGCTCTTGCTATAGGTGTAAACCTCAGCCGTCGGCGCAACTGCGGCTTCCGCAGTGCGGCCAACTGGACCCGCCGCGGCGCTGACATCCGCGCCAATTGTCACGTTGCCTCCGCGGGAAAACGCTCGCACGGCATCGTTATTATTGAGAACAATGACGAAATCGGTAACTTGCGCACCGGCCTGAAGACCCCAACCTGCGCCGCCCGTGGCGATGAATGATGGCCCAGACCAACCATGGCCAGTCCGTGCGACCACGACGCCTTGTCCGCCTTTGCCGCTAAAAATAAATCCGGCTTTAATGACAGTCAGGATCGCGAGCCCCTTGGAACGTCGCAGTACATCTCTTGGAATCGCTCTTTCCCGCATCTGTCGAAAATCGCGAATGATCGAAGCGCAGCGATCAACAGTGTCCTGTTCGGTGGCGCCAGCCGTAATGAACGAGAGAGACAATATGGCAAGAATTGCGAATATTTTTTTCATTTGATTATAAGTAATTCGCCAGCGTGAGTCCGGGCGGATGCATTTGGCGGGAGAAGATACCCGAGGCCAACAAAGAAACGCGGCGACGGAGCACGGTGATCACAACTACAACTTAAATGATGATTGAATCGCCAGGCGACGAATCCTTCATGCGGGTCGCGTTACAATTAGCGGCAAAAGCTTACGAGGCCGACGAAGTGCCCGTCGGGGCAGTCGTTGTGCGCGCCGGCGGAATTATCGCCCGCGCCTGGAATCAGGTGGAGTTATTGAAAGACGCCACTGCCCACGCAGAAATGCTCGCGCTAACACAGGCAGAGGCGGCCGTGGGCGATTGGCGGCTCACCGACTGCGATCTCTACGTTACCAAGGAACCATGCGTCATGTGCGCAGGGGCGCTTGTCCATGTACGGATGCGCCGCGTTGTTTTTGGATGTGCCGATCTACGCAGCGGCGGCGCTGGCGGAATCACGAATTTACTTCAGCATCCCGTGCTCAATCATCACTGCGAGATCACCTCCGGTGTTCTCGAAAATGAATGCGCGGCCATTTTGCAGGATTTCTTTCGCAAAAAACGAGGACGCACTGGCAACACGACTGCATCCATAGGCGAAGATCGACATTGAACAAGGTCGACGATCGCCATGCCAAAATCCGCAAAATCGGCCCGGTCTTGCCACAATAGGGCGGAGCCACGCCAGAGTGTTCCTATCTTGTGCTCAACTTCGAAACGTGAACGGGAGTCGCATCCGAACTACAACCGGCTGGCCATGTTTGCGCGCCGGGGCGAACCGCCAATTTTGCACGGCATACATTGCTTCCTCTGCAAATGAATACGCTGTGGCTGTTATGGGACGAATATCGCTGGTCGCGCCATCGGCTGTGACGCTGAACTCAACAACGGCATAACCCCAATGACGCCTTTTGGCTTCCGTCGCAGGAAAAGAAGGGACATAGCCTTTTACGAACTTCGGCGGCGTATCATAAGCACTCGAAGGTGTAACGGATGTCATATAAGTCGCGACTTGTTTTTCGGGCATCGGATTGCTCTCAATCGCCAGATTTGGAGAGGAACAGTCGCAAAGAAGCAGCATTATTATTAGACTGAGTGCGGCAAAACCGCGATCAACGAGGTATTGGCTCATAACCGGGATTCTTCGGGAGAATAGAACCGCAAATACAATGGTTAGCTTGAGTGCGCGGCATTTCCGAATCCTATCAAAACGGCCGTGGTTTGAAAACGCCATTTGTGTCATTGCCTCATAAAGATGCAACAGGCATGATTACACGTCGTGAAGTATTGGGAAATCATCGCTGATAATCTCAGCAAAGCCGGTTGGAGTTGGGCTGCGTTTCAGGTGTGGATTCCAACGGGCGAACAATCTTCGTTGCGGACGCGCATCACGGCGACGGTCAACGCTTCATTGTGCGTGCTGATGAAAAACTCACCGCGTTTGTCGAACTCGAATCGGCGATTCGGGGTTGACACGAGAGGGCGGCGGACATATCGCTTTGCGCAGAAATAGAGTTGCAAATCGGAAATTCCAGTTAAGGAGAAGTATCATGTTCGCGGTCATTCGCCATTACCATTTTAATCCGAAGGATAGTGCAGAGATCGACCGCCGGGTACGCGAGGACTTTGTGCCCATCGTCAAAAAGGCGAAGGGGTTTGTGCGCTACTATTGGCTCGATACTGGTAAGGGCGAGGGCGCGTCCGTCAGCGTCTTTAGGGACAAATCCGGTGCTGATGAGTCGGTGCACCTAGCTGCGGATTACGTACAAAAGCATCTTTCTAAACTTATCACTCAGAAACCCGAGATTATCGAAGGGCCGATCAAAGCTCACGATTGAGCGCTGACAATCTCAGCAAAGCCGGTTGGAGCTGGCGCTGCGTGTCAGCCGTGGATTCTCGCGGGCGAATAAACTTCGTTGCTGATGCGCATCGCGGGGGATCGAACCACGGTTTGCGACTCTTTAACCCTATTAGTGGCTGCCTGTGCCGCCTGTGGTGGGTTTGGATTTGCCCGTCACACCGCCACCACCTTTGACGTCTTTTACCGGCCGCAGGTCAGGAACTTTGATGGGCTTCTTAACTCGGCGCCAAATGGACCGGATTACATTGATATTTTGGCCCTGTGTCTCCATGCCCCAATCATTTCGTAGCAACGTGCACGCATCATGTCAATCTTGATTTGCGATTGTGACCGGAGGCGGGCGTTCTTCGCGTCACAATCTTCGATCTGTTTGCGTGAACGCAATAATACGTTCGACATTGCCGCTCGAATCGAAAATCTGAATTTCACCTGAGCGAAACTTCGCGATTCTGGGCGTAATTGATCGCCTGATCTTTCTCCGGAAAAACAGGCGATGCGGTTTGATTTCCCGCTATTGACCGAGATTGGCCGGATTGATCGTACCGACGATGCTGCTGTTGACGTTACCGACATCGATCCCCGACGGACGAAGGGAGGCCGCTTTCTGCTGTTGGTATGGTGATGAAGTACACGCTCCGAGTAGTAATGTCAGTGTTAGTAGTAGTGTTCTTGTTTTCATTTTGCTCCCCGTTGAAAACGCGTCTAGTTGCATTTCGTGATCTGAACTTTGCTTTCTCGTCAGCAGAAAGCCTACCCGAACCTCCAAGTCTACCCCAACCCCTTCGTCAGTGCCACTCCTGTTTCCTCTTTGCCTTTTGTCCTATTTGTCGCATATACGTTCAATTGAACAATCAGTTCGCTGCAATCAGCGGTGGGAGACTCCGCAGCGCGCGACGAAAGAAATTCTCGATTACAGGCGCGTTTTCAGCGCAGACGGACAATGGCGATCGACTAAGGAAATCGGCGGAAGTGTTCTGAGTTCTGTTCTGAAAATCGGTTTTCGAGCGATGCTGAGTTGCGGAAGTGCTTGATACGCAACGTTTGGCTGCCTCGCTAGGACTCGAACCTAGACAAAGAGATCCAGAATCTCTGGTGCTACCATTACACCACGAGGCAATGAGCGAAAAAATTAAGACCGATTTGCGCTGCCGCAAGTCGAGCGTACTCGCGACGAACTGTAGCCACCGGCCTGTGACCGGTCGGGAAAAGGTGGCGATGCACAGGCGATGGACGGCTCACAGAGCCGTGGCTGCAGATGAGAAGCCAAGCGAGGTGTGAATTTACGCGGCTGGAGTTTTCGCGCCGAGGAGGATCTCAGCGCCTTCGCGAGCCCCTTCCACTTCCAGCGTCTTCCCGCTTTTTTTCACTAATGCACGAGCGTGTTCCACCATCTTATCGATCATCTCGTCGTCATGATTCGGATCATGATGGAAAAGCAGGAGTTGGCGCACCTCCGCATCAAGCGCCAGTGAAACGACGCTGCTGAGCGAGCTGTGTCCCCAACCAATGTGCTGCGCGTACTCCTCGTCGGTATATTGCGTATCCAGGATCGCCAGGTCGCAGCCTTGAATAAACTCGACCATCTTGGTCCGCTCGGCTGTGGCAAAATCGCGCGCTTCGTCCTCGCTGATTCCATCGCGTGAGGCCAATTGCTGCTTGAGTTGCTCGTACGGTTCACTATCAGGAAAGTAGGCGATCGATCCCGAGCTTGTAAAAAGACGGTAACCCGCGCAAATGCCCGGATGATTTGAGAACTTGGAGCGTACCTCGACGTTTCCGATTTGAAACTCCATCTCCTTCAGTTCTTCGATTGCCAGGTGACTCGGAAGTTCACGCAAACTTACGGGAAAAAACGGTGTCTCCATTTGGCTGGCCAGGATCTTTGCCAAACCAGCGCGAGCTCCCTCATAACCCAAAACGCGGATGAGATTTTTCCGATTGTAAGCGGGCGAAAAAAAAGGCAGTCCCTGAATATGGTCCCAGTGAGTGTGTGAGATCAAAAGAGTTAACTTCATCGAGCGAGGTCCAAATTCTTTATCCAAAGCGAGCCCGAGCAGGCGAATCCCGCTGCCGGCATCGAGAACGATGATCTCGCCATCACCGCGCACCTCAACGCAGCTGGTATTTCCGCCGTAACGGACCGTGCTCTTTCCAGGAACCGGAATTGAACCGCGAACGCCCCAGAGCCTTATTCGCGCAGGGACCGACTCATGTTCCGCCACAGCTTTCGGTCTGGGACGGCGTGGGATCTCGGGCAGTAGCCGGTCGATCGCGCTGGAGAGCAGCTCCCACGTGATGGGTTTAAGCAGATATTCGTCGGCGCCGGCTTGGAGCGCGCTGGTTCGATCGACTCCATAATCGCGACCCGATAGGACAATGATCTTCGTTGGTTGCAACTGCTCCCGGATGGAGCGACAAACCTGAAAGCCATTCAATTTTGGCATTAACAAATCGCACAGAATGAGCTCCGGCCGATTGTGCAACGCCAGCTCGAGGCCGGCGTCGCCGTCATTCGCTTCCAGGACCTTCCAACCATCGGTCGCAAATAACTTTGCGAGGGTTGTGCGATTATCGGCGTCGTCCTCGATGATTAAAACAGTCGACATACGCTTGGGCGCGGAGTCTGACATAGGTGAACGGAAGAAACCAATTGTTTTTGATGCCAGGAAGGCAGTAGCCGTAGCCTCGCCCGTTTTCTGGAATCTACTCTCTCTCGATCTTGCCTAAAAGAAAATCGGAATGATTAAGATCGCGACAATGTTTACGACTTTAATCATCGGATTGATCGCCGGACCAGCCGTGTCTTTGTACGGATCGCCCACCGTGTCGCCGGTCACTGCCGCCGCGTGCGCGAAGGACCCTTTGCCGCCGTAATTTCCTTCCTCGATAAATTTTTTCGCATTGTCCCACGCCGCGCCACCGCTCGTCATCGCGATGGCGATAAACAATCCGGTCACGATTGTGCCAACGAGCACCCCGCCGAGCACGACCGGCCCAAGCTGGGGGATCACGGCCACGGCCACGACCACAACCAAAGGCAACAGTGCCGGGACGATCATCTCGCGCAGTGCCGCTTTTGTCACGATATCCACGCAGGTGCCGTATTCCGGCTTATCTTCGCCGCGCAGGATTCCAGGCTTGGCCTGCAATTGGCGCCGAACTTCGCGCACGACTGCGCCCGCCGCTTTCCCGACAGCGTCCATACTGAACGCGGTAAAAATAAACGGCAGCAATCCTCCGATGAACAAACCAATGATGACTTTTGGATCTTGCAGCGAGAATTGGAAGAATTGGCCGGTCGCAAGTTTGTGCGAGCTGGTGAGGTGCGCGCGCAACTCTTCCACGTACGATCCAAACAGAACCAGCGCCGCCAAGCCCGCCGACGCGATTGCGTAGCCTTTCGTCACGGCTTTCATCGTATTGCCGACCGCGTCAAGCTCGTCGGTGATCCCGCGAGTTTCCTTCGGCAGGTGACTCATCACCGCGATTCCGCCAGCGTTGTCCGTGATCGGGCCGAAAGCATCGAGCGAAATGATAATTCCGGCCATCGACAACATCGACATCACCGCAATCGCGATCCCATAAAGTCCGGCAAAATGAAAACTGAGCAGGATTGCGATGCCGATGAAACCAACTGGCAGAGCGGTCGCATGTTGTCCCGCCGCCAGACCTGCGATGATGTTGGTAGCGTGGCCGGTCTCGGAGGCACGCGCAATCTTTTGCACCGGCCGGTAGCGCATCGATGTGTAATAATTTGTGATCACGACAACGACTGCGGTCATGATTAATCCGATGACCGAAGCAAAATAAAGCTGGGTGGGGGACCGCGCGATCCCGCCAATCATGATGCCGTTTGGAAAGAGGCGATGCGTTGCCGGCCAAAATAGAATCGCCGAAATGATCGCGCTGGTGACGACGGCGCCCATCAAAACCGAGGCCGGCTTTCCGGGCGCGAGGTTGACATATAGAACACCGCAAATCGCGCCAAGCACGGAAATACCGCCGAGCACAAACGGATAAACAATCGCGGCGGGCTGCGTTGCCAGCGTCAATATGCCCACTAACATCGCGCCGATTAGACTTACCGCGTACGTTTCGAACACGTCCGCGGCCATCCCGGCGCAATCACCGACGTTATCGCCCACGTTGTCCGCAATAACGGCCGGATTGCGCGGATCGTCTTCCTCCAAACCAATCTCGATCTTGCCGACGAGATCCGCCCCCACGTCGGCCGCCTTTGTGTAGATGCCGCCGCCGAGTCGTGCGAACACGCTGATCAAGCTTCCACCGAGCGCGAGCCCAACCAGGCTGCGTATCGCCATGTCATGCCCAACCATCTTTCCTGCTACTGTGTAAAAAATCGCCACCGCGAGCAACGCGAGCCCAACTACGAGCAATCCAGTGACCGCTCCGCCGTTGAACGCCATACGCAACGCCGCTGTGCGCGCGTGACTTGCCGCTTGCGCCGCGCGGACATTTGCCAACACCGCGATGCGCATGCCGATGTAACCAGCTGCGAGCGAACAAAACGCGCCGATGACAAACCCAATTGCCGTCGGATGATCTTTAAAACGGAAAAGCAGAAGAAAAATGACGACTGCGATCACGCTGATCGTGACGACCTGACGCTTCAGATAAGCCTTTGCTCCTTCCTGAATGGCGGCGGAGATTTCCCGCATCCGTTCGTTGCCCGGTGAAGAACGAAGGATCACCGCGATTAGAAAAAACGCGAAGATCAGCCCAATTACCGCGCACAACATCGACAACGGCACACCAGAATCGAGAATCGTTAGGGCAAGAAAAATCATGGGTGGTTCGCCTGAAAGTCGGGGACTTTAATGGGTTTTGCCCCAGCCGCAATGCTTATTTAGATTGCAGCAACGTCTTTTCTGCCTGAATCTTAAGCGACGCCGTTACAGCTCGAAAAAGCTCTGTAGACGTTTCAAGAAACTGGCTTGGTACTCGCGCTCTTTCTTTTCGTTTTGGCCCTCAGACGCTTCCTTGATGACGCCCTCGTTTTCCAATTTGCGCTTGGCCAGCAACTCGCTCAGTCGCTCGAGACAATCGGGCGAATCGCGGATCACCTCGGCCATGACCGGTTTGCTGATCTCCATCACGTAGCAATCGCTTTCGGCCCGGACCGTCGCCGTTCGCCGTTCGCCAGTCAAAAGCGACATCTCACCAAAACAATCGCCGGCGTTCAAAGTGGCCACGGGAATCGAACTGCCATTTTTCGAGACTGAAACCTGCGCAGCGCCTCGCAACAAGAGGAACATCGAGTCACCCTCAGCGCCTTCCTGGATCAAGTGCTCGCCGCGCCCATAATGATTGAGCTGGGCCTGCTTGACCAGGCTTTCCAATTGGCCATCGCTCAGGCATTCGAAAATCGGTTCGCCGCGCAAAATCTGCCGGGCTTCGTCCTGTCCTTCATCGGCCGGCCGGCCTGTCCGGCGCTGCAAGTGAAGCGTCCGAATCGGGTAGGGGATGTTGATGTGCTGACGCTTCAGTTCGTACCAAACGTTCGTGCGCACGGAATCGTTAGTCTCATTGATCCGGGCATGGTTGCCCATGTAGTACTTGATCTCGTAGGTGACAGCGTGATCGCCGAAATCGACCAGGAAAATCTTCACCGGCGGCTTTGCGAGGACGTTCTTCGCGCTTTGGGCCGCCCGGGCCAAAGCATCCTTGACGATATTCGGCGGGAGGTTGTAATCGATCCCCACCCGGATCCGCATGGCATGGACCTCAGTCGGGTAATGCAAATTGACGATCATGTGGCTGACCATCTCGTTGTTCGGGATGTCGAGGTAGATGTCGTCATTTGTGCATAGCCGGGTGGAGCGCCAGTTGATCTCCATCACTTCGGCAAAGCGCTCGCCGACCTGCAACCAGTCGCCAACCTTATAGGGCCGATTAAGCTGGATCGAAATGCCCCCGATTATTCCGGCGAGAAAATTTTGCCCGGCAAATCCGAGGATGATCGCGACGACGCCGGAGCCCGCGAGCAGTCCTGTCAGTTGCGCTTCGGCATGATAGCCCGAGCTCAGGATGAAAAGGAGCGCGATCAAAAAAATAAGCCCGCCAACGACCTCACGCAAAAAGTGCGGGATTAACGTCTGCCGTCTCTGTTCGTAATAGAGATCCCAGACGTAGCGATTTACCAGCGCAACGACCAGCGCCGTGCTCAATAGGATGACGACTGCCCCGACGTGATTTCGCCAGGACGCATGTACGCCGTACACGGCAATGGCGGCGTAGAACGCCAGCATCAGACAGAACAGCCGAAATAGTATGCCAAGCCGCACCCCCGCGCGCCGTTTTAAAAACCGGCCGATGGCCAGCGCGACAAAAAACGTCCCAACGAACACGACCACCGTGATCGCGTATCGCTCAGTTTCGGGCAGCAGGCTAAACATTAGAGTGCGAGTGTATCAAAAATGACCCCGCTGCAACAAGTTCCATCTGAGGTAGGGGCGATTGACTCCGAGATCTTTCATCGAGTTGAGCTCAATCGCCTGCTGATTTTCGGGTGATTTGCTCGTAATTATCTGGTCGGCGCGAGAACCAGCCATGCCCAACCAGCCAGAAAACAGATCCCACCGAGTGGCGTGATCGCGCCAAGCCACCGAAGATTGGTGAGTGCCATCACGTATAGACTTCCGCTGAACAGAAAGATACCGGCGAAGAGCAACCACCATGCGCCGCGATTGGCGGTGCCGAAAAGAGCGAGCACGAACAATGCAATCGCGTGAATGAAATGGTAAAGCACGGCCTTGTTCCAGACGTCGAGCATGCCGTGACCTTCGAGCGTCGATCTTAGCGCGTGTGCCCCAAAAGCGCCGAGTGCGACTGCCAGAAAACAAAGCGCCGCCGCAAGACGAAAAAGCAAGATCGACATCCCAGGTATTATGTCACTTCGACCGAAACCGAGAAATCTTTAACTGCTTTCTTTTAACTCATTCAAAAAAGCTTGCCGCTCTTGGCGGATCGTTCGCACGTAAAAAATTGTTCCGACGACTCCAAGAGCTGCTGCGCCAAGAAAATTCAGCGACGCTCCAAGCTTCCACAGATAGGCGCCCACAATTGCGCCGGGGCAGACGATCAAATCGCGCACGAGGTAATACGCGCCCACCATTTGTCCGCGCCGCTGCTCCTCGCAATAGCCGATAATGAGTGCTTTGCGTGAAGTGTCGCCAAACTCCTTTAATCCGCGGATCGCGAACGCGATCACAAGAGCGGAAAAACTGCGCGACATGAGCAAACTTATCGGGAACAACGTGAACATGATAAAGGTCACGATCACAAAAGGCTCGCGGCCGTGCCGGTCCGCGAAATGTGATGCGGGAATGATACACAAGGTGGCCGCGAGCATCTCTACGGTCGTGAGAATGCCGACTTGTCGACCGCTCACGCCGATGTAATCCATCGCGAAAATTACGACCCAGGCGTAGGGAATCCGTTCGCAAAAGCGAACCAAGACATCGCTTAAGAGTAGTCGACGCATCGGCACGTTGAATTCCCGCCAGCTTCGCCAAATATTCCATCGCTCGTCTGTCGTAATTTCTTCCTTCGGCTCTGCGCGCAACTGCCACTGCACCAGAATCGTGACACCCGAGAGAAGGATCGACAATAGTAGCGCGATGCGCACGCCACTGATGATTCCGAAACGATCGATCAACATTCCGCCGAAAATTGGGGCGATCATGATCGGCAGCCGTCTGATAACCGATTGGACGCCGATGCCCATTGAATGGCGATTCGCCGCGAGACTTGCACCGACCAAGGAAAAAGTGGCGGGTAGCGAAAAGCAGGTCCAGGACAGAAAGAGAAACATTCCGGCGATGACTGCGCCCCAATGCGGAATAAGCAGGACGAGCGCGTAACCAGCGATTGAGACCAAGTTGAAAATGATGAACGCGCGGCGATGTCCCCAAAAATCGACAAGTAATCCACCGGGATAAGCGTAGATCGCGCCAAGCAAGGTGCGCAGCGCATCGTACAGACCGATTACAAAAACCGTGGCGCCGAGCGCTTGCAGATACTTCGGCAGGAAACGCATCCAGAGTTCTTCGCCCGCGCCGATGACAAAGATCGCGATGAGCAGGATGACCAGATTGCGTTTGAGCCCGAAAAAATCTGCGAGCCGACGCGCAGAACCTACGCTTTGCCGACCTGGCATTTGCATTCAGCGTAGAGCGCGTCGTAAACGATAAATTCGCGCTCGAGAATTTGGTGATCGCTCAGCCCGAGCTTGCCGAAGCCCCCGGCAATCCAGCGCAACCCTTCACCGGCTGCATGTGGATTGCTCGGATGCGAATCGGCCGCGCGCACAATTTCGCCCAGTAGAACGAGCGCGGGATCGGTGAGTTTGTATTTTTTTAAGATCGAATTGAAGGAAACGTCTTCGCCGTGATGGCCCAGCTCGCAGTTCGGCACGTCATATACAACGCCGTCTGTGATGGCAGACCAATCCGTGGCTGGCGGCAGGAAGACAAACTCTGCATCCGAATCGACAAATTTGCGGATGAGCCACGGGCAAGCAACACGGTCGACCTTAATTTTCTCGCGAGTGATCCACCTCATGATTTAAGGTTCAGTTTTATGACAGCTTGGTTTTGGTATGCAGTTATCGCGGCTGTTCTTTATGGCGCACATCAAATCTTCACCCGAATGGCGGCCGATCACATCGGCGAAGGTCTCGGTGGATTTGTTGTCGAAGCGACAGCCGCATTTTCGATCTTACTCTATCTCGCATTTCTTTGGCTAATAAGCCGGTGGGACCAAAAATCGAGTGGTGAAGGAATTTTTTACTCCGTTCTGACCGGGGTCTGCGTCGGCGCGGGAACAATCGCGTTCTTTCTCATGTTTCAAAAGAGCGGACCGCTTTCGGCCGTTCCGGCCATCCTGGCTGGCGGCGCTGCGATCATGGCCATCGCCGGGATTTTGTTTTTTCACGAACCGCCATCGTGGCAGCGGGTCATCGGCGTTGCATTTGCAATCACAGGATTGTTTCTGCTGCGCCGGTGATGCTTCAGTTATGGCAGTCGAAAACGAACGCGGCCTCTCACTTTAAACAACTTCTCATAAACAATTCCTGAGATCGCCGAAGGCGGTGCTGAATTACTTATTTGTCAGCTTCAGGATGCGGCCTTCAGCGGGATCAATTAGGTATGCTGTTTCGCCTTTGGTAGCGATCACGCCGCGCGCGCCTCTGACCGTTGGAACCGTTGCTTTCAGATGAAATTTTCCGTGATCGTCCACGTCGGCGATCGTCAGGGTTACAGCTTGAGACGCCGCCGCGTAAAGAACTTTTCGGTCGAGCGAATAATCAATGTTGTCCAGACCAGGCCCGGTCGTTATCGAGTCGCTTATTTTTCCGCCGTGGCCGAGATCGAGACTTACAACATGATCGCCACAGGCCACGAACAGAAATCCTCGCGCGTTGTCCAGGGCCAACCCTTGCAACTCGTGACTGCCGACGCTCCACTTAGCGACCACTTTGTGGGTCCGCGCATCGATGGCCACCGTGTTTCCGGTCTCTTCGATGTTTGTGTAGAATCGCCCTTGCTGATTGTCGACGGCGTAACCTTCGGCCGATCCATCCAACGGAATTTTCGTTTTCAATTTCAGATGGCGCGGGTCGGAAGCGTCAAACACCTGGATGGATTTGTCTGCTGAGGCGATACCGAGCGGTGGTGCGCCGGTCGTGATCCATAACTCGCGGGTCGCAGCCACATAGACAACGCCGTCCGGCGCGGCCGCGCGACCAGCCGATAGCGGAGCGACTTGCAAGCACTCTCCACGCTCCAGACTCCTGGCGTCGATGACACATAAGGTCGAGTCGCCGCGATTGCCGACATATACGACTCCATCACCAATGCTAATTGCCGTTGGCCCCAATTTGATTTTTCGTCCGCGCAGTTCGACTTCGCCGGTTTGAAATCCAATCACCTGCGAGACATTGTCCGTCGCCTCGTCGATTACGTCGACGCTGCCGGTGTTGCTGGCCGGCACCCACAGTCTGCCGGTCGATCGATCGTAAGCAAAGTAGTCCAGCGTTACGACACCGGTTGCGCCTGGCAAAGACAGCGGTTTGAGCTCGTAATTCGAGGCGACTGGCTCGGCAGCCGTCCCGCTCGCTACCCAAAAGACATGGACCGGCGCGAAGGCGCAGGTCGTCACAAGCCTCAAACTCGAAATTGCCAGCCCAGATCTGCGGGTAAGTTTTGATTTCATCGTGCGATTAATTGCATGCGACGACACCGCAAAGAGGGACATTTCGCAAACTGTTGCTCGCTTCGAAGGAATTTTTCCAGTAGCCGCAAATGCTGATCCAGAGCCAAATCCACGTTCATAGAGTCGTGGAAGCAATTATTCAATCTGATAACGGCGAATCTCCGCTTGTTGAGAACCACGATGTGGAACAGCGACAAATAAGCTATCTCGCTCCGGCACAAAAAGTCCCGTCCGAGCACCGTCCGCCGTGTCGATCTTAGTAATAGCTTTGTAGTTGCTTGCGTCGGTTTGCTCAATGATGTCGATCTTTCCGGCGCCGCAGATCGCGTAAATGCGATGGCGCTTGCTGTCGTAGAAGACATCATCGGGATCGCCGGAGATGCCGATGCTGGTAACTACGTCCCCCGATTCGGTGTTTAGGACAACGAGCTTTGATGGCATACGGCATCCGATAAATAACCGGTGATTGTTTTCGTCGAGCGCCATCGGAAAATTTCCAAACGCTCCGTCAGTCTTCCAAGTTGCACTTACCTCGCCTTTTTCACGATCGATGAGTGTCACTTGCCGCGCGTTGGGCACGTTCACGAAAATCCGATGACCCTGTTTCTCCAGCTCAAATGCTTCGGGATGCGCTGCGAGTTTTATTGATCCAACGGTTTTGCCCTCGGCCGAGCTGATTATCCCGATTCCTCCACTGCCGAAGCCCACATAAATCCGCTTCGATGAATCGTCGTAACGGACATTGTCGGCGTCGTCTTTGAAATTTATTTCTCCAACCAGCTGATACGATTTTGCGTCGTAGATTTTGCAAATACCGCCCTTGTCGTTTGCGACGAAGAGACGATCGAGCTCAGGGATATAGACGATTCCTTGAGGCGCTCCGAGACCGGTGATGGAGCGCACGCGTTCGCCTTTACGCAGGTCGAGAACTTCGACCGTGTTGTTGCCGAGCGCGCAGACGAACAATCTCTCCCCCGCAGCGTCCAGCGCGAAGTGGTCGATGCGTCCTTCCACTCCAGGCAGCGGGATGGTCTGCTTCAGTTGAAGCTCCGCGCCACCTGATTGAGCGGCAGCGAGACAATTGCCGACTACTGCGACGACGATGGCGAGAGGTAAATGTTTCACCTGGCTCGGTAGATGAAATCGTCGAACGACGTCACGCTGTCGGCCTTCGTCCAGACGCCAACTTTACCCGCTTCGGTGAACGTCGTGTCCTCCACGTCGAACAAATGCTTGCCGTCGAAGATGAGCTTGAAGTGATTGCCTGCGAACTCGACGCGCAGTGTGTGCCATTGGCTGGACGCGACTGTTTCCTTCACGCCGTAACCGCCTTTGCGTCCCACGATGTCGAGCGAACTGCGTTTGCCGTTGACAGTTTTGTAAAGGACCACGTTGTTTTCCAGCGCGTTGGCCCGCGCGATGTAATAGTTGTTCGAATCCCGCACCCGCCAGACGACTCCGCCGGCTTGGTCTTCTTTTCCTGCAACCGGCTTGAACTTCACTTCAACGAAACCGTCTTTGAGGTTCGTATCGTTCTTGAAACAGACAGGAAACGTTGCCTGGCCAGATTGCTTCAGCGCATTCGGCTTACTCGGCGCCGAATCGTCTTTCTCCACGGACCATTTCGCGGAGCCGCTGCCAGTTTGCGTCGCCGTCCATCCGGGAGGCGCTGCTCCTGCTTTGAAATTATCAAAGTTCACGGTCTCGGCCGACGAGAATGCCGCAGCCGCAATGCTGGCGAGTGATGCAAAGAGTAATGCTTTCGTTTGAGGATGGGTGTGTACGAGTTTCAATTTATGGTTGGTTTGGGTTGCTTTCAGAATCTCTTAATTTGAGCCCAAGGGCGTAGTGACGCCCGATAACCCAGTCACCAGCAGGGCGCCTTTGACCGCTTCAGCCAATTCCTTGGCTGTGCCTCTGCCCCAGTAATGGAAAAATAAAATGCGCGGTTGTTCGTGCGTCATGTGGGAGTGAATCGCGACGATGTTAATTTTAGCGACGCGGAGAGCCTTGAGCGCGGGCTGTAATTCATCTTCCGTTATCGCGAAATCTCCATCGACAACGGCGTTATCGTCGCTGCCGGCAAATGCCGCCCACGTGTTCACGCCCATGTCTTTATCAATTTTGACGCCGTGCATGGTCGCGGGCCGGCCTATCGTGAACTTCGCCATTCCGTTGTTTACTTCGCCGCTTATTCCGAAGACTTTGTTTAGCGGTTCGGGCGAGATCGAATTCTTTTCCGGCAATGCAGTTCCGCCGAAAGAATCTTTCAGTTGCGGATTGACCGCGCGGATTTCCTTGATCTTGTCGTAAACTTTACGCACGGCGGTAGCAAGCTGCTCGGTCGTTCCCTGGCCTTCGATATGCATGAAATAAACTTTCGGATGATCGAAGAAGAAATGATTGTGTAGTGCGGTCACACTCAACCCACTCTCGAGTGCGACGGACATTGCGGGATTTGCTTCGTCTTCAAACAAAACGGTGTCGCCCATCACTATTGCTTCCGTGTGTGAGCCCTGTGTGAATGCCGCCCAAGTCCCGAGTCCCATGAAAGGCGGCATCGTCCAACCATCCACCGCGACTTTTACGTCACTGCGCGGAAAGCTGACTCGATAAACGCCTTCTTTCTCGTTGAGCTTTCCTTTCAGGCCAGTGAGATTGTCGATCTTCGCGGTGTCGAGCGCCGCTGGTGCACTGACAGCCGCGGCCGCAAAAATCGCCGCCAAGATAAAAAGTTTTTTCATCGTGTTTCGCCGCCGGTTCTGCCCCGAATGCTTTCGGGGCAGGACCGCGACATTTCAATTAGTACTTCTCGCCTTTTTCGCCTTTCTCTCCCTTTTCCTCGCTCTCCTTGTACTTCTTCAGGAACTTGCCATTCGCATCAACTTCGATGCTCCACTCCGTGCCCTTTTTGTT
>Ga0070697_100001379_pt1 | contig 18382 bp, 18 predicted proteins | sample KBSK1501metaG_FD_65475 | JGI IMG/M metagenome (GOLD analysis project Ga0070697, IMG submission 65475) | Corn, switchgrass and miscanthus rhizosphere microbial communities from Kellogg Biological Station, Michigan, USA - KBS K1-50-1 metaG | ecosystem: Host-associated > Plants > Roots >... | reverse complement strand
CGAACGAAATCCCGCCCCTAAATGAACCCTTCAAGCGCCTTCAGGCCGGAGGATTCGCTGATTGGCAGCTCTCCGTCAACGGCATGGTTGCCCGGCCTGCCTCGTTTTCGCTTGACCAGCTTAAGAGCTACCCGCCTCGCAGCCAGATCACTCAACTGCAGTGCGAAGAGGGTTGGTCGTATATAGCCGAGTGGATCGGTGTGCCTCTCTCCCACATCCTGCAACTCGTGGAGGTCCACCCGCAAGCCAGATACGTTGTCTACTTCTCTATCGATCCCGACTGGTGGGAAAGCATCGATATGGCCGATGCATTGCATCCGCAGACTTTTCTCGCCTATGGGATGAATGGCGATGAACTCCCCGTGGGCAACGGCGGACCGCTTCGCCTGCGGCTGCCCCGCCAGCTCGGCTACAAGAGCGTGAAATACATCACCCACCTGACGGTCACCGACAGTCTGAAAGGTTTCGGCAAGGGTCTGGGCTCCGCGTCTCCAGAAGGAGGCTATGCCTGGTACGCCGGCATCTGACAGCTTCGTTTCAGGCGAGTGGCGCATCTCTGTCGCGAATGGATGACGGGCAATGGGTATGGTTCCAATTGCGGAACCTCTCGCGCGGGACATCCCAGGCAAGGTCCACGGAGATCTCCCGGATCACGTTCCTGACAACTGGACGCGCGAGGATGCAGGAGAGGACTCAGCGCAGGCCAAGTACTATCCAGAACATGGTTAGGTCATTGCCGCTCATCTTGGAACTGAAACCGTCGGAAGCGCAGGCGTCGTTGGCTCGCTGAAAAGGTGGGTCTACCGCGTAGATTGCAGCAATTTGTATTACGATCTTTCGATCTTCAGGGTAACAGAAAGCCCTCTCTTGCCATTGGCCAAGGCATTGATTTCCGAATCGAAAAGGAAAGGGCCTAATCTAAAGGGGGGCAGGAAAGAGACTCGGTATCGGGTTGTCGCTATGGGTAAGCTGGATCAGAAGCAAATTCCAAATTAAGACACATAACTGGACTCGCCTTCGGGTCTAGGTGAGCCTCATCCATCCAAATCAATCCGCACCGTAAGCAAGTCCGTTCCGAATAATCACACCGCGGCCGCATTCGATCTGCTCCCTGGCACCTGACGGGCGAGCCAGCGCCGACCATCCACCCTTTTCAGTTGACAAGACATCCCGTTGCTGTACTACGTTGCTGTACTACTCTGTGGGTTTCCCTACGCCACATCGTCCAAAGTAGCAGCCTGCAGGGCTCAAATTCCTACTACAGGAGAATGACGATGAGCAGGAGACTTTTTTCAGTTCTGGTATTTGCAGGGCTGATCGCGGCGGTCATGTTTACGCTTCCCGTGAGTGGACAGAACACACGCCAAATCTCAAGTAGCGGCACAACCTTTTTTGCGCCGGCGGCGCCGGACGATACTTCAGCGGTCCAAAACCCCGAGGTCGCCAACCCCGGGGAAGCTGACACCCAGGATTCCGCCGAGGCCACTGATGGCCGCCACGGTGTAAATCGCAGCTTCTCCGGTCCCACAACTGGCACTGGCCGGTCCGTGAATCCGCACAAGAAGGCCAAGTCCAACCCCGAGTTGAACCTCAGTGTGGAGGGATTGAACTTCAACAAGCAGCGCTTCGCCAACGGCGGCAACCAGTTCTCGGTGGAACCACCCGATCAGGGCTTGTGCGTGGGGAACGGTTTCGTGGTTGAGTCCGTCAATGACGTGATCAGGGTTTTCCACACGAACGGTTCTCCAGCCACCGGGGTCCAGGATCTCAATACATTCTACGGCTACCCGGCGGCAATCAACCGCACCACCATTGTGCAGGGCCCGTTCGTCACCGACCCGAGCTGCATCTATGATCAGACGACGGGGCACTTCGTGCATGTAGTTCTGACGCTTGAGGTGGTGCCATCGGGCGCAACTCGTGGCAGATTCATTGGCCCGAATCACCTCGATGTCGCAGTGAGCAACACCTCGGATCCGACTGGCGCGTGGACGATCTATAGGATCCCGGTGCAGGACGACGGCACCGATGGCACCCCGGACCATCACTGTTCCCCGGCTGGCACCCCGCCTCCGACTTTCCGAACCAATCCGCGAGCGTGCATCGGTGACTACCCGCACATTGGCGCTGACCGCAACGGCATCTACCTTGAGACAAACGAGTATGATTTCTTCGGGAACGCATACCACGGCTCTCAGATTTACGCCATCTCCAACCAACAACTCGCCTCGCTTCCAGCCAGCATTACCTTGACGCAGTTCGATACCGCCAATCTTGGTCCTGCCGGCAAGCCTGGCTTCACCATCTGGCCGGCCCAGACCTCGGGCAACCAGTTCTCTGACGACCAGGGCGGCACCGAGTACTTCCTGAGCTCGACCGCGGCAGACGAAGCCCAGTGCGATTCTGAAGTGGTGTGCAGCGGCACGGGCACCAGCAACCAGCTTGTGCTGTGGGCGCTGACCAACACGTCATCGCTCGGCTCCGGCAGCCCGTCTCTCTCGCTTACCAATGCCCTCATGGCGGTTGATCAGTACGGTATCCCGCCTAAAGCCAACCAGCCGACGACCGGCGACTGGCCGCAAGGGCAGTGCCTCAATAATCCTAGTTGCGCACCAATCCTAATCGGCGTGCGCGATCCATTCACTGAGGTCATCGCTCGTTTGGACAGCAACGATACGCGCATGCAGCAGGTCGGGTATGGAAATGGAAAGGTCTGGGGTGCGCTCGATACGGATATTATCGTGAACGGCCTGCATAAGGCGGGTATCGAGTACTTCATTGTCGAGCCAAGCATATCCTCCGGCTCGGTGGTGGGAAGTTTGGCACTGCAAGGTACGCTGGCGCTGGCCGACAATCACCTGACCTATCCGGCGATTGGAGTCACGTCCAACGGACGAGGGGTGATGGCTTTCACGGTCGTCGGCGATGATAACTACCCCAGTGCAGGCTACACCAGCATAGATGGGTCGATCGGCGCCGGCGACATTCACATCGCCGCCGCTGGCGTCGGGCTGGACGATGGCTTCACCGCTTACCAAGCGCAGGTCTTCCCCAACCCAGTCCGCGTGCGCTGGGGCGACTACGGCTCCGCCGCGACAGATGGCAAGAGTATCTGGATCGCCTCCGAATATATTGGGCAGTCTTGCACTCTCACTCAGTACCTCATTGCACCGATTGGCAGATGTGGTAACACACGCGGTGCCTTGGGTAATTGGGACACGCGCATCAGTATGCTAACGCCGTAGCCATAAATCACGCATCGGTTTCCCTTCAAGGCCGCTGCAGACCTTTGCGGCGGCCTACTCATCCAAATCAATCCGCACCATGAGCAAGTCGGCCCTCAAGATTTGACAGCAACAATCCTCCGGCCTAAGCTGTTTCCCCGTAAATAGTCATCAGCAGATCCGATCCCAGAAAGAAGAGGAGGCAGGTCATGAACCAGAAAAGTTTTGCGTTCCTACTCGCATCAATATTGTCTCTCGCGGTGTTGCTCAGCGCGGCCTGGGCTGCGAGCGCAGAAGAAGAATTGAAGAAGCTTGAGACCGATCGCGCCGCCGCAGTCGTCAAAGGCGATGTGGCAACACTCGAGAAGCAAACGTCTGACGACTACACCCTGATCAACATGAATGGCCAGATGTCGGACAAGTCGCAAATGGTAAACGCGTTTAAAACGGGGCAAAGTAAACTCACGTCTGACGAGCTCTCCGACATGAAGGTACGCGTGTATGGCAACACGGCAGTGATCACCGGAAAGGCCGACGTGAATGGGACCCTGGGGGGAAAAGATGCGACCGGCCAAATAATGTTCACCCGGGTCTACGTGAAAAAAGGCGGCCAGTGGCAGTCAGTCGCGTTTCAACAGACTCGCGTCTCGAATCCCTAACTAAAAAACCACGAGCCGAGCGTGCCAACGCTCGGCCCTTGTTCGGCCGGATTGCACCCGACAACCTACCCCGGACTCTGGTCGGCATCGCCCTCTTCTCCCCCAAAAGGCTCATTGCTGCGTCATTCTCGATTTCTTGCGGACGGTCGGCAACCCTGATGACCTCCGGAAGAGTACAAATAGCTCCCTCGCGAAGCGCAACATGTCCGGCCAATTCTTCCCTTCTTCCTCGGATCCCAATCACACCAGACTTCAATGAGAACCTTGAAGTACGCCATGAGACCTCCTTCCCGGCGTGGGAGTCTCCTTCGCGATTTTTCACTCCATCCCCGCCGATGGGTTTGGGCTCCTTCAACGAACTCACGACACGTCGGCGTCGTTTGCGTTGCAGGCCACGGTGTCCTAAAGTCCAACTGATGCCTACCGACTCAGCTCCCGGGGAATCGTTTCGTCTGCGTGCTCCTGAAATTTGCCTACCCCCCAAAGGTTAGGGCTGGTTGCAAGATCGTTCATGAAACCGGAACGTATACCGAGTGTTGTTTCCTTCCGGGAGACCCATCCCGGACGAAACCTGCACCCAACAATGTTGCGCCCGTATCTTCGCAAACTGCTTCTCGATCAGATGAGTTCATGCGACTGTCGCAAGACCGCTAGATCGGACACGCGAACGACAACTCGTGGCCATCCGGATCTGGCATGGGGAAATACCGCTCGCCCCATGATGCGTCTCTCGGGCTCCCTGGTTGAAGTCCTTTTCCCCGCAGGTACTCCCAGAACCCATCCACGTCCGCTACATAGAAGATCATCCGTCCCCAGCCAGAAACGGGATGACCTTGCTCTAAATTGAGGATTGAGGTTTTGGCGTCCTTGGCGCGAAGCGAAGAGAAAAACGCATCGTCCCCACCGTAGACAAGTTCCATCCCGAGCACATCTCGATAGAACTGCACAGAAGCCTTCATGTTCAAAACCCGAAACGTCACCGCCGAAATCTTTTCAATCCTCATCGCGCCTCCAAAGAAATGAAAGTGCATCCCGTCTGGCATTCCCCGGTGCTCCTCAAGGCCTCGAGACTCAGTTACCTTCGTCACCCGCTTTGAGCCTTTCTCCCTCAACTTAGTACACCGCTCGAGCTACGATCAAGGTTCCGAATCAGGGGGTATCCGTGAATCGTCGCTTGGCTTTATGTAGTTTCTTGCTCCTTCTACTTTGGGCGTCAGTTGCTTGCTCAACCAAACCCGCAGGCGACAACGTAGAAGCTTCGGCCACATCGCATATATTCGGCAGAAAACAAGTCACCCTCCCCCCAGGTACCGCCATCACCGTGCGCCTGGCCAGCGCAGTGGGCTCCAAACTGAGCGCGAAGGACGACCACTTCAGCGCCACCGTTGCGACCCCAGTGCAAGTAGACGGCAAGGTAGTCCTTCCCGCAGGAGCCGAGGCATTAGGTAGAGTCGTCGAAGCCGTGCCACAGGGCCGCTTCAAGGGTGCCGCCGTACTCCGGCTCGTCCTTGAGACCGTGACGGCGAACAATAGCAGCTACGACGTGCAAACAAGTTCGGTCAGCCGCTACCTCAAGGGCAAGGGGAAACGTACCGCCACCTTCATCGGCGGCGGCGCTGGAGGCGGAGCCTTGATCGGAGGTCTTGCCGGCGGTGGCAAAGGCGCACTCATCGGTGCAGCCTTGGGTGCAGGTGCGGGAACCGCGGGAGCGGCCTACACCGGGGAGAAGGAGATTGTCCTGCCCGCCGAGTCCACTCTCAGCTTCAAACTCGCCGAACCCCTCACCATCAAGATGTGGTAGTAAATCAGACGAGTTACCCACGGCCAGAGGAAGCCGCCCCACCGGGCGGCTCTTCCGTCGCAATCTCAAACACCTAACATCCACGGAAAGCGCCCGATCCGCAACCCGAATGATTAAGCCTCGGCGGAAGTCTGATGCGCCGCCTCGATGGGAAGCTGATCGAACGCATGTCATAAGGGGCTGCTTTGCATGCTCGCCGTGCTCGGCTTCACGGTACCACAGGTCATGTAAGGCGTTACTTGAAAGCGTCAGCATCTCCGCCCTCTCCGAAGGCATCTAATAGGTGGAGGCGCACATATGAAGCGATTTTCTCTGGTGGCTATCAGCTTGATTGTGGTGGCCGCGATTTCCGCGCCTGCTGCGCCCCATCCGAGCACCGCAAAAGTGCCAGCGTTTCCGGGCACTCTGGCGAATGCGCGCTATGTGTACGTTGCCTCCTATGAAGGAGATCAGTTCAATCCGAACCTGCTTCCGGAAGATCGGGACGCGATCGGCGCTGTGCAGAACGCCATTCAGAAGTGGGGCAAACTGACGCTCGTGTATCGGCCCTCCGAAGCCGACATCATCATCCTCGTGACGAGCAGGCCTTCCGAAGATCTGATGGCCGTATACGATGCCCACCAGGGGTCGAGTGGCAATTTTCTCTGGCGCGTCATGGCACGCGACGGTCTCCAGTCCGACGAAACTCCGTTGGTCACGCAATTTGAAAAGGGATTCGAGAGTGTGCAAAAGCACAAGTAACCTTGCGCGCACGCGTTGCCCGAAACGAAGTCGAAGCAAGCGAACCGCGGACGGCACACTCTGCAGATCGATCGAACCGGATCCTCTGCCATCTGTGTCGCCCGCGGTTTTCGCCTTCATGGCACGAGTCACTCGGAAGGAATGGGAGTTGGCGTGAGGACATGACGACCCTGCGCCAACCCCACATCACGGTCTCCGTCACCAAGATTCTGCTTCCCCGTCCCAAACAGCGCAGGGCAATATCTGCGGGGTTTCAACAACACCGGTACGCGGAACCTGAAACTTCGAGAGGACAATTTTTACCTACACCAAGTACGGTCGTCTGTACCCTGACCGCAAAGAGAAAGAGGGAGATGAAAGGCGTCTTTGACTGCGAATGAAGCTGTTGAGGCTGGATTAGAGACTGGGGAACAGCAGATGGATCCTGGCTTCCAGCCGGTCAAAATAGTAGTCAACTAATAACAAGCCCGGATGCCAGTCGGGCCGATGTGACGCGCTCTACTCCCACATTTGGTTCGAGGCATGTCTGGCGTCCGTTTCCTCCCTCTTAGACCCAGCCGAAAGCGAACGGTGTCTCGTCCCTAGCCCTTCTGGTTCGTTCTTCAAGAATTCCCCACCGGGTTCGAAGGCACCTCCCGTGGCCGCAGATAGAAGAAGAACGCTGCGAACACCAGCCTGACCACCGATCGTCCCCAAATGAGGTGGCCAGGATAGATTCTCTGGATGTCGACGGTGTAGAGCGAAAGCAAGGGCGTTACGGCGAGGATAACAAGACCCACAATCAATCCATCAACAATAGCCTGGTTGCGCTCCGGATCTCGGGAGGCAAGAAACAGCATCGCGCTGACCATGAGCACGATTCCACCCATCTCCTTCAGAAGGAAGAGCAGCAGACTCGAAACCTCGGCCTCGGGAGGGTGTAGGAATAAGCGGACTACAAGATCTCGGCTCCCGAAAATCATCAACAGCGCGCCTATGGCGAGTAGCACAGAAAAGATGCGCAGCGCTACCTGCAACGCACGATACGGTGGTCTTGACATGGCAGGAGGCCTCCCTTCGCTGAACACTGAAATGTGCCACTGAACCTGTTTCGGGTGCAGTTTACGCCAATTTCAGCCCGCTCAACCTCGCAAAATCCGTGACCCGGGTCTCCTGAAAGATCCGAGTCCCAGGCACGCAGAAATTCGTGACCTGACATGTTGAACCTGCCAATCAAGGGGTCTAGAATTTTGTCGTCACCTTTCAGCACTTTGGAGGTCGGTATGCCCAACTACGAATTCTTCTGCCGGGACTGCAAGAAAACCTTTTTGAAGACTCTGACCATTGCTCGGCATGAGAACGAAAAGATAGCCTGTCCGCACTGCGGCAGCAAGAATGTCGAGCAGCGCTGGTCTGCGTTTTCCGCGATCACCTCGAAGAAGAGTGCCTGACCACATTTTCCGAGGAGGCGTCTATGCAGTTTGACAATTTCTCCTTCGGCTCCATCCAGATCGATGGCAGCACGTATGAACATGATGTCGTAATCGACCGTGCGGAGATCTCTAAGCGCAAGAAAAAAGCATCCAAGCAATTCCGCCAGGAGTTTGGACACACGCCACTGTCCGTTGAAGAAAACATACCCTGGAAATGCCGCCAACTCGTCATCGGCAGTGGTGCATACGGCAGATTACCGGTGATGCAAGAAGTGCGGCGCGAGGCCGAGCGTCTAAAGATCAAGCTGTTGGTTTTGCCAACCCCCGAGGCCATCAAGGTTTTGGAGCAGGACCAGAAGGACACCAATGCCATCCTCCACGTGACATGTTAGTCGTCTGCCATCGACGGAGGCGTCGCACCATTCTTGGGTGATTACCCTGAAGCTAAGCGTGTACCGCAATTTCGCAAACACCCAAAACCGTGCCAGCGGTAATCACCCCGCGCGACGGATTCCTTTTACCCTTTGTTCGCCCGCATAGTCGAACCAACCACCAAGCCAGGCAACAATAAACTGGTTGCCGACACCATCGATGACAAAGTAGGGCCGATCCTGAAGAAACCGCTGCGCCCGTGAGCTACATCAACTCCGCAATGAACGACGCGACTACGTCGGGTGGTATCTGGAGGTCACCACGCACCAGCGGGCCAGTGTTTAGAACTGGCTCGGCTCCGTGCAAGGTGGGCACATCGGTGCGCTCAAAGAATTTCCCGATGGGGATCTCCTCACCCCAAAGCAGCGATTTTCCCATCGCCGCCATCCAGTCGGCACAGTCATAAGTTGGATCGTCCTCGAGTTTTTTCATACGAGGACGGAACCACTGGTAGGTGTTGTCGAGGTTATAGGTCACGCAGGGGCTGAATACGTCCAGGAACGAGAAGCCCTTGTGCTGGATGCCTTGTTTGATCAGCTGGGTGAGGTGCTTCTGTTCCCCGCTGAAGCCGCGCGCGATGAACGTGGCCCCGGCGGCCAGAGCCAGCGAAATCGGATTAACCGGCGCTTCGATGTTGCCGAAGGGCATACTTTTCGTCTTCATGCCGATGCGGCTGGTGGGCGAGGTCTGGCCGGTAGTAAGGCCGTAGATCTGGTTGTCCATCACGATGTAGAGGAGGTCAACATTGCGCCTCATGGTGTGGACAAAATGGTTGCCGCCGATCCCGAAGCCGTCTCCGTCGCCGCCAGTCACTAGGACGGTCAGCTCGTGGTTCGCCAGCTTCAGTCCGGTGGCTACCGCCAACGCCCGGCCGTGCAAGGTGTGCATGCCGTAGGTGTTGATGAAGCCCGGGAAATTGGACGAACAGCCGATGCCGCTGATGGTGACAACGTTGTGGTTTGGGATCTGCAGCTCGACCAGGGCCTTCTCGACCGCGGCGAGCACGCCAAAATCGCCGCACCCGGGGCACCAGTCGGGATCGACTCTGCCCTTCAAATCGGCCATCGTCAGGTTTTTGGGAGGCGCTAGAACTGTCGCCATGCTTTGTTCTCCTCAAACCATGATTTCATGCACGGGAACGGAAAGTTTAGACTTCCCGCCCAATTGCTCCTTTACCGCTTCCACAATGTGGTGCGGCATGAACGGTTCCCCGTCGTATTTTCGGATATAGCCGTTGGGCACATAGCTGGTTTCGCTGCGCAAGTAGCGGGCAAACTGGCCGCTATAGTTGTTCTCCACGATGAAGGTGTGCCGGGTGTCTTCCAGAATGTCGAGAATAGCCTCGCCATGCAGCGGGACGAGCCAGCGAATCTGAAGCTGATTGGCCGAAATGCCTTGCTCGGTGAGGATCTCACAGGCCTCTTCGATCACTCCTTTAGTCGACCCCCAGCCGATCAACGTCACCTCGGCATCGCGCGGGCCCACGAGCGCGGGCGGAGGAACCGCGGCCTCGATGCCGGCTACTTTCCGCATACGCTTCTCCATCATGGCGCGTCGCTTCGTCGGGTTGGTGAATTCGTCGCTGATCAAGATACCGTCTTCCTCGTGTTCGTCCGTCGCCGCAGTGTGGGTGTGCCCGGGAACGCCCGGAATCGCTCGCGGCGAAATACCACTTTCCGTGATTTTGTACCGCTTGTAGCCGCCGTTGCCAGGGGTGCTGGATGCCGGAGTGGCTGTGGTAATTAGCTCTCCGCGATCGATGACGGGATTAAAGTCCAGGTCCTTCGGGTCCACACTGAGCCTGCCTTCCGACAGTAATAGATCGCAGAGCACGATGCCTGGGCACTGGAAACGATCAGCGATGTTGAAAATCTCCGGGATGATCTTGAAACAATCTCCAATATCGAGCGGAGCCGCCAGGACGCGTGGATAATCGCCGAAAGCGGCGCCCAACATTTGCCAGAGATCACCCTGCTCCGTCTTGGTGGGAACCCCGGTGGACGGACCGGCCCGCTGGCAATCAATTACTACTACCGGCGTTTCCATCATGGCCGACATGCCAAGCCCTTCGCTCATCAGGGCGAAGCCGCCGCCGGAGGTGGCGCACATCGAGCGAACGCCGGCGTGGGCGGCACCGATCGCCATATTGACAACCCCAATCTCGTCTTCCACCTGCCGGACCATGATCCCGGCCTTGCGCGCATGTGCGGCCATCCAGTGCAGCACTCCGGTCGAAGGGCTCATCGGGTAGGCGGAGTAGAATTTCACCCCCGCGGCCGCGCCGCCCATGGCCATGGCCACGTTGCCGCTGAGCACCGCGTAGCGATTCTCCGCCAGGGGAAGTGGTCGAGCGAAAGGCGTGAAATTCGAGGTGGCGTAATCATAGCCGGCTCGTGCAATTCCGACGTTTTCGGCCACCACCGGTTGTCCTTTCTTCTTGAACTGCTCGCTGACAACCTCCTCCAGCGCCTGGAAGCCAATGCCCATCATGCTGAGACCTGCGCCTACTGCGAGCGTGTTCTGGGCAACCTTGTGCCGGGCGATGTCAGTCAGTGTTGAAACTGGAAGGGGGCAGAGCTGCACACCCTCAGCGGCAGCGCCGGGCTTGATCGTGTCAGCGTTATATATACACGCCGCTCCGGAGGTAAGCAGTCCGAGGTGGCGATTCATGGCGTCTTGGTTGAGCGGGACTAGCAAATCGAGGCGGTCACCCATATTGGTGACTTTTTCTGGACCAGTACGGATAGTGAGAAAAGTATGGCCACCGCGGATGATCGATTGATAAGCGTTGTAGGCATTCAAATGCAGGCCGCGGCGACTGAAGATTTTTGCGAAAATGTCGCCCGGCGTGGCGACACCCTGACCTGCCGCACCTCCAATCCCGATAGCGAAAGTCTGTCTCATACGCAATCTCCAAGCGAAGCGTCAGGGCGAACGGACCAGATTTCGGCGCCTTTGTGCTTCAATAGCGAGTCGATTAATCACTAAATCTCATATCGCTCCTCCTATCCAGAGGACTTCCACAGACCGGACGGCAGACGCTAGCATCGATGCACTTCGCTCGACCAACGCAGGGCGGGGCGACTCAAGCAACCGTCGCTATAAATCGTCTTCTTTTTCGGGTGAATGCGATCTACGGGGCAGGCATCGACGCAGACGGTGTTTCTTGCCCCGACGCGGGATTCCTCAATGACACAGACCATGGGCGACCTCGCCTATGTGTTTCCACATTATGCCTCTGCGAGCGAAGATTCAAGCGGCTGTCAGCCGTTGGTTTGATTTCCAACACCACCCCATGTTGGTTGATCCTGCGACGACCCACCGATCCGCACACCGAGACCAGATGAAGGTTAGAGTGGACTACGTTATGCTGCCCGCGAAAAGCAGCAAACCACGAATCGGCGCGTTCTAAGGGCTTACTCCGTTCTCCGCGACACACCCGCCCTCGTCCATTGACGGGTGCGGGGTTTTTCGGGTCGCATCGTAGACTTTGCGCGGTGAAGCGGGCTTGGGCTGCCGACAAGCACATAGGATGCAGGCTTTCTGTAGGCATGGCGACATGCACTGATCGCGGCTATGATCAGCCCCGCGTTTCCCGGGGGCATTTGAAGGTGAGCCTCGATCCCCCCGGACCACGGGGAGCACTGGTCGCGAAAGATCAAGTCCGGCATTCCCTTCTCCTGCGAGAAATTGACGGCCGCGTCGAAGGCCGTCGGCTCGGCCGCCTGAGTGCCGCGAGTCTTCTGATCTCATGAGTGTTCGCAGCGCGCAGGCGTCGAGTAGGACCGACGCGCCGCCATATCGCGCTCGACCTCCTGCTAGCGGGGTGGAGGTGTTTCTGATGATCGAGCGCCCGGCACGCGCTGCAGGCCCTCTGCGGGCAACGGGTTGCTACACGCTCTACCATCGGTATTACGGCCTATGTCGCCAACGACGGGACCAGGGAAAACGCCCAGGCCATCGCTGCCCACGAATTGCTCCGCCCAACCAAATTCTACGAACCAAAGACGAAATCACCCTGAAGCGTGAATCCCGGGTTGCCGTCGGCAGAGCTAGCCTTGCCGGCCGCTAAAGGCCCTCGATATAGTGAGTGGCTGATGACGGGCTGAGGCCGGTCGTCCGATATAGTGAGGGGGCCGATGACAGGCTGAGGCCGGTGGTCCCTCTCTTGCACTCGACCCGTGGAGTTCCTTGTCACTGTGGCGAAGACGAGCGCAGCCAAATCGAAGAAATCAGAGAGCGGTAAATTGCGGATCGGCGATGACTGGAACGCTATCCGTATCATCGCGCTCTCGCAAAGCAATCCGCTCAAGGCCATCGCGGAGTTCGTCGAGAACAGCATCGATGCGCATGCCAAGACCATTGCCATCACGCGCGGCCGCGAGCGCGGAGAACACTATCTGACGGTGAAGGACGATGGCGAGGGCGTCCCTCGCGATCCGCATGGGCTGCCTGACTTCAAGTATGTCGCGACTCATATCTGCGACTCGATCAAGCGACGCTTGAAGGCAGATGGGGCTGGAGGCGGTTTACAAGGGGAATTTGGCATCGGTCTGTTGAGCTTTTGGACGGTGGGCGAGACGCTCACGATGACTTCAAGCGGTGCCGATCAGCGGGTCTATCAGATGGTTATGAGCAAAGGGGATCCGCGCTACGCCGCGAACCCGCGACGCGTGCTTTTTGCCGAGGCGGGCACCGAGCTCAAAATCAGTCCCTTGCTCGCGGGCATCCGTGGCTTGAGCGGCGAGAAGATCCAGTGGTATCTGGCCTCGGAGTTGCGCGACCGTATCCGCGCTACTCAGGTTCGTATAACGGTGGTCGATAAACTTGCGCGCAAGCAGTACCAGGTCGAGCCACGGCAGTTCGAAGGCCGCTTGCTGCACCAACTACCGGCAGTTCGCTCGCCATTCGGCGAGGCGTATGCCGAACTGTATCTCACGGAACCGGCCGAGAACTGCCGGGTCGCCCTTACCCGAGGTGGCACGCGAGTGATCGAGGATATCGGCACGCTGCCTGGCTTGGAGCGCGTGCCATGGAGCTCTCGCTGCTTAGAAGGCCTGATCGACGTACCCTACCTGAACCTCACACCCGGCACACGTTCTGGGATCGTCCACGACGAGCGCTATGGGGCATTTGCGGAAGCTCTAGCACCGCTCGAAGCACACCTCAATGGCCTCATCGACGCACAGCGCCGCGCCGAGGAAGAGCAAGCGAACCGGGAGTCCCTGCGTGCCATCCAGCGCGCGTTTCGCGAGGCTATGCTGGTCTTGCCGCGTGAGGAATACGACTGGTTTGACATCCAGTCACGCTCGCCGCAAGTGGCCGGTGCCGGCGAGCCGCCGGAGCCACGCGTGGAGGCCTCTGGGGAGGAGGAGGGGGCCGCCCTGGGTGTTCCGGAACCGAGCGGAGGCGAATCCGCCCAACGCCAATTCTTCGACTATGCTGGGCCTTTGCACACTGTCGTGATTTCGCCAGCGGCAAGCACATTGACAGTGAACCAAAGCCGGCGCTTCTGCGCGCTGCCCCGGGACCGCTCTCGCCGGCGAGTCGAACAGAATCTGATATTTACCTGGAAGATCGTCGAAGGGGGTGGCACGCTCTCGTCCACCTCCGATCAACAAGTGAGCTTCCAGGCTCCGTCCGCGCCCGGTCTCGTGCGTTTGTCCGTCGCCGTCTCACAGCGCGACATGCACCGCAGTGCTGAGGCACTGATCACGGTCACCGACAGCCTTGATGCGGCTATAGGCCCGGCTGTCGTCAATGCGCGCGGTTTACCGGGCTACACGTTCGAACGGGCGGCCGGCGAACTGTGGCGCTCGCGATTCGATGCTAAGCGGAACCTGATCGTCGTGAATAACGGGCATCGCGATTTTGTCTTCGCCACGCGTAGCCGCGCGCTTCAGCTTCGGTATCTCATGCGGCTCTATGTCAAGGAGTTGGTGCTCAAGAACTTTGCCGGACTGCCAGCCGAACAATTGATGGAGCGCATGATTGAGCTCTCGCTCTATGTCGAAGAGAAATTGAAGCCCACGTGAAGGGGCCCGCGAGGCGAAGCCTGAGGCCGACCTCGCCGAAGTGCGCTAACGGCTTGAGGCTTTGTATGCGACGCCGAGCAGCGATGAAGTCGGACTGAGTGAGTGGCTCGAGCCGGAAACGGATGAGCAAGATGAGGAGGTTGACTCGGAGGAAATCGACGCGGCGATCGACGCAGGTCGCCGTGGCTAGATGTTGGGGAGCGGGCCCCGCTGTGCGAGTGTCAACGATTGGGGCGCCGGTGTGACGCAAAACTTGCCAACCCTGCCAAAATTGACCTCATTGACAGTTCTCGCAGTCTCGCACTCAATAACTTACGTGGCTGCAACGTGTTCCGGCAAATTCAGCTTACAGGTCCGGCTGCCACAAACCTTTTTGTTGCATTGCGTGGTGCCTCCAACCGGGACTATGCTTTTGAATCGTGAGGCAGGATGGGGACGGCACAGGGTTTTTACCGTTTCTGCTGTCTTAGGCCCGACCGAAGGCGAACGGTGTCAGGCTAGGCCACGTCTCTTCCCCTGCCTCTTCTGGGGAACTCTTCATGTCGGCGGGTTATCGCCCGCCTGCACCATATTTGGGTAATTGACCCTCAGCCTGACCCGGCGTAGCTTGGTTTTCTGCTTAACAATACGTTCCGTCGTCGCATCGGCGACGGGTTCCTTTCACCCTTAGCCAACGAAAGGAGCGCATGTATGTTTACCCGAGTCGTCGAACTAATCACCAAGCCAGGCAAAAACAAACAACTCTCCGAGACCATCAATGACAAAGTACTGCCGATCCTGAAGAAGCAGAAAGGCTTCGTAGATGAGACAGTTCTCGTCTCCGACAAAGAGGACAATCGTGTCCTCTCCCTGAGTTTTTGGAACACCAGGGAGGATGCGGAACAATATCATCGCGCGGAATACCAGAAAGTGAATGAAATGGTGCGCCACCTCCTTGAGGCCGAACCCACGATTCGCACATTCGATGTCCACACCTCCACCACCCACAGAATCGCCGCGGGCAAAGCGGCCTGAAAAAGGCGGCTGGGTGGATGCTTCGCCAATCAGCCATGGGCGAGCCTACGGGCTCGCCCGATCAAATTCTGTCAGATGAAGGAGGCGCTATGGACTCGAAAAACGTCGAAACAGTTCGTGCCGCACACGAAAGTTGGAACCGCCGTGACTTCCAGGGCGTGGTCCGGGACTCCAGCGAGGGCCTGGTCTACACCGACAATGGCCGGAGTCTCACGTTAAACGGCCGGGACAAGTTCAGAGAATGGACGGAAGCCTGGGCGAAGGCCTTCTCGGATGGCCGAATCACTAATCCCAAGTACATTGATGCGGGAGACTTCGTTGTCACCCAGTTTACCGTCGAAGGCACGAACGACGGGCCCTTGGGTTCACTGCCGCCTTCTGGCCGTCGGATATCCCTGTCCTTCTGCGAGGTCTGTCAACTCGATAAACAGGGACGCGTCGCGTCGGGGAGTTGTTACTACGATCAATACACACTCCTAGCTCAGCTCGGGCACATCCAACCGCTGGCCGCAGCGGCCTAGGCTACTTGCACGAACCAGCCTACGATCACAGAAGGCGCGTTGGGAGCGCGCCTTTTGCATTTCGAAGCCACTCGGCGCGAACCTCAGTGTTGCTCGCCTGTCCGCAAACCTGCCCAAACTACAATGATCGAAGACTGCTAAGCCGGACAGGCCATGCCGGGATGGCTTTCAGGCCGCAGCCGCTCCAGTTGTCGGTGGTTGCTCGGCCGCTTGCACCTCGATGTCTTCAAGCCTCTGCCTTCGGTGCAGAAAGAAGTAAACCGTAAGAAGCGTCAACATCAGCAACGCCAGGACCACCATCAACAAAGCAAAGCGGCTCAAGCCTAGTAGAGGGGCAAGGGCCTCCCGTTCGTCTTGGCTCACCAGGATGAGCCAGCCCAAGTTAGGATAGGCCCTCTTGAGTCCAGTGTCGGCGAAACCGACAATCCGGTTTCCTCCTCTCATGTTGGCGACAACATACCCCGCCTGCCTGCCCTGAGGCGTACCGAGTACGTCGTGCACGGTTGCGTATTCGTCCGTCTTCAACCTCAGAGAGGGGTCCACGTTCAGGGCGCTCATCACCGTACCGTCGTCCCGTACCAGCATGATGCGAGCGGTCTCGCCGATCTCCTCTCTTTGGAAGCGGGACAGGAGACTGGAAACATTCACCAGCGTATTGACCGCACCCATGAATCGGCGCGTGCCATCTTCCAACACGGGAGCACCGATTTCAACGTAGTTAGCCTTGGTTTGGTCGTCGTAGCGAATCTCGGAAACGTAAATGCCGCCGCGACCCTCGCCATAGACGGCGTTCCAGAGCACCTCATTCGGTTGAACGTAGTGCAGCGGCTTATCTGTCGCGGCCACCGTCGCGCCCGTCTCATCAGCGACCAGGACCTTCAGGATCCTGGGCTCAGCTTCGCGGTGGCGCCGCAAGAGCTGTGACGTGGGCGACGATAGTATTCCCTTGACCAAGGGATCGACCTGCGGCGTTTCCCAGCTGCTCTCGATCTTCTCAACTCTTGCCGTGATCACCGAGTCGTCGAGACCCTTGCGGGACCGCTGCGCCGCAGTAATCGCGTCTGCCACGGCTGGGTTCCTCGAGAGCGTGGCAATATCGAGTACCCGATCGTTGATGAACTGAGAAGTGGCCATACCCTCGGCTTGAGCGATGCTTTTGAAGTGCGCACCTACGGTCTGTTGCAGAGAAGTATCGGCTTGGGAAGTCAGGTATAACCCAACGAAGCTAAGCGGAACGATAACCAGGATCAGGCCGATCAGCAGTTTTTGGAGAGAAATCCGGATCTCCAGCGTATCGAACGGCATTGTGGGCCTCCTTTCAGGTGGGAGGCATAGGACGGATGTCTCTAGGGTGAGTTTAGGATCACCTATGGCAATTATAGCGCCGCGGCCGCGGGGTGCGCGGTCATTTCCCGGATCAGCGCCCGAGGACCGGGTGCGAACCTCAAGAGCTACCTGGCCCTTTGTGAACCCCTGATCTCCCCCATTGAAACTGGAGTACGATGGGCCTGCGCAAGAAAGTGGCTTCATCCTAGCTCAGCGATGAAGGGCACTGGCAACCGTACTTTTACGGCTCTAGCCGCCGTTCCTGGCGTTCCCGTGAAAAGGGGAGGAGCCCCATGCGTGATGCAAGCGAATCCGCGCCGTCGACTGGTGATTGCCGGATACTCTTCTTTGTCGTGTTTCTCGTGTCTCTATGCCTTACGCCGGTATTGGGGCAGAGGGCTCCAGAGACAAGCCCTCCCAAATACGATCCGCAAACCGAGACTAAGATGAAGGTTAAAGTGGACGACGTGAAGCTGCCTCCGAAAGGCAGCCCGAAGGAAGTTGTCCATCTGCTCGCGAAAGAGGGGACGGACATGGTCGACGTCTACCTCTGCCCAAAGGCCTTTTTAGACGACATGGGCGTTAGCTTCAGCAAGGGGGACGACATTGCGCTTATCGGGTCGAAGGTAAAACAGAACGGAGCAGATCTCCTCATTCTTGCCCGCGAAGTGGTGAAAGGCGACCTGACCCTTGTGCTGCGTGATGGCAAAGGCGAACCCGTATGGAGTTGGCACCGCTGATCTCGGCTGGTACGCGAGAGACTCGGCGTTCATTGGTCCGCAATGAGCTCGAGAGCGGTGACCACGTACCAGTAGCGGCCTTGGGCATCGTCCCGAAACTCTCGAACCGCGTACCCTGCCGCCAAGCGCTCGACGCGCCGCCGCTTGGGCACAACGTCCTTGTTGCGAGCCACGACGAATACTTTGGAGTGAGGCACTGTTGCAGAAGATGCATCCATGCTGCCGATATCCTGAGGGAAATCCCCCATAAAAGTGTTGCAGACCTGGAGCATCCTGACAAACGCAAAGAAGTGATGGCGAGGATCAACCAACGCAACTACGCAACTAAAGGACCGTCTCCACCAATGCGGCGGGGCCAAGCTAGATCGTGCCCCCAACGAACCCAGAATCAAACTTCTGTGAATTTTGTAGATCCGTCTAGACTAAGCGTCCCACCTATTGCTTGCTGGCTTAAGCTAGAACCTGGTTGCTTTCCGG
>Ga0070697_100001377_pt1 | contig 18414 bp, 20 predicted proteins | sample KBSK1501metaG_FD_65475 | JGI IMG/M metagenome (GOLD analysis project Ga0070697, IMG submission 65475) | Corn, switchgrass and miscanthus rhizosphere microbial communities from Kellogg Biological Station, Michigan, USA - KBS K1-50-1 metaG | ecosystem: Host-associated > Plants > Roots >... | reverse complement strand
CGCCCGACGGTGAGCACGCCGCGGACGTTGCCCGGCGCGCCGAGCGGGAACACCACCGCGGGCCCGATCTGGCTCATCGCGCCGCGGGCGGCCCTGGCGGCGCGCTCGTCGGCGGCGAAGTCGGCCGACGTCACCGGCTCGCCGGTGGCCAGCACCCGGCCGGACAGCGACTGGCCGGGCGGCAGCACCAGGCCGCGGACCGCGCCGTCGCCGTCGCCGTCGGCGTAGGTGATCGTGAGCCCGCGCCTCCCCTCGTCGGGCAGCGCGAGCACGGCGAGGTCGGCACCGGACAGCTCGCGGGCCTGCTTGGTGATGCCGGCCAGGACCTCGCCGGGCTCGGAGCCGGACAGTAGCCGGGTGGTGACCTCGGCGCTGGCCTGGATCCAGCGCTGCTGGCGGCGGGCCGCGCCGTACAGCCGGGCGTTCTCCACGGCTACGCCGGCCGCGGCGCCCAGGGCGACCAGGACGGCCTCGTCGTCCTCGGTGAACTCGCCGCCGCCGCGCTTATCGGTCAGGTACAGGTTGCCGAACACCTCGTCGCGGACCCGCACCGGCACGCCGAGGAAGCCGCGCATCGGCGGGTGCCCGGCGGGGAAGCCGGACGATGCCGGGTGCGCGGCGATGTCGGCCAGGCGGAGCGGCCGGGGGTCGTCGATCAGCAGGCCGAGCAGGCCGCGGCCCTCAGGCCAGTGGTGGATCCGGGCGATCTCGTCCTGGCTCAGGCCGACCGGGATGAACTCGGCCAGCCGCCGTTCCCCGCCGTCATCGTCGCCGACGACGCCCAGCGCGCCGTAGGTCGCGTCGACCAGGCCGACCGCGGCCTCGACTATCCGCCGGAGGGTGGACTCCAGGTCCAGCCCAGAACCGATCGCGACGACCGCCTCGAGCAGGCCGCGCATCCGGTCCCTGGTCGCCAGCACCGCCTGCAGCCGGTTCTGCAGCTCGGCAAGGAGCTCGTCCAGCTGCAGGTTAGGAAGTAGCTCCGGCCGGCTTCCGGGACTAGGTTCCACCAGAGGGTCCTCCCCAACGACGATGCATCGTAAGAATATCGACCGGCTGGGCCGTCGGCTAGGGAGCAAAGGGCGGCTGCTACACGAGCAGTTCGTACGCCGGGTTGATCACTGCGGGGCGGCCGTCGGCGCCGACGCCGACCATGCCGCGCAGCCGGACCTGGCGGCCGGGCTCCAGGCCGGGAATATGCGCACGGCCGTAGAAGATGGCGGTCAGCGCGCCGGTCGAGTCGGTGACCCCGCACGCCAGCACGTTGCTGTCGGGCCGGGCCGGCCGGGCCGCCTGCATGTCCACCGCCGCCATCTGGTCCTCCTCCTGGTCGCTACCTGAAGGAAACCGCCGGTCATACAGCGCCGGCCAGGGGTCCAAGGTGTGGGACCTTCGGCACCTGCCGAAGTGAAGTACGTCTCTTCCGGGCCGTCCGGCGGGCGGGCGAAGCTGAAGCCATGAACGCGAGACACCCGCATCCATCGGCCACGACCAACACCGCCCCGGTCCGCCGCGCCGCCGACGTCGCGTCGTGGATCCGTGAGGCCGCGTGATCGCCATGCACGCCTACGTCAGGGACGTCATGACCACCGGCGTGGTGACGGTCCGGCCGGACACCCCGTACCGGGACCTGGCCGCCATGTTCCGCGAGCACCGGGTCAGCGGTTTCCCGGTCACCGCCGACGACGGGACAGTCATCGGCGTCGTGTCCGAGTCCGACCTGCTGGCCCTGGCGGCCGGGCGGCACCAGCGCGGGCACCACGCGGACGTCCAGGCCACCGCGGGCGACCTGATGACGCACCCAGCGGTGACGATATGCCCGGACGACCCGGTGCAGACCGCGGCCCGCGTGATGCACTCGCTCCGGCTCCAGCGGCTCCCCGTCGTCGACCGGGACGGGCGGCTGGAAGGCATCGTCAGCCGGTCCGACGTGCTCAGCGTCTTCCGCCGCAGCGACGAGGAGATCCGCCGCGAGATCACCCAGGACGTGATCGCGGACGGGTTCTTCACCGACCCGGCGCGGCTCACCGTGACCGTCCACAACGGGATCGTGACACTGGAGGGCGAGCCAGGCAGTGCCGTGCTCGGAGCCGGCATCACCGGCCAGGCCGAACACCTCGAGGGCGTAGTCGCCGCCCGGGACCGCTTTGTTTACCCGGCCCGTTCGGCCCCTTCATTCCCCTCCGACCCGGGACTTTAGCGGATCCGGGATCACCCGGAAAACCGGATAGCGCGCCGCGATGGCCTCGAAGTCGGCCAGCGGCGCGTGCCGGTCCACCGGAATATGCGGGCGGGCGCCCGGAACCTGCGCCAGGTAGCGCTGGATGATCGGCGGGCGCTCGCTCACCGGGACCTCGACGAGGCGGCATCCGACCGTACGGCGGCGCCGGATGATGGCCCGCCCGCCCGCGGCGCGAACGTTCCTGACCCAGTTGCACTGATCGCCGAGCATCGGCACGAGATACCACTGGCCGTGCCAGTCCGCCATGCCCAGCGGGAACCGGGTCGTCCGTCCTGACCGGCGGCCCGTGACCTCCAGCGTTATCCACCTCCTGGGCAGCAGCCCCAGCGCGAAGACGGCCGCCCACAGCCGGGCGAAACGGCGTGCCGTCGCATCCGCCCGGTTCCCGGCGTACATGGCGCGCAGGCGATCGTCGGAAAGCGGCCAGTTACCCATGGCTCCTCCTGCGGGCATAGTCCGGCATGGCGATGAGGGTCCCGGCCTGGCCGGACAGCAGGGCCTGCGCATCGGCGAGCCGCCCGATGGCGGCCGGCTTGCCGGTCGCCTCGGTGAACCGGCAGACGGCCTCGATCTTGGGCCCCATGGATCCGGCAGGGAAATCGCGCTTCCTCAGCTCGGCGGGCGTGACCCGGCGGATCGGCCGGGCCTGCGGGGTGCCGTAGCCGTCCTGGACCGCCGCGACGTCGGTGAGCAGCAGCAGTGCGTCCGCGTCCAGTTCGCGGGCCAGCAGCGCGGCGGTCAGGTCCTTGTCCACCACCGCTTCCACGCCGCAGGCCCGACCGTCCCTCACTACGACGGGCACGCCGCCGCCGCCGGCGCAGACCACGATGGCCCCGGTGCCGAGGAGGGTCCTGATGGCGGGCAGGTCGGGCAGCCCGGCCGGCCCGGGTGACGGCACCACCCGGCGCCACCGGGCGCCGTCCTGGCGGATCTCCCAGCCATGGGCCGCGGCCAGGGCCCTGGCCTGCTCCTCCGCGTAGACCGGGCCGACGAACTTGGACGGGTGCGCGAAGGCCGGGTCGTCCCGGCGGACCAGGGTCCGGCTGACCAGGCAGGCCACCTGGCGGCCAGGCAGCGCGTTCTGCAGCGCCTGGACCAGCCAGTAGCCGATCATGCCCTGGGTCTGCGCGCCGAGCACGTCGAACGGGTAGGGCCGGGACAGAGCCGGGTCGCGCGCACTCTCTAGCGCCAGCACGCCGACCTGGGGGCCGTTGCCGTGGGTGATGACCAGATCGTGAGCAGCCGCCAGCGGGGCCAGCGCCCGCACCGCCGTGACGACGTGAGCCTCCTGGATGTCCGAGTCGGGCGGCTCGCCGCGCTCGAGCAGGGCGTTCCCGCCGAGCGCGGCGACGATCCTCATCGCGGATCCCCGGCGGTGGCCACCATCACGGCCTTGATCGTGTGCATCCGGTTGTCCGCCTGGTCGAACACGATCGAGGCAGGTGACTCGAAGACCTCCTCGGTGACCTCGAGGGCGGTCAGCCCGCGCCGGTCGTACAGCCGGCGGCCGATCTCGGTCTGGAGATTGTGCAGGGCGGGCAGGCAGTGCATGAACTTCACCGCCGGGTTCCCGGTGGCCGCGATCACGCCCTGGTTCACCTGGTAGGGCAGCAGCAGCCGCCCGCCCAGGTCGACCAGGTCGAGGAATTCCGCGGCGGACAGGTCGGTCTCCTTGAGCAGGTTGCGTCCTTGCAGGTTCATGTCGATCCTCCTAAGCGGGGTCCCGTTCGATCGGGCAGGTCATGCAGCGCGGGCCGCCCCGGCCGCGGCCCAGCTCGCTGCCGGCGATCGTGACCACCTCGATGCCGTGCCTGCGCAGCATGGTGTTGGTGGCGACGTTGCGCTCGTAGCCGACGATGACGCCGGGCGCGACGGCGAGGTAGTTGGTGCCGTCGTCCCACTGCTCCCGTTCGGCGGCCCGGATGTCCTCGTCGGTGCTCAGCACCGTGACCTTGTCCACCCCCAGCACCTCGGCGACCGTCTCCCATAGGTCGTCGTTGCGGGTCACCGAGACGGTGCCCGGCCCGGTCGTGGTGGCGTCCCCGTTCGGGGTCAGGGTCCAGGACCGCGGCTGGCGGTCCAGGTACGGGTACTGGACGAACGTGGCACGATCGATCATCGTCATCACCGTGTCCAGGTGCATCATGGCCCGCGAGGCGGGCAGCTCGACGGCGATGACCCGGCTCGCCTGGCCGGCCCCGAACAGCGCGCTGGCCAGCAGCTCGACCGCCATCGGGGTGGACCGCTCGCCCATTCCGACCATCACGGCGCCGTGCCCGAGCACGTGCACGTCGCCGCCTTCGACGGTGGCGGGCTGGTGGTTCGCGTCGTCGTCGCCGTAGTACCTGATGAAGTCCGCGGTGGCGAACATCGGGTGGTAGCGGTAGATAGCGCGGCTGTGCAGGGTCTCGCGCTGCCGGGCGGGCTTGGCCATCGGGTTGACCGACACGCCGCCGTAGATCCAGCATGAGTTGTCGCGCTGGAACAGGTGGTTCGGCAGCGGGGGCAGCACGAAATCGTCGGCCCGCAGCATGTCCCACTTCAGGCTGTGTGCCCCGGCTGGGTGCAGGTCGGCCTTGAGCACGCCGCCGACCAGGAACCCGGCCAGGGCCGGTCCGTCGAGGTCGTCGAACAGCTTGCGCAGCGGCGTGATGAGGTTCGGCCCGAGCATCTCCGCCGTGCACACCCGGTCGAGCACGAAGGCCCGGCCCTGGGGCAGCTCGAGGGTCTCGCCCAGGAGCTGCCCGAAGTAGTGGACCCGCACGCCCTTCTCGCGGAGCGCCTCGGCGAACGCGTCGTGCTCCTCCTTGGCCTTCTTGGCCCACAGCACGTCGTCGAACAGCAGCTCGCCGATGTTCCGCGGGGTCAGCCGGGACAGCTCCAGGCCGGGCCGGTGCACGATGACCTGGCGGAGCTGGCCCGCCTCTGACTGGACGCTGAAGGTCATCTCAGGCCTCCGCTCCCGGCTCGGCCGGGGCCGGCACCTGGCCGGTGTCCTCCCGGTGCGCCTTGAGGAAGGCGTAGATGACCACGCCGGCCAGCACCAGGATCAGGGCCTGGTACACCGACTGGTAGCCGGCCGCGAACGTGACCCACATCGAGAACAGCACGCCGGCGCCCGCGATGGCCAGGTCCCTGGCCAGCGCCCAGCCCTGCACCCGGCGCCGCTTGGACACCAGGTAGGCCAGCTGCGCGCAGGCCGAGAACAGGTACGGGATCGCCACCGTGACCACCGTCAGGGCCACCAGCTCGGTGAAGACCGTCAGCCCGGTCTTGGTGGTGTACGCCCACAGCATCAGCAGCGAGGGCAGCAGCGCCGCCATCACGACGCCGAACCACGCGGTGTCCTTGCGGTCGGTCCAGGCGAACGCCCGCGGGAACAGGCCGTCGTCGGCCGCGGCGCGCGCCACCTCGGTGGTGACCAGCGTCCAGCCGTTGAGGGCACCGATACCGGAGGCGACGGCCAGCGCGGCCACCAGCTTGCCGGCCCAGGCGCCGTGGGTGAAGATCGTCCCGAACGCGGTCACGAACGGCGCCGTGCTGTTGACGAGCTCGTGGTGCGGGACCAGGCCCATGATCGCGGCCGACACGGCCAGGTACAAGATGGCGCTGGCGCCGGTGCCGAGCAGCGAGGCGCGGCCCACGTTGACCCGGGGGTTCTTGACCCGCTTGGCGGTGATCGCCGCGACCTCGACCCCGATGAAGGAGAACAGGGCCACGCCGGCCGCGATGCCGATCGCGCCGTACAGGCTGCCGCCGGAGGCGTTGAACGCGCCGAAGTTCGCCTTGGAGACGAAGAACCAGCCGGCCACTCCGACGAACAGCAGCGGCAGGAACTTCAGCACGACCGTGAGGTTCTGGAACCAGGCCATCTGCCTGACGCCGGCCAGGTTGGTCAGGGCCGGGATCCACAGGCCGGCCAGGGCGATGCCCCAGTTGCCGATCCCCGAGGGGTTGATGCCGAACAGGGCGTCGACGTAGAAGACCCAGGCGGAGACGATGGCGGCGTTACCCGCCCAGCACTGAATCCAGTAGCACCAGCCGGTCAGGTAGCCGGCGAAGTCGCCGAACTCGTGCCTGGCGTAGGCGTAGAGCCCGCCGTCGGAGTTGGGGATCCGCCTGGTCAGCTGGCCGAACATCATCGCCAGCAGCATCGCGCCGAGGGCGATCACGCCGAGGACGAGCAGCGAGCTCGTGCCCGCGCCGGCCAGCACGGCCGGCATGGCGAAGACCCCGGTCCCGACGATGCTGCCGACGACCAGGCCTGTCGCCGACGTCAGGCCGAGAGCGCGGGCCTTCTGCTGCGCCCGGGTGGGCGCAGGCTGTTGATCGTGCCCGCCATGCGGGACACGGATAACGGTGGACATCGAAGCCTCCTTCCGGGCGCCCTCGTGAGGCGCTCCGGTGACCCGATTGATTCTTTGCGGCTTCAGCATGTCCATGAGGCGACCGGTACCGGCAGGGGCGTAGGTCCTTGATCATCCGGGCAGAAAGCCACGCTCGTTAGGCCTGTGGCCAGGAGAAATTGACGGGATCAGGCGGCCTGGCGGACGACCGCGACCGGGCCGGGTGCATAGAGCAGCACGGCCTCGGCGATCGAGCCGAGGCTCATCTCGTCGAAGCCGCCGCGGCCGCGCGCCCCGACCACGAGCAACTGGGCGTCGGCCGCGGCAGAGAGCAGCGCCGCGCGCGGGGTGCCGGGCTGCACCTGCCGGACCACGCTGACCTCGGGGTGCTCCTTCGCCGCTACCGCCACGATCTGGTCGAAGTCCTCTTCCACCTGGTGACTTCCGCCGAGCCGGCCGGGGGCGTCGGTCAGCGCGCACACCGTCACCAGCGGCACGTCGCGCAGGGCGGCCTCCTCGAAGGCGAAGGTGATCGCGGCCTGGCCGGCCGGGGAGCCGTCCGCGCCCAGCACGACCGGGCCGGGTTGCCGGTTGGCGGGCCGCCACGCGCCGCGGACGACGACCACCGGCCCAGAAGCGTGCCCGGCTACCTGCCAGGAGACAGATCCGAGCCGCAAGCCGGAGAGCTCGCCGTGCCCGCGGCTGCCGGTCACCACCATCTCGGCGGCCCGGCTGCGTCCGCACAGCACGTGGGCAGCCGACCCGGCGGCCAGATCGGCGTGGACCCGGCCGGGGCCGAGCACCGACTCGGCGTACGGCAGCCCGCGGGCCAGGATCTCCTGGCCCGCGGGCTGCCTCGCCAGGTCGCACAGGGCCGACTCGGTAGGCAGTTCCATGTGATCCGGGGTCCAGGCCAGGCATACCGTCAGCGTCGTCCCGCGGGCCCAGGCTTCCATGGCCGCCCAGCGCAGCGCCTGAGCGGCGCCCGGCGACCCGTCGTAGCCGGCCACGATCCCGTATGTCGTCCCGGTCATGGCGACCTCCTCCACGTTCCAGGCGGCCAGCCTGGCCGCTGTCCCGTCCGGGTAACAGGGACGAAGGTCCCTGGGACGGGTACCGGACGTCGGTGCCCGGCAGCCCATGGGTCGTCGTTACCGGGGACCAAGAGCCCAAGGTCAGGGCCGAACGACCCTGCCCCGACCGGGCTTGGCGCGGCAGGCTTGACCACAAGGCTCGACCGCTGGAGGTGGACGTCATGCACAGCCACGCGAAACCGCGGCCGTACGAGAACCAGGCCAGGCTGGCCCGGTGGCTCGGCTTCGACCGCAACCCGCTCCGCCGGGGCACGGACCGAGTCGAGGCTGCCCTGCGGCTGGTCATGATCATCTTGGTTGTGGTAGCGGTGCCCGCCGCCTCGGTCGCGGCCGGCCGGTGGGCCTATCACTACGCCCTGCACCGCGCGCAGGTCCAGCGGACGGTTGATCACCAGGTCACCGCCGTACTGCTGCGCGACGCCCCGGCGACCGGGACCCCGGACCCGTACACGTCCGTGTCGACCACCTGGGTGCCGGCCCGCTGGCAGCCGTCCGGGCAGCCGCCCCGGACCGGCGAGGTCCTCGCCGTGGCCGGAGCGCGCAAGGGAAGCACGGTGCGGACCTGGATCGACCCCGTCGGCGCGGTCACCGATCCGCCGATGGACCACCGCGTCGTCGTCGGCAACGTCTGGCTCGCCGTCATGATGACCTGCCTGGTGTCCTGGGTGCTGCTGCTGGCGGCCTGGACGCTGACCCGCCGGGTGTTCGAGCGCAGGCGGTTGCGCGCCTGGGAGGCCGAGTGGCGGGCCAGCGGACCGCTGTGGAGCGGACACCGCAGCTGAGACGCGGCCGAACCCCGAACCAGTCAGCTGGCGCGGGCCTGGATCGCGGTCAGCGCGATCGTGTAGATGATGTCCTCGACCAGGGCGCCGCGGCTGAGATCGTTCACCGGCTTGGCCAGGCCCTGGAGCATCGGGCCGATGCTGACCACCCGCGCGCTGCGCTGCACGGCCTTGTACGTCGTGTTGCCGGTGTCCAGGTCGGGGAAGACGAAAACGCTCGCCCGGCCGGCCACCAGGCTGCCGGGCCGCTTGGCCTGGCCGACCGAGGCGATGGCGGCGGCGTCGTACTGCAGCGGGCCATCGACGAGCAGGTCCGGCTCGCGCTCGCGCGCGATCCGGGTGGCCTCGGCCACCTTGTCCACGTCCGACCCCGTCCCGGAGGTCCCCGTGCTGAAGCTGATCATCGCCACCCGCGGCTCGATGCCGAACAACCGGGCCGACGCCGCGCTCTGGATGGCGATGTCGGCCAGGTCCTCGGCGTCCGGCTGCGGATTGATGGCGCAGTCACCGTAGACGACGACCTCGTCGGGCAGGCACATGAAGATGATGGAGGAGACCAGGCGGGCGCCAGGCTTGGGCCCGATGATCTGCAGCGCCGGGCGGACCGTGCTCGCGGTTGTATGTACCGCCCCGGATACCAGGCCGTCGACCTCGCCTAGCCGGAGCATCATCGTGCCGACCGTGACCGGGTCGGCCAGGTGCTCGCGGGCCACATCCTCGGTCCAGCCTTTGTGCCGGCGCAACTCGGCCAGCGGGGCGACGTAGCGCTCGGCGACGGCCTGCGGATCCAGCACCGTCACGCCCTCGGGCAGGTTCAGGCCGAGCTGCGCGGCCTGGGCTGCCACCTCGTCGGGGGAGCCTAGCAGCAGGCAGCGAGCGATGCCGCGTTCGGCGCACGCGACCGCGGCCCGGATGGTCCGGGGCTCGGTCCCCTCCGGCAGGACGACCAGCGCGTCAGCGACCCGGGCCAGCTCGGCCAGCTGATAGCGGAACGCCGCCGGGCTCAGCCGCCGCGACCGGGACGCGCCGGTCAGCGACTCCAGCCAGGACGGATCGAGCGCATCAGCGACGTTGTCGGTCACCTGCTCGATTCGTTCCAGGTCATCGACTGGCAGCCCGGGGTCAAGATCTCGCACCCGCATGGCGGTCTGGTAACTGTCGTCCTCCACCAGCAGGACCGGCAGGCCGGCGGCCGCGGTGGCCTGCGTGAGCTCGCTGATCCTGGGATCGGGGGCGGTCCCCGTGCTCAGCAGCAAGCCGGCCAGGTGGGTCCCGCTCAGCTCGGTTAGGTAAGCGGCCATGATCACCTCGTGCCGGTCGCCGGGGACCACCACCAGCCTTCCGGTGTCCAGGGCGTGAATGCCGCCGGGAATGCCCTGGGCGAATACCGCCACGTCCCTGATGCGCCGGGACATATCGCCCTCGTGCAGGATCCGCGGGTGCAGGTGGCGTACCAGATCGCGCATCCTTGGCCACGTCAGCCCGGGACGGTACGGCACCGCCGCGACGACGGAGAGCCGCCACCTGGCCAGGGCGGCCCGCAGCCCGGCCGCCGCGGCGGCACCGGCGGCGGGCAGGCCGTGGATCACGCAGCCGACCACCCGCGCCTGCTCGCCGGCCACGTAGCCGCTGGCCGTGATGGCAAACTGCTCGGCCAGTCCCTCCACGTCGCCATCCGCGGGCCAGTAGCCGGCCAGCACGACGTCGGCGTCGAGCGCACGGGCCAGCGCCTCGTTCAGCGAGCCGGCGTACAGCCTTGAGGGCGCCGGGCTGAGGCCCTGGATCACGACCACGTCGGACCCGCCGTAGACCGGCTCCCAGGCCGCGACGATCTTCTCCAGCACGACCTCCAGCTCGCCCTGGCCGAGCTGCTGCTCCAGGAGGGCGGTGCTGAGCGGTTCCGGGGGCCGCAGCGCGGTGACCGCGGCCACCAGCTCGGCTGACCGGTCCGGGCCGCCGTCAGCGCTGGGTTGCGCCACCGGTTTGACGAAGGCGATCTTGACGCCCTGCCGGTCCAGCGCACGCAGCAACCCCAGGCACGTCCTGGCCAGAGCGGAATGATCGGCGACCGGCACGACGAGCAAGCTGCGGGCCATGCGGTGCTCCTAACGATCGCTTGCCTGGCTGGCGTGCTCGCCTGTTCCGGTCATCTCGGGGGTGCTCCTCGCGCTGGCCTGAACCTGGCCTGGCCGTCCGCCTGTCAGCCTACGGGCATGCCGTAGCGGAGGGCGGGTACCGCCGCGGCGATCTCCAGGAGACGGTTGTACTTGGCCACGCGTTCGCCGCGGGCCGGGGCACCGGTCTTGAGGTGGCCGCAGCCGGTGCCGACGGCTAGGTCGGCGATGAAGTGGTCTTCGGTTTCGCCGGACCGGTGCGAGACGAACTGCCGGTAGCCGACCTGGCGGCAGATGGCCATGGCCTGCAGCGGTGCCGGCGCTGGCCCCGAAGTAGCCAAGCGGGACGGCAGCGGTACCGGGCTGATCGCGCAGCCAGCGGGTGATGGCCGCCAGACGGTCCGCGAGCAGGGCGACGTTGACCGGCTGAATTCCTCCTCCGAGGTGAGCAGGCCGGCCACCTCGGCATCTGGTCAGCTTGCAGAGCACGCTGATCGACGGCGAGGCTTCGCGGGCCCGCCGGTGGGGCATGACGCTTGGCGCGGCGAGCAAACCTATGCTCCCGCGCGCGCCTGAGGCTCCGGGAGGCGAGTCTGGTGAATGACTTCTTCAAGATCGTGGCGGCTGGCCCGGCCTTCTTCGTCAGCGCGTGGCTGCTGATGATCTTCGCGGGGATCACCGCAACCGACGTCGGGATCCGTCCGTTCGGCTATCTCACGTCCATGGTCGTGACGATCGCGCTGTGGCTGACGCTGGCCCCGGCCGTCGGCGCCATCGCCCGCACCGGCAAGAGCAAGAAGAGCTGACCGGATCCCTGCCTACTCCCCGGCGATCCCGGTCACCGACTGCCCGGCCGGCACCTGCCCGGCCATCGACCCGTACCACGGGGCGGCGAACGCGTCCACACCGCCGTTCGACTTCAGGATCCAGTACCCGCTCGTGACCGGGTCGGCGGCCAGCCCGGTCGCGGTCACTCCGGTCGGGAGCTTGCCGGCGTCGGAGCCGTGCCACGGCGTGCCGTAGTTGTGCACCCCGCCGTCGGAGGTCAGCATGAGGTAACCGCCCTTCGCGGTGCCGGCGATCCCAGTCACCGCCACACCGGCGGGCAACTGCCCGCGCATCGACCCGGCCCAGGGCGCGTTGAACGCGTCCACGCCGCCGTCGGACTTAGCGATCCAGTACCCGCCGGTCTTCGGGTCCGCGGCGATCCCGATCGCGGTCACCCCGGCGGGCAGCTTGCCCGCGTCCGAGCCGTACCAGGGCGTGCCGTAGTTGTGCACCCCGCCGTTAGAGGTCAGCGCGTGGTAGCCGAGGCCCATCAGGGCATCGATGGTGACGAACGAGTACCCGCGGGCCTTCAGGTTCTGGATCACCGCAGGCAGGGCGTCCGCGTCCAGGGTGGAATGGTCATCCGGATTCGACCCGCAGTGCATCAGCACGATCTCGCCCGGGCGCAGGCTCCCCAGCACCCGGTTCACGACCGTCTGGGCGGTGATCCCGCCCGAGGTCCCCTTCCATCCCAGGCTGTCGACCGTCCAGCCGACCGGGACGAACCCGGTGCCGTTCACCACCCAGATCGTGTGCTGGTTGTAATCGCCAAACGGGAAGCGGAACCAGGGCCACGGGTCGGCGCCCGTCACCGAGGCGATCCGGCTTCCGGCGCTGAGCACCTGGTCGCGGATCTGCGCGTCGGTGAGCTTGGTGAAATACGGGTGGGACACCGAGTGGTTACCGAGCCGCTGGCCCGCGGCCGCGATCGCCTTCGACGGGCCCGGGAAATCCCTGACAAAGTTCCCGGTGAGGAAGAACGTCGCCGGGACGTGGTACTTCGCCAGCGTGCCGAGGATGGGTTGCACCCCGTCCGCGTTCGCGCCCGCGTCGAAGGTCAGCGCCACGACCTTGGCGTTCGTCGGGACAGCCGTCCAGTTCCGGCCCCCCAGACCCGGCGGAACCGGCTGCGTGGCCGCCGACGCCACCGGAAGCGGCCCGGATACGGCCAGGGTCACCGCGGCGATCAACGCGAGCGGCCCGGCCCTGGGCAGGTGCCTCGCCAGCCTCCTGATGACCCGTCCGGCCCCGTGCCCCCATGTGCCTTTCATTCCCATCACTACCCTCGAGAAAGGGTCCCCTGATTACATCAACGCGCGAGGCTAGCGACGCGCTCCAGGGCAGTTGGTCCCCGTTGCGATCACTACCTTCCGCATCTCGCTGGCGTGCCGTCCCCGGCTGCCGCGTGGCCGCTAGACCGGCGCGATGCCCGCGGCCAGCTTGGCGGCCCAGTCGCGGGCCCGGTTCTGCTCCTGCGGCTCGAGCCGGTCCTGCTTGGTCACCAGGAAGCTCTCCGGCTCCGCGACCACGTCGAAGCCGTGCTCGCGCAGCAGGCGGGTCACGCCCTTGGCGGCGCGGCCGGTCAGCGCGGCGGGCCCGTGCATCCTGGTGTCGAACGCGGCCGCCCTGACCGGGTAGTCGCCGAGCGAGCCGAACCACTCACGCAGCCCCGGGCCCAGCGCGTCCGGCTCGACCATCAGGCCGCCGACTGGCTTGTCCGCGGCCTGGACAGCCGCCTTGCGGGTGCTGGCCCGGCTCATCCCGTGAGCGTGCGTCGGCCCGCCGACCACCACCAGGTCGGCATCGGCGATAACTTCCGGCCCGGCGTGTGACACCGGGACGACGCGGACATCGAAGGCGGCCTCGAGCCCGGCTCCGATGGCGTCGGCAATCAGATGCGTGTTGCCGTACATGGACTCGTAGACGACCACAGCGTGCATGATCCTCACCCCTAATCTTCCATTGCTTCCGCGGCCATCGTGCCGCGCCGCGACCGGTGACCGGCAGGGACGAAGGTCACCGCGCGAGCCGGCCGAAGCCGGCGGCAGAGAGTCACTTTCTAACGGATGCACGCACAGGGGTCACGGATAGCTGAGGTATACGGGGCGGGTGGGTTAGGGCAGCCGGGCTGGTCGCGGGGACCAGCCGCCGCCGGCCACGAGGACGTCGCCGCCGTCTTCCAGGACGCGGCTGACCATTTCCTCGATGACGTCCGGCACCGGCAGCGCCGCGGTGCCCCAGTCCGGGCAGCAGGTGTCGGCGTCGAGGCTCAGCGTGCCGCACCGGCCGCATTCGTACCCAGGAACCAGGCCGTCGACCGGGACGACCAGGGTCTGAACGGGCCCGGCGCTGACCGCGGCCAGGCAGGCGGGCAGGCCGACAGCGGGCCGGCCGCCGGGCGGCATGGCCAGGATCGTGGCGGCCGTGCGGCGGGCCGGCACTTCGGACCACCAGGCGACGTCGGACGAAGCCTGGTCAGGCACCAGACAGCGCTGCCAGGCCAGCAGCAGGGGCCGGATGTGCAGCCGGACGCCCAGCACCCCGCACTCCGGCAGCGGGCACGGCAGGGGGATGGCCTCGAACAGGCCGGAGCCGGCGCAGGCGAACACGGCCACCGTGCGCCCGGGGCAGTCACGGGCGCACGGCGGCAGCTTCTCCAGCACCCAGTTCCGGTCCCGCGCCGCCAGGGGCTGGCCACAGGCCGCCCGGCGATGTCGACATGCTGATCAACGCCGGCATCTACCGGGAAGACAGCATGGGCGAGCCCGCGCTCGCTGCCCTCATCCAGGAGGACATCGGGGCCAACCTGGGCCAGCCGCCCAGCGGAGGGCACGGTACCTTCTCGTTCGACCTTCTCAACGGCATCTGTGGTGTGATCACCGCCATCCAGATTGAGTCGGGCCTGCTTGATTCCGGCGTCATCCGGCGAGGCCCGAACCACCCTCATGCTCGCCGCCGGGGCTGGCATCACCGTCGCCCTCGCCCTATACCGCCAGGAACCGTCCGGCGGCTGTGCCGCTGACCATGTCCCGGTAAGGGGCTAGGTGCCCCGGAAGATTGGCTGGCGCTTCTGGGCGAAGGCTTCCAGTCCTTCGAGGTAGTCGCTGCTGTCGTAGGCCTGGCGGCGCAGGCCCTGGACCCGTTCGTACACTTGCGCCGCGATGGGCTGGTAGTCCGACAAGACGCGGAGCTGTTCCTTGATGACCGATATGGCCAGCGGTGACTTGGTGGCCATCGTGGCGGCCAGCTCCAAGGTGAACGACTCGAGCCGGTCCCATGGGACGAGGTGGTTGATGAGCAGCCATTCCCTGGCTTTGCGGGCGTCGATGGGCGCCGCGGTGAAGAACATCTCCTTGATGACGTTGATGGGCAGCCGCCCCTGAAAGTGCAGCAGCCCGGTGATGTTGTAGGGCAGTCCCAGGTTCGCGGGGGTGATGGCGAACGAGGCGGTCTGGTCGGCGACGGCCAGGTCACAGCTGAGCACCAGGTCCAGCGCCCCGCCCCAGACCGTGCCGTGCACCATGGCCACGACGGGCGCGGGGAAGGTGCGGACGGCGCGGATCAGCTCTTCCAGCGGGTCGTCGTAGCCCAGCGGGTCCCGCTTGCCCGGGGGGAGCTCGCCGATGTCATGGCCGGCGGACCACACGTCCATGCCGGGCGCGGCGCGCAGCACGATCGCGCGGACCTGCCGGACCCGCATGCTCTCCAGCGCGGCGATGACCCGGCTGGCCATCTCGGCGCCGATGGCGTTGCGCTTGTCGCGATCCCCGAGGGTGATGATGCCGACCTGGCCGACGACGTCGGTCTGGACGGCGCTTCGCGGGAGGTCCCCGGACCCGGCGCCTGCGGCAGCTGGTTCATCCGCTGGCTGTTCGTCGTTGCGGTCACGGGTGGCCAGTGCCACGTAAGTCCGGGCCATCGCATCCTTACCCGCCCCGGTGATGGCGGTCAGCAGCCCGAGCGCCTGGATCAGCTGCTCGCCCGCCAGGGCGTCGGCCAGCTGGTGCCAGAGCACCTCGGCCAGGACGGTGAAGGATCGCTGGACCTCGGCCAGGTCAATGCCCGCGGCGTAGCAGTACGCCGCGATCTGCTCAGACGGTCTGATGATCGGTTTGGCACGGCCCGCGCGCACGCAGCGCAGGACGAGGCAGAACAGCTGCCTCACCTCGCGGCGGCGCCCGTCCGGGAGCGGTGACTGACGGGCCTGATTGCCTTGCGCCAGAGCTGCAACCGCCTCGTCGATCACCCGGTCCTCCGCACTGGCGAGAACTGCTGATGCATCCACGAACCGCCACCTCCGTTCCGGGGCCGGGGCGCGCTCTCATCCAAGCCTGCGCCAGCCCACGGGATCTGGGATAACGGCCAAGGGTCCCGGGTCGGGGGACCTTCGGCCCTTGGTGGGTGGCGATGATCGGGGCCAGGGTTAACTAGACGAACAATCAGCCGCGGCCCCGTTCGGCCCGATTTTGACCGCGGTGGGCCGCGCACGCTGCCCATGCGCGTGAGTGATGGCGATGTTCAGCGCAGACTCTATCGAGACCGGGACGAGCCTTCCGGAGCTGCACCGGGAACTGGCCCATCGCCTGGAAGCCGCGTCATCCACCGGGCAGCAGGGGCACCGGGGGTGAGGGCCCGATGGCTCGGCAACGGATCCTGGGCGTCGTCCTGACGGGCGGGGCCGGCCGCCGGCTGGGACCGCTGACCGCGGACCGGGCCAAGTCGGCCGTCCCGTTCGGCGGCATCTACCGGGTGGCGGACTTCACCCTGTCCAACCTGGTCAACGGCGGGGTACAGCGCATCTGCGTGCTCACCCAGTACAAGAGCCACAGCCTGAACCGGCACATCACCACCACCTGGCAGCTGAACAGCCTGCTGGACAACTACGTGACGCCGGTCCCGGCCCAGCAGTGGCTCGGCCCGCGGTGGCAGGCCGGCTCGGCTGATGCGATCTACCAGTCGCTGACCCTCATCGAGCGTGACCGGCCCGGTCTGGTGCTCGTGGCCGGGGCCGATCACGTGTACCGGATGGACCCGAACCAGATGATCCAGGCCCATCTGGACTGGGACGCCGGGGTCACCGTGGCCGCAATCCCGGTGCCTCGCCCCGCCGCCACGGACTTCGGCGTGATCCGGGCCGCGGCCGACGGCCACCGCATCGAGGCGTTCCCGGAAAAGCCCGCCGACCCGCCCTGCCTGCGCGGCTCGCCGGACGAGGCGTTCGCGTCCATGGGCATCTATGTCTTCGACACCGCCGTGCTGGTCGAGGCGCTGCGTAAGGACGCAGCCGACGAGGGCAGCGGGCACAGCATGGGCGGCGACATCATCCCGAGGCTGGTGCGGGACGGCGTGGCGCACGTCTACGACTTCCTGCAGAATAAGGTGCCCGGCGGTCGGTGATCCTGCACAACACCCGGGTCGGCCGGCACGCCGTCGTGCGCGACGCCATCCTGGACAAGAACGTGGCCGTCCTGGCGGGCGCCACGGTCGGCGTCGACAAGGAACACGACCATGCCCGCGGGTTCGTGGTGTCCGCCGACGGCATCACCGTGGTCGGCAAGGGACAGGTGGTGGCACCCTAACCGGTGGTCCGGTACTCCTCGAGGAGGCGGCGGCCGACGATCATCTTCTGGATCTCCGCGGTGCCCTCGCCGATGAGCAGCATCGGCACCTCCCGGTAGAGGCGCTCGATCTCGTACTCCTTGGAGAAGCCGTAGCCGCCGTGGATGCGGAAGGCGTCCTCCACGACCTCCTTGCCGTATTCCGACGCGAGGTACTTGGCCATCCCGGCCTCCAGGTCGTTCCGCTGGCCCGAATCCTTCCTGCGGGCCGCCATCACCATCATCTGGTGCGCCGCCTCGACCTTGGTCGCCATCTCGGCCAGCTTGAACTGGATCGCCTGGTGCTGGGCGATCGGCTTGCCGAAGGTGTGCCGCTGCTGGGCGTAGCCGATGGCCAGCTCGAAGGCGCGCAGGGCGATGCCGCAGCCACGCGCGGCCACGTTGACCCGGCCGACCTCGACGCCGTCCATCATCTGGTAGAAACCCTGGCCGGTCCGGCCGCCGAGCAGCCGGCTGGCCGGGATGCGGACGTCGGCCAGCAGCAACTCGGTGGTGTCGACGCCCTTGTACCCCATCTTCTCGATCTTCCCCGGCACGGTCAGGCCGGGGACCGCCGGGTTCTCGCCGAAGCCCGGCTCCTTCTCGATCAGGAATGTGCTCATGTTCCGGTGCGGTGCGTCGTGGCCGTCGTCGGTGCGGCACAACACCGCCACCAGGTTGGCGGTGCCGCCGTTGGTCAGCCACATCTTCTGGCCGTTGAGCACGAACTCGTCCCCGTCGCGCACCGCCCTGGTCCGGATGGCGGCGACGTCCGAGCCCAGGCCCGGCTCGGACATAGAGAAGGCGCCGCGCACGTCGCCGACTGCCATCCGGGGCAGGAAGCAGGCCTTCTGCTCGTCGGTGCCGTGCCTGGCGATCATGTGGGCGACGATGAAGTGGGTGTTGATGATGCCCGACACCGACATCCAGCCGCGGGCGATCTCCTCCACGGCCAGGGCGTAGATGAGCAGGGACGCGCCCAGGCCGCCGTACTCCTCGCCGATGGTCAGCCCGAACAGGCCGAGTTTCTTCATCCCCTCGACGATCTGGGCCGGGTACTCGTCCCGGTGCTCGAGTTCGGTCGCCACCGGGATGATCTCCCGGTTGGTGAAGTCCCTGACGGTGGCCAGGATGTCCTGCTCGAACTCGGTCAGGCCGTCGGTCTGCGCGAGGCGTCCCATGGCGTGCTCCCTCAGCTAGCCGGCTCGGGGCGGCCGGGCTGCTCCCCGCCGCGCTCCTTGACGTAGGTCTCGGTGGGCACCATGACCTTGCGGCGGAACACGCACACCAGGGTGCCGTCCTGCTTGTAGCCGCGGGTCTCGACCTCCACCACGCCCCGGTCGCCCCGGGAGGTGAGCCGCTTGCCCAGCACGGTGGTCTCGCCGTAGATCGTGTCGCCGTGGAACGTCGG
>Ga0070697_100001375_pt1 | contig 18441 bp, 27 predicted proteins | sample KBSK1501metaG_FD_65475 | JGI IMG/M metagenome (GOLD analysis project Ga0070697, IMG submission 65475) | Corn, switchgrass and miscanthus rhizosphere microbial communities from Kellogg Biological Station, Michigan, USA - KBS K1-50-1 metaG | ecosystem: Host-associated > Plants > Roots >... | reverse complement strand
TTTCGACTCCACTTGCCGCAAACTCCATCGCTTCCTCAGTCAACCTCAGCGCTGAAGCCACCAATTACCCACAAATTTCCCAGACGAGGCTTCATTACAGACGGCAATACTGGCTCATTCGAGGGCGATGCGCGAAAGCTCGAAGCAAGGCTAAAGGAAAATGGCGTGTATGTGGATTCGCTTTATTATCCCGTCGAGCACAGAAAGCTCAACCACGAGTATCAATTCGACTTTTCCACGCCGGAATCCATTGAATGCTACAACCGAACGCTTGCCTTTTTAGCGAAGATCACGGAGCGTAGCTAGTCTCGTGCAACAAGATCGCTTCTCGCAGTCGTTCTAGGCCTTTGTGGCGGCGGCTGGGCCGCCGATCTTCGCTCTTGATGCCTCAACTCTAGTATGGGTAATCACCAGCGGATCATATCTGCGAGGCGCCGTGGAAAGCGTAATCGACACCTAGGTTACTGGCGAATTCAGCGATGTCCTTCCTATCGGCACCATCCATGGCGATGCCGAGCACCTGGAGGCCTTTGGGTTCATATTGGTTGTGCTTCTGCTCGAACCACTGCATTTCAACCCTGCAGGGCAGCCAGTGGGTGCTCCAAAAGTGAACCAGGACTGCCTTGCCGTGGAATTCCGACAAACGAACAATTCTTCCGTCAAGCGACTTCAGGGCCAAATCAGGCGCTTTTTGCCCGGTGAGGCTGCCCGATGGGTGAGCGGCAACCGTGCAGGTCGGGGTCCTCCGGAACTTGGTCACCAAAATCGCCGTGACTCCCAGGGCCGCTGCTAAGAGTAATGATGGATGCGCGACTCATGAACGGACTCCGTCTCACGACGCGCTGCCGTTCCGCGACATTTGCGGACGAACGCACGCCAACAACGAGAAAGGAGAAAGCGGCGACTTGCTGCCGCCGCTTTCCAACCGGATTACTGCTTTGGCTCAGGCAGGGCGGACGCAGTCTCAACCTTGATGGTGGCTGCCTCCGCGTTCTCAACCCCCTTTACCTGGACATAGTGGCCCTGGTGGTCAGCAAGCTTATCTGGATTCTCGACGGTCCAGATCTTGTTGTCGCCGTCGGTGACCAAAGCCAGCTTGGCCCCTTGCTTGAGATGATCCTTGTTATCGCACTTTTTGTTGCCGGCCGCAGCGCACATGGTGTCAGACACCCAACCCTTGACCGTGACCGCCTTTTCGGCAGCTGTCGCCATTGCGGTCATGGTGAAGAGCAGGGCGCCTGTGAGTACTAGAGTCGTGAGCCTTTTCATCGTCGAGTCCTCCTGCCGGGATAGACTTCACAACGTGAGTTCCCGGTCTCGCAGATCGTTAGTTTGAACGGGACACCGAGGGACAGGCATCCTGGAGAACTTCATGAAGGTCACGTGGTCCCTCTACTGGCTGAAATCGCGGAGGGTAGCCGTTTTATTCCCTCGATTCGGAAGGCGGGAATAAATTCCAGGGACTCGGGGATTCAATAGAGTAGGGACAAAATTGTGGTGCCCGGATGGACAGGCCGATCGAGACGCTTTGAGAGAGATGCCCTGCCTCATCTGCCGGCGCTCTATCGCATGGCACGACAACTGGTCGGCGTCGAGGCGGCCGATGATTTGATCCAGGAAACCTACCTTCGGGCCTGGAGGTACTTCGAAACTTTCGATGCTGCGACGAACTGCAGAGCTTGGCTGTTCCGCATTTTGCGGAATGTTTGGATCAACCGGTGGCGAAAGAGCCGCCTGGAGCTGCCGCTCGCCGAAACTGGAGAGGAGCAGGTCGAGCCCTATTATGACTGGGAGGATGATTTCCTGCGCGATGAGATGTCAGCGGAAGTGGAACGTGCCCTCTCCGAACTGCCCGCCGACTACCGGCTTGCGATTCTGTTGGCTGACGTCGAGGAGTTTACGTACGAAGAGATTGCCCGCGTAACCGACTGTCCAATCGGAACTGTAATGTCTCGGCTCAACCGGGGCCGCAAGATGCTGGCCCGGCTGATTCGAACCTACGGTGAGGCCAAAGGCACCGGTCCCAAACCGGATGAGTTCGTCCGGAGAAAACTATGATGGACTGCAAGAACATCCGAGAAATCCTGGATCTGTACGTTGATGGTGAATTATCACCGGAAGCAACCGTGCAGGCGGACACGCACTTGGCGGAGTGCCCCGCATGCAGAAACACCGTGGCAGGCCTGAATCGGTTGCGTCAAGGGGTTAAAGCCGCGGTCGGACAATACCAGCCAACCTTGCAACTGGTCGATCGCGTTCGTCAGTCTACGATCTCGCGGTGGACGCACGTGAGGAGTTGGGTTCCAATCACGGCCGCCGTAATGCTCTTCGCTGCTCTTGTGAGTCTCTTCTCCTCACAGGTCCGCGGAGTAGTCGCAAACGGGCTGGAGGTTGCGGCCTTCCACCTGGACGATTCCCGGGCAACGGTGATGGAGGGGAAGCTTCTTTGTCGTGACTGCTTGCTGAAGGATGAATACGGGTACCACGCGATGTGCCCCACGAGAGGTCATCACGGGTCTCTGCAGACGAGGGACGGCAAGGTTTGGAACATCCTCGAGGGAGAGGCGTCAGAGGAACTCATTCACAATTCAAAATTGCTTGGGCGAACGGTTCGCATTCACGGCCGCTGTTTCCGAAGAGCCAGTTCTGTCGAGGTCGACAGCTATGAGGTGCTATGAAGCTGGCCGGCATAACGTCGACTTCGGTAGAAGCACTCTCCCTCGCCTCCAATGGTCTTTCTCGATGGAAATCCATTGCGCGAGTACTGCTTTGTGCAGCTCTTCTGGCCTTGGCGGTTTCGGGGGAAGCCGGAATTCCGGGCGACCAAGACTCGACTACCCAGACGAATGCGACTGCTCCCTCCCGATCACCCGAAGCTAATGCCCGACACCCCCACAGCAACCGGTTGATCCACGAGAAGAGCCCCTACCTCCTGTTGCATGCGCATAACCCCGTCGACTGGTATCCATGGGGAGAAGAGGCGTTCGCCAAGGCCAGACGTGAGAACAAGCCCATCTTTCTCTCGGTGGGGTATTACACGTGCCATTGGTGCCATGTGATGGAGCGTGAGTCGTATTCCAATCCTGCAATCGCAGAGTTGCTGAATCGCTGGTTCATTTCCATCAAAGTGGACCGGGAAGAACGTCCTGACATCGACAATGAGTACATGAGCTTCGTCGAGGCAACCACCGGCAGTGGCGGCTGGCCGATGAACGTCTTCCTGACCCCTGATTTGAAACCGTTTTTCGGCGGGACATACTTCCCCCCGGAAGATAAGTACGGGACCACCGGTCTTCGCACTCTGCTGCCGCGCATCGCCGACCTGTGGGGCAAACAGCACGAGGAGATCATGCGCTCTGCCGAGAGCATCACGCAGAAACTCCAGCAGGCGGTCAACAGTGGTGTCGGCAGCGGCGACAGCCCCTTGCAGGCGGACTTGTTGGACCGGACTTACGAACAGATCCGATCGTCCTATGATTCTGCAAACGGAGGTTTTGGAGAGGTGCCCAGGTTCCCTCGGCCGGTCGTCCCAGACTTCCTCCTTCGGTACTGGTCACGAACCGCCAAGCAAGAGGCGTTGGACATGGTGCTGAACAATCTGCGCGCCATGGCTGCGGGAGGTGTCCACGATCAGATTGGCGGCGGTTTCCATCGCTACTCCACGGATGGGCAATGGCGCGTGCCGCATTTCGAAAAGATGCTTTACGACCAGGCCCAGTTGGCCATGCTCTATACCGAAGCCTACCAGGCGACGGGAAACGCATTCTATGCCAACGTGGTGCGTGACATTCTCGACTTCACCTTGCGCGAGATGCGCAGCCCGGAAGGAGCTTTCTATTCGGCATTGGACGCGGACAGTCCTCTCCGAAAAGGCAACCCCGAGCATGGCGAAGGTGTCTTTTACGCCTGGACCTCTGCGGAGATTGAACAACTGCTGGGCAAAGAAACATCTTCCGTCTTCGACTTTCGCTGCGGGGTCGAAGCCGGAGGGAACGTTCCATCCAGGCAAGACATTGAAGGTTGGCTCAGAGGGAAAAATGTCCTCTACGAAAACCATTCTTTGGCGGACACGGCGAAGAAGTTTGGCAAGACCGAGACCCAGACGAGTCAGATATTGAACGACGCAAAGCAGAAACTGTTCGCTCACCGCTCTTTGCGGCCACCTCCGCCGGTAGACACAAAGATCATCACCGCCTGGAATGGCCTGATGATTTCCGCCTTGGCCAAAGCCAGTCAGGTTCTTGACGAACCGAAGTATCTGGAAGCGGCCAACGGTGCCAAGACGTTTCTACAGGTTCATGCCTATCAGCCGCAGTCCGGCAAGTTAAAGCGCCGCTATCGCGCGGGAAGCGCAGACATCGATGGCTATCTCGACGATTATGCATTCCTCAATCAGGGACTTCTCGATCTTTACGAAGCATCGTTCGACGTGGGGCTCCTTTCCTGGGCCACGCGGCTGCAAGAGACCCAGGATCGTCTATTTTGGGATCCGAAGCAGGGCGGGTATTTCACCACGAGCGGTCAGGACCGGTCGATCCTGCTGCGCACGCGGGAGGCATACGACGGGGTTGAGCCTTCCCCGAATTCCGTGGCCGCAATGACTCTTCTGCGCCTCTGGCAGATTACCGATCAGGACAGCTACAAGGACAAAGCAAACAGGACGTTGGTTGCCTTCGGTGCGGGACTTAAACAGAGACCGGAGGCCATGCCCTACATGATGTCAGGACTCGACTTCAGCCTCGCGAAGCACCGGCAAATCGTCATCGCCGGCCTCCCGGGTGCTGATGACACGCGCGCACTCCTTCGTTTGGTGTGGGAACGCTACCTCCCCAACCGAGTGCTTCTGCTGGCGGATGGAGCTGCAGGGCAAAAGCAATTGGCACACTGGGTGCCTTCCTTGGCGACTGTGACCCGGAAGCAGGGACACGCCACCGCTTACATCTGCGAGAACTACATTTGCAACTTGCCTACCGCCGACCTGCGAATGGTGGCGCGTCTGCTGGATGAGACGCATGGACTTCGGTAGGACATTACTGCTACCCAGGCCGCCCCGCGGTACACGGGCCTCATGAGTGCAGATCCACGAAATTAGGCCACGTCAGGTGGGCTTGGCTAGTACAAACTGCACCCGGATTCGAGCCCCGTCGCTCCCGCCATTCTTACCGGAGCCAAACTCTCAAGTCAGCTGTCGCGCCTGGCAATGGAACTATAACAATCGAAATCAACTTCAAGTCAATGCTGCGGCTGCTCGTTCCACGCCTTTTCCAGCCCCGGCACGACTCGAAAGACTGGTCCGTTCCAAAACACCGGAGTTGGCGCGTCTTTCCAATTGGAGTGAAGACCGTAAAGAACGCCCTCATCCCAATGGAATCCTTTCTTCATGCAGCAGTCCGGTTTCAACTGCGGCGACGGCTGATTGGTAATCCGAGTTAGTTCTTCGGCGACAAGGTGTTTTGGGTCCCAAAACTGCCGCACTCGGCCGTCAGAAATCCGGCTAAGTGCCGCCGTGCCAGGCGGCCTCCAGTCCGTTATCAGGATGGGCTCCCAAACCACCAGCACGCGCACCTTTCGATCTCTATCCCGAGCCAACAGTTGCTGCACAGCGGAGGACCCCCGCAGACAAAACGGTCAAGTGGGCGACAGGAGCAGGACCAACCGCGGGACGCCTGTATTGCTATCAAACGCCTTCTCGAACTCGCTAAAGTTTGTGCTGGAAAGCGCGAGCAAAGGCTCTTGACCCGCCGGGACCGACGAGGGACCCCACAGGTAAGCGACCGACAGCAAGACAAGAACTGCTGCTATCGTGACGACGATTGCTCGTTTCTTTTTCATCTAATTGATCCCTTAAAGCCGATCTGCGATGAACGCCGCGATCTGCTGCGGAAAGAGAATCATCCCCACGACCACAACCACCGCTGCCCAGCGCAGCACGTTGCCAAGCCATCTGCCTCGGACCGAACATTGCTTCGCCCGATGCTGCTGCCAGAATCCAGCGCCCAGCAGAACAATCGAAAGGCCCATTAGCCAGGGACGCAGCGTTGTGAGGAATGCGCTGCCGGCGCCAGTTCCGAGGGCCGCAGCGAATCCGAGCGGCATGCAGCAACCGATCGATGCGACAGAACTCACGATCGCTGTCAACGATGCCGAGATGCCTGTCACCTGTTTCACTGTCGTCTTCCTTTGCCGCTGCAAGCACTACGCTCAATGGGAAAACGCGAGTGCCGTCGCAGCTGCAAGCCCTCCTGCCAACAGAGCCAAAAGCAGGCTCGCTTTTACTCCTGCCGCACGAGCGACGACCAGAAGAGATGGCAAATTGACCGCCGGTCCGACGAAAAGAACTGCGGCAATCAATCCAGACGGGCCACCACTCAGCAGCAAGCTGAACGCCAACGGGATTTCAAACAGGGTCGGCATCGGAAGCAAAAGCACCGCGCCAAGGAAAAGAATGAGCATCCCTGTTGAATTTGCGGTACCAAACGAGTGTATCCGCTGCAGGTGGTTAAAAATCAAGATTGCGATCGGTACGCCGACAAGAATAAGCGGAACCGTCCGCAGGCTCACGTGCAGGACAGACTCGGCATAGCCTGCAAACAATGACTGCTGCTCGCGTGAGGGGCGTTGCTCAGGTGTTTCTGTCGTTGGGCGAGAAACAAGGGTGCCGATGCCGGCAATCCCCACAAGCGCCGCTACCGTCAAAGCCAGACGTCCAGCCGCCACTGAGAGAGGAAAGAGAATAAACGTCAATGTCAACGCGGCTGGATTCAACGCCGGTGCGGCCAGAATCAGTGCCAGGGACGCATCCAACCGTCGCGTGCGCCCGTACATCCCTTCAAAGACTGGAGCTGCGCAGCAAGAGCACAGCATTAAGGGCATACCAGCCGCAGCCCCCGAGAACGTAGATCGCAGTCCCGAGCCCGTGAACGCCGAGGCGAACCAATCTTGCCGAATCGCCATCCGTGCAGCAGCCGAAATTAGAATTCCGAAAGCCAGAGCGGGCCAAATGATCCGAAAGTAAGCCGAAAACTCCGTCCAGAGCACTCCAGGCTTCGCACTCAAGGTTGAATCCACGAGATAGGGACGGGGCTTCAGCCGGCCAGTGGATTGTGCAGTTCGGATTGCGCGCAGTGCTGGTCCCGTCTTGTAGGCGATTAAACTCGCCACCAGCACTACCAACAATACAATGGCAGCGCGACCTTCACGGCGGCGAGTAGCCAATTGCGCTTTCCCGAACATGACATCAGCTCGAATGCCCGCAACGTTATTTGCCTTCGTTTGCTCCTGACAATCGCAGTGGCGTGTCAGGGTTTTCTTTGTTGAAGGCGGTGACGATCCTCTGCGGAGTGGTCTTACCAGGATCGTAGCTCACTTGAACGCCGTTATTTTTGCCTTCGATTTTAGCGTTCTTGACACCCTCGACCTCCAACATACTCTGCGTAATGACGCCGAGAGTCTGACTGCAGTTTGAACTGACCGTACTTTCCTTCTCGAATCGCAGCAAAACATTCGCGCGGTCAGGTTTTGCCGCGTCGGCCTTTACCTGGCCGAACGCCGCCGCCGTGAACAGCAGAGCGACGAGCGCAGCTAGAATCGCATACTTTCTCGAATCCATGTCTGTTCTCCTTTCGTTTTTTCACCAACTTCGTCACTTGACCTCTAGCGCTCCAGTCCACAGAGCACAACGAAGAAGCACCTGGGCTCATTGGAAGACGAACTGGTGAATCTCTCCCTTACGAACGCGATCCAAGAAGTCCTGCACGTTGTAAGCTTTTCTGTCCGCCAGCTCTGGATGCAGCGCCAACCATTTCTTAATGTCCTCTTCCGAACTGAAGAGGTTGTTGATTCCTCAACCGCCTCCCAGGAAAACCCTCGTAGTAGCCGGCTCAAGCGCCTTGACACGGGAATTTTCGAAAACCAAGTGGATTCGCTCGCCGCTGTACTGACTTGCATCGTCGATCGTAACAGCCTTGTCTTTCAGTTCGCCGCTGACCAGCAGCATATAATCAATCGCTCAATAAACCTCGAACGGTTTCTCTCCTTCCACTTGAACGCGATGGTTCATAAAGGTAATGCGCATGGCACCTTCCCAGTCTTGATATCGATCCTCTGCCATGCGATAACCGAGCCCTCTGACCGCGGGATCGCGCCGCATGATCCCGAAGCGATCCAGCTTTTCCAGTGCGTCAGTCACTTCGGCCCCAGAAACTTCCACAATTCGCGCGAACTCCTCTCGCGTCGGCGGATTCTGATTCTCACGTTCGGCGCGGCTCACAATTCGAGCAATCAGTTTTTCGTTGGGGGTCAAGATTGCGGTTTCCCACCCGAAGGTCCGCAACGTCCGGTGCAGCCGAGGATTGTTCTTGAGGAACACGCCGATTGCGTACCGGTCGTCTGGCGAATATTGGCCGCCTACATCCCCCATCGCCAACTCGACTCCGGTGATGCGACTGGGCTTATTCCAATCGTTCAGCATGTAATCGAGGACTTTTTGTTGTTTATCGGTGAGCGTCACTCCCGGCGCTGTTTGCGCTGCGAGCTGACTCGGAACGAGCGCTGACGCGAAAATCATCATGATCGCTGCGATTGACCTAAGTTGACTGATCAAGATGCCTCCTAGGGCCTTTCCGCCAATAGCTTCTGAATATCTGCCTCAAGTTGTGCTTCTTGCTGCGGGTACATCCCGGTGTACTTCTTATAAATCTGACCCTTGCGGTTGATGAGAAAGGTTGTGGGAAAGCCCCAGATGCCACCGAAGCCCTTCTCGACATCATCGTTTCCCACTACGACGAGGTAGGTGATCTTGAGCTTTTTAGCGTCTGGTCGGATGTCGCTTGCCCACCCGGATCGGATTGTCACGCCCAGAACCACAAAGCCTTTGTCCTGATATCGCCCATAGAGTTCGTTCCAGCGTGGAATTTCTGCAATGCACGGGCCGCACCATGTGGCCCAGAAGTCGACAAGGGCGACCTTTCCTTCAAGCGCTTTCGAGCTGAAGCGAGTTCCATCGATCGATTCCAAATTGAAGGCTGGCATCGGCCGCAAAGTCTGCGCGGAAACAACTGGCACCACGGCGGGCGCAATGAAGCATGCAGCTAACAAACTAGCGACCAGTCCGAAAGCTCGGAACCACGCCAGCCAGTGAAACAAGCTTCTCTGTTGAACAACTCGCAAGATGTAAGCCTCCAACCTCCATCGCTTTGACAGAGACTAAGGCAAGTGCCACTGAAAGCGCATGTGCCATGCGTCAGTGTCGGCACCCATGACTTTCGGCAGGGTTAACCCGAGGAAATCGGGCGTATATTCTGAACATTGGATGGAACTGACTCCACGCTCGCAGCGTCTGTTTCGAGTTGCTCTACTCGGCACAATGGCCACTCCGCTTGTGCTTGTGCTGGTGAGCCTCATCCGAAATCCGGCCTCTTGTCGAACCCCGCGAAGTCATTTCTGGTTGGGCGCCTACGCACTCTTTGGCCTTGCATTCTGGCTGACTGCCAAGCGGGGCAAGAGGCTGCCGAGGCTTTGGCTGGCTTCATCTCTGGCATTTCAGAGCGCACTGGTTCTGGTGATGGTCAACTCCATCTGCAACGGCTACGAGGGTGCTCTGTTGGTTGTTGTAGCCGGCCAGCTTGCGCCTCTGTTCTCGTTGCCCCTATCGCTGGGCTGGGTGGCCGGGCAGAGTCTTCTCATGGGTTTCGTGATTCATTCGCACTTCTCTTTGGAAATCGCCCTGGCGCTCTCTGCATCGTGGTTCGGCTTTCAGATATTCACAGTGCTTATGTCCCAGGCAGCAACGCGCGAAGCGACGGCAAGAGAAGAGCTTTCCAAACTGAATGCGGAACTCCGCGCCACGCAGCAGTTGCTGGTGGACAGCAGTCAAGTGGCGGAGCGCATGCGGATTGCCCGCGAACTGCACGATTTGGTTGGCCACCATTTGACCGGACTGAGCCTCAACTTGGAAGTAGCCAGTCATCTCACGGGAGGCAAGGCGCAAGAGCATATTCAAACGGCGCAGTCGGTGACCAAACTCCTCTTACAAGACGTGCGTGATGTTGTAAACACTCTACGGGGCGATGACAGCTTTGATCTTGGACGAGCGATTCGCACTCTAACCAAAGACATTCCAAACCCACACATTCATCTGGACGTGCCAGAGGACTTGGGGATCTATGATCCAGTTCGCGCGGAGACAATTCTTCGTTGCGTCCAGGAGATCATTACAAATGCGGTGCGGCATTCCGGTGCCCAGAACCTGTGGATTGAGTCGGTCAAGACGGAGGAGGGAGTCGAAGTCCGTGCCCGCGACGACGGTCGAGGCGTTAAGCAACTGCGAGCTGGCAATGGTCTCACCGGGATGCGCGAGCGCGTTGAGCAAGTCGGCGGACTCTTGGAAATCGAATCTATCCCTGGCACAGGATTCCGCCTGAAACTGCGGATTCCTACAACAGCGAGTTCAGCATGATTCGCGTGTGCATTGTTGAGGATCAAACGCTGGTTCGTCACGGCATCCGCAGTCTGCTTGATCTCACCCAAGACGTGAAGGTCGTTGCTGAGGCGCACGATGGGGAAGAAGCCCTTTCCGTCATTCCGAAGGCAAGGCCGGATGTGGTTTTGCTGGATATTCAACTGCCCAAGCGCAATGGGATCGAGGTGCTTAGGACGCTGAAGGAGTCGAATCAACTTCCCCCTACATTGATTCTCACGACTTTCGATGATGACAGATTAGTCCTAGAGGCCATTCGAGCTGGCGCACGTGGCTTCCTCCTGAAAGACGTGACTTTGAAGCAGCTGACCGAGGCTATCCGAACACTGAAGGCGGGAGGCACTCTCATCAAACCGGCGATCACCGAGCGGATCTTGCGGGGCCTGGAGCAGGCCAAGCCTGAGTTTCCTAGCCTAAATCCTCCGGACCCGCTCACGGAGCGCGAGACCGAAGTCTTGCGACTCATGGTTGCCGGCCACAGCAATCGCGAGATTGCGGACGCATTTGGGATGTCTGAGGGGACGGTGAAAAATCACGTCTCCAGCATCCTGTCCAAGCTAGGCGTGCGCGATCGTACTCGGGCCGTTCTTAAGGCCCTCGAATTAGGCTTCATCTAAATGGTTCGGGCAGGCGGTACGGCGTTGCCTACTGTGATTCGAGTTGTAGGAGGATTCGCAGCTTAGGAACATCGAAGCCGACAACGACTTCGCCATCGATTACCGTCACCGGCGTTGTCATGTAGCCGAGCTTTTCCAATTCTCGAAGCGCGGCCTCGTCCGCTTTAATGTTTCGGTCGGTGAACTCGACCTTGTTCTGTGAAAGAAACTCCTTCACCTTGCCGCAGAACATTCAGCCGGGCTGGCTGAAGACGACTACCTTTTTATTATTCATCGATTATGTCCTCTTCTACTGCAAGACGTCTCCATATTGCGCTTCGTTCTTTAGGCGCGCCAGAGTGTGCGCCTCCTGCATTGAAAGCATGAACGTTCCTGGATGTTTTCCAGCCCAACTCTCCCCCGCTTCCCGCGAGGGAAAGAATTGGACGAAATAACAAAACGACGTTATTACATTCTTTTGCATTTCCTGGGCGTCCGGTACAAGCACGGACATCTGACTCCCGACAGGTTCGACTCGCTCCACTTTTTGGGGCGTGATCGTCAGGCGGACAATCCCGGCGTTGCTGGGACTGGCGGACTCAATGTCCGCGATGTGGCCAATCAACTGGGGAAGGAATAGAGTATCCCAGGCGCACCAGGCGGAGAGAAGTTGGCCGTTCGTTCTCAGCGTGTGCGGGCTGCTGTAAGCCGCTGGTAGAGACAGACCCCAATAGCCGACAATTCGCTGCTGCCCATCGGAGAACACGCCCGGCCCGCTGTCTAGAATGCGGTTCACTGTCTCGACCGTTACTCCCGCCCTATCCGCGAGAGTCGCACGCGGAACCGGTTGCCCGCCCGCCAGCAGGCGATACAGTTCCAATGACAACCGCTGCTCTACGACGTTGAGACTCGGAAAACATCTGACAATGCTCGTGGCTAATTCGGCGAGCTTCAATTTTGAAGATGTGGTCATGACGCCTCGTTATCCATTAGTGGTTACTCCGCGACCTTGTCTACGGCGATCTGCCGTAGACAATCTTGAGTTTCGCGCGTGACGCTGCCCAGGCAGCATTTGCCCGAGGGATTTCTTACTTCGCAAGCACAATTGCCGGCTTTCACTTCTGCCGTAATCCGCTCGGCGATCGTCGAGCGGTCCGTTTCAGCAATCTCGTTGTGAATGTCTCGACGAGTGAAGCCAAAGCAATAGCAGACGGGGATCGGGTCCGCCTTCTCTTTAACACCCACTCGTACTGAGAGATCCGCACGACGAAAGACGGGTGCTTGCGAGTCCAGAGCGAAATAGACTACGTCGCAGTCTGGTGCTTCGCAGAAGTAGTACTGAGCTTGTGGCATCCCCAGGGGTAGCTGGCGAACCAGGCTTTTGACCGTCAATATGCCCACCTGCTTGGAACGGGCGCCGTTCACGGGGCAAACGGCCACCGCTGGCGCTCTGGAGCTACCTTTCACTGAACAGCAATCCGACATAAGAGTCCTCTACCTCTTTCGACCAAATGTCCCCTTTAAGCGCTAATCGCTTCCGCTTACTTCCTCGCCTGTTCAGGCTGGGATGGATAACCAGCGTTGGTCGTGGCTTTCACAAGTGAGTCGGTGTTGGTTTTTGAATCGTCGAAAGTGACCACGACCTGTTTCTTTTCGTACAGCACATCTATTTTTGAAACCCCGGGCACTCTTTGCAGCGCTTTCTTCACAGTGATTGGGCAGGCTTCGCAGGTCATTCCTGAAACGTTTAGGGTTACCGTCTTTTGTGATGCCCAAGCTGAAGCGGTCAGAGCAATCACCGCAACAACTGCCGCTATCGAGGTTTTCAGTTTCTTCATAGCCATTCCTTTTTTCTGAGACTCAGTAATAAAACTTGACCACGTACGGAAAAACCAGCGCAATCAGGACGAGCACGGAAACTGCCAGAAAGAGGACTTTGTAGATGCGACGTGTCCTCGGAACCGCACAAACCTCTCCCGGATTGCAAATCTGCGGCTGTTGAAAGATTCGCCGTCCCGCAAGGAAAAGAGCGACAAGTGCACCCGCAATGAAAAAAGGACGGTACGGTTCGAGTCTGGTCAGGTTTCCGATCCACGCGCCGCTCAAGCCGAGCGCAACCAGGATTAAAGGCCCGAGGCAACAAGTCGAAGCGAGAATGGCCGCTAAGCCTCCGACAAGGAGCGCGCCAGATCCCGTCCGTTCGCGTGAGTCTTCGACGGCTCCAACCTTCATTTGTGCTCTCTTGTCTTGTTCTCGTTTCGCAGAATCGGGCAGTGCGCATTTTGCTTTCGCAGCTCTTTATCACAACTCTGTAGTGCCGACCGCAGCTCGTGCTCAAGCTTCTGAAGATCTCGAAGCTTCTTGCGCACATCGATGAGCTTTGCCTGCAATCGACGCCGCACAGGTGCACATGGCTGCAAACGGCTTCCTCTCAGATCCAGCAAACTCCGAATCTCGCTGAGCTTGAATCCCAAGCCCTGTACCCGGCGTATAAAGGCTAGCGTTTCGACGTCGCTTTCACCGTACAGGCGGAAGCCTCCCTCCGTTCGTGGCGGGCGTGGGAGGAGCTCATTGCGCTCGTAGAACCGAATTGCATCGGGAGTGAGTCCGATCCTCTTTGCGACGCTACCAATCTGCATGACTGCGCTCCTACATTCACAAATGTACACTCTGGAGTATGCTCCAGAGTCAAGCCCTTTTCAGTCTGATCTTTTCTAGCAATCGGGAAGATTACAGCATGTACGGCACATCCGAGGCGTGTGTGGGGTAGGAAAACACCATGTGTCTCAAGTCGGTGGCTCGCATGCCGGATCGTATTGCCACAGCAAAAAGATTGATGGTTTCCGCAGCTTGGTCGCCAAGCAGATGCGCCCCAAGGATGCGATCCGTCCCTTCTTCGACTAAAACCTTGTAACCTGAATACTTCTCTGCGACCCGGCGAGAGGAATACCAAGCGGAAGTCAGTTCTTTCTTGACCCCGTACTTGAGGCCCTGCTGGCGGGCCGCGCGTTCACTTAATCCCACTGAAGCAAGAGGAGGGATCGTGAAGACAACTGTCGGAATGCCGACATAATTTGGTTTTCGATGATTTCCCTTCAGCAAGTTGGCGGCGACGATCGTACCTTCGTAGCCTGCTACTGGGGTTAGAGGCAGGCCCCCACTTGCAGCGGCGTCGCCAGCTGCATACACAGCCGGATTCGAGACGCTTTGCAGGAATTCATTCACCCTCACGCCACGTTGATCCCATTCGATGCCAGCGCCATCCAAGTTCATATCATCGATGTCGGGAACGCGACCCGCAGCGTGAACAACCATATCCGCCTCGAATACCCGCGGCTGACCCGCCTTCGAGGCGTGAACAACAAATTGACTTGAGTTCGTCTTCTCAACTCCTTGTGCTTGTGTTCCCAGTTGGGCTTCAATGCCAAGCTCGCGGCTTTTGGCTGCGATTTGATCGACCAGATCGGGATCAAATTGCAAAAGGGGACGCTCACCACGATGCACGATGGTGACTTTCGATCCCACACGCACGGCCACGTGAGCGAATTCGAAGGCTATGTAGCCGCCACCGATAAACAGAATTTGCGGCGGGAGCTTATCCAGCTCTAAGAATTGTTCGCTTGTCGTGAGGTGCTCGACTCCTGGTATCTTCAAATCGGCTGGTTTTTGCCCCGCCGCAATGACTATGTATCGACTGTCCAAGGTTTGATCGCTCACTTGAACTCTAGATCGGCGAACGAAATGAGCACGTCCATGGAACGTCGCAATGCCAGCCTTGGCAAATGTAGCTTCGCTGTTTTTCGGAACAGGGTCGGTGAAGGTGCGCTTGAAGCGCATCAATTCCGACCACTCAATCTGTAGCTGCTCGGCCCGGATTCCAATGCCTTTCATTCGCCGGGCCCAATCAACCGCCTCCGCCGCACCCACAAGCACTTTTTTAGGATCGCATCCGCGCAACGCGCACGTACCGCCAAACGGTCTCGAATCGACAACTGCCACCTGCAATCCAGCCGCGCGACACCGATGGGCCACCGCAGATGCAGCCGCGCCAGTTCCAATCGCAATCACATCAAATTTGTCGGTCACGCTCTCACCTCCAGCACGACGAGGCTGCTGCCCAACAAGAGCACTTGCTCGCGAACGACCGAATCCCGTGCAAGCTGGGAACCATTCTTTTTGGACCCCGTCAGTTCATCACCACGATCAGCTTACCGCTGGGCTTTGCGGGGGATTAAATTGCGCAATTCTCTCTCTAATTGCTACACCCTGAAGCGGCTCCAGAGTCAAGTAGAGAAAAATTCATTGGGGTAGCAGTATCATTCGGATGACACCACTACCTGGCAATAGTTCGTGTTGGGCTTGTGCTGAAGGGCAACATCCCAAACAGGACATCAGGTCCCGCAGGCTGGCGTTGCGAGCGTCGGCCTGAATTGACGGATATGTCCCAAGCCGAGACCTGATCCTCTGGCGCTGACCTTTCCCTTCATCGCTCTCCTAGGCTTGCGGTCACTTGGAAGCTGCTGTGCATGATTTCGTAGCCGGATTCGTGACAGCTTTCGGTCCTCCAAGTTTCGGTCAAGTTCTCGGGCCCGCTCCGCGACACCCTTTAAGTCAACGTCTTCACTCTTCTGGCAGGAATGCCGGACACGCCCATGGCGTAGAGGGAAATGGTTTATCGTTGAACTGTGAATGATGCACAAACATGAAGCGGGGCCAGGCTGGTCGTTCCTCCACCCCTTGCCTCCAAAGCCAAAGAAGCCTGGCAAATTCATCGGCATCTATCCGCGAACCGGTGGTACATCACACCACGGTAACTGGATTGTACCTTTGTGCTCACTAGAGAATACATGCTTCCCGAACTGACCGGGGAGATGGCCGGACTCTCTAGTCGCCATCTGTTGCCAGTCCACTGAGGCACGGCGGCGAGCATCACACGAGGAGATACCTTGAGATTTCGCTCTCAGTCTCTATTAGCGGTTGTCGTTTTGCCATTCTTGCTGGCGGTGTCAGCCGCGTCCCAAGCCATGCCCCAAGGGGCGACCAAAGGCCGCGTCGAGCAGCAAGGATTCACGTGGACAGAAACCTATGAAGGCAGTGGCAACTCGGGTGGGTTTATCACCGACATAAACTCGACCGTTGGCTACAGCTTTGGCAAACACTTTGCCGTGGATATGGGCGTACCCTACCTCTTCATCGAGCCGTCTACCTCGAAGACGGGCGCCACCTCCGCGTATGGCATGGGAAATCCATACCTGGGTCTCAGATATTCCGCGAAAAGTTCTGCTCTCGACTTCAGCGCGAGCCTGAACAGCGCAATCCCCACAGCAAGCACCTCGAAAGGACTGAGCACCGGCCACGTGACCGTGGACTGGAGCAATCATTTTGCCCACGGATTTGATCTGTTCACTCCCTTTGTCGATCTCGGCCTTGCCAACTCAATTCCCGACACACGGTTCTTGCGCCGCCCTTACGTCTCCTACGGCGATGTCGCGCACTTTGAGGGAGGATCCGAACTCGACCTCGGCGACAAATTCAGCGTCACTGCTTCGGGCTACTACATACTTCCTTGCGGGCCGCAGCAATTCTTTCTCCGTGGTAGTAAGAGTTCATCAGGCCGACGAAAGGGAGCGTAAGCTTGACCCGAGATGATGGGATCAACGTCGGGATCGACTACAACCTGACTCACTCGCTCGATTTGAGTTCGGGATACAGCCGCAGTGTGTACAGCGCGCTCAACACGTTTTCCTTCGGCATTGTCACCAGCACTTTCGCAACAATCTTCTGGTCTTTGGTTCGTTCGAAATTCGCGCTCGTATGAATTGTGTATCTGCGCGTCCAGCCTGCCGGCGTGAAGAGCGCGTTTAGGCGATCGGTATAGGCTCGCTGGTCGGCATACGGAACCACTTGACCGCGAACAGGCTGCTGATTCTTGGTTGTGTTCATGACCCGCCATTCGATCTGCTCGGGCTCAAAAGGCAGTTCCAAAGCTGCCACCATCTCTTTGATCTGCTCCGCTGGGACCTGAGGCACCACGTGCGGGCCCAACGCGGCAGGCGTCAAAGCGGATGTGTCTCCTTCGTGTGCATGGCCATTTGACGCGCTCACAATGGGGCCTCCTTTGTTATTGGCGTCTCATCGCCCAAGCGCTGACCGTACATCCAACGCTGGGGCCTGATCAGCAAGAGCCAATCTTGGGCAGTGGGAATGCGGCCCAGATCTTCCTTGACGTGCTGTTCCCCTATATAGCGGACGGGAACTTGCTTTCCTTCGCTATTCACGATGGCAACGCCAAAGAGTTTCTCTGCCAGGAAAATGCCCTCGGTATGGTGACGCAGGGCTCTGTGTCGGAAATCCGCGAAGAATGCTTTCGATTCATCAAACCAGTTGTGTATCGGAAGGTAGTCCTCCGCCTTCCCGCCGAACTTCCTCGCGCTGCTCTGAGGGTGCTTCAGTGGATGGGCCATAGAGCTACACCTCGTACGTGGTGGTCGTGTAGTCCTCAAACCGGTCGTTGCGCTCAACCGTCAGCTTCCGGGCGTTAACGTCCAGAACGACGTCTCCAAAGCCACCGCAATCGTTCTCGTATCCGAAGGGGACAAGAGCATCGAAGTGGTCCTGCAGATAAGAGACGTCGTGGTCGACGGGCTCGTGCTCGCCCCACGCATACCACTCGCTGCCATAGCACTTCGCTTCTTCGGTTGTTCCACTGTCGCCGTAGCCATCAAAGTGAGCTGCGACGAAAGTGACGCCCGCCTTTGCGAACTTGTCACACTCGGCAAGTATGGCGGCTTTGGCGGTTTCTTCTTGGGGACCCAGAGCTTCGCTCTTACCACCTTCATTGTTTTCCATGGTCATCCCTCCGCTGGCACACAATCCTCGGAATGGGCCTTGTGTTTACTCGATCAGTGATTCCTGCTCTGTGCAGCGTGGCCTCAATCTTTTCAATCGAAATGGTCATGCCATCCCAAACGTTGTCCGGCAAGGCCAGACCACCTCCGGGATTTTTTGCTGACTTTCATCTCATCCTGCCCGGCCTCAGTGAGTTTTCTGATTCTTCGGCTTGCCAGCGCGGGTCGTCCCGATCAAAGTAGTCCGGCGCGGATTCCAAGGCATGACCGCAAGGCAGATGCCCTTCCTGCCGTTCGGCGCCACAATAGATGCAGACATCGGTTGCGGAATTGAATACGTGTTGCTTAAGGTGAGTCATTGCTTTTCCTTGGTTGTCAGTCCTGGATTGCCGACGTGATCGCTAAGCTGACGCGATCGCCCGGACCCTCTTTCGCAGACGTTACCAATACTTAGGATCAACGTGCAATGCTTGTATACCGGCTAGAGATGCCCGCGAAGGCTCCGTGGTAGGAGATTGAC
>Ga0070697_100001372_pt1 | contig 18445 bp, 19 predicted proteins | sample KBSK1501metaG_FD_65475 | JGI IMG/M metagenome (GOLD analysis project Ga0070697, IMG submission 65475) | Corn, switchgrass and miscanthus rhizosphere microbial communities from Kellogg Biological Station, Michigan, USA - KBS K1-50-1 metaG | ecosystem: Host-associated > Plants > Roots >... | reverse complement strand
GGTTCCGAAGTGGCCATCGCCGCGTCGACGCTGATGAGCCTTGCGTTGTTCCAGCCGGTCCGCCGCCGTGTGGAGGACGCGGTCGACCGGCGCTTCGACCGCTCCCGCTACAGCGCATCGCGCACGATCGATGTCTTCGCCGATCAATTGCGAGATGAGGTCGATCTGGCCGCGGTCCGAGCCAATCTACTGAGCACCGTTAGCGCGACGATGGCCCCGGCGCACGCGAGCCTCTGGCTGCGGGAGCGACCGCGATGAGGCCGCCACTGCGTCTCCTGGCGTTCATTCCCGCGCTCCTCGCTGTGGGTTCGGTCGTCCTCGACTTCGTGCTGCTCGAGTTCTTCGGTGTGCTCTTGCTGCTCCCCTTGAGCCTGCTGGTCTATGTGGGCGTCGGACTCCTCCTCACGCTCAGACTGCCGCGCCAGCCTGTCGGCTGGCTCCTGCTCGGGGCGGGGACGCTCTTCCAGGTCACGTTTGCAGCCGATGCGTACGCGTGGGCGGCGTTCCTTCGCGTGCCGGGCACGCTGCCATTCGGCGGAGTCGCCTACCTCAGCGGATACGCCTGGGTCCCCGCACTCGGATGCCTGTTTCTTGCCGTCACGCTATTTCCGACCGGCCGGCCGCCATCCTCACGCTGGCGCCTGCCCGTCGCATTGGTCGTGATGGATACCGCGCTCTTGCTGGTGGCCAACGCGCTCGTACCGCGGGACTTCCCGGTCCCGCAATCCATCCTTCCCGCTCAAGGCGCTCTGCAGCTCACGGTGGCGAATCCGCTCGCGATCAATGGACCGCTCGCGACGCTTCTCGGGTACGTCTACTCGTCTCCAGTTGCGTACGCCGTATACCTCATCCCTGTCGCGGCGATCCTGACGCGGTTTCGCACCGCCTCCGGGAATGAGCGTCAGCAGCTCAAGTGGTTCGCGTACGCCTCTTCGATCTTGACGCTGTTCTTTGTTACGGCAGGCGTCGTGCCTGTTTTCTCGTATCTCGGCGGACTGGGACCGCTGGTGACGCTCCTGCTCATGGACCTCATTCCGATCTCCGTCGCCGTCGCCATCCTCCGCTACCGGCTATACGACATCGACCTGCTCATCAAGCGGACGTTGGTCTACGGCGCGACGAGCGCCGCCGTCGCCGTGACGTTCTTCCTAGGCTTGGTTGCGCTGCAGGCGGCGCTGCGCCCACTAACGTCAGGCTCGGAGCTCGCGGTGGCAGCCTCGACTCTCTTCTCCTTCGCACTATTCCAGCCAATTCGCCGCCGGGTACAGGATGCCGTGAACCGGCGCTTCGACCGCTCCCGCTACAACGCTGCGCGCACGGTCGATGGATTCGCCGACCAGCTGCGCGATGAGGTCGACCTCACCGAGTTGCGTGCGGACTTGCTGGGCGCGGTCCAGCTGACCATGGCACCTTCTCACGTGAGTCTGTGGCTTCGCGAGCGCGCGCGATGAGGAACTCACTGCGTCTCTTAGTGCTGATCCCGATGCTCATTGTGCTGGGCTCGGTCGTCCTTGACTTTGTTCTGCTCGAGTTCTTCGGCGCGTCGCTACTGCTTTCCTTGAGCCTGCTGACGTATGTCGTCGTCGGCGTGGTGTTGACGCGGAGACTCCCGCGGCATCCTGTCGGCTGGCTACTACTCGGGACAGGAACCTTCTTCCAGCTGTCCGCTGCAGCCGGCGGATACGCGTGGGCAGCGTTCATCCGCGCGCCGGGCACGCTACCGCTCGGGGAGGTCGCGCTGCTCATCGGATTCGCGTGGATCCCCGCGCTCGGGTGCCTCTTCCTTGCGGTCATGTTGTTTCCGACCGGGCGGCTCCCATCCAGACGCTGGCGGTTGCCAGCCGCGTTGGTCGTGATCGTCTTCGTGCTGATGTATGCAGGCTCGCTGGCAAACCGAGAGTTCCCGGTTCGGCAGTCGTTCTTCGGTGAGGGTGGGCCGCCGCTCAATGTCGCAAGTCCGCTCGCAATCGATGCGTCGCTGGCGACCCTGCTCGGATACCTCCCCGCGACTCCTCTTGCCTTTGTCGTGTTCCTCATTCCCATGGCGATGGTGGTTGCACGGTTTCGTGCCGCCGTGGGGAAAGAGCGTCAGCAGCTGAAGTGGTTCGCCTACACGTCATCGATCATGGTGTTGTCCTTTGTGGTAACTAACGTCGTGCCTGGGCCCTTCTCGATCCTGCCGCTGCTCGTACCGCTCGAGGCAGTCGTGGCGATCAACCTTGTCCCGATCTCGGTCGCCATCGCCATCCTCCGCTACCGCCTCTACGACATCGACGTGCTAATCAACCGCACGATCGTCTACGGCGCGACGAGCGCCGCGATAGCCCTGACGTTCTTCCTCGGCCTCGTTGCGCTCCAGGGGGCACTCCGCCCGATCACCTCGGGCTCGGACCTCGCGGTCGCGGCGTCGACGCTTCTATCGTTCGCGCTCTTTCAGCCGATCCGCCGCCGCGTGCAGGACGTCGTGAACCAGCGGTTCGACCGCGCTCGGTACAACGCCGCGCGCACCGTCGATGGGTTCGCCGACCGCCTGCGCGATGAGGTCAACCTCGTCGAGTTGCGGACGGACTTGCTCGGCGCGGTCCAATTGACCATGGCCCCCGCACACGTGAGCCTGTGGCTGCGGGAGCGCGCGCCATGAGCAGTCGCGCGGCGAGGATCCTTTGGGCGTCGATAGCTGTGGCGAGTGCCACCTGCCTAGTCGGACTTTGGCTGGTGCTTGCGCTCCCGCGCTCAACGCGACTTGACGCCGAAGGCGGAGGCACCGCCTTCGCCCTCATCGCGCTAAGCGCCTTTCTGGCCGTAGGCGGGATCATTCTCTGGCACCGCCCAACGCACACGATCGGGTGGCTCTACTCGTTCTCCGGACTCCTCACCGCCGTTTTGGTCTTCTCGTCTGCATACGAGAACTACGACGCGAACGTGCCCGGGGTGCTTCCGTGGGCCGACCTCGCGAGGGCCGTCAGCGGCGTCGCGTTTCTCGGGGGGATCGGTCTTCCGCTTACGCTCGGCCTTCTCCTGTTCCCCGACGGCCGGCTCCCATCACGCCGATGGTGGCCGATAGCCGCCCTGCCCTTCCTCACTCTCGCGTTGGCGAGCGTTGCCGCAGCGTTCCAACACAGCGCCCTCGCCGACGTCGCCAATGGCGTTGTCGGTTTGATCCTTCCCTTTGCGATCCTGGCCTCTGTAGGGTCCCTCGTCCACCGTTGGCGCAACGCCAAGGGCGAAGCCCGGCAGCAGCTCAAGTGGGTGGCGGGCGCTGGTTTCGTCGTCGTCGCGGCTCTGGTGGCATCGACCGTTGCCGGTATCGCCGCACTTGGGTCGGATGCTGAAGACGTCAGTTTGACCATCGGTTTCGCGTTCCTACCGATCGCGGTAGGGATCGCGATCGTGCGCCATCGCCTCTACGACATCGACACACTGATCAATCGCACCGTCGTGTACGGCGTGACAAGCGCGGCGATCGGAGTGACGTTCTTTGTCGGGATCGTCGCGCTACAAGGCATCCTCCGCCCGATTACTTCAGGCTCCGAGCTCGCGGTCGCAGCTTCGACGCTGGCCTCGTTCGCGCTGTTCCAGCCGATCCGCGGCCGCGTGCAGGGTGCGGTGGATCAGCGCTTCGACCGCTTCCGCTACGACGCAACACGCACGATCGACGCATTCGCCGATCAGCTGCGCGACGACGTTGATCTCGACGTGCTGCGGATGGACTTGCTCGGGGCTGTGCAGCAGACCATGGCGCCGGCGCACTCGAGCCTCTGGCTCCGGGAGCTCGGGCGTAGATGAGCGCAAACCGCCGTCTTGCTCTGGGGGTCGTGGTGAGCGCGGTGGTCCTGCTTTCGGTCGGGACGGCGTTCACGGCGCTCCCTGGTGTGCCCACGGAGATGCAGCTCCCGCGTGTCGCGATATTCGTGGTCCTCGCGCTGGCCGTGGCCCTCAACGGCGCGGTCATCCTCTGGCACCGGCCGCGCAACCCAATCGGTTGGGTCTTGTGCGCAAGCGGTGTGATCGGTTGCGCAGAGCATCTTTCTGGGAGCTACGCGGCCGCCGCGATCTACGGCGGCGGCGTCGCGCCGTTCGGACCGGCTGCCGCATGGATCTTCTCGTGGCTCGACGTGTTTCACCTGGCCCCACTCGGCACGTTCGCACTCCTGCTGTTCCCGGACGGGCGTCTGCCGTCAGCCCGATGGCGACCGGTGGCGTGGACCTCCGCTGTGTCGATGGGCACCCTAACGGTGGGCCTCGCGTTCCTTCCCGCGGCCGTTCCAGTGATCGGAATACCAAACCCGCTCGGTCAGTCCGACCTTGGGGGAGTGGCGCTCTTGCTGGTCAGCTTCGGGTTCATTCTCCTTGCGCTGAGCTCGCTCCTCTGCGCCCTGTCGTTGTACCTTCGGTACCGGCGCTCATCAGGCACCGAACGGCAGCAGATCAAGTGGGTCGCTTTCGCCAGTGTTTTTGTCGTGTGCATCGTCGCGATCGTCGTGCTCGGCGTCCCTTTGAGCATCGGCGCGTTGATCGCGAGCTTTGCCGCGGTCCCTCTGCCGACCGCGATCGCGATCGCGCTGATCCGCTACCGGTTGTACGACATCGATTTGCTAATCAAGCGGACGGTTGTCTACGGCGTGACGACCGGGGCGATCGCGGTTACGTTCTTCATAGGAATCGTCGCGTTGCAGGGAGCGCTCCGTCCGCTCACAGCGGGCTCCGAGCTCGTGGTCGCCGTCTCGACACTCGTCAGCTTTGCGCTCTTCCAGCCTGTCCGTCGACGCGTACAAGACGAAGTCGATCATCGCTTCGACCGGTCCCGCTACGACGCCGCGCGAGCTGCCGACAGCTTTGCCGACCAGCTACGTGACGAAGTGGACCTCGAGCGGGTCGAAACCGACCTCCTGGCGGCCGTCTCGATGACGATGGCGCCCGAACACGCCAGCCTTTGGCTGCGCGGCGCAGTGCCTGGGATGAGCAGCAACACCGTAACGATTTCCGGACGCCCGGTGGTTAGAAAGGAGCTCGCATGATGACTTGGACGCGAACCCTGCGGCGGGTGATCGGGCTCGGGGCCCCGAAAACGGCCGATACAGACGTGCAGCGCGCGGCGGCGACCGCCCGGCGGCAGGCTGTCGAGCGACCGCCGATCGACATCGCCCCGAACGACCCGCTCCTTGCGTACTTCGCCGAATCGCGTGGGGCGGTGAGCCTCGACGAGCTGCAACTCGACTCACCTGCGGTGCAGGCTCTTCGCGCACGCGGCAGCAAGCTGGTCGTCCCGCTGATCAGCCAGGGCGAGCTGATCGGGTTGCTGGACCTCGGCCCTCGGCTCTCGGACCAGGAATACTCGCGCGAGGACCGGCGGCTCCTGGACAAGCTTGCGGGCCAGGCCGCGCCCGCTGTGCGCGTCGCGCAGCTCGTTCGCGAGCAGGAGTCCGAAGTCCGCGCGCGAGAGCGTCTCGAGCAGGAGCTCCGTGTCGCGCAGCTGATCCAGCAGCAATTCCTACCGAAGCACCTGCCGGAGCTACGCGGCTGGCAGTTTGCGGCGTACTACCACGCGGCGCGTGAAGTCGGCGGTGACTTCTACGACTTCATCGAGCTGCCGAACGAGCAGGTCGCGCTCGTGATCGGCGACGTCACCGGGCACGGCGTCCCCGCGGCGCTCGTGATGGCCACGACCCGCAGCATCCTCCGCAGCGACGCGCCGCGGCTTGTCTCGCCCGGTGCGGTGCTCGCGCGGGCGAATACCCTGCTCCACGGCGATATCCCCCCGAACATGTTCGTCACCTGTCTCTACGCGGTGCTCGAGCCCGCGACCGGCAGGTTGCGGTACGCGAACGCGGGTCACGACCTCCCCTACGTGCGAGGTGAGTCTGGGGTCCGCGACCTTCGTGCCACCGGCATGCCGCTGGGCTTGATGGCCGACATGACATACGAAGAGAAAGAGACCGTCCTCGACCCCGGCGAGGGGCTGCTGCTGCACAGCGACGGCCTCGCCGAGGCGCACGATCCGGAACGAAACATGTTCGGCTTTCCGCGGATGCGGGAGCTCGTCGGTCGCTTCGAGGCGGGTCAGCCACTGATCGACGAGCTACTTAACGATCTCGGACGATTCACGGGCGCGGCTTGGGAGCAGGAAGACGACATCACCCTCGTCACGCTCGTGCGGTCGGAGGGTGTCGAAGACGTGCGCGTGCTCGATGAGTTCGAGATCGCAAGCGTCAGCGGCAACGAGCGTCAGGCGATGGAGCGCGTCGCGGCGAGCATCCGCGGCGTCGCGCTTGCCGGCCGAAGGCTCGAGCGTCTGAAGACCGCCGTTGCCGAGGCGACGATGAATGCGATCGAGCACGGGAATCAAGGCCGTGCCGAGCTACCGGTCCGTCTCGAGGTCAGCACGAACGATGGTCACGTCGTCGTCCGGATCACCGACCTTGGCGGCGGCCGCGATATCCCCGAGGCGACGACCCCCGATCTCGAAGCGAAGCTCGCCGGATTGCAGAAGCCCCGCGGCTGGGGTCTCTTCCTGATCAAGAACATGGTCGACGACGTTCGCGTCACGAGTGACGAGCGACACCACACCGTCGAGCTGGTCATGAGGCTCGGAGGAGGGTCCGATGGCAGAGACAGTTGAGCGCGCGGTCGTGCGGCGGCGTGACGGCGTCACGGTGATCGATATGCCCGCCCACATCGACATCACCAGCGAGGCGGCCCTGGACACCGCGTATTCGGAGGTCAGCCCAAAGGGTGCGGTCCTCCTGAATTTCACCGGTACCCAGTACATCAACTCGAGCGGGATCGCGCTCATCGTCGGCATCCTGGCCCGCGCGCGGAAGCAGAGCCGACCGATCGGAGCGTACGGGCTCAGCGACCACTACCGCGAGATCTTCGAAGTGACTCGACTTGCGGATTTCATGGGTCTCTACGGCGATGAGCAGGCCGCAATCGCGGCGAAGCGATAAGGAGGACGGGGTGGCTCAGCAAATGACGGGAACGAGCGTGCGACCGGTCGACAACGCGGCGAGCGTCATCGACATCCTTGGCGAGATCACCGCGCAGTCGGAGCCCCAGCTGATGGAGGCCTACGCGCGAGCGAGCGGAGCGGAAACGCGTGTCGTGATCCTGAACTTCGCGAGGTTGGACTACATGAACAGTGGCGGGATCGGGCTGCTCGTAACCATGCTCGTCCGCGCGAACCGGCAGAAGCAAAAGCTCTGCGCCTACGGACTCAACGAACACTACCGCCAGATCTTCGAGCTCACGCGCCTCGACGAGGCGATCGCGATCTATGACGACGAACCCGCCGCCATCGCCGGAGCGAAGGCGAGCTAGGGAAAGGGAACGACGATGTCCGAGCCGACAACCGATCACGACGTCGCCAGTGAAACCCCGCGCAGCGACGCGGGCAACTGGGCCAAGCCAGTCCGAACGCTCACTTCGAAGGACGTCCCGGCCGGGGCGATGGACCTCAACGTCACCGGCCACCGAGTGGCAGGCGCCGCAACCGGCTTCGGCCGGCTGTGGCAGAAATCGTTCTCGGTGCGGCTCGAAGGCGCGACCATCACGCCGCGCGAGGTCATCCAGGTGTGGAAAGAGAACTTCGGTGACTTCTGGCCGAAGGGTCAGCGGATGTTCCTGCCTGCGACCGGCATCGCGCCCGGCGAGGTCGGGCTCATCAACGCGAAGCCGATGCCAGGCGTACCTTCGATGGCGACCGGAGTCCTGGTGATCTACGCCGACGACGAATCCTTCAGTTTCATGTCGCCAGAGGGACACCCCTTCGCGGGTCCGCTCACGTTCAGCGCCGTCGATGACGGTGGCGTCACGGTCGTCAAGGTCGACGAGCTCACCCGTGCCAGCGATCCGTTCTGGGAGCTCACGATGATGATGCCGATCGGTCAGCGCATGCAGAACGACATCTGGCGCAGCACGTTGCGCAACGTAGCGAAGCACTTCGGTGTGGATGCCCAGGTCGAGGAGCGCATCGTGTGCGTCGATCGCCGCCGGCAGTGGTCCCAGGCGAAGAACATCTGGCAGAACGCAGCGATCCGGTCGACCTTCTACGCGATCGCAGCGCCGGTGAGGAAGCTGCGGCCCCGCCGCTGATCGGGCTCTAGCATCGTCGCGTGACCGTCCTGCAGACGAGCGTCCGCCGCGACGAAGCGGCGATCGCGAACCGCGAGACGATGCAGCGCCTCGTGACCGAGCTTCGCGAGCGGCTGGCGAAGGCGCGCCTTGGGGGACCCGACCGCGCGCGCGAGCGTCACACCAAAGCCGGCAAGCTTTTGCCTCGCGAACGCGTCGAGCGACTCCTCGATCCGGGCACGGCGTTCCTCGAGCTTTCGCCGCTCGCCGCGTTCGGCATGTACGACGACGAGGCGCCTGGCGCCGGGATGATCACCGGTCTCGGCCGCGTCAGCGGGACCACATGCGTGATCGTCGCCAATGACGCGACGGTCAAGGGTGGCTCGTACTACCCGCTCACGGTCAAGAAACACCTTCGCGCGCAGGAGATCGCCCTCGAGAACCGGCTTGCCTGCCTCTACCTCGTCGACTCGGGTGGGGCGTTCTTACCGCGGCAGGATGAGGTCTTCCCTGACCGCGAGCATTTCGGCCGGATCTTCTACAACCAGGCGCGGATGTCCTCGCTCGCGATCCCTCAGATCGCGCTCGTCATGGGGTCCTCCACCGCGGGCGGCGCATACGTCCCCGCCATGAGCGACGAGACCGTCATCGTGAAGGGGCAGGGCACGATCTTCATCGGTGGGCCGCCGCTGGTGAAGGCCGCCACCGGAGTGGATGTCTCCGCCGAGGAGCTCGGCGGCGCCGACGTCCACACGCGGGTGTCAGGCGTCGCGGATCATCTGGCGCTCGACGATCCGCATGCGATCGCCATCGCGCGTGACATCGTCGCGCAGCTGGAGCGTCCCACCTATTGGGGTGTCGACGACAAGGTCGCGCCCGAGCCTCCGGCCCACGACCCGACCGACCTGTACGCCTTGATCCCACAAGACATCCGAACGCAGTACGACGTCCACGAAGTCGTTGCCCGGCTCGTCGATGGCTCGCGGTTTCACGAGTTCAAGGCGCTGTACGGCACGACCGTGGTGTGCGGCTTCGCCCGCATCGAGGGCTTCCGCGTGGGGATCGTCGCCAACAACGGGGTCCTGTTCAGCGAGTCGGCGCTCAAGGCCGCGCATTTCATCGAGCTCTGCAATCAGCGCCGCGTGCCGCTGGTGTTCCTGCAGAACATCTCCGGGTTCATGGTCGGCCAGGAATACGAGGCCGGCGGGATAGCGAAGGACGGAGCGAAGATGGTCACCGCGGTCGCGTGCAGCACCGTGCCCAAGTTCACCGTGATCATCGGCGGCAGCTTTGGCGCGGGGAACTACGGGATGAACGGGCGCGCGTACTCGCCGAGGCAGCTCTGGATGTGGCCGAACGCGCGCATCAGCGTGATGGGAGGCGAGCAGGCCGCGACGGTGCTCTCGATGGTCGGCACGTTCAAAGACGACGCCGCAAAGGACGCCTTCCGCGCGCGGATCCGCGAGCAGTACGAGACGCAGGGATCGCCCTACTACTCGACCGCGCGGCTGTGGGACGACGGCATCATCGATCCGCTCGACACGCGTACGGTGCTCGCGCTCGGGCTCGCCGCGGCCAGGCACGCGCCGATCGAGGACGTGCGCTACGGCATCTTTCGCATGTGATTTAACGCGAGAGCTCGTCGAGCTTCGCGAGCAACACGTCAACGTCGAACGGCTTCGTGATGATCGCGTTCGCTCCGAGCAGGTCCGCCTCGGCCACCGCGTCCACGTGAGCGGTTAGCACGACGAGCGGCGAACCGACGAAGCGGGCGCGAAGCGATTTGATCCACTCGAGCGCCGTCTCGCGTCGATAGGCCTTCACCGGGACGAGATCGGTGACCACGATGTCCGCGCTCGTGTTCTCCGGGACACCGGATAAGTCCGGAGCAACCAGCGTGTCGTACCCCGCATCGGTGAGGACCGTCTGAAGGAGATCGACGATGACCTGATCGTCGTCGAGGACCAGGATCGTTGTCATTCGTCGCCTTCATAGGGTCGCTGTAACGAATTGGCAACTTGCGCGGGTGCTCAAGCGGCCACGTAATTGCATTCCTGACGGGCACGACCGATGCAGCGAGAAATGCCCAAGACGACAAGGTTGGTTGAGGTCCGAGCATGGAACCGACGACTCCCCAGGCAATAGACCCGGCCGCGGTCGCGACCGCGGAGCGGCAAACGCTATCGCCCATCTCGGAGCGGCGGATGCGGAAGCTCCTGGACGTGCTCTGTGACGGCACCCGTCTGAAGATCGTGCGGGCCCTCCGGGAAAACCAGCTCGCCGCGAGCGACCTCGCGCGGGTGCTCGGCCGCAGCCGGTCCGCGACGAGTCAGCACCTCCGCGTGCTGCGCGAGGCCGATGTCGTCAGGCCGTCGCGGAACGGAAACGTCGTGCGGTACAAGCTGGCAAGCGATATCAACGCCGAGATCCTTCAGGACATCGGGCGGGCCTTCGATCGCCTGGAGCCAACTACCGCGTAGCTGGGTCCTGGTGCAGATCGCCCGGCAGATCGACGTCGTGGCGCCAGGCGCCGCTCGCGTCGGCTCCGCTCCAGACCGCTTCAGGCAATCCATCCGGTTCGAGACCGTCGACGAGCGCGCGGAGCCTGCGCTCGCCGCTCTCGAGAAGTGTCCGGGCGAGCGTGAGCGCGGGCGCGACCAACAGGACCGCGGGAAGCGGGCGCGGGCTTTCGGCGTCGCGGAGGACGATCGCTTTTCCTCCGGTACTCGTCGCGCGCTCGGCCATGAGCGAGAGCAGCCGCGAGCTCACGCCGGGCATATCCGCCGCGACCAGCAGAGCGGTTTCGTGACGTACGTGTTCGAGTCCGACCCGCGTGCCCGCCAGTGGGCCCTCGTACTCGACATCGTCATGCGCGAACGAGACGAGGTCCGCTCCATCCGGGAGCGGTAGCTCCGGCCCGCCGGGTGCGAGGACGATGACGACGTCGTCGCATGAACCGAGAAGCGCACGGAGCGGCCTGTGGAAGAGCGGCGCGCCGTCGAACGGCTCGAGGATCTTCGATCGACCAAATCGTCGGGAGGCCCCGCCCGCGAGAAGGATCCCGGACGGTCGGCTCACCCGCGCGAGATCTCGACCACCGCGTTGTAATCGGGGACACCCGACACAGGATCGCGCCGACCCGCGGTGATAAGGGCGTTCGCTGCTGGCCAGAACATCTGCACGTTCCCGGCGCGGATCGGCGTCACATGTGCGCGCGCTCGAACCGTGGCACCGCTCTCCGAACGAACGACGACCGGCTCGCCTTCAGACACCTCGAGGGTTCTCGCGTCGTCGGTCGAGAGGAAGAGCGCGTCGCGCGTGGCGCCGGTGAGTGGATCGCGATCTCGCCAGACCATGGAGTTGAACTGCTTGCCGCGCCGCGTGGATAGGCGGTAACGCCCGGCCGGAAGAGCGGAGGGTGTGGGCTGGGCATCCGAGAAGTGCGCGAGGCCGTCCACGGTCGGAAAGCGCCACCCCTCGCACAAGAGGCGTCCGCCCCACTGAAAGGAGTCGCCGCCGCCACGCAAGCGTTCGATGCCGGCGTACGCCGGGACGACTGCCGCGATCTCGTCGCGGATCTCGCTGGCCGACCCCAGGCCGAGCTTCTGGGCCTGGTCCGGACGGACGCGACGGCCGAGCTCCGCGAAGATCGCCCATTCGGCGCGGGCTTCACCCGGCCGCGGCCCGGAAATTTCGGGGCTGAGCACGACACGCCGCTCGGTGGTGGTCTCGGTGCCGCCGCCGGGCTGCTCGTAGCGGGTCATTGCCGGGAGCAGGAGCACCTCGTCGCCCTCGACGAGCATCTGGGGCGAAACGACGATGTCCTGATGCACGCGCAGCGGCGCACGCTCGAGCGCGGTTCGAACCGAATCGGGATCGGGCAGCGTCTCAAGGAAGTTGCCGCCGCTCGACCAGAGCACGTCGATCTCGCCACGGCCGGCGGCCTCGACCATCTCGGCCGCGGTGACGCCGGGGCGGGATGGAACGTCAAAGCCGTAGCGCTCGCCCAGCGCGCGGGCGTTCTCGGGGGTGACCGCGACGCCGCCGGGAAATGCCGTCGCGTAAGCCCCCATCTCGGCGCCGCCCTGCACGCCCGAGTGGCCGCGGATCGGCATGAGCCCAGCGCCTGGCCGACCCACGTTCCCGCGCGCGAGCGCGAGATCGATGATCCCCTGGACGCTCTCGGTCCCGCAGATGTGCTGCGTGACCCCCATCGACCAGACGAGCACGGCGGAGCGCGCGTCGCGGTAGATCTTCGCGAACGCGCGCAGATCGTCGACCGTGCTTCCGGCGGCCGCCGCGAGATCGTCGAGCGACGTCGTCGCGAGAACGGCACGGAGCTCGTCGAAGCCGACGGCGTGCTCGTTGACGAACGCCTGGTCGACCCCGCCCTCGTCGATCAGGATCTTCAGGACGCCGCGCACGAACGCGAGATCGCCGCCGGTGTGGATCGCGAAGAACGCGTCGGCCATCTTTGTGCCGAAGAGCGCGCTCTCGACGCTCGAGGGCACCCAGTAGTGCTCGAGGCCAGGCTCGCGGAATGGATTCACGACCACGACCCTGGTCCCGCGCTTGCGCGCGAGGTACAGGTACTTCATGAAGACGGGCTGTGCGTTCGCGACATCCGCGCCGAACAGAACGACGAGGTCGCTCTCGATCACGTCGCGATACGAGCACGTCGTGGCCGCGACGCCGATCGCCTTGCGAAGCGCGCCGGTCGACGGCGCGTGGCACACACGAGCAGCGTTGTCGACGTTGTTCGTGCCGAGGTAGCGCGCGACTTTCTGAGCCGCGTAGTAGGTCTCGTTGGTAAGACCGCGAGCCGTAAGGTAGAAGGCGATCCGTTCGGGTGCGCTCGCACGGATCCGCAAGGCCGCGAGGTCGAGGGCTCGGTCCCAGCTGATTCGACTGAACCCGGCATCGCCGCGGCGACGAAGCATCGGGTATGGCAGCCGGCCGAGCGCGCGCAGCGCGCCTCCGGAGCGCGGGAGGCGGGCGACGTCGCCGAGGATGGCCGGATCGAGCGCGCGTGCCGTGTTCAGCTTGAGGAGATCGAGCCGCGTCGTGCACAAGTGCACGCCGTCCATGGTCCAGTCGTGAAAGCCGGCCACGCCAAGCGCGCAGCCGTCGCACACGCCCTTCGAGAGGATCCGCCACGCGTACGGGAGGTCGTGACGGTTGTCCCAGACGGTCCGGACGATCTCGAGGTAGTGATTCGGCTTCGTCCGGCCGATCCCATAAGGTACGAGGCTGACCCAGAGGCGTGGCCGGAGCACCGGCCGAGTCTAGGTCGCGGAATTGGCGCGTCGGCGCGCACGTTGTGGCTGGCGATGGACATCACGGAGCTGCGGCACGAGAAGGACCACTACTTCGGACACGCGCACGATTCGCCGCTCACCGTGGAGCAGCGCGACCATTTCGAGGGTCTGCGTTACTTCCCTGAGGACGAGGCGTTCCGCTTCACAGTTACGGTCGATCCGGTAGACGCCGGCGCGGTCGAGGAGGTCGAGATGAGCGACGGATCGACCGACCACCTTCCCCGCGCGGGGACCGTGCGCTTCGACGTCGGCGGCGAGCGCGTCGGCCTCATCGCGTTCGCGCAGGGCGATGGGCTCTTCATCCCCTTCCGCGACGCGACGAGCGGGAAAGAGACCTACGGCGCCGGCCGCTACGTCGAGGCCGAGGCGGTGGACGACGGCCGCTTCGAGCTCGACTTCAACCGCGCCTACAACCCGTACTGCGCGTACAACGACGCGTGGCGCTGCCCGTTGCCTCCGCGCGACAACTGGCTCGCCGTCCCGATCCGCGCCGGAGAGCTGTCCTTCCACTAGTTTCCGCCGCTTCATCGGCGCGGCGTCTAAAGTTCGCGACGTGCCATCGTGCTGCGATCCGAACGGCCTGAGCGACAGATTCGGCGCCGAGACCGCGGAGGCTGACGCACGCTCCTATCTTCGTCGGGGTCTCGACAGCGACGAGCGTCGTGTGATCGCGTTCCTGAAGGAGCGCGGCATCGCGGGCGCCACCGTCCTCGAGATCGGCGGGGGTGTGGGCGCCATGCAGCTCGACCTCCTTCAGGCAGGCGCCGCACGCGCGCACAACGTCGAGATCTCACCCCACTACGAGAAGAGCGCCGGCGCGCTCGCGGCGCAGTCTGGTGTCACGGACCGTGTCGAGCGGGTCGTCGCGGATTTCGTGGCCGTGTCGGCAGCGATCCCTGCCGCCGACGCCGTGATCATGCACAAGGTGGTCTGCTGTTACCCGGACATGCCCGACCTCGTCCGCCCAGCGGCCGAACACTCCCGGCGATGGCTGTTGCTGACGTTCCCCGGTGATCGATGGTGGATCCGCGCGGGCATGCGCGCTGCGAATCGGGTGCAGACCCTGGTTGGCTCCCGTTACCGGGTCTTCTTCCACGAGCCGCGCGAGATCCGGGCGGTTGCCGAGCGCGCCGGTCTCCGTCCCGTCCTCGATCAGCGTGGCGTCTTCTGGCAGTTCCTCGCGTTGGAGCGTGCATGAGCGACGTGCGGCTCGCCGCGGACACGCGCGCCGTCGCGCGGCTGACGATCGCACGACCTCTGCGGAAGAACGCCTTCGACGCCGCGCTCATCGCAGAGATCACCGCGGCGGTCGGACGGGTCGATCGCTCCACGCGTGCCGTAGTTCTTCAAAGCGAGGGCGACACGTTCTGCGCCGGAGCGGACATCGAATGGATGCGCGGCATGGCCGGTTACTCGCTCGACGAGAATATCGCCGACTCGACGGCGCTCGCGGCCATGTTCCGGGCGCTCTATGACCTCGAGATGCCGCTCGTCGCGCGGGTGCAGGGCGCGGCGATCGGGGGCGGTGCCGGCCTCGTCGCGGTCGCAGACATCGCCGTCGCATCGACAGATGCGAGCTTCGCGTTCAGCGAGACGCGCCTCGGCATTCTCCCGGCGGTCGTATCTCCCTACGTGGTGCGGAAGATCGGACCGGGCCGCGCGACTGCGCTGTTCGCCACCGGGTCGCGCATCGACGCCAAGCGCGCGCATGAGATCGGACTCGTCGAACGGCTCGTGGAGCCTTCGGACCTTGACGCCGCGGTCGGCAGCGTGCTCGACGCGATCATCTCCGGAGGGCCAAAGGCAGTGAACGCGGCGAAGCGACTCGTCCGCGAGGTCGAAGGAAAACACATCGACGAGATCGCCGACCTCACCGTGAAACGGATCGCGGAGATTCGCGTGAGTCACGAGGGACAGGAGGGCCTGCGCGCGTTCCTCGAAAAGCGCGAGCCGCGCTGGTGACGACTGTTCTCGTCGCGAACCGCGGCGAGATCGCGCGACGCGTCTTCCGAACCGCCCGTCGTATGGGAATGCGTACGGTGGCCGTGTACTCGGACGCTGACGTGAGTCTCCCCTTCATCCGCGAGGCCGACGCCGCTATCCGCATCGGACCCGCGCCGGCCGCCGAGTCCTATCTCGGCATCGATCGAGTGATCGAGGCCGCGCGCGAGGCGAGGGCCGACCTCGTCCATCCCGGTTACGGGTTCCTCGCGGAGCGTCCCGAGTTCGCGAGCGCCGTGGACGCGGCGGGGATGCGGTTCGTCGGACCGCCTCCGAGCGTGCTTGGGAGCCTCGGCGACAAGGCGGAGGCCAAGGCGATCGCGGAGCGCGCGAACGTCCCGGTCCTGCCGGGATACCGGGGCGAGGATCAGAGCGACGATGCGTTCATCAGCGCGGCGCGCTCCGTGGGGTACCCGGTGATGATCAAACCGGTCGCAGGGGGCGGTGGGATCGGGATGCAAACGATCAAGGACGAGCCGCTGCTGCGGGACGCGCTTGCGCGCGCACGCCGCATCGCGACATCCGCCTTCGGCGACGAGCGCCTGCTGCTCGAGCGGCTCGTGGAGCGGCCACGCCACGTCGAGGTGCAGGTCCTCGCCGACGACCACGGCACCGTTGTCACCGTCGGCGACCGCGACTGCTCGGCTCAGCGGCGCCACCAGAAGATCGTCGAGGAAGCGCCCGCGCCGATTGCGGACGCCAAACAACGCGAACGCATGGCCGCGGCGGCGATCGCGATCGCGCGGGAGGCCGGGTACCGAAACGCCGGCACGGTCGAGTTCGTGGTGGATGGGGACGGCCGCTTCTACTTCTTGGAGGTGAACGCTCGCCTCCAGGTCGAGCATCCGGTGACCGAGATGGTCTTCGGCCTGGATCTCGTCGAGCAGCAGCTTCGCATCGCGCAGGGCGACCTGATCGATGTTCGGCTCGCGCGGCCGGTCGGGCACGCCGTCGAGGCGCGCATCTACGCCGAGGATCCTGGCGCCGGATTTCTGCCATCGACGGGCCGGCTCGTGCACGTGTGCTGGCCGGACGGCGAGGGCGTGCGGGTCGACGCGGGCTACGAGGAAGGCGACATCGTCACCCGCTACTACGACCCGCTGCTCGCCAAGGTCGTCGCGCGCGGCGATGACCGCGGCGCCGCCGTACGCGCGCTCGTGAAGGCGCTCGAGGAGACTGAGGTGCTCGGCGTCCGCACGAACATCGTGTTCCTCCGTGCACTCGTCGCGCGTCTAGGCGAGAAGGACGTTCGCGTCGATACCGAGCTCGTCGAGCGCGAGCTCCCCAGGCTCGTCCCCGAGCTCACACCGGCGCCGGACGAGGCGTACGCGGTCGCAGCCGCGGCGGTCGCGGCGAACGCGCGTAAGGCGCACGATCCGTGGACCGCCACCGGTGCGTGGCGCATCGGCGAAGGAACCGGAACCACGATCGCTCTTCGCGAGGGGACGCGCGAGCGGGCCGTGCGTCTGGCGGGAAATGGTCCGTACACGTACTCCGGCCATAGCGTCGCTCCGGTCGACGAGGCGCACCGCTGGGTCATCGACGGCCGTCCGGCTGCGGCCGCGGCGAGAGACGGCCTGGTCTGGACGAGCGTTAGCGGCAAGGTGTGGGAGCTCGAAACGACGCCACGCGAGCGCCAGGTGCAGCAGATCGCCGGCGATGAGGTGGTGGCTCCCATGCCCGGGCTCGTGATCGCGGCGCAGGCCGTAGCCGATCGACAGGTCCGTCGCGGCGACCTGCTGTTCGTGGTCGAGGCGATGAAGATGGAGCTGCGCGTCGAGGCGCCCGCCGATGGAAAGGTCACGCGGGTCCTGGCGAGCGTCGGGCAGCAAGTCGAACGCGGGCAGCGGCTCGCTGAGTTCGAAGCAGCTGGCTAGTAAGGCAGAGTCCGACCGCGACGCCGCCCGCCTGGCCTTCCGCGAAGGCTGGCCCGTGATGGGGACGGTCCTCGTCGTCGGGACGACATTTGGGGTCGTGGCCCGCCAATCGGGACTCGAGCCGATTCAGATCGTTGCGATGAGCCTTCTCATGTTCGCCGGGGCGTCCCAGTTCGCGATGGTGCGGCTTTTGTCGGAGGCGGCACCGACTCCGGTCGTCATCGCGAGCGTCCTCTTCATCAATCTGCGGCACTCGCTCATGGCCGCGTCGCTGCGATCGCAGCTCCGGGGGCTGCCGCTTCTCGGGCGGCTCGTCGCCGCGTTCGCCTTAACCGACGAGGCATTCGCGATGGCGACGGGGCACTACCGCCGCGGCGGTCGCAGCCTCGCCTACTACTTCACGTTCGCGTTCTCGCTGTACGCGCTCTGGAACCTCGCGACGCTCGGCGGCATCGTTCTCGGCGATGCGATCGGCGATCCGCGACGCTACGGCATCGACTTCGCGATCACCGCGACGTTCACCGGCATCGTCGTGCTTTCGATTCGGCAGCGCTCCGACGCCGTCATCGCGGTTGTGGCGGGGATGGTCGCGGGCGGTCTCGCTCTCGCGGGAGCGTCGACGATCGCGGTGATCACCGCGGGCGCGCTCGCTCCATCGATCGCGATATTCACGCGACGATGATCTGGATCGCGATCTTCGGTTCCGCGGTCGCGACCTATCTGGTCAGGTCGCTGCCGCTCGCCGTAAGCGTCCGAGGCCGCCTGCCGGCGGCCGCGTCGCGCTATCTCGACGCGCTTCCCGTCGCGATCATCGCCGCGCTCGTCGGGCCAGCGGTCGTCGCCCCGGCGGGCGCGCTCACAGAGGGCGCTGAGCCGGTCGCTACCGCCCTCGTGATCGCGACCGTCGCTTGGCGGCGGAGCCTGCTCGCAGGTGTGTTCGTCGGCGTCGGGGCCGTCGCGCTTCTCCGGCTCTTCTAGGACCAGCGGCCGCGGCGCACGACGTCCGCGGCTGGCCGGTGCCCGCGTTTGAGCGACGGCGACGGCCGATCTTTCGCCTTCGCGTAGCCCACCGCGACGACGCCCACTGCCGTGTACTCATCCGGGATACCGAACGTCGCGCGGAGCTTCGCCTGGTCGAAGACGCCGAAGAAGACGGCACCGAGTCCGGCGTCGACCGCC
>Ga0070697_100001371_pt1 | contig 18449 bp, 16 predicted proteins | sample KBSK1501metaG_FD_65475 | JGI IMG/M metagenome (GOLD analysis project Ga0070697, IMG submission 65475) | Corn, switchgrass and miscanthus rhizosphere microbial communities from Kellogg Biological Station, Michigan, USA - KBS K1-50-1 metaG | ecosystem: Host-associated > Plants > Roots >... | reverse complement strand
CGCTCCTGGCCGCGTCAAACACGGCGGCGGGCGTCGCCGCCCGGCGCGGGAGAGGGAGCGTCGGCGGCGCGGGGTCCTTATAATGCGCCGCGTGCGGTACCAGCGACGTGCGTAATCTGAAGCTGGTCGTGGCGTATGTGGGCACCCGCTACGCCGGCTGGCAGCTGCAGCCCGATCGCCCGACCATCCAGGGTGTTCTCGAGGAGCGCATCGGTCGCATGCTCCAGGAGCCGGCGCGTCTGGCGGGTGCGGGGCGCACCGACGCCGGCGTGCACGCGCGCGGTCAGGTGGCGAACTTCCGGACGGCTTCGCGCATCCCGCTCGAAGGTCTGGTGCGCGGCCTCAACGCGCGTCTTCCGATCGACATCGTCGTCCTCGGCGCGCAGGAAGCCCCGGACTCGTTCCACGCGCGGGCCGACGCGCGCGGCAAGGAGTATCGTTACACGATCGAGCGTTCGGAGAGCGTCTCGCCGTTCGACGCCCCTTACGTCGCGCCGGTGCGCGGCCCGCTGGATGTCGCCGCGATGCGCGTGGCGGCGGAGCACCTCCTCGGGACACACGACTTCACCTCGTTCTGCCCCGTGGCGTCGCCGATCGAGGACAAGGTCCGCACCGTGTCGGTCTCGGATCTGCGCGAGGACGGAACCCGGCTGGAGTACCGTATCGTCGGCGAGGGATTCCTGCGTCACATGGTGCGCACCCTGGCGGGGACGCTGATCCTGGTCGGGCACGGCCGTCTGGACGCGGGCTCGATTCCGCATATCATCAGCGCGCGCGACCGTCGTCGGGCCGGTCCCGTCGCCCCGGCGCGCGGGCTGATCCTGGAGCGGGTCTTCTACGAGGAGGCGACGTGAGGCTCGTGGTCACCGGCGGGGCGGGCTACATCGGAGCGGTGGTGGCGCGCCGGCTGCGCGACGTGGGGCACCAGGCGGTGATCGTGGACGACCTGAGCACCGGTCACCGCGAGGCCGTGCGGGGCTTCGATCTCAGGGTGGGGGATTTCGGCGATCGGCGCCTGATCGGGGAGATCGTCGGAGACGGGACGTTCGGCGGGGCAATCCATCTCGCGGCGTCGACCCAGGTCGGTGAATCGGTCGGGAATCCGGCGGCGTATTACCGCAACAATCTGGAGCGATCGCTGGCCCTGCTCGACGTCCTGAGGGAGCATGGGGTCGGGCGCCTGGTGTTCTCGTCGACGGCCGCGGTCTACGGCGAGCCGGTGGCCCTTCCGATCGACGAGGAGCACCCCACCCGCCCGACCAACCCCTACGGCGAGACGAAGCTCGCCTTCGAATCGGCGCTGCGCTGGTATCACGCGGCGCACGGTCTGGCGTTCGCGTCGCTGCGGTATTTCAACGCCGCCGGCGCGACGCAGGACGGGGGGCTGGGCGAGGTGCACGCGCCCGAGACCCACCTCGTCCCGAACGTGCTCCGGGCGGCGCGGACCGCCGAGCCCGTCCCGATCTTCGGCACCGACTACCCCACGCACGACGGCACCGCCGTGCGCGACTACATCCACGTCGAGGATCTCGCGGACGCGCACGTGCGGGCCCTCGAGTGGCTGGACGCGAGCGGTGGCGGTTCGGTGTTCAATCTGGGGAACGGGGCGGGGTTCTCGGTCCTCGAGGTGATCGAGGCGGCCAGGCGGGTGACCGGGCGCACGATACCGGTGCGCAACGCGCCACGCCGCCCGGGCGACCCCGCCACCCTGGTGGCCTCCTCGGACCGCGCCCGCCGCGATCTGGGCTGGGCGCCGCGATCTCCCGGGCTCGAGTCGATCCTGGAGACCGCATGGCGCTTCGAGCAGGCGCACCCGCAGGGATACCAGTCGTCATGACCGGGTGGCTCCGTTCTTGCTCCAGCCGTCGGCCGTGTGCTACGATTCATCTTCGTCCCGCGTGGGAGCGACGACCCCCGCCATGCCCCATCCGGCCAAAGACCTGGAGCGACTGATCGCCAAGGGATCGCCCGAGGAACGGCTCCTCGCGCAGATCGATTTCGATCGCCTGCCCCGACACATCGCGATCATCATGGACGGCAACGGCCGCTGGGCGCGCATGCGCAGCCTGCCCAGGGTGGCGGGGCACCGGGCGGGGATCGCGGCGGTCCGCGACGTCGTGGAGACCTCGGCGCGGCTCGGCTGCCAGGTGCTGACCCTGTACGCGTTCTCCGTGGAGAACTGGAAACGACCGCAGCGGGAGGTCGACACGCTGATGGGACTGCTGCGCGAATATCTGAGGAAGGAGCTCGACACGCTGCAGCGGAACAACATCGCCTTCCACGTCATCGGGCGCATGGAGGAGCTGAATCCGGCGATTCGGCGCGAGCTGCAGGATGCGATGGAGGCGACGCGCGGCAACACCGGCCTCCTCTTCAACATCGCCCTCTCCTACGGCGGCCGCGCGGAGATCGTCGATGCGGTCAATCGCATCCTCGCCGACCGGCGTCCGCCGGCCGGCTCCGGCGCTCCGCTCGACGAGACCAGTTTCGCCCGCTATCTCTACACCGCCGGCCAGCCCGACCCGGACCTCCTCATCCGGACCTCGGGGGAGATGCGGATCAGCAATTTCCTCCTGTGGCAGATCGCCTACGCCGAGATCTGGGTGTGCGAGACGCTGTGGCCGGATTTCCGCAAGGGAGAGCTCCTGCGGGCGATCGTCGACTACCAGAAGCGCGAGCGCCGCTACGGCAGCGTCGGTTCCGAGGCCGAGCCCGTGAGCCTGTCGCCCGGCAAAGTCACCGCGTAAGCCGTGGCGAGAGCCTCCGCGGGTCCTGCATGAAGCGCGTCCTGTCGGCGGTCCTTTTCCTTCCGCCCTTCTGGTTCATCGTCAAACCCCCGTACCATCTGCTGTACGAGGCCCTGATCGCGATCGCGGCGCTCCTGGCGCTGCGCGAGCTGTATCGCTTCGCCGCGGCCCGCGGTCATCGCTGCCACCGCCTGCTCGGCGCGGCGACCGCCTTCCTGATCATGGCCTCCTTCGCGTTCCCCGGCTTCGACCTGCACTACGCGCTCGCCTTCGCTCTCCTGGCCCTGCCGCTGGCGTCGCTCTGGCGCGGCGGCGACTGGGGCCCGGCCCTGGCCGACATCGGCACGACCTTCTTCGCCGCCACGTTCGTCGGCGTCCTGTTCGGATACCTCATCATGCTGCGGACCATCAACGATCTTCCGAAGGGGGATGAATCCGGGTCCGACCTGGTCTTCCTGCTGTTCTTCGTGGTCTGGAGCAGCGACACCGCAGCCTATTACGTCGGCACGCGTCTCGGTCGTCACGCCCTGGCCCCGCGGGTCAGCCCCAAGAAGACCGTCGAGGGCGCCATCGGCGGCGTGCTCGGCGCGCTGGTCGCGGCGTTCGTGGCGCGCCTGTGGTTCTTCAATCGATTGAGCGTGACCGATTGCATCGTCCTCGGTCTGTGCCTCGGGGGCATCGGCCTCCTGGGCGATCTGGTGGAGTCGATGCTGAAGAGGGGAGCGGGCGTCAAGGACAGCGCCGCTCTCGTCCCGGGTCACGGCGGAATTCTCGACAGGGTGGATTCTCTCCTGTACGCCGGTCCGATCCTCTACTACTATTATCTTTTTGCGATGAGGCCCCACTGATGGTCGACGGACGGCGGCGCGCGGTCTCGATACTCGGCTCGACCGGTTCGATCGGAACCCAGACGCTCGATCTGATCGAGCGGTTCCCGGAGCGCTTCGAGGTCGTGGCGCTGACGGCGGGCGGGAACGCGGACCTCCTGGCCCGGCAGATCGAGAAGCACCGGCCTCGTCTGGCGGTGATCGGGGACGAGACCCGGCGCGATCGACTGGTCGACGCCGCGCGCCGGGCCCGCTGCGAGATCCTGGTGGGCGAGGAGGGGCTCCTGGCGGCGGCCGGATACCCCGCCGCCGACATCGTGGTGGCGGCGGTCGTGGGCGCCGCCGGTCTGCCCGCGACCTATCACGCCCTCAAGGCGGGCAAGCGGGTCGCGCTGGCCAACAAGGAGAGCCTGGTGACCGCGGGCCCTCTCTTGAAGGAGGTGGCCCGGGAGACGGGCGGGAGCCTGGTGCCGGTGGACAGCGAGCATTCCGCGGTTCATCAGTGTCTGAGGGGCGGCTCGCCGCACGAGGTGCGTCGGGTCATCCTGACCGCCTCGGGCGGGCCGTTCAGGACCCTGCCCCTGCACGAGCTCGAGACCGTCACACCGGAGCAGGCGCTCCGTCACCCGATCTGGGACATGGGAAGGAAGATCAGCATCGACAGCGCCACCTTGATGAACAAGGGGCTCGAGCTGATCGAAGCGCGCTGGCTGTTCGACCTGGAGCCGGACCGGCTGGATGTTCTCCTGCACCCGCAGAGCCTGGTCCATTCGATGGTCGAGATGGTGGACGGGTCGGTCCTCTGTCAAATGGGTGTTCCCGACATGCGGGCGCCGATCCAGTACGCTCTCGGGTACCCGGATCGCTTTCCCGGCCCGGTCCCGGCTCCCGACCTGGCGGCCCAGGGGCGGCTGGAGTTCTTCCCGGTCGACCACGACCGCTTCCCGTGCTTCGATCTGGCGCGCGGAGCGCTCCGGGAGGGCGGCACCGCTCCCGCCGCCCTCAACGCCGCCAACGAGATGGCCGTGGACGCATTTCTTTCGCGTCGCCTCGAGTTCACCGGTATCGCCCGGGTCGTCGCCGGAGTCCTGGAGCGCCACCGGTCGGTCCCGGTCACCTCGCTCGACGGCGTCCTGGAGACCGATGCCTGGTCGCGCGACGTCGCGCAGGAGATCCTGACCAAGGGAGGGGGACGTTGAGCTGGGTCGTGACGCACGTGAGCTGGATCTGGGAGTTCGCGCTGCCGTTCGCCGTCGTGCTCGGCGTGGTCGTGCTGTTCCACGAGTTCGGCCACTATCTCGTCGCCAAATGGTTGCGCATCACGGTCGAGGTCTTTTCCGTCGGCTTCGGGCCGCGGATCGCCGGGTTCCGCCGGGGCGGCACCGACTACCGTCTGTCCTGGGTGCCGCTCGGCGGCTACGTGAAGCTCAAGGGGGAGACCCCCGAGGAGAGCACCGCCCACGATCCGGGAGATCTCCTGTCGCGCTCCCGTCTCCAGCGCTTCCTGGTCTTCGTCATGGGCGCCGTGTTCAACCTGATCACGGCGTACGTCCTCACGGTGGTGATCCTGATGATGGGTGTCCCCGAGGCGATCTACCCGAGCCAGCCTCCCGTGGTCGGCGAGGTCGAGGAAGATTCTCCGGCGGTGACCGCCGGTATCCAGCCGGGCGACCGGATCCTCAGCATCGGCGGTCAGCCGGTTCCCACCTGGAAGGATCTCGAGCTGGCAGTCCTTCTGAACCCCGGTCAGACGAAGGAGGTCGTCCTGGAGCGCGCGGGGCAGCGTCTCACGGTGCCGCTGGCGATCCGCGCCGACGGGCGCAACAGCATCGGCATCCAATCGTTCTATCCGGCGACCGGCGTCGTCGTGGGGGACCTTCAGCCCGGTCGCCCCGCCATGGAAGCCGGGTTGCGCCGGGGCGACCGGATCGTCTCGATCGACGGCATGGAGATGACCACGATTCCCAAGGTGTTCAAGGCGATCCAGGGTTCCGCCGGGACGCCGCTCCATTTCGTCATCGAGCGCGACGGGCGTACCTTCGAAAAGATCATCACCCCGGTTCGCGAGGGGGAGAAGGGGATCATCGGATTCGTTCCAACGCCGCCCATGACCACCCGGCGCTACGCGTTCCTCGAGGCCCTGGGCGGCTCGTTCACAAAGAACCTGGAGGACGCCAGCCTGACGTTCCTGACCCTCAAGAAGCTGTTCCTGCGCGAGCTGTCGCTGCGCACCTTCACCGGTCCGATCGGTCTGTACCTCGCGTCCGGCGCCATGGCCCAGGAGGGGCTGGTGTACTTCCTGAGGTTCATCGCCTACGTCAGCCTGCAGCTCGGCATCATCAACCTGTTCCCGATACCACCCCTCGATGGAGGCCATGTGTTCACGCTTCTGATCGAGGGAACCATCCGGCGCGACCTGTCCGCCACGATCAAGGAGAGGGTCATGCAGGCCGGTCTGGTCCTGCTGCTCCTCTTCATGGCCACGGTGATCTACCTCGACATCAGCAGGCTGTTCCCGCGGTAGGACGCTCCGAAGGGGGTCGCACGCGCCATGCCTGCCGACAGAGGTGACCACAAGGTGCTGTTCACCCCCGGCCCGACCGAGGTCGATCCCCTGATCCTGCAGGAGATGGCGCGACCGGTGATCGGTCACCGCGGCGCCGAGATGCAGGAGATCATCAAGGATCTGATCCCACGTCTGCGCCCGCTGTTCGGGTCACGGGCGCACGACGTCTTCCTGACCGCCTGCTCGGCCACCGCTCTGTGGGAGGCGGCGCTGCGCAACTGCGTGGCGCGGCGGGTCCTGGTGCCGGTCTGCGGCGCCTTCTCCGAGCGGTTCTACGAGGTCGCCCTGGCCTGCGGTCTCGAGGCCGACCCTCTGCACGTCGAGTGGGGACGGTCGGTGTCCGCCCAGGCGGTCTCCGACATGCTGGCGACGGGCCGTTACGACGCCGTCGCCCTGGTCCACAACGAGACGTCCACCGGCGTCACCAATCCCCTTCGCGAGATCGGAGAGGCGGTGCGTCGCCATGGCGACGTGGCGCTCCTCGTCGACGCCGTGTCCTCGCTCGGGGGGATGCCGGTCGACGTCGACCAGAACGGTATCGACGTCTGCCTGGCCTCGGTGCAGAAGTGTCTGGCGCTGCCGCCGGGATTCTCCATCTGCGCCGTGTCGCCGCGCGCCCTGGAGCGGTCGGCGAAACGCGTCGGCAAGGGCTACTACCTCGACTTCGTCCGGTTGAAGGGGTTCTTCGACCGCAATCTGCCGATGGCCACGCCGTCGGTCAGCCATCTCTTCGCCCTGCGGGCGCAGATGCGGCGGATCGAGACGGAAGGCCTGGAAGCGCGCTACGCCCGTCATCGGTCCCTCGCGGAGCAGACGCGCGCCTGGGCGACCCGCCGTTTCGGTCTGTACGCCGAGGAGAAGGCGCGCTCGAACACGGTCACCTGCGTGGCCAACACCCGCGCCGTGGACGTGACCCGTCTGATCGCCGGTCTGGCTCTTCGCGGCTACGCGATCAGCAACGGCTACGGGCGGCTCAAGGACACGACGTTCCGCATCGGCCACATGGGCGATCACACGCCGGACGGTGTGCGCAATCTGCTTGGCGCCGTGGACGCCGTCCTCGAGGAGGGCGGCGCGTGAAAGTGCTGATCGCCGACAAGATCCTGCCGCTGTGCGCCGAGGTGCTGCGTCGCGCCGGGCTCGAGGCGGAGCACCGCCCGGGGATCGGCGCAGACGAGCTGCTCGCGGCCGTGGCGGACGTGGAGGGGATCGTGGTGCGCTCGGACACCCGCATCACCGCGGAGGTCATGCGCGCCGCGCCCCGTCTGCGGGTCGTGGGGCGCGCGGGCGCGGGCGTCGACAACATCGACGTGGCCGCCGCCACCAAGCGCGGGATCGTGGTGATGAACGCCCCCGGCGAGAACACCATCTCGGCCGCCGAGCACACCCTGTCGATGATCCTGGCGCTCGCACGCCAGATCCCCCAGGCCGACCGGTCGATGAAGGCGGGTCGCTGGGATCGCGGGCGGTTCCTCGGGGTGGAGCTGTTCGGCAAGACGCTCGGCATCCTGGGGCTCGGCAAGGTCGGGCGCGAGGTGGCGGCGCGCGCCCGCGCGTTCGGCATGCAGGTGATCGGCTACGACCCGGTCGTCTCCGAGGAGGTGGCCGCCCGGCTCGGGGTCGGTCTGGTCGGTCTCGCCGCGATTTACGAGCAGGCCGATTTCATCACGCTCCACCTGCCGCTGACCGGCGAGACCCGCCACCTGATCGGTCGCGCGGAGCTGGCGCGGTGCAAACGGGGCGTGCGGATCCTGAACGTCGCGCGCGGGGGAATCATCGACGAATCGGCGCTGGTCGAGGCCCTGCAGACCGGGCTGGTGGCCGGCGCGGCTCTCGACGTGTTCGAGCAGGAGCCGCCCTCCGGCAGCCCGCTCCTCGCCATCGACTCGGTCATCCTGACTCCGCACCTGGGGGCGTCGACGCAGGAGGCGCAGGAAAAGGTCGCGGTGCGCATCGCGGAGCAGATCGCGGCGTATCTGAAGGACGGTCTGATCCTCAACGCCGTGAACACGGAGGGGATCGATCCGCGACTTCTGCCCGCTCTCCAACCGTACCGCGATCTGTGCGAGCGGCTCGGGCGGCTCCTGTCGTCCCTGGCGCGGGGACCGGTGTCGGACGTGACGCTGGAATACTCGGGAGCCGTGCAGGAGTTTCCGATGCGTCCTCTCAGCGCCTCGTTCCTGAAGGGGTTCCTGCAGGCCAAGCTGTCGGACGCCGTGAACGTGGTCAACGCCCACGTGCTCGCGAGGGAGGCCGGTATCCGGGTGCACGAGACGCGGGCCGCCGAGCCGCAGGACTTCACGGCCCTGATCTCCGCGGCGCTGCGCGGCCGGGATGGCGTCCGCTCGGCCGCCGGCGCGCTGTTCGGAAAGCGCGAGCCGCGCCTGGTGCGTCTCGACGAGTTCCACCTGGACGCGATCCCCCGCGGAGCGATGCTGATCGTGAGCAACGACGACCGGCCGGGCATGGTCGGTCGCATCGGGTCGGCCCTCGGGGCCGCGGCGGTCAACATCGCCTACCTGTCCCTGGGCCGCGATCGTTCGGGCGGGCGCGCCATCGCGATCTTCAATCTCGACTCCCCGATCGCGGACGACCTGCTCCGGCAGATCGCCGCCATCGACGGGGTTCTCTGGGCGGAGCGCGTGACGCTCTAGGCCGGCCCGCGGACCCTCGCTCCGCTCGCGTGACGCGTCCCGCCGCGGACAATGGCACGCGCCGCGCGTCCGCCTGCGGCCGCGCGCGCGCGCCCGCTGCCGCCGGCCCGACGCCCTGCTGACCCGCCGTTCCCACGAACGCCGCATCCCGCGCCCCTTCCTTCGCGGCTCGTGCGAAGAGCTCCCCGCCGCCGGTGCGTGGCACGCGCCGTGCAAATCGGAGACGGCGTGCGTTCACGACGCGCGTGGAGCGGACTCATGAGCTTGGGGGAGTTAGGGGATGGTCCACAACAACCGATCGGCTCTCCAACCGAAAGGGCCATCCCTATCCACGACGCGGGTGGGGGATCTGACGATCCCCCCTCCCCCAAGATTTCCCCTCGTCCCACGGAGGTCCCATGTCCCGACAGCGTGTGCAGTTTTTCGGTGCGGTCCTGATCTTCACCCTCGCGGCGCTGGTCCTGTCGCCGGCGGTCGCGCGCGGAGCGGCGCCCGCGGCTCCCTCGTCCGGCGAGAAGGTGAACATCAACACGGCGGGTGTCGACGAGCTGCTGACCCTGCCGGGCATCGGCAAGGCGTATGCCGAGCGAATCGTCGAGTACCGGCAGAAGAACGGTCCCTTCAAGAAGGTCGAGGACATCGTCAACGTCCGCGGGATCGGCGAGAAGACCTTCGAGAAGATCAAGGATCGGCTGACGACCGGCAAGAACTGAGCGACACCCACCGGAGCGGGGGCGGCTTCTCCCTCACCGAGGCCGCCCTCGCCCTGGCCATCCTCGGACTCGTCCTGCTGGCGGCGACCCCGGCGCTGTTCGCCGCCCTGTCACGCGGCCGCGTGGCCGCGGCGGCGCGAGACCTCGAGCAGCAGATGGCGCGTCTGCGCTCCGAGGCGATCGCGTCCCGCCGTGACGTGGCCATGCGCCTGACCTGGTCGGGCGGGCGTTACCAGTACGCCTTCTATGCCGACGGCGACGGTGACGGGGTGCGCTCCAACGACATCGCCTCGGGGCGCGACCCGCTCATCGGGGAGCCCCGCGACCTGCCCACCCGGTACGAGGGGATCGACTTCGGTCTGCTGCCGGAAGCGATCCCCGAAGTCCCGCCCGGAGCCGGCGTCCTCCCGCCCGGATCCGACCCGGTCCGCTTCGGGCGCTCCGACATCATCACGTTCACTCCACGAGGGACTTCGAGCAGCGGGACCCTCTATCTCAGCGACGGTCAGGGCACGGTCGCCGCCGTCGTGGTCTACGGGGCCACCGGTCGTCTCCGCTTCTGGCGCTTCGATCGGGAACGCTGGGTCTGGATCCGCTAGGAGCGGGAGACGGGTTCAGCGCGCCCCGGTGAGGGCAGGGAGGATGGCCAGGAGATCGCCGAAGCGATGCAGGAGACGATCCGGTCGGGCCTGCAGAAGGTCATCGCGGCTCGCCGAGCCGGTCGGGACCGCGTACACCGCCACCCCGGCACGGCGTCCGACCTCGACATCCAGAGGCATGTCGCCGACGTAGACGGTCTCCTCCGGCGACAGACCGATCCGCATGATGATGGTCTCGAGCATCTCGGGATCCGGTTTCGGCCGCTCGACGTCGTTGGGACCGAGGACCTCGACGAACAGATGCTCCATCTCCAGGGCCTTGAGGATGTCCCGCGCGAAGTAGGACGGCTTGTTGCTGGCGATCGCCATCTGGTAGCCGCGCCCGTCGAGGGCGTCGAGCGTCTGCTTCACCTGGGGCAGGATGCTGGTCTTGCGCTCGCACAGCTGGGCGTAGGACTGACGGAACAGACGCACGCCCTCGTCGACCCGCTCCGGCCCGATCGCCTCCGCGATCAGCTTCTCGAGGCCGTGACCGACCATCGGACGGACCTGCTCGACCGCGTAGCCGGGCAGGGCGAACGCCGACCTGACGTGGTTGAGGCTCTCGGTGATCGCCTCATACGAATCGATCAGCGTGCCGTCGAAGTCGAAGATGATGCCGCGAATCAACTGCCGGTTCCCCAAGTGGGGCCGATCCTAGCATCCCCACCGCGTCGGATCAAGAAGAAGCGTGTCCGGCCAACGTCCTCATTCCCAAGGATTTCGCGCCAGGGCGCGATTGCTGGCCGGTGGAAGCGCATGCTAAGATCCGCGCCGGACGAAGGGTCGTCCCGTGTTCGCCCCCGGAGCGCCAATGGACTGGAGCCTGGTCCTCCTCAGGATCGCCCTCGCTTCCTATGGTCTCGGATTCGTCGCGTCGTTCTTCCCGGGCGGACGGTTCGCGTTCCGGCGGCTGGCTCCGTGGCTCACGGGGGCGGGCTGGGTGGCGCACACCGTCTCGTTGATCGCGCTCGGGATCGCCCTCGGACGCTGCCCCCTCGCGACCCTCCCCGAGGTGCTCTCGACGCTGGCCTGGAGCGCGGTGGCCGTCTATCTGGCCGCCTTCTGGCGCTGGCGCCTGGAGGTGCTGCACGTCCTCGTCCTGCCGCTGGTGCTGGTCGTGCTGTTCGTCTCGGGGCGTCTGCCCGAGGACGTGATCCCGGTCGCCGAGCCGCTGCGACCGACGTTGTGGCGCTTCCACCTGACCGTGATCATCTTCGGCGTGGCGGCGCTGTTCATCACGTTCGCGGCGAGCGTGGCCTATGTCCTCCTCGATCGCGCGCTGAAGAGCAAGAGCCCGCGGCGTTTCCTCCCGAGGCTGCCGTCGCTGGAGATCTGCGACAGTGTCGGCCAGGTGTCGCTTCTCTGGGCCTTTCCGCTGATGACTCTCGGGATCATCACCGGCGCCATCCTGAGCGCCAGCCTCAATCACACCTTCTGGGCCTGGCAGCCCCAGGAGACGCTGGCCGTTCTGGCCTGGGCGATCCTGGGGGTGGTCGTCGTGGCCCGGCGGGGCTGGGGGTGGCGCGGTCGCAAGGTCGCGCTCCTGACGATCGTGGCGTTCGGTTGCGTGCTTCTCCGCATGCTGGGAGTCTACTGAGCCATGCCCGTCGTCTACGGCATGAACCACGCGAGCGCGCCCCAGACGGTGCGCGAGAGGGTGGCGTTCGCGGAGCCGGACATCCCGGAGGCGGTCGCCCGGCTGCGGCGTATCGCCGGCGTGGAGGAGGCGCTCATCCTGTCGACCTGCAACCGCACCGAGTTGACCGTCTGCATGAAGCGGGAGCAGGCGTCCACGACGCTCGCCGGATTCCTGGCCCGGGAGCGGCCGATCACCGAGGAGGAGCTGGAGCGTCACTGCTACCTCTATTCCGACGACCAGGCCGTGCGTCACGTCTTCCGCACCGCCGCCTCGCTGGACTCGATGGTCGTGGGGGAGGCGCAGATCCTCGGACAGGTGAAGAGGGCCTACGCGCTGGCGGGACGGGCCGGCTCGCTCGGTTCCGTCCTCGATGCGCTGTACCGCCGCGCCATCATGGTCGCCCGCAAGGTGCGCAACGAGACCGGCATCGGCCGGAACCCCGTGTCGATCGCCTACGCCGCGGTCGGCCTGGCGCGCGATATCTTCGGCGGGTTCGAGGACACGACCGTGCTGATCGTGGGCGCCGGGAAGATGGCGCGCCTGGCGGCCCAGCATCTGATCGGCCACGGTGTGCGGACGGTCCTCGTGGCCAACCGATCGTTCCAGCGCGCCGACGAGCTGGCGCGCGACCTGGGCGGACGGGCGGTCCCGTTCGACCGATTGTTCCAGGAGATGGAGCGCGCCGACATCGTGATCGCGTCGACGTCCGCGCCCCACACCGTGATCCAGCGCGACGACGCCCAGCGGCTCAGCCGCGCGCGCCGCGGCCGGCCGATCTTCTTCGTCGACATCGCGATGCCGCGCGACGTGGACCCCGGCGTGAACGAGGTCGACAACGTCTACCTTTACGACCTCGACGACCTCCAGCGGGTGGTGCGCGCCAACCAGGATGGACGGCGCGAGGAGGTCGTCACGGCCGAGGCGATCATCGAGCGGGAAGCGGACGTCTTTCTCGCCTGGATCAGGTCGCTGCAGGTGGCGCCCACGATCGTCGATCTGAGACGGCGCCTTCACGACATCGCGGCCCACGAGCTCGCGCGCTTCCACGGGCGGCTCGGGACGCTCACGTCCGCGCAGGAGGACGCCGTCCGTCAGATGGCGGAATCTCTGGTCAACAAGCTGCTCCATCCTCCCACCCTGGCCCTGAAGCAGGCGGCCGCCGTCGACGGCGGGGAGCTTCGGGTCCGGCTGATCCGCGAGATCTTCGGTCTCGAGTCGTCCGTCACCGCGCCGCTCCCGGCCGACGACGAGGACGGCGCCGACGCGCCGCCACAGCCACCCGGGACGTCCGGCAAGGAGCGCGGGTGAACACCGCGTGAGACCCCTGGTCATCGGCAGCCGCGGCAGCCGCCTGGCCCTGTGGCAGGCGGAATGGACGCGCGCGCGGCTGGAGCAGTCCGGCGCCGCCGCGCGCATCGAGATCATCAGGACATCGGGCGACCGGTTCCTGGATCGTCCCCTCGCCGCCATGGGTGGCAAGGGGGTGTTCGTCAAGGAAATCGAAGAGGCGCTGCTGTCGCGCGCCATCGACCTGGCCGCGCACAGCCTGAAGGATCTGCCGACCGCGCAGCCGCAGGGTCTGACGATCGCCTGCGTGCCGCCGCGGGAGGACCCGCACGACGTTCTGGTGGCGCCGCGCGCCACCGGCCTGGCGGGTCTCGCGCCGGGCGCGGTGGTGGGCACCGGCAGCCCGCGACGCGCCATCCAGATCCGCCGGGCGCGGCCAGACGTGCGGGTGACCGACCTGCGCGGCAACGTCGACACGCGTCTGGAGCGGCTGCGCCGCGGCGGCTACGACGCCGTGGTGCTGGCGGCCGCGGGGCTGCGCCGTCTCGGGATCGCGTTCGAAGGCGCGGTCCTCGATTTCGATCAGATGATCCCGGCGGCAGGGCAGGGGGCGATGGCGATCGAAATCCGCGCGGACGACGGCGTGACCGCCGGTCTCCTGCTCCCGCATCACCACCAGCCGACGGCCTCGGCGGTGACCGCCGAGCGCGCGCTGTTGCGCGGGCTGGACGGCGGATGCCAGGCGCCGATCGCGGCGGTGGCGGAGGTCGACGGGGCGCGTCTCGTGCTGCGGGGCCTGGTGGCGGGTCCCGAAGGCGATCCATTCCTCGTCGAGAGGCGGGAAGGCCCGGTGGGGGAGGCCGAGCGGATCGGCGCGGACATGGCCGAGACGTTCCTGGCGCGCGGTGCCGGCGCCTTCGTCCGCGGGACGCGCGCGCCGCTGCCCGAGGCGCCGTGAGCGCGGGCCGGCGCCGGGTCGGGACCGTCTACCTGGTGGGCGCCGGGCCCGGAGATCCCGGGTTGATCACCGTGCGCGGCCGCGATCTCCTGTCGCGCGCCGACGTCGTGATCGCCGATGCCCTGGCGTCCCGCGATCTCCTGAAGCACGCGACCGATCGGGCCGAGATCGTTCACGCGGGGAAGCGCGGCGGGCGCGGCGGCTCCGACCAGGCGCAGGTCAACCGGATGATGATCGATCGGGCGCGGCGCGGCCTGAGCGTCGTCCGCCTGAAGGGGGGCGACCCCGGTCTGTTCGGGCGGGGCGGCGAGGAGGCGGAGGCTCTGGCCGCCGCCCGCGTGCCGTTCGAGATCGTGCCGGGGGTCACCGCGGCGCTCGGCGCTGCGGCCTCGGCGGGCTTTCCGCTGACCCACCGCCGGCTCGCCTCGACCGTGGCGATCGCCACCGGTCATCTCGATCCGTCCAAGTCCGACGAAGGCACCGACTGGGAGATGCTGGCGCGCGCGGACACGCTGGTCCTCTATATGGGCGTCAGACGTCTCGAGGGGATCATAAGGCGCCTGCGCGCCGCCGGCCGACCCGACGCGACGCCCGTCGCGGTGGTGCGCTGGGCGACCCTGTCCGGGCAGACGATCCTCGAAGGGAATCTCGGCGACATCGCCGCGCGCGCGCGGGCGGCCGGTCTGCGGCCCCCGGCGGTCCTGATCGCCGGGCGCGTGGTCGGTCTGAGACGCCGCCTCGATTGGAGCGGTCGCCGGCCGTTGCGCGGCAGGACGATCGCGGTGACCCGCCCCCGCGAGCAGGCCGCTCCGTTCGTCGATGCGTTGCGCGAGCAGGGGGCGCGCGTCATCCAGGCTCCGGCCATTGCGCTGCGACCGCCGCGCTCGTGGTCCGCCCTGGACCGGGCCCTCGGCCACCTGCGGGACTTCGACGGTCTCATCTTCACCAGCGCCAACGGTGTGGGCCGATTCTTCGCCCGTCTGCGGCACAGGTCGATCGACGTCCGGGATCTCGAGGGGGTCCAGGTGATCGCCATCGGCCCGGCGACGGCCGCGGCGGTCGAGGAGCGCGGGCTGCGCGTCGCGATGGTTCCGGAGGACTACCGGGCCGAAGGGATCATCGAGACGTTGAGACGGGTCGACCTGCGCGGCTACCGCGTCCTGATCCCGAGGGCGGAGGTGGCGCGCGAGATCCTGCCGGAGACGCTCCGGCGGCGGGGGGCCGAGGTCGAGGTCGTGCCGGTGTACCGCACCGTCCCGGAGCGCGCGGGTCTGGCGGAGATCAGGGCCGCGCTCCGACGGGGCCGGCTGGATCTCCTGACCTTCACCTCCTCGTCGACGGTGACCTCGTTCGCGCGGATGTTCCAGGATCGTCGTGTGGGACGCCGGCTCCGGCAGGTTCCGGCCGGCGTCATCGGTCCGATCACAGCGGCGACGGCGAGACGCGAGGGGTTCCGCGTCGTCGTGATGCCGCGCGGCTCCACCGCGCCCGATCTGGTGCGGGCGATCGTGCGCTGGTTCAGAAGTTCCCCTTCTGGAACTCTTCGAGGGAGGTAATCCCCTGGCCCACCAGGGCCAGGCAGGCGGCGCGCAGCGGACTCATTCCCGCCCGCCGCGCCTCGCGCTCGATCTCCCCGGGCGATCCGCCCGCGGCGATCAACGCGGAGACCTCCGGGGTCGCTTCCAGGATCTCGAACAGCGCCACCCGCCCCGAGTAACCCGGACTGAGCGGGCCGCACCGATCACAACCGGCCCCCTGCTCGACCTTCAGGTCGAGCGCTTCGTCGGGTGTGAGACCCATCATCTTGAGCACACGGTCGGTGACCTGCACCGGCTTCCGGCAGGCCTCGCAGGTGCGACGCACCAGACGCTGATTGGCGATCATTTTGATCCGGGACGCCAGCAAGGCTCCCTCGACCTGATGCCACAGGATCGCCGCCGGTGTCTGCGCGGCGCGGCGCGCCTGGATCGAGGCGACGACCAGACAACCGGCGGCGGCCTCGATCGCCAGCGTGGCCATCTCGGGGCTCTGGATTTCCGGCAGGAAGACGACCTCCGTGCCCGGGACGGCCGCGAGGGCGGCGCGGCAGCTCGCGGCGTTGTGCGGAAACGGAACCTCCTGCTGGCGGAGCCCGTCGATCGCGACGAGCTGGGGGGCGTCGACCGACAGGACGCGCCGGCCCTCGCCGGCGAGCAGGGCCATGAGGGAATAACGCGTCGTCTCGAGGCCGTTGTGGGGCGGAGCGCTCAGGACGACCAGGCCGTGCGCGAGGGCGAGCACCTGACGCAGCCGCTCGAGGTCGCGGGCGCTGGGGCCCAGGTCGGCCAAGGGCCGCAGGAAATCCGAGCGCTCGATGATCTTGAGCAGGAAGCTCTCACCGCCCGGGGAGTGGAACCGGCGGACCACGACCTCGATCTTGCGATCACCCACCTTCACCGACAGACGGCCGGCCGCCGGTTGGTCGCCGGCGGGCACGGAAGCGAGCGCGGAGATGGCGCGCGTCAGCCCCTCGGCGCTCGCGCTGGAAGGAAGCTTGGCCCGGAACTGGTTGCCGTCGATCCGGAAGAACAGGGACAGCACCGATCCGCGCATCTCGAACTGGACGAGCGACGTCCTCTTGGAGATCGCCTCCGCCAGGATCGACTGCAGGACGCTCGAGGAGTCGTCCGGGTCGGGCGGCGCCGCTGCGGTAGAAGCCGTCGCGCGGCCGGCGGCGGGCACGACGGGAGGCGATGGAATCTCCTCCGGAACGAGCTCGTCGCTCTCGATGAGTTCTGTCGGCCGGACCGCCGCCGCGGCGGAGCGGGCGCCGCCTCCGCGCCGCGGGGCGCGCGCGGGAGCCGGGGGCGGCTTGCGGGTCGGAGGCGTGACGGCCGCGGCGGCGACCGGCTTCGCCGGTGGCGCCGCGGGCGCCCGGGCGGCGCTGTCGGGCGTGGGACGAGACGCGGCGTGGTCGTCCGCGCGGAGCGCCGCGACCTCCTTGGGGAACAGATCCTGGAGACGCTCGAGGATGTCCTTCTCGGAGGCGTTCAGCGGGATGACCCGGCAGTTCGTCAGGCTCTGGACCTGGTCGATCGTCTCGACGTCCGTCGGTCCCGCCATCGCCAGGGTCAGAACCTCCTTCTCGCCGATGATCTCCTTGCTGATCGGCAGGATCCGCTTCCTGAAGCACAGCTCGACCGAGACCGCGCTCACGAGAGAGGCGTCCACCAGCCCCTTCGAGAGATCCATCGTGGACGTACCGGCGGGCGCCTGGCGATTGACCACCAGCTCGAGGTTGTCGCGCGAGACGAAGCCGAGTTCCACGAGGGCGTCGTCGAGACTGCCGCCGCGGCTCTTCTGCCAGCGCAGCGCCGAGACGAGCTGGTCGGTGCTGAGGAGGTTGGATCGGATGAGCGCCTCGCCGGAGGATCCGGCGCCGCCTTTCAGGATGTCACGCTCTTCCTTGAGCTCCTCCGGGGCGTCCCTCCAGAAGGTCTCCCTGTACTCGACGTCCGCCTGGCAGAAGCATCGGAAGCAGAACGGGCAGAGTTTCGAGGCGCTCTTGGCGCTGCAGCTGCACCAGATCGCCGTGGAGGCATCGAACTCTCCGAGACAGGACCAGCATTGAGTCGGGTACTCTCGTGGCACAGACACCCCGGCAGGGAAGTCCGCCCGGCGCGATCAGGAGTCGCGCGATCGCCGGACCCCGGCCGGGCGAATATACGGTCCGGATTGCGTATTTGCAAGAAACGCAAGGACTTGGCAACAAACGCTTTCTTGACTGACCCGGGACCGTGTGTTAGCGTAACGCGCCTCAGAGGAGCTCATGTCCCCCGCGGCCGGCCCGTTGAAGACCACTCCGCTCGTCCGCCTGTTCCGCGAAATGGGTGCCCGCCTGGTGGAATTCGCCGGCTGGGAGATGCCGGTGCAGTTTTCCTCGGTGATCGAAGAGCACCACGCGGTGCGCACCGCCGCCGGACTGTTCGACGTGTCGCACATGGGAGAAGTGGAGATCCGCGGCCGCGGCGCCCTCGAGCTGGTGCAGCGGGTCACCTGCAACGACGCGGCGAGGCTCCGTCCCGGTCAGGCGCAATACAGCGCCTTGACCACCGAGAAGGGGACGTTCGTCGACGACATCCTCGTCTATCGTCTCGCCGAGGACGATTTTCTGCTGGTGGTGAACGCCTCGAATACCGGCAAGGACTTCGGCTGGGTGGCGTCGCACGCCCGCGGCGACGTGGAGGTGGTGGACGTCTCCGGGCGCTGGGCGCAGCTGGCGCTGCAGGGTCCGGCGTCGGCGGCCGTCCTGCAGCCGTTGATGTCCGCGCCGCTCGCCGCGCTCCGACCGTTCCAGTTCGTCGAGACCCGTCTCGAGGGCGCCCGGGCGATCGTGTCGCGCACCGGTTACACGGGGGAGGACGGCTTCGAGATCTTC